>Ga0209633_10000080_pt1 | contig 110531 bp, 102 predicted proteins | sample Cruoilmetagenom1_FD_187290 | JGI IMG/M metagenome (GOLD analysis project Ga0209633, IMG submission 187290) | Oil polluted marine microbial communities from Coal Oil Point, Santa Barbara, California, USA - Sample 1 (SPAdes) (version 2) | ecosystem: Environmental > Aquatic > Marine > Oil seeps ... | reverse complement strand
ATTTAGTGAAGTTGCTCAAATTGTTGAATCAAATAATGCTAAATTGTTAGGTGCTTTCATTTCAAATATTGATGAGGAGATTACGGAAGTAACTATCAAATTAAGTGATCATGACCTTAATAATACCATGCAGACCTTCAGAAGGTACAATTATTCGATATTAACAAGTTTTCATATTGATGAATACTTAAATACATTGAAGGAGCGCTCAGATTATCTTCAAAAATATTTAGATATATAAACCTATGAAAGTTGGTATTTACGGACAATATTATAAAGGTGAAGCAATAAGCTATATTGAAATTTTGCTTAAAACCCTTGCTCAAAAGGATATTGAGGTTATTATTGAAGAGAATTTTTACAATTTAATTAAAATCAATAATCTTCCCGAAAAGGAGTATCAAACTTTTGCTGACTATACTGACCTTGACAATTCCTTTGAGGTGATGCTGACTGTTGGTGGAGATGGTACTTTTTTAAGAGCAGTTACCTATGTAAGAGATTTAAACATACCTGTTTTAGGGGTCAATGTAGGTCGTTTAGGATTTTTGGCAACTGTACAAAAAGAAGCTATTTCCGAAGCAATAAATTTATTACTTACCAAACAATACAAGATAGATGAACGTAGTTTATTAACTGTTTCAATCAGTCAAGAAAATACTGATCTATCTGATATAAATTTTGCTTTGAACGAAATTTCTGTGAGTAGAAGAAATACTACTTCTATGGTAACCGTCGAAACTTATTTAGACAATGAATATTTAACATCTTATTGGGCTGATGGGTTAATAGTGTCTACTCCTACCGGTTCTACAGGATATTCTTTAAGTTGTGGAGGACCAGTAATTGCCCCTAGTACAAAAAGTTTGGTCCTTACTCCTATCGCACCACATAACTTAAATGCACGACCATTAGTTATACCGGATAATACTAACATCAAATTGAAAATTATAGCCAGAGAAAAACAAGCGTTACTTTCATTAGATTCCAGGATAACTACGGTTGATAGTCACACGGAAATTTTTATTAAAAAAGCGTCTTTTACACTTAAAACAATTCAATTAAGTCAGCAGAGTTTTCTCAAAACGCTTCGTGAGAAACTACTTTGGGGAGAAGACAAAAGAAATTAGCCACGTAAGTTTAACATAACTTAAGCCTCTTTGCAACAATATTTTATCTTAAAAACTGTTTATCAAAAAAGGAGAGTTTAATCCTTTAAAACCTCATAGATTTAATTATATTTGCAAACCATTTTTTAATATGAAAAAACAGTTTTTAATTTCCCTATTTATATTGACCACATCAGTTGTTACTGCACAACTATACGAAGTTGGCGCTTTTTTGGGTGGTAGTAATTATATTGGCGATATTGGCCCAACAACTTATATCAACCCTAATACGATTGCCATTGGTGGAGTTGCAAAATTCAATTACACGCCGAGAATTACATTTAGAGGTACTCTGATCTACACGAATTTACAATCTAATGATGCCGATTCAAATAATAATTTTAGAAGAAATAGACAACCCTCATTAGGTTTTAAAAATAGAATTCTTGAAGGTGCGATTGGAATTGAATTTAGTTTTTTCAAATACAGTTTATCAAAAGTTGGCTATACTCATACTCCTTACATAATTGCGCAAGTTGGCGCGGTAAATTATGCTAGTGTGTCAGAAGATGCTACTACTAAAAGAGTGACATCAATGGCATTTCCGTTTGGTGTTGGTTATAAAATGAAATTAGCGCAAAACGTAGGTATTGCTTTTGAAACTTCATTTAGATATACTTTTAAAGATGTTATTGATGGTAACAACCATGAAATTCCGGGTTTTGATTTTGGAGATCCCAATAATGATGACTGGTATGTTTTTACAGGTATTACCGTCGTTTATGCTTTTGGAAGACCTGGATGCTATAAGGGTGCATTTTAATTAATTAATGAATATACAATCTCAAATAAATACTCATAAAATTCCGAATCATGTTGCCATTATAATGGATGGCAATGGCCGTTGGGCTAAGCAAAAAGGAATGGCGAGGGTACTTGGCCACAGAAATGGCGTAAAGGCTGTAAGAGAAACTATAGAAGCAGCTAGAGAAATTGGGGTAAAAGTGCTTACGCTATATGCCTTTTCGACTGAAAATTGGAACAGGCCTAAAAAAGAAGTGGAGATATTAATGAGTCTTTTAGTCAGTTCTTTAAAAGATGAGCTAAAAGCACTTTTAAAAAATAATATCAAACTTCAAGCCATAGGACAAATACAAAATTTACCAAAAAAAGCGCAAAAAGAACTTCAGGAAGTTATTCATCTCACACAGAATAATAGCGCTATGGTACTTAATTTGGCATTGAGTTATGGTTCCCGGGAAGAAATTGTTAATACTATTAGAAAAATTTCTAAAAAAGTTGTTAATAAACAACTTTCAATAGAAGAAATTAATGAAAATACTATAAATAATCATTTATATACATTTACTTTGCCCGACGTTGATTTTTTGATACGTACAAGTGGTGAAAAACGCATTAGTAATTTTTTATTATGGCAAATAGCTTATGCTGAATTATACTTTACAGATGTGTTATGGCCAGATTTTAGAAAAGAAGATTTTTTTAAAGCAATTCTTAATTATCAGCAACGTGAAAGACGCTTTGGAAAAATTAGTGAACAAATTGAAAATGATAATGAATAAACTAAAAGTCAACCTATTTCTCTTAGTATTTACCCTTACCGTATTTATAAGTAATGCCCAAGACACAATCCCTAAGCTTGAAAAGACTAAAGATTCTACTGCTGTCAATCAATCAATTGACAGCACCTATCAATCAGTCGACACTATTCCTAAAAAAGAAATATCTATAGAAGATGTAAACTTTCGAAAAGTAGATTCCTATATCCTGGGTGGCATTTCCGTTAAAGGGAACCAGCAATTTACTGATCAATCCATCACTGTTTTCTCTGAATTGGTTGTCGGGCAAGAAATTAAGATTCCCGGAGATAAACTTACTTCTGCTATTAAAAAATTATGGAATTCTAAGTTATTTAGTAATGTTGACGTATATGTTGTTAAAATAGATGGTAAAACTATCTATCTTGAATTTGAAGTTCAAGAATTATCTAAATTAAGTACTGTGACATTTGAAGGTATTAAAAAGAGTAAAGCTTCAGATCTTCAAAAAGATACTGAATTTCAAAAAGGTGCAATGCTCACTGAAAACCTAATTACAACTACTAAAAATTATATTGAAAAGAAATATGTTGACAAAGGATACTTAAAAACGAAGGTAACTATCAACACTAAGATCGACACTACCGATAACAATACTGAAAAAGCGTTGGTGGTCATTGATAAAGGCCAAAAAGTCAAAATTAAAAATTTGCGCTTTCATGGTAATAGCGCATTTAAAAATAAACGTTTAAAAAAGCTACTTAAAAAAACCAAACAAAAAAATATCTCACATCTATTTAAACCTTCGAGATATAGAGAAAAAGAATACAATGAAGATTTAGAAAGGCTTGTAGAAAAATATCATGAAAAGGGATATAGAGATGCACAAGTACTACAAGATTCTATTTCTTGGAATGATGACAATACCATCAACTTAGACATAATTGTTAACGAAGGAAATAAGTATTATTTTGGAGATGTTGCTTTTTTAGGAAATACTGTTTTTTCGGATACCATATTACAACAAGTTCTAGGGCTTAGTAAAGGTGATATTTATAATGGCAAATTGTTAAATGAACAGGTAAAAGGTGATGGTTCGCCAGATTCACAAGACATTACTAATATCTACTTAAACAATGGTTACTTATTTTCGAGTGTAACCCCGGTAGAAACTAATGTAGAAAATGATACAATTGACGTTGAGATAAGAATTAGGGAAGACGATCCTGCTCATATTAGAAAAGTTACTTTAATAGGTAACCAGGTTACTAATGACCATGTAATCATGAGAGAGATACGTACCTTACCTGGTAATTTATTCAGTAGATCCGATATTATTCGTACCATTCGTGAAGTTGGTCAATTGCCTTTTATAGATGCAGAAAATATCGTGCCTGATGTTAAGCCTAATTATAATGATAAAACAGTAGATCTTGAATATAGCATAGCTGAAAAAGGTGCTAGCCAAATAGAATTGCAAGGCGGCTTTGGTGGTAGTTCATTTGTAGGTACTTTAGGTTTGTCTTTTAGTAATTTTTCTATTAAAAATATTTTTAAAGGTAGTGAATATAAACCCGTACCCAGAGGAGATGGTCAAAGTGTATCGTTAAGAGCACAAGCAAGCCGGTTTTCAAGTACTTATAGCTTATCATTTACAGAACCTTGGCTAGGTGGTAAAAGGCCCAGGTCATTATCGTTCTCAATTTTTAGTTCTAGTCAATTCAGTTTTGATTTTGTAAATAGGAGAGTTGACAGAAATCAAAAATTAAACATAGTTGGAGCAACTGTTGGAATAAGTCAGCGTTTAAAATGGCCTGATGATTTCTTTACGCTATCAACAGTTTTAAGCTATCAACGTTTTAGTTTAGAAAACTTTTTCTTAGGTACCTTCGGGTTTAACAACGGAGTTTCTAACAATTTATCTTTGGCTCTTAATTTTGGCAGAAGTTCTGCAGGCCCAAACCCAATATTTCCTACATCGGGTTCACAATTCAATATTGGTGCTAAAGTAACACCTCCTTATTCTTTATTTGATAATAAAGATTATAAAAACCTATCAGAAGAAGAACGGTTTAAATTATTGGAATTTTACAAACTAAATTTCTCAGGAAAGTGGTATACAGCATTAGCCGGAAACCCTGGTCATCAATTGGTATTGGTATCCAATGCTGAATTTGGGTTTTTAGGAGCCTATAATAGTGATCTTGGTGTATCTCCTTTTGAGCGTTTTTATGTTGGTGGTGATGGATTATCAACGGGTCAATTTGACGGTAGGCAAACGGTAGGCTTGCGCGGTTATGAAAACAATAGTTTGTCATCAAATTCAGGTGGCACAGCATTTAACAAGTTTTCATTTGAGTTGCGCTATCCTTTAACATTAAAACCTTCTGCATCAATTTATGCTTTAGGGTTCTTAGAAGGTGGAAATTCCTTTGATGGTTTTAGGAACTTTAACCCGTTTGACTTAAAAAGATCGGCTGGTTTTGGTGTTAGAATATTCATGCCTGCATTTGGACTGTTGGGTATAGACTTTGGTCATGGATTTGATGATGATCTTCGTATACCCGGTCAAAAATCAGGTTGGCAAACACATTTTATAATTGGACAACAATTCTAAGTAATTTTAGTAAATTTGCACATCTGTAAAAAGTTTGGCACGGTTTTTTCAAAATATCCTTAAAATGATGATACGAAAAGTTCTATTTTTTTTAGTTGTTGCAATTAGCACAGTAGTTGTTGCTCAAAAGCCTCAGCGAATTGGATATATTGATATGGAATATATCTTAGAAAATGTTCCTGAATATACTGAAGCTCAGGCAAGGTTAAATGTTAAAGTGGCTGGATGGCAACAAAAACTAGATGGGTTGGCTAGAGAGATTGAGGTAATGAAGACCGACCTAAGTAATGAAAAACCATTACTTACTCAAGAATTAATAAGTGAACGTGAAGAAGATATTCAAATTAAGGAAATAGATTTAAGAAAATTACAAGCAGCATATTTTGGTCCAAAAGGTGATTTATACTTGTTAAGAAAGCAATTGGTAAAACCTGTTCAAGATCAAATTTATAATGCAGTACAAAATATTGCCGTTAGAAAAAAATATGATATCGTTTTAGATAAATCCAGTGATTTAATCATGCTGTATGCTAATAAAAGATTTGACGTTAGTGAGCTAGTGCTTAATAGTATTGTAAAAGGACGAAAACAAGTACAATTAGAGGAAAAGAAGAATGAGCGTCAATCTGAAGTGGACAATAAAGCACTAGATGTTCAAAATAAATTGGATTCAAAAGCTACGAATAGAGAAGCTTTACAAGCAAGATTAAAAGCACAGCAAGAAGCTAAACTTAAAATACGGGAAGAGCGAAAAAAAGCTGCTGAAGAAAAAAGGAGAAAACGTTTAGAAGAAATTGAAAATAGAAAAAAGAAACTGGTTGAAAATAAAGGGAAAACCATTGAAACCGTAACAGACTCAGTAAATTTAAAAGATACTGATTCGCTTTCAAAAGCTTCTATTAAAGTGACTGATAGTATTAGGAATAGTAAAAGAGCAGCATTATTAGATAGATTGGAAAAACAAAATGCCGCCAAAGCAAAAAGAAAGCAAGAATTAAAAAAAGCCGCAGAAGAAAAAAGAAAAAAACGATTAGAAGAAATAGAAAAAAGGAAAAAAGCTAAGAAAGAAGCAAAAGAAAACAGCAATTAATATTAAACAAAAAAAAATGAAATTATTTAGAAATTTATTACTAGTAAGTGTACTATTTTTAGGGTTTACAGCAACGCAGGCCCAATCTAAAGTTGCACATATCAACACACAAGAGTTAGTTGCGGCAATGCCACAAACTAAACAAATGGAAGAGGAGCTTAAAAAAGTAGCACAGGCTTATGATACTGAGTATAAGAGCCAAACAAACGCGCTACAGGCAAAGCTACAAAAGTATGATGCTGAGGCAGCCACACAAACTGATACTGAAAATCAAAAACGTGCCATTGAAGTTGAAGACTTAAAGAAAAAACTGCAATTATATGCTCAAAGTGCTCAACAAGAATTACAAAAAAAACAGTATGATTTGTACGCACCTATTGAGGAAAAAGCCCAAACAGCAATTAAAGATGTTGCAGCAACAAAGGGTATTCAATATGTACTTGATTCATCTCCCGGAAAAGGTTTATTGGTCTATACTGGTGAAGATCTAATGGCTGCTGTAAAAGCAAAATTAGGACTCTAGTAAGCAATTACAATACCAATTCAAAAAAAATCCTATTCCCGTTATTAATTTCGGAGAATAGGATTTTTTTTATTATTAATTTGGTCCATCAAATGATAGTATCTTTGTAATTCATGAGCTACACACAACCTATAGGTATTTTTGATTCAGGAATCGGTGGCCTTTCTATTTGGAAAGAAATAGTTAACCTATTGCCCAATGAGAATACGATCTATTTAGCGGATAGTAAAAATGCACCTTATGGACAAAAATCTAAGGAAAAAATCATTGAATTCTGTACTAAGAATACGGAGTTATTACTTGAAAAAAATTGCAAAATTATTGTAGTTGCATGTAATACGGCAACTACAAATGCTATCAAATATTTACGCACCAATTATGACATCCCTTTTATTGGAATAGAGCCTGCTATAAAACCAGCCGCCTTACAAACTAAAACAAATAATATTGGTGTTTTAGCTACGAAGGGCACCTTGAGCAGTGAACTATTCTATAGTACTTCTCAAAAATTTTCTGAAGGAATCACGGTAATTGAGCAAATAGGTGAAGGACTGGTACCACTTATTGAAAGTGGAAAAATAAACACGCTGGAAATGGAAGGTCTACTAAAAAAGTATTTGAACCCAATGCTTCAAAAAAATATCGATCATTTGGTATTGGGTTGCAGTCACTATCCTTTTTTAATTCCCAAGATTAGAAAAATTATTGGTGAAAAGATAACTATTATAGACTCCGGTGAAGCAGTGGCAAGACAAACGAAGACTGTTCTAGATCAAAATGAATTATTAAATAAAAGTAATTCAAAATCACAACATAGATTGTACAGTAACCTTGATGTAGCTACACTTAAAAACATTATTAAAGGATTTAAAAAAAATTACACGGTAGCTCAACTGGATTTTTAATCAATTATTTCCAGCAAAATAAACTGATTTAACTGTGTACCCAATTTATTAAAATTATTATCAGACACCAAAATTAGTGTTCTATGTTGGTTGTGTAATCTTGGCCCGAAAGTTATACCTTCAATATTATCAATACTATTATCAGTTAACTGATCTCTTACGCGTTCAAAATCAAATACTAACTCCTTTGTTGCCGCTATAAAGTTTGCGTTTTTAAGACTGCTTAACTTTAGGGTATTTGTTGCTTTAGAGGCATCTACCTTAAATATTTTAACTGTATTCCCTTGACTACCTAATCCACTGGAATAACTACGCTCAATAATAAAAAATTTATCTTTAGCATATTCTAATATATCTGTTAGTCCATTCACTGCAAAATTCCCCTTAGGCTTTTTAGAAATCGAATCTAGGGAATATGCAAATTGCCTTTTAGCTTGGTTAGAAGTAGTATCAATATAGGTTATTCGTACCGGTGAATTGGTTCTTACCAATTGGGGTTCGGGCCCATCAATTTCTAAAGGCAGTTCCATTGCGATCCAATAACCCTTATTATCAACACTTGTACTCAAGCCTTCTAAGGTACCATTATGCCGGGGCTTTTCTAAACTTGTTGCCTTAAATGCCTTGGGCAATTCAAACCAATTTTTCAATTCTCCGTTAATATTTACACTAAAAAATTGTGGATCTTTTTGTTTTTTAACATGGCCTTCGCTCGTTAATACAATCTGATTGGTAATAGAATTAAATCGAATAGCTTCTAAATCTAAATAATGCGTGGTATCTTTAAGTTCGACCACGTTTTGGATATTGACCTTAGTGATCTTTGAATTAGCAATAGCGATCTCAGCTTCATAAAATCGAGGATTGCCTGGGTCATCGCAAACTAAATAGTATGTTCCGTTGTAATAATCAATACCTGATAGCCCGCCAATCAAAGTTTTGTCTAATTCTATAGTACCAGAAAGGATATATTCATCCAAATATTTCAATCGAATTGATGAATCGATTCTTGTTTTATAACTTTTACAACTTAAAAAAGTGATAAGTATTAAAATTCCTGCAATTTGTCTCATTCTTAAGTTTTGTGTAAGTGATTGAAGCGATATCCTTTTGTGATGCTGGAATACTCCCGATAATTATCGGGACAGCATACAAAAGATTTAGCGAAAAGCACGGTTTGCCAAGGGCAAATACACCCAAAAATTATTTATACCAACCAGCATACTTTATATAATTATTTGCTATTCTATCTATTTCTCCAGAAATTAAATCTTGAGAAATATCTTTGACCTTTTTAGCCGGTACACCTGCATATATGGCACCCGACTCTACCCTGGTACCCTTTGTGACAACAGCTCCGGCAGCAATAATTGAATTACTCTCCACCACACAGTCATCCATTACGATACTGCCCATACCTATTAACACATTATTATGAATTGTACATCCGTGTACAATTGCATTATGCCCAATAGATACATTATCACCAATAGTTGTAGGACTTTTTTGATAGGTACAATGCACTACCGCTCCATCTTGTACATTTACCTTGTTACCCATTTTAATATAATGTACGTCACCGCGCAATACTGTATTATACCAAATACTGCATTGATCACCCATAATAACATCGCCAACCACTACAGCATTTTCAGCAATAAAACAATCATTGCCAAATTGAGGTTCTTTTCCGTTCAGTCTTTTTATAATCATTTAAAATAAGATAAGAAACTGGCTTTTTTAGATGCTGAAACACTTAATTCTTTACCATTTGATAAATATACTGTACCGCCTTTCCCTTTTTTATAGGATGCAATATACGCTACATTTACCAAAAAAGATTTATGTATTCTCGCAAAACCATTTTCTTTTAAAATATCTTCAAAATACTTTAAGGTCTTGCTTACTAATTTCTTTTGGTTGTTTTCTAAATACAGTTCAGTATAATTATCATCTGCTTTGCAATAGATAATATCCTGCATTTGTATCACCTCAAATCCGTCTTGCGTAGGTATAGTTATTTTTTGATCAACCGGATTCGATTTTGGCACTAAAACTGAACTTTGCAACTCATTTTCTTTAGTTTTTACTTCGGTTACATAATCAACTGCTTTGATCAATTCATCAATTGAAATAGGTTTTAATATATAATAGGAAGCATGTTTGTTCAATGCGTCAATAGCATATTGATTATATGCGGTTACAAAGACTACCTCAAAATTGGTATTTCCTATTTTTTCCAGTAGGTCAAAACCGCTGCCATAAGGCATTTCCACATCTAAAAACACCATATCCAGCTCATTATTTCTAATCAGCACCATTGCCTCATCAATATTCTCAGCCTCCCCTATGACCTCAACTGAAGGGCAATATTTAGAAAGATAACTCTTCAGAATATCTCTACTGGTTTGTTCGTCTTCTACTATGATGGTTTTCAGATTCATGTTTTTTGTGGATTTGTTTATTTGCGTAATTGCGTAACTGGGATAATTAGTTATAGAAGCACATCGACCGTAACAATTGTGACATCCCAAAATTACCTCACTGTGATTTCTCTGAGCAACTTTGCGCAACAGCTATTTAACAAAGTTTTATCTAGAATTGCTGAGTTTTACAGAGATTTTCAAATACACAGTTAAACAAATAAACGATTAAACATCTATTAATCTCTTTTTAAGGTTAAAATTACTTTTGTTCCGGTGGCATCATCGTACATATCTTCAATAAAAACATCAACTTTATCCTTATACATTTTATTTAAGATGCTAATGCGCTGTTTGATATTCTCCATTCCTTTTGATTTCTTCTTTTTCTGATAATCAGTTTTTAATGCTTTCGATTTTTTTCTGCCAATGCCATTATCAGAAATTTCGATCTGAATAGTTTCTTCATCTTTTTTAAGCAATTGTACCTTTAAAAATCCTTTTTCTTTCTTGTATCTTAAACCATGCCATACCGCATTCTCAACATAGGGTTGCAACAGCATTGGTGGAATTTGAAACAGGTTCAATTTAATAGCATCATCAACTAAAAATTCATAATCAAACTTGTCCTTGAATCGCGAATGTTCCAATTTTAAATATAGGTCCAACAACTCCACTTCTTTTTCCAATGGGATAAAGTCTTCTTCAGAATTTTCTAATACGCTCCGCATTAGGGCAGAAAAATCGGTCAAATACCTATTTGCCGTTCTTTCATCATTCTGAGCAATGAAACTATTTACCGAATTCAATGCATTAAATATAAAATGTGGATTCATTTGTGTCCGTAATGATTTTAGCGACAACAAGTTATTGGCCAACCTTCGTTGTTTATTACTACGGAACATCCAAAAAAGAGATAACAATAACAATAACACACCAAAAATCAACGAATAAATAATGATCTTTTGTCTTCGATAATTTTCGATCGTTAACTGGTTTTCCGTTTGGTATAATTGTAATTTGCTTTGAGAGAGTTCCCTATCTTTTTCCAAGCTGGTAATCCTATTTTGCTTTGACGACAGGTCTTTACTTAAATTGACCGCTTCATTGATTTCATTTTCTTTTTGCTTGTATATTGCATCAACTAACACCACATATTTTTTATAATTGCTTAAGGCCTTATCATCATTTCCTAAAGACACATAAGCCTCAGATAATTTTTGAACAGCATCTTTTTGAGTCTCGATGTCATCTGTACTTTCAGCTTCGGCAGCACTTTCTTCTAATATCGGAATTGCCTCCTTATAGTTTTTCTGTTTTAAATAAGCATTCCCCAGATCTAGTTTTGCCTTTGGCTTTGTCAACGTAACTCCGTCTTCCTCGACCACGATCTCCTCCAAATCAGCGTCTTCTAAGTTTTTTAGCGTTTCCTGACGCAGTTGTACTTCTTTATCCACATTTTTATTCCGGCTATAAAAATCAGCTGCACGTTGGCTTTCAATTACTGTTTTTTGAGGATTTTGAGAGACATCAGCTTGCTGCGAACTGAATAAATAGCCTTCGGCCTTTTCAGTTTCACCGGTGGCTTCAAATGCACTTGAAATCTTAGCATTTAAACTTGTGTTTTTATTACTATTAGTCGTGCGCTTATTAAGTTTAAGGGCCGTTTTATATTGATCCAATGCTTTGACATGTTGATTCAGTTTGGCATGAACATCACCCAAACCTTCATGGGTTTCAACTTTTTGAATAGTACTTAAATTTTGATTTTTCAATAGTGCATTATATTGACTTTCACTATTCTGATATTCGTTATTAAGTAAAAAAGCCCTGGCTAATTTCAACTGATAATTTGTATTATCAGAATTATCAACGGCAATAGTATAATTACTTACTGCCAGGTCATATTGTTTCAGGTTCATATATACATCTCCCAACACGCCATAGGATTGTGAAATTTGACTCTTATCATTGGCGTATTTTAATGCATTTCCCACAAAATCAACACTTTGAATAGAATTCGTGTTCATATAATAAACGGCTGAATCCAATTCCATTTTAAATTGTACCGAGTTATCAGTTCTTATTTTTTTAGAGAATGAACGCATTCTCTTTTTTTCACTCGCCGGGGGTACTACCCGTTCAGATTCATCTTTCACTTCATAATAAATACTTCCATCTAGTCTGTAGGTATTTATTCGTTTCCCATTCTTACTTAGAATAATTACATCTCCATTTTTTGCATCAATACTAAACTCACCATTTGAATCTGTCATTGTTGTGAAGCCGGTTCCTTTAACACGTACTTGGATCCCACTTAGCGGTATACCATCCTGATCGGTAATTCTATCTGAATAGATTCTATTTGGAGTACGCACTTCATTAGATATCTGGGCATTAAGCCCCAAAAGGGCTATACAAAAAAGAAAAATAAATATGTAATGTTTTCTTTGCATTTCAATTATATAATTAGGTAAAACTACATACTATAATTCATATTATAAAATTGGCTTTTTGTAAAAACATACTTTTCTACTTTAAAAAGGTATCAAATATTCATGTTTACTGATTGAAAAAGATAGTTCACTCATTGAAATAGTTCGGTTACTCATTTGCGTTTTTTTTTACCCTTACCTCCCTTTACTTTTACCCTATATTTTAAAACAAAAATTATGAAAATTTCAAAGAAAAATCACGAATACCGAAATGTAAATAGAAATTTAGTAAAGAAAAATCTAAGAGGCTTATTCATTCTTCTACTGACCTTAAGCACCATTATTGTATCGGCCAGTCATACTAATCCGATAAAAAAGAATACAATTAAAGTCGCTTTGCTACTTGATACCAGCAACTCAATGGATGGGTTGATAAATCAGGCAAAAACACAACTGTGGGAAATTGTGAATGAACTTTCATATGCGACCTGTGAGAATCAACATCCTGATTTACAAATTGCACTTTATGAATATGGAAACGATAACTTGTCTTCAAAAGAAGGGTATATCCATCAAGTTATCGGGTTTAGTTCTGACCTGGATGAAATTTCAGAAAAACTCTTTGCACTCAGAACAAATGGTGGAAATGAATTTTGCGGTGAGGTTATTCAAACTTCGCTAAAACAATTGGATTGGGGCAACAATAAGAATGATTTAAAACTCATTTTTATTGCTGGTAATGAACCTTTTACCCAAGGCAAAGTCAATTATAAAGATGCTGCCACACAGGCCAACGAGCAAGATGTAACTGTAAATACCATTTTTTGCGGTAATTATCAAAATGGTGTCTATGGTAAATGGCAAGATGGAGCCAGATTAACACATGGTGATTATATGGTAATTGATCATAACGAAACAATTGTCCATATTGCCTCACCTTATGACGATGTTATCATTCAGCTAAACAATCAATTGAATGATACCTATATTTATTACGGGGCACAAGGAAGAAGTAAAATGCGATTACAAGCTGCCCAGGATTCAAATGCGGCAGAGTTAAACGAAGTTGTAGTCGTAAAACGGGCAGTGAGCAAAAGTTCAAGAATTTATAAAAATTCTACCTGGGATCTGGTTGATGCGGAAAAAGAGGAAGGATTTAGTTATAGTAAGCTCGATAAAAAAAGCTTACCCGAAAACTTGAAAGGTAAGTCTTCTGAAGAACTCAAAAAATATGTTGCTCAACAACGTAAAAAGCGTAAAGAAATTCAGGAGAAAATCAATGATTTAAACACCAAAAGAAACAGCTACATAGCAAAACAAAGAAAGGCTGAAAACACAAAAAGTATTGATAAAGCGATGATCAATGCCATTAAGAAGCAAGCAAAAATCAAAAAATATGTTTGGTAGAATAAAATTCATACTAGCAGTATTCTCCGGAATACTGTTAGTTTCTTGTACAAATTCAAATCAAGTAGATAGATCAGGTCCGAATAACTTTGATAACACCGATACTAAAGATAAAGAAAGCACTGTCAAACTTACGCCCGCTCTACCTATAAAATTAGATAGTTCAGCATATATTATATTTCCTATTCACGAATCGAAAGAATCAGGCCGCATCTCAAAAACATCTTATAAATCAAGATCAGGATATGAAAACTATATTGACAATATCATTTTTCAACATATAGAAAATGAGAAAACACATCTTTTGACTACGGATAAAATAAAAATTGTCTCATATGAGCAACTATACAATTCAAAAAGGGAAGCTGAAAAGATAATGGTCTATCAGATCATAGATGCCTTTTCAGAAAACGATGAAGATTTGACTTTAACCAGCTTGTATTTAGGAACCAATGATGGAAAACTATTCAAAAAAATATCGAAGCCAAATCATCATGTAAATAGTTGGAAATACATTTCTGAAACCAAAAAGATATATTTTAAAACTATTGAAGATATTGATAAGAACAATAAGTTGAACAGTTCAGACAAACATTATATCTATTCAGTTTCTATGGGTGATTTTAAAATGGAGCAACTTTTAAATAAAGAGATTCAAATACTAAACAATTAAACCTTATTAATTACTTTTGCTTAAAAATTAAGCTATTATGTTCAAAATAAACATAGAAACTACTAAGACTCCTTCCATACTAAAATTTGTTGCCAATACCATTTTGACTGACGGTAGCTTTGAGTACAATACAATTGAAGATGCTACTAATTCTGAATTAGTACAGCAGCTATTTCATTTGCCTTTTGTAAAAAAAGTATTTGTTACCGCTAATTTTATAGCTATTGAGCGTTATAATATTGTTGAATGGGTTGATATTCAGGAAGAACTACAACAGGTAATAGAAAATTATTTAAATAAAAAAGGTTCTCTTTTCAATAGTGAAAACTCATCTAAGAAAATACCGGTTCAAATTTATGCCGAAAGTACACCCAACCCAAATGTAATGAAGTTTGTTACTAATAAACTATTAACATCTCAAAATATTGAAGTACTCTCAACCGAACAAACCAATGGTATCCCATTGGCGGTCTCGCTGTTTAAGCTGCCTTTTGTAAAAGAGGTTTTTATTTCTGAAAATTATGTTTCAGTTACTAAAACAGAAGGCATAGATTGGTTTGAAATTACCAATGAATTACGAAGTTTCCTAAAAAATTATTTAGAAGGTGATAAACCAATAGTGGATGAAAATTACGAGCCTGTTGAATATCGCACTAGAAAACATGAACCTGTTCAACCCGAAAACTTAGATGATATCTCTCGGGAGATTGTGGCTATTTTAGACGAATATATTAAGCCCGCGGTAACTTCTGATGGTGGTAATATTATGTTTCAGTCGTATAATGCTAATAGTAAAACCGTGAATGTTCTTTTGCAAGGTGCTTGTAGCGGATGCCCCTCATCAACCCTCACGCTAAAAAATGGTATTGAAGCCACCTTAAAACAATTACTTCCAAACAAAATAGAAGAAGTGATAGCCATTAATGGATAGTAAAACTCTAAAAACAAATTAGTATATTTACATGTAAGATTATTTATTAATTAAAAAACGAAATAATTATGGCAGTATTGAAAGTTATTGAAGTAATGGCAAATTCTGACAAAAGTTGGGAAGATGCTACTCGTCAAGCCGTTAAACATGCATCAAAGAGTGTAAAACACATTAAATCAGTATTTGTACAATCTCATAGTGCGGTTGTAGATGGAGATAATGTAGAAGAATTTCGAGTAAACGTAAAAATTACATTTGAAGTTAAATAGTTTACTTTCCATATTCATAAAAAAGCGTTTTGAAAATTTTCAAAACGCTTTTTTTTATTATGTATCTTTGAAAAAAATAAGAATGCTTTACAGGTTTATTTTACCGCTTTTAGTCACCGTATTATTACTAACGGGTTGTAATGGTCAAAATAAAAAAGATATGTCTGATCACAAATATACGAACGCACTTATAAAAGAAACGAGTCCCTATTTATTGCAACATGCACATAATCCGGTTGATTGGTACGCGTGGAACGATGAAACTTTAGAACTTGCTAAAAAAGAAAATAAACTCATTTTGATATCAATAGGTTATGCGGCCTGTCATTGGTGTCATGTTATGGAACATGAAAGTTTTGAAGATACTACTGTCGCCAAGATTATGAATCAGCATTTTATAAATGTGAAGGTTGATAGAGAAGAAAGGCCCGATGTTGATCAGATCTATATGAATGCCGTTCAGCTAATGACCGGACGGGGTGGTTGGCCCTTAAATTGTATTGCCTTACCAGATGGAAGGCCTCTTTGGGGAGGCACCTATTTTCCGAAAGATAATTGGATAAATGCCTTAGAACAAATTGCAGAACTCTATCAAAAAGATCCTGAAAAAGCGGAGGAATACGCCACAAATCTAACTGAAGGCGTTAAGCAATCTGATTTGATCACTATGAATACTGCTGAAAGCAGTTTTACGTTGGCTGAATTAGATCAAATAGTTTTAAATTGGGAAAAAGATATGGATACCAAATTGGGAGGCAGAAAAGGTGCACCAAAATTTATGATCCCAAATAATTATCAATTTCTATTGCGTTATGCAAAACAAACCGATAATAAAAAAATACTCAATTATGTAAATACCTCGCTTACCAAAATGGCATATGGAGGTCTTTTTGATCAAGTGGGTGGTGGTTTTGCGCGCTACTCGGTCGATGCAAAATGGCATATTCCGCATTTTGAAAAGATGTTATACGATAATGGACAACTAGTAAGTTTGTATGCCAATGCATATTTAGCGACACTGAATCCCTTATATAAAGATATTGTGTATAGAACTACTACATTTGTTGAGCGCGAATTAATGAATGATAATGGGGCTTTTTATTCTTCACTTGATGCCGATAGTGATAATGAAACCGGTGAGTTAGAAGAAGGCGCTTTTTATGTGTGGAAAAAAGACGAGTTGAAGCGATTAATTGGGGATGATTTTGAGTTATTTTCTAACTATTATAATGTAAATGATGACTGGAAGTGGGAACATGATACGTACAATTTACACAGAACTATATCGGACAAAGAAATTGCAAATCAATATAAAATAACAACAAATGAGCTGGCCCAAAAAGTAAGCCATTGGCAAAATGTATTGTTAACCGCCAGAGCCAAAAGAAGCAGGCCGAGATTAGATGATAAGACGCTGACTTCATGGAATGCGTTGATGTTAAAAGGATATATTGATGCCTATCGGGTTTTTGATGATAAACACTTTCTTGAAAAAGCATTGAAAAATGCCAACTTTATACTACTTGTTCAACAAAATGAAAATGGTGGCCTTTATAGAAATTTTAAAAATGGCAAGAGTACTATTAATGCCTATTTAGAAGATTATGCAGCCGTCATTGATGCATTTATTAATTTATACGAAGTTACACTCGATGAAAAATGGTTGATGAATGCAAAGCAGCTTACAAATTATTGCTTTGATCATTTTTTTGATGATAAAAGTGGCCTATTTTTCTTCACTTCCAATGAAGATAAAGGTTTAATTACCAGAAAAACTGACACAGATGATAATGTAATTCCGTCTTCTAATTCAATAATGGCTAATAACTTATTCAAGCTGGGGCATTATTATGCCAATAAGAGTTATAGTAATACAGCTAAGCAAATGTTGCACAACGTAAAGGATAGAGCCTTAAAATATGGTGCAGGTGCTTCTAATTGGTCAATATTATACTCGAATTTATTAGGCGATTTTTATGAGGTTGCGATCGTAGGTAAAGACGCCAAACAAAAATTGAAGGAAATCAATAAAAAATATATTCCTAATAAATTGATCGTCGGAAGTACTAGGGAAAGTAAATTACCCTTACTAGAATTTAAATATGATGAAAATAAAACCACCATTTATGTATGTGTTGATGGTGCTTGTAAATTACCTGTTAATGAAACTGAAAAGGCACTTCAGCAAATCAAGATAAAAATATAAATAAAGGTTAACTTATCATCTAAACTATGAAATTCTTACAACTATTCTTTGTTGCCTTAGTAGCCTTTTTACATATCTATTTTTTAACATTAGAAATGTTTTATTGGACCAAGCCAAAGGGTTTAAAGGCATTCGGATTAACCAAGGAATTTGCCGAAGAATCAAAAGTTTTGGCCGCTAACCAAGGGCTTTACAATGGTTTTTTAGCTGCAGGCTTAATTTGGTCGATCATTTCTAAAAACGCAGAAGTGACTATTTTCTTTTTAAGCTGTGTTAGTATTGCAGGGATATATGGAGCTTATTCGACTAACAAAATAAAACTCTTTTTTATTCAAGCAGTTCCTGCTATTATCGCATTAATTTTAACATTAATCATTTATAAATAATGGAAAAATTTCAATTTTATTTAGACAAAACTATTGCCCTTATTATTGAGTATTCACCAAAGGTTATCACGGCCATTATATTATTGGTTGTAGGTTTATGGCTTATAAAAATAATTACGAGGTATGCCCGTAAAATAATGATGAAAAAAGGCCTGGATGAAACTTTAATGAAATTTTTAGGCGATCTATTAGGTTGGACACTTAAAGCCTTGTTATTTGTGACTGTTGTCTCTCAATTAGGTGTTCCGGCTACTTCTTTCGTGGCTATTCTAGGTGCAGCAGGTTTGGCCATAGGTTTGGCCTTGCAAGGATCCCTGGCAAATTTTGCCGGTGGAGCATTAATTATGATTTTTAAACCTTTTAAAGTTGGTGATTTAATAGAAGCACAAGGGGAATTGGGTGTTGTAAAAGAAATTCAAATTTTCGTTACAAAAATTCTTACTCCTTCTAACAAGTTAGTTATTATACCAAACGGAATTTTATCTAATGGAAATATTACGAATTATACTGAAGAAGGTAAATTAAGAGTTGATCTAACCTTTGGTGTATCCTATGATGCGGACATTAAGCAAACCAAAGATGTACTAATGAAAGTATTAACTTCTAATGCCAACGTTTTAAGTGAACCCGCTCCTACCGTCTCCGTTTCTGAACTAGCTGATAGTTCAGTAAATTTTGCTGTCCGCCCTTGGACTGCGCCTGAAAATTATTGGGATGTATATTTCGAAACCACTGAAAATGTTAAGGAAGCGCTAGATAAAGCCGGAATTGAAATACCATATCCCCATGCTGTTGAAATTCAGAAGGAAGGCTAACTTTTTGGTTTAGTAATCAAAAAATCTTTCAAATAGAAAGGTTCAAAATAAGCGACATCTTCGAAATCGTTTTTTTTGTACTTGGCATATGCCAATTTTGCCATTTGCTTTGCGGAAGGAAAATGTCCTTCCAGAAAAATAGCATTTTTATGCCTGATAACATCTTTACATTTGCCAGCTCCATCTCCTAAAAAATAAACGTTCCCTTTATTTAAATAATCGCTAAAAGAATTTTCATCTATAACTTCTGCTTTAATCATTCTAATTTGATCGTACTGACTATCAAAAACAGCACTATATACTTCCATTCTTCGTGCATCTAAAAGTGGAACTATAAAGGCATCGTTTTCGACAGTGATTGAGTTGGCTAAAGACTCTAAAGTTGAAACAGAAATTAACGGTTTATCTAACGAAAAACAAAGCCCTTTTGCCGCAGAAACCCCAATGCGTAAACCTGTAAAGGAACCCGGACCTTTACTTACTGCAATGGCATCAATATCCTCAAAAGATTTTTTTGCCAATTTCAGAGCTTCATTGATAATAACGTGTAAATTTTCACTGTGTGAATAATTACCGTCATTCAATTCTTTTAGAGCGATAATTTTCCCTTTATTTGAAAGGCTTACGGAGCAGTTTTTAGTTGCGGTTTCAATATTTAGAATTAAAGACAAGATATATATTTTGATGATAAAGATACATAGGATTCTATAAAAAAAACCACCCGCTCAAAGCAGATGGTTGTTTAGACAAAATATTGATTAGCCAATATTATTTTATAAATCTAGTAAGCCATTTGTTTTTGCCACGGCTTCAGCACTTTCTTGCATTTTAGCTTTTTCAGAATCTGTAAGGTCGATCTCAATAATTTTTTCAATACCATTTCTACCCAAAATTACCGGCACACCAATTGAAATATCATTTAAGCTATATTCTCCTTCCAGAAATGTAGAGCAAGGGAACATTTTTTTCTGGTCGCAAGCAATAGCCTGTACTAATGAAGAAACAGCCGCTCCTGGAGCATACCAAGCAGAAGTTCCCAATAATTTTGTAAGTGTTGCACCGCCTACTTTCGTATCTTCGGCAACTTTGTTCAATCTATCGTCTGCTAAAAATTTTGTAACAGGTAGGCTATTGCGTGTTGCCATACGGGTTAAAGGTATCATTCCTTTATCAGAATGGCCTCCAATTACCATACCATCAACGTCAGAAATTGGAGCGCCTAAAGCTTCAGCTAGTCTATATTTAAAACGAGCGGAATCTAAGGCACCGCCCATACCAATAATTCTACTCTTCGATAAATTAGTTGTTTTATGTACTAAATAAGCCATTGTATCCATAGGATTAGATACAACAATAATAATTGTATTCGGTGATTGCTTAATTAGATCAGACGCAACCGATTTTACAATCCCCGCATTAATACCAATTAATTCCTCTCGTGTCATTCCAGGTTTACGAGGAATACCTGAAGTAATTACACAAATATCACTATCCTTAGTTTTAGAATAATCTCCGGTCGTACCTACAATTTTTGTATCGAATCCATTTAAAGAAGCCGTCTGCATTAAATCCATTGCCTTTCCTTCGGCATAACCTTCTTTAATATCTAAAATTACTACTTCTGAGGCAAAATCTTTAATAGCAATATACTCTGCACAACTTGCACCAACGGCTCCTGCGCCAACAACAGTTACTTTCATGTCTAATTATTTTTTGTTTTTAAATATCAATATTTGCGTAAACCGCATTTTTTTCAATAAAATCTCTTCTTGGTGGAACTTCATCTCCCATCAACATCGAGAAGACCCTGTCAGCTTCAGTACCATTCTCGATAGTTACCTGGCGCATTGTTCTGAACTCAGGGTTCATGGTAGTATCCCACAATTGTTCAGCATTCATTTCACCCAAACCTTTATATCGTTGAATACTTCCTCCATCAAATTTCTTAAGTAATGCATCACGATCTTCATCGGTCCAGGCGTATTCTTTATTCTTTCCTTTCTTTATTAAATACAAAGGTGGAGCTGCGATATAAACATAACCTTCTTCAATCAACTCTTTCATATATCTGAAAAAGAAAGTCAAGATTAGGGTAGCAATATGGCTACCATCTACATCGGCATCACACATAATAACAATTTTATGGTAACGCAATTTTTCAAGGTTCAACGCTTTACTATCTTCTTCAGTGCCAATAGTTACACCTAATGCAGTATACATGCTTTTGATCTCTTCATTTTCAAAAACTTTATGTGGCATTGCTTTTTCTACATTCAATATTTTACCGCGTAATGGTAAAATAGCTTGAAAATTACGTTCGCGGCCCTGTTTAGCCGTACCACCAGCAGAATCACCCTCAACTAAGAAGATCTCGCATCTTTCAGGATCTGTCCAAGCACAATCTGATAATTTCCCTGGTAAACCACCACCTGTCATTATAGTTTTGCGTTGTACCATTTCGCGTGCTTTACTTGCGGCATGCCTGGCCTGGGCAGCTAAAATTACTTTCTGTACAATAATTTTAGCATCATCGGGATGCTCTTCTAAGTAATCCGTTAACATTTCTGAAACCGCCTGGCTTACGGCAGAAGAAACTTCACGGTTTCCTAATTTTGTTTTTGTTTGTCCTTCAAATTGTGGCTCTGCTACTTTTACCGAAATAATAGCGGTTAATCCTTCACGAAAATCATCACCAGCAATCTCAAACTTCAGATTCTTTAATAGTCCCGAACCTTCCGCATATTTTTTAAGCGTATGTGTTAAACCTCTCCTAAATCCCGACAGGTGTGTTCCCCCTTCATGTGTATTTATATTATTGACATAAGAATGTAAATTTTCGGTGTAAGAAGTATTATAGACCATGGCTACTTCAACGGGGATTCCATTTTTTTCAGATTCCATTGAAATGACTTCTGATGTAAGTTGTTCACGGGTTGCGTCCAAATATACAACAAACTCTTTTAAACCATCTTCACTGTAGTATTCTTCATGTATAAAATTGCCTTCATCATCTTTTGTACGTTTATCAGTTATAGACATGCGTACTCTTTGGTTTAAATAAGAAAGTTCACGCATACGCGTAGCCAACGTTTCGTAGTTGTAATCTATTTCTGTTTGAAAAATGGTGTCATCGGCTTTAAAAGTAATCATGGTACCCCTGTCATCAGAATCACCAACAATTTTTGCGGGATAAAGCGTCTTACCTCGTTCATATTCTTGTTCCCAAATTTTACCTTCGCGATATACGGAAGCTTTCAAACTTGATGAGAGTGCATTAACAACGGAAACACCTACTCCGTGTAAGCCACCCGAAACTTTATAAGAATCTTTATCAAATTTACCTCCGGCACCAATCTTCGTCATTACCACTTCAAGTGCCGAAACACCCTCTTTTTTATGCATCCCTGTGGGGATACCTCGTCCATTATCTTTAACAGACAATGAATTGTCTTCATTTATAATAACATCGATCCTGTCACAATGACCCGCCATGGCCTCATCAATAGAATTATCTACTACTTCATACACCAAATGATGTAATCCTCTAACGCTTACATCACCAATATACATTGAAGGGCGCTTACGCACATGTTCCATCCCTTCCAATGCCTGAATACTATCCGCTGAATAATCTTGTTTTTTCGCCTCTTCGCTCATATTTTTATCACTCTTTTTTTTGTATTTTAAAAACATACAAATATAAAAAAACACGCTCGTTTGAACGTGTTTTTCAGGGTGTTTAATAACGGAAGTTATTAACAAGTTTCTCTATAAAAGAGAGGTATTTAAATTTAGAGTGTTAGCGCTTTCCGACAGCTATCGGAATTAATGATTATTTGAAAATGAAACAGCTTAAAAGTATGTAGTATTTTAAGCTGTTTCTAATTAAAAGCAATCAACCCAATTTGCTCAATTAATTCAATTATTTTAGTTTTTGTTTGTTTGTATTAGTCCAAATGTAAAAATAGAATCTAAAGAAAATCTTAAGTTTTATAATAAAACTTAATTTTTATGTTTTTTTATTGATAATAGTATAGAAAGTACCAATTATTAAATGTTTATGAATTAGTTCCAGATAAAAACACGTTCAAATGAACGTGTTTTTAAGATATTGCTTAATAACTTTTGTTATGTAATTAAACAAGTTCTCTATAAAAGAGAGGTATTTAAATTCAGAGTGTTAGCGCTCTCCGACAGCTATCGGAATTAATGATTATTTGAAAATGAAACAGCTTAAAATTAAATTTTAAGCTGTTTCTAATTAAAAGCAATCAACCCAATTTGCTCAATTATTTTAACTTTATTTTTCCGACTCTTCTACTTTTTCTTCTTTTTCCATCAAATTACCTTCAGCATCAATAAGAACTTTCTTATATTCTTCTCCTTTTACTAATTTGACATAGTACACCTCTTTATCACCCTTTACAGTTTTATAGGCTTTTTCTGCAGTATATTCAGCAAATTGCTCACCCAATGTTTTTGTAACCGCTTCTGGCAACTCACTTATTTGAACTTCAACTTTTTCTTGCTCTTGTGCAACTGCTGCTTGTACTTCTTCTTTTGCATCTTGTGCGAAAGTAGTTGTGCTTACTAAACTTAGTACTGCGAATACTAATAAAATACTTAATTTTCTCATGATTTTTTGTTTTTACTTAGTTTTTGTTTGTTTGTATGCTTCAAATGTAAAAACAGAATCTAAAGAAAGTCTTAAGTTCGAAATAAAATAGAAATTTGATGGGTATTATCTTGGTAAGAGTATGAAATTTGCCAATCATTAACTTCACATATTTTTTTAACAATAGCCAAACCTAAACCAAGAGAATCTTTCAACGTACTTGCTTTTTTAAAACGGGTAAATAAATTTTCCGGATTCTGATCCAAGGGAAGCCCTGTATTTGAAAATATTAAAATATCGCGAACATGGGTAATATCAATACTTCCATTTAATATATTGTGTTTTATAGCATTGCTCAATAAATTAGAAATTAATGTATCGGCCAAAACAGAATTTGTTATTATAGTATCATCAGACAATTCAGTAGTGATCTTTATATTCTTATTTGCAATAAAATCTTCATAATTTTCTAATTGCCGCTCAATTATTTCTTTTAAAGAAATTTCTTTTTTAGCGCTGAACTGTTGATTTTCTACCTTTGCTAACAATAACAAGGTTTTATTCAATTTGGAAAGTCGATTGCCGGCTTGATAGATAGATTGTAATTCTTCTGATTGTTCTTTGGTTACATCAGTAGATTGTAATAATAATTCTATTTTAGACTGCATAATCGCCAAGGGAGTCTGCATTTCATGTGAAGCATTTTCTGAAAACTCCTTTAAATTATTAAAATCTGATTGCAATTTTTGTGTCAGACTTTTTAGAGAGCTATTCAGCTCTTTAAATTCTTCAACATTAGAAGGTTCCAGTTGAATTGCATTTTGATCTTGTATGGAAAAATTTTTCAACCGATCTAAATTTGTATAAAAGGGTTTCCATATTTGCTTTGCTATTTGAGTGTTTAATATCAAAAGCCCGGTCAATAGCAATAGGATTATAATAATAGTAGATAGTGTAATAATAGAAACAAAATCTTGATTTCTTCCTAACGAGTTTCTCGTAACAATTTTATACCGTTTGCCTTGCAACGTCTCATAGGAAGTTAATTGCCTGTACTTTTCATATTCTTCCGCCCCAACGACATCCTCAATGGCATGAAAAATAAGTGTATCCTTATAAATAATTGTATCTCTCGGGTAAAGTTTGTTTTCGGCCTCTGTTAATTCTTCTGGTTCTTCGAACAATGTAAAATCATAATCATACTTAATAATTTTTGCGACTAATGCCTTATGATATAATAACTGTTGGTCTAGTCTATTATTCATAACGCTAGTTAAAACAAAATATAACATTACCCCAGATAGAACAAAGATAATTGCCGAGAGCAGTAGGTATGTTCTACTTGTTTTTTGAATTAACTTCATAGTTTTTCGGCAAATTTATAACCAAGACCGTACATTGTCTGTAAATAGTTAGGTGCTCCTAATTTTTTCATTTTTTTTCGAAGGTTTCCCATATGGGTATAAATAAAATCAAAACTATCTGCCATTTCAATATTATCACCCCATAAATGTTCTGCAATTGATTCTTTGGTAAGTACTTTATCTTTATTAGTAATAAAATAAAGTAACAAATTATACTCTTTTTTAGTCAACTCTATCGGCTTATTATTTATGGTTACCTCTTTAGAATCAGGGTTTATTTCAATTTCATTAAATTGAATGCTGTCATTACCATCAAACTTTTGACGTCTAATAAGTGAATTTATTCTTGAGTTTAATTCTGCCAGATGAAAAGGTTTGGTAATATAATCATCGGCTCCTAAATCTAACCCTTTTAACTTATCATCTAAAGAATTTTTAGCCGACACAATGAGTACTCCTGTTTTAGATGATTTTTCCTTTATAAATTTTAATAAATCAATTCCACTTCCATCCGGTAAGGTGATATCAAGTATGATAATATCATAATTAAAACTGATGATCTTATCTTCTGCCTCAAAGAAAGTTGTGGCCTTTTCGCAAACAAAATCTTCATTTTTTAGATAACTAACAATGGTCTCTGATAATTCTATTTCGTCTTCAACTATTAAAACTTTCATGTTTTTAAATTTTGTGTTTGTTTGTTAAAAAATAATCAAAAAATTGAGAATGTAACAACAAATATGTCATCACATTAAAAATTCAAATGGAGTTGACCGGTATTCAAAAACAACTATAAAAGTATTTATTTTTTTCGTAAAATAGCTTTATCGGCAAATTTCCCTATCGTTATTTCGGGATTACCATATATATATATTTCAGCTGAATTTATAGCGGAAACAGTTAATGATATCTTTGAATTTATATACGTATCTGAGGCGTCAGAAGCAGTCACAATTGCATCATGACACTCTAATTTACTCGTTCTAACATTACTTTTATTTTCACTAACAACTATAAGCTCTTTACAATTACCCGATAATTCAGCAGTAGAATTTCCTTTCATTAAAAGTTTCGCTTTTTCTGCATTTAGATTTATATTGGTTTTACCGGTTTTATTAGCATTTATAAATATACTATCAGTATTTACGTTCATTTTTACATGAGCACTTTCATAAGTATTCAAGGTAAATATATCTGACTTAATATCCATAATAATTTTAGAATCATCCTCAGCATTGACGATTATAGAATCAAAATTAAAAGCCCTATCAGCAATAATTGTAGCCTTATCTTTTGTCGTAATTACATCTAGAAATTCGTCAATGGTTATATACACATTCAATACTTTTTTCTTGATAATTTTTTTGAATAATTGAATTACCAGTGTATTGTCTTTAACTTCTGTTAATACTGCAAATTGTAAATTCTCATCTGTTTCAACTACAACGGACTGATTATTGCCTTGGGTTAATATTACATCTATATTACTTCTAATTTCAATTTTGGAAAACTCAGAAATATCTCTATTTTCGGTTACGACAATTTTATTCCCTTTTAACTTATTTTGGGCCGTAAGAGAATATATAGAAGCCAATACTAAAAAAATAAAAGCTCTACTTGTCATCAATTTCATAGGTATATACTTTAAAATATCAAATATATTATAAAAAAGTAAAAACTCCGTTTAAATCTTAGTTTCAATTTTCGAATAATTTTGATACATCATTTGGTATATGCATCATCATGTACATTCGCAACAGCTCTACCTGACGGATCATTCATGTTTTTAAAGGCTTCGTCCCATTCTAAAGCGATTTTTGTACTACATGCAACGGAAGGTTCTTGTGGGACACTTAATGCTGCCGCATCACTAGGGAAATGTTCTGTAAAAATAGAACGATAATAAAACTCTTCTTTGTTTTGGGGAGTTTGTATTGGAAATCTAAAATGTGCATTTGCCAATTGTTCATCGCTTACTTCCGTATTTACAATTTCTTTCAAAGTATCGATCCAGCTATATCCAACACCATCAGAAAATTGTTCCTTTTGTCGCCAGGCTACACTTGCCGGTAACATATCTTCAAAAGCCTTACGTATTACCCATTTTTCCATGCGTTCTCCATTGATCATTTTATCTTGAGGATTGATGCGCATGGCAACATCCATAAATTCCTTGTCTAAAAAAGGGACGCGCCCTTCGATACCCCAAGAAGCTAAGCTTTTATTTGCTCTTAGGCAATCATACATATGTAATTTTTTCAATTTACGGACAGTTTCATCATGAAATTCCCTGGCATTTGGCGCTTTATGAAAATACAAATACCCTCCAAAAATCTCATCTGCTCCTTCCCCCGATAACACCATTTTAATACCCATTGACTTTATAACCCTTGCCATTAAATACATGGGAGTTGATGCCCTAATAGTTGTAATATCATATGTTTCAAGATTATAAATTACATCTTTAATGGCGTCTAAACCTTCTTGAATCGTAAACTTAATTTCGTGATGAATAGTTCCAATATGGTCAGCTACCTTTTGAGCAGCAGCCAGATCCGGTGACCCTTCCAATCCAACCGCAAACGAATGCAATTGTGGCCACCATGCATCTGATGTATCATCAGATTCTATTCGTTTTTGAGCATATTTTTTTGCGATTGCCGAAGTAACAGAAGAGTCTAATCCACCTGAAAGTAAAACTCCATAAGGAACATCAGACATTAGTTGTCTATGCACAGCAGCCTCAAGTGCTTCTCTGAGTTCCTCAATACTCGTTTCATTGTCTTTTACCGCATCATAGTCCATCCAATCTCGGCTATACCATCTCTTCAACTCTCCTTCTTTACTCGATAAATAATGGCCAGGAGGAAATAATTCAATTTTTGTACATACTCCTTCTAATGCTTTGAGTTCTGAAGCCACATAAAATGTTCCGAATTGATCCCATCCCATGTATAATGGAATGATACCCATATGATCACGGGCTACAAAATATGCATCTGCATCTGTATCATAAATGGCAAAGCCAAAAATACCGTTAAGGTCATCTAAAAATTCTGTTCCTTTTTCCTTATACAACGCTAAAATAACTTCGCAATCAGATTCTGTTTGAAAATGATAGGTTCCTTCAAATTGTTTACGTAATCCTCTATGGTTATAAATTTCGCCATTTGCCGCCAATACTAATTTTTTATCTTCGCTAAATAAGGGCTGTTTACCTGAAGCCGGGTCTACAATTGCTAAACGTTCATGGGTTAATATGGCATTCTCGTCACTATGAATCCCACTCCAATCCGGACCACGATGACGTACTCTTTTAGACATTTCTAATAATTGAGGCCTTAACACCTCCGCTTTTTGTTTTAAATCAAAAGCACACACAATTCCGCACATAATCTTCGTTTAAATTAACACCGCAAATATTTATTTTTTATTATACTTATCAAACAAAAATAATATAATAGTTACAATTTGTAATTAAAAACTGAATTTTAACATACAACACAAATATCAACTGCTAATTGTTAATAAAATTCTTATAATCTTTAAGAGATTTGAATACTAAAATAACAATAACTTGCGTTAATTACATCGTAATAAAAAGAACAGCACATGAAAAAATCATACTTTCCGACGATTATTGCGTTACTACTTATGACTTTAATCGTATCAGAAAATTTTGCTCAAAATTTTACAGAAATTGATGATGCACCACATGATATTTCATATTATAGAACCAATAGAGTAACTTCACCTTTAATAAAAGTATTATATGGAAGGCCTCAAAAAAATGGGGAAGAGGTATTCGGAAATTTAGTGCCTTATGGCAAAATTTGGAGAACAGGTGCCAATGAAGCTACTGAAATTAGATTCTATAAAGATGTTCAGTTTGGCGATACTGCCGTTTCTGCGGGTACCTATGTATTATTAACTATTCCAGGAAAACATAAATGGGAAGTTATTTTAAGTTCTAAACTAGATGTTTTGGGGGCTTTTCAATACGATCCTACTTTTGATGTTGCGAGAATAACCGTTGATGTCAGTAATGCCGAAACGCTGGAATCCTTTTCTATCGCTTTTAAATCATTTGAAAAAAATGTACAAATGGTTCTTGGCTGGGACGACACCCGTGTTAAAATACCACTCCATTTTGATGAAGAATCTGCAGTTGTAAAAAGATAAAAAAGTTTTTTAACGGGGAAGAAGCCCCTAAAATTTCTTTTTAAAACAAAGCTTTGGCTATCGCTTTGATATTATCCGATTTACCCATGGAATAAAAATGTAAAGCCGGCACCCCTGCTTTTATTAATTCTTTACCTTGAGTAATTGCCCACTCAACACCTATCTGACGCACTTCTTTATTATCTTTACTTTTAACAACATTCATTATCAATTCATCAGGAATATCAACATTAAATCTGTGTGGAATTAAATTAAGATGTTTTTTTACGGCAATAGGTTTTATGCCCGGTATAATCGGTATTGTAATTCCTGCTTTCCTGCATCGTTCTACGAAATCAAAATAACTCTGATTGTCAAAGAACATTTGAGTCACAATATAATCGGCTCCAGCCTTTATTTTTTTCTTTAAAAAATGGATATCTGCATCCAAGCTTGGCGATTCCATATGCTTTTCCGGATATGCACCCACTCCGACACAAAAATTAGTTTTTGATGAATTTTGAAGTTCCTCATCTAAATATTTACCTTCATTCAGATCTTTGATTTGTGTTACTAAATCAGATGGGAAATGATGTCCGTCTTTCTCTGGCCTAAAATATGTTTCAGTGCTTATAGGATCACCACGCAATGCCATAACATTGTCTATTTTTAAAAAATCTAGATCAATTAAAAAATTCTCGGTATCTTCTTTCGTAAACCCTCCACATAAAATATGTGGTACCGCATCGACTTTATATTTATTTTGTAATGATGCACAAATACCCACGGTACCTGGTCTTTTACGTGTAATTTTCTTTTCTAATAACCCGTTATCCAATTCTTTATATATATACTCTTCCCTGTGATAAGTTACATCAATGAATGATGGATTAAATTCCATCAAGGGATCAACATTATTATATATAGATTGAATATGTTGGCCTTTTAAAGGTGGTAATATTTCAAACGAAAACAATGTTTTTCCATTTGCTTTTTTTATATGTTCTGTTACTTTCATAAGCTTCCTTAACCCTTCCAGCGGAACGGAATTTTAAAGTGTTTTTAATTCGTTATTTGTACAATGAATAAATATTGTGACTTCTTTTTAATTAATCTGCTATATTTGGTTGCAACCATTTACTTGCTTTCTCTTTTGTGATCCCTTTTCGATTCGCAAAATCAGTTACCTGATCATCCTTAATTTTTCCTAAACCAAAATATTTAGATTCTGCGTTTGCAAAATAATAACCAGATACTGACGCCGCGGGCCACATTGCCAGGCTTTCAGTCAACTTAACACCGATTTTTGGTTCAACATTAAGCAAGTCCCAAATCGTTTCTTTTTCAAGATGATCAGGACATGCAGGATAGCCGGGGGCAGGGCGAATTCCTCTATAGCTCTCTTTAATCAACTCGTCGTTAGACAAAATTTCAGCAGCAGCATAAGCCCAATGCTTAGTTCTTACTTGTTTGTGTAAGTATTCGGCAAAAGCTTCAGCAAACCTATCCGCTATTGCTTGTACCATAATTGCATTATAATCATCTTCTTTAACCCTGTAGCTTTCTGCTAATTCATCTGCACCAAAAATAGAAACACAAAAAGCGCCCATATAATCAGTTCTGCCAATTCCCTTTGGGGCAATGAAATCGGCCAACGCTAAATTAGCCACTCCATTTCGTTTTTTTAATTGTTGACGCAACGTCCTAAAAATGGTAATTTCTTTTCCTTTTTTCTGAATGGAAATATCATCATCATTTATAGTATTTGCTTCGAATAAGCCGAAAACAGCTTTTGGCTTTAGTGATTGTTTTGAGATAATCTCTTTCAGCATCACATTGGCATCTTCATATAGTTGTGACGCCTGTTCACCAACACGTTCATCGGTTAAAATATTCGGGAATTTACCATGTAGATCCCAACTTCTAAAAAACGGACTCCAATCAATAAATGGTGCTAGTTCTTTTAAGCTTAACTGCTTCAATACTTGAACTCCCATTTCCTTTGGTTGTATTATTTTTGAAATCTTCCAATCGGTCGAAAATTTATTTTGACGTGCTTCTTTTAGTGATACATACGATTTTGTTTTGCCGCGTTTTAAGAACTTTTTACGAAACTCATCATATTCTTTCTTTAGGCTAGCTACGTACTCATTTACCGATTCTTTATTCATTAAGTCGCTCACAACAGTTACAGCTCTTGAAGCATCATTTACATGTACCACTGCATTTCTATATTCTGGATTTATCTTAACCGCTGTATGTGCCTTTGATGTAGTGGCACCACCTATTAATAATGGAACTTTAAAATTTTGACGTTCCATTTCTTTTGCCAAATACACCATTTCATCTAACGAAGGGGTTATTAATCCGCTCAAGCCTATAATATCAACATTCTCTTTTTTAGCCGTTTCAATAATTCTTTCGGGAGGCACCATTACACCCAAATCAACAATTTCATAGTTATTACATCCTAATACTACACTTACAATATTCTTACCTATATCATGTACATCACCTTTTACAGTTGCCATCAGTACCTTTCCTAAGGCTTTTTGCTCTTCTCCTTTTTCGGCTTCAATAAACGGATTTAAATAAGCCACAGCTTTTTTCATCACTCGCGCAGATTTCACTACTTGTGGTAAGAACATTTTACCAGCTCCAAATAAATCGCCCACAACATTCATGCCTATCATTAAATGCCCTTCAATAACCTCAATAGGTTTTTCAGCTTCCTGTCTGGCTTGTTCTACATCTTCAATAATAAAAGCATCAATACCTTTTACCAAAGCGTGTGTAATTCGGTCTTGAAGTGCATTTTTTCTCCAAGTTAAATCCAATCCTTTTTCCACTTTAGAGCCCTTTACGGTTTCAGCAAAGTCTAATAAACGTTCAGTAGCATCATCTCTTCTATCTAACATAACATCTTCAACATGCTCTAATAAATCCTTTGGAATATCATCATATATCTCCAAAAGTGCTGGATTAACAATACCCATATTCATCCCTGCCCGAATAGCATGATATAAAAACACCGAATGCATTGCTTCTCGAACACCATCATTACCTCTAAAAGAAAATGACACGTTACTTACACCACCACTGACACTTACATTTGGTAAATTTTCTCGTACCCAGCGAGTCGCTTGAATAAAATCAATCGCATTTCTACGATGCTCATCCATTCCCGTAGCTACAGGAAATATGTTTAAATCGAAAATAATATCTTCTGATGAAAAACCTACTTTATCTACCAATACACGGTAAGAACGTTCAGCTATTTCAATACGTCTTTGATAATTGTCGGCCTGACCAACCTCATCAAATGCCATCACAATTACGGCCGCACCATATCTTTTTATCTGTATTGCCTCCCAAATAAATCTTTCTTCTCCTTCTTTTAAGGAAATAGAATTGACTACACATTTTCCTTGTACTACCTGTAAACCTGCTTCTATAATTTCCCATTTAGAACTATCTATCATTATAGGCACACGACAAATATCAGGTTCTGCTGCAATTAAATTTAAAAACCGAACCATAGATTCTTTCCCATCAATCAAACCGTCGTCCATATTGACGTCAATTATTTGGGCACCTCCATCCACTTGATGACGTGCAACGGCTAATGCCTCGTCAAACTTTTCTTCTTTTATCAAACGCAAAAACTTACGGGAACCAGCCACATTAGTACGTTCACCAACATTTATAAAGTTGCTTTCCGAAGTGATTATTAACGGCTCGAGACCCGATAATCGCATATGTTTTCTTTTCTTACTCATTTATTTCTCTTTTAAGAGATTCTGGCTTATGCTGGAATTGTAATATTTCGGGGTTTATATTTAGCCGCAACTTCCGCAATTGCTTTGATATGTTCAGGTGTCGTACCACAACATCCTCCAATAACATTTATCAAATCCTTTTTTAAATATTCTTCAATTTGTGCTGCCATTTCTTCGGGAGATTCATCATATTCTCCAAATGCATTGGGCAAACCTGCATTCGGATGAGCAGAGATTGCAAAATCCGTTTTTGAAGCAATTGACTCTAAATGCGGTTGCAATAAATTAGCTCCCAAGGCACAATTAAATCCAATTGAAAGTAAAGAAATATGAGAGGTTGATATTAAAAAGGCTTCAGCAGTTTGCCCTGATAGTGTCCGGCCACTTGCATCGGTAATGGTACCACTTAACATGATCGGAATGTCAATTTTTTTTTCTTCCTTAACCTGTTCTATTGCAAATAAAGCGGCCTTGGCATTTAATGTGTCAAATACCGTTTCAACAAGTAATAAATCAACTCCGCCGTCTATCAGTGCTTCCGCCTGTAACTTATAAGCTACACGTAAATCATCAAAAGTTACAGCTCTGTAACCAGGGTCATTTACATCAGGAGACATACTGGCTGTTCTATTAGTCGGGCCTAATGAACCTGCAACAAATCTAGGCTTGTGAGGTTCTTTTGCCGTATATTCTTCTGCGACTTCTTTAGCTATTTTTGCTGATTCATAGTTGAGCTCATATACCAAATCTTCAAGTTCATAATCGGCCATGGCAATCGTAGTTCCTGAAAAAGTATTCGTTTCTATTATATCAGCTCCCGCATCTAAGTATTTGGCATGTATTTCTTTTAATGCTGTTGGTTGAGTTATCGATAGGAGGTCATTGTTTCCTTTTAAAGGTATATGAAAATCTTTAAATCGTTCTCCACGAAAATCTTCTTCAGTAAATTTATATTGTTGCAACATGGTACCCATGGCACCATCTAGCACTAATATTCGTTTTCCCATTTCTTGTCTGATATCATTCATATCATATATATTTAATCCAAATCTTTAATTCATTTTTATTTGTAACACCTCAACGCCATAACTTATAAGTCAGTCAAACAAGGTACAATTTGTACTTTGCTATATAAACTAATAAAATATATGCTAACAAGAATTAAGAAGAGGTTTTTAAAAAACTCATCGTTATCTATCCTTTGTCTTTTAGATAGTCTAAAGGTCCCAAAACGAATTTAGGATAAGGTAGAATGTAGCACCTTCTTTATGAATAAAGGGTTGCTAAGGCTTCATAGGGTCTAATCCCTCTGCCTTTCTTGATAACATCAATATATAAATGAACTATTGTGAGCACAAAAAAAAAGAATTTTTTGTTATTAAACAATAAAAAAAGTAATTAAAATTTAGAACCTGAATTATTCTAAGCCCTCTGGCTCTTTTAAATTGAGGTTTTAATACCTAAATTTGCAGTCTTGGAGGGCATAAAAAATGTTTATAAAATTAGAATTTATTTATCGAGCCCGTTGTAAGGTTATTTAGTGTTTTGATTTTTGTAGAAAAATCACCTTTGATTGTTTTTCTATGGCAATTCAAATTTTCTACCAGTTCATAGATATCTTTTTCGATAACACGATTTTCTATTTCTGTTCTAAAACTTCGTATAATTATTACTGTAAATGTATACCACACTCTCTATTCTCTAAGGCTTTAATCGGGTCAAAATAGGTGCTGTTTCTAGGTAAGTTATTTATTTCCAAATAATGATCCAACTCATTATCTGACCAATAGTAGAATGGGCTAACCTTTAGGATCCCATTTTTACTCATACTTAAAATATTTTTTGATTTTCTCAACTCTGTCTGCCTAACTCTAATATTGGTAAACCATATTTCCGGTTGATGTTCTTTTAAAGCTCTTCTAAAAGGTTCCAGTTTTACAATTTCGGTAAATTCTTTATGTTTCGGATCATCGACATCTGGAAAGCCCAAGGTACTGTCAGTAAATGCTTTCGTTTGTTTTGGCACATAGGGATATATATTTAACTGAAACTTGTCCATTAATTTTAAGGCATGATTGTACGTTTCCTGAATGTTATAACCGGTATCACACCAAATAATCTTAATATCTTTATCCTTTTTATAAAATGTACTTAATAATACGGCAGAATATTTTCCGAAGCTAGTTGTTACAATTCTCTTTTCGGTGAGTTGTAAGGCCCAATCAATTATTTCTTCTGGCGATTTATATTTTAATTCTTTATTCCAAAATTCAATATCAATATTGTTATTCATCATATGATTAATCTTTTTTTCCTATCGACTTACTAGATTATACTGCAAAAGTATACCAATCACTGAACAATCCAAAAAAATTTCAATAAATATTTGTTAAACTAAATCAGCTAGAGATTTATTGTTGAAAATATGTAGTGCACTGTCTCTCACTTCTATCATTAAATTATGAACTGTACAAGTTTTTTCATCAGGACAGTCTTCACATTTTTCATAAAAATTTAAACTCACACATGGCACCATTGCTATTGGCCCTTCTAATATTCTCATTACAGAAGCCATTTGAATATCTTCAGGGTTTTTCAAAAGATAATAACCACCACCTCTTCCTTTTTTGGAACCTAAAAACCCATTTTTTCGAAGTGTTAATAATATACTTTCTAAAAATTTTTGTGAAATATTTTCGCTTTTCGATATGCTTGATATCTGCACCGGATTTTTACTTTCTTGTCTTGCAAGATAAGTCAATGCCTTTATTCCGTATTTTGTTTTCTTTGAAAGCATAATTGTACTAAAATAGTAAATAATTATATACTTTCTAACGCTTGTTTTAAATCATTGATAATATCTTTAACATTTTCCAACCCTGCAGATACTCGTATCAACCCGTCCGTAATACTTACTTCCAAGCGATCTGTTTCCGTCAATTTACTATGCGTTGTTGACGCAGGGTGTGTAACGATTGTTCGGGTATCACCTAAATTGGCTGATAAAGAACACAATTTAATAGCATCCAAAAACTTTTTACCGGCTTCTACTCCACCTTTTATTTCAAAAGCGACTATGTTGCCACCAAGTTTCATTTGCTTTTTTGCAACTTCGAATTGAGGATGGCTTTTTAAAAATGGATATTTTACCCAATTTACATTGCTGTGTTGCTCTAAAAATTCAGCTACCTCAAGCGCATTTTCACAATGTTTTTCAACCCTTACGGCCAAAGTCTCGAGGCTTTTAGACAAGACCCAAGCATTGAAGGGGGACATTGCGGGCCCCGTATTTCTTGAAAATAAATAGATCTCTCTTATCAAATCAACTTTTCCAACAACTACTCCCCCTAAAACCCTTCCTTGCCCATCTATTAGTTTTGTCGCAGAATGGATAACCAAATCTGCACCATATTTTATGGGGTTTTGCAAATACGGTGTTGCAAAACAATTATCTATAACCAATAATAACTTATGTTTTTTCGCAATTTTACCCAATAGTGCTAAATCTAATATATCTACTGCCGGATTGGTAGGTGTTTCTGCATATAAAATTTTGGTGTTTGATTGAATTAAACTTTCAATTTTTTCTTCCAAGATTTCGGAGCCACTTACCTCAAAATAGCTTGTTTCAATATTCCATTTAGGTAGGTATTTGGTAAACAAGGTATGCGTTGAACCAAACACCGAACGGCAAGAAACAATATGATCTCCGGCATTTAGCAAGGTTCCAAAAGTAGAAAACACGGCAGCCATTCCTGTAGCAAAAGCATACCCTGCTTCTGCCCCTTCCATTGCTACAATTTTGTTTACGAATTCGGTTGTATTTGGATTTGAAAATCGGCTGTAGATATTTTTTTGCTTTTCTTCTGCAAAAGAAGCCCGCATATCTTCTGCGTCGTCAAATACAAAACTAGAAGTTAAATATAAGGGTGTAGAGTGTTCTGAGAACTGTGATCGTTCTGTTTGGTTTCTAATGGCTTGTGTTTCAAAATTTATAGAACTCATATTATATTATTCTTTAGTTAATTTAAATGGCCCTTTTTAAAGTTGCTTTATCTTTTTCTTGTGATTGAAATATGGGTTGTAACAAATTTGATAACTGATCATATTCAATTAAAAAAGCATCATGACCATGAATAGAGTCAATTTCACCAATAGTTACATTATTTTTTATAGATTTCAAATCTAAATATGTATTCCTGTTTTCGCCTGCCTTAAAGAACAAATCTGAATTAATTGTTATAATATGAATAGTAGATTTTATAGACGACACAACATCAACAAAATTTTTATCATTATCTGTAATATCAATAGTTTTTAATACATGGTTCATCATTTTATATGCCGATACCTGAAATCTTTCATTCAATGCCTTTCCATGATAATTCAACCAACTTTCAACATTAAAAAGTTGAGCATCCCGCTTGGTCCGATTAAACTTATTAGTAAAAGATTCGGGTGTTCTATATAATGTCATTGCATGCATTCTTGCATCTGCTAATGCTTGTCTCGAATTATTTAAAATATTATCCTGAATAAAACAATTGGCTATTAACCAATCTGTTGATTTCCAATCGGAAGCAATTGGGATTACATGCTCAATTAAATTTGGGCTTATAGAGGCCAACTCCCAAGCTAAACCTCCTCCAACCGATCCTCCAATTATCGCAAACAGTTTATTTATGCTCAATTTTTCTAAACCTATGGCAAAAATAGCAGCAATATCCCCAGCCGTAAAATCCTTATAATTTTCAATTAAGTTTTCAGATTTTTCGTCATATCCGTTTCCGGGAATATTAAATGCCAAAACAGTATAATGATTTGTATCTATTGTCTTTTTATTTCCAATCAAACTATTCCACCAACCACTTTCTCCGGTTACATTAGAATTCCCTGTTAATGCATGGTTTACTAAAACTATCGGAGCATCATGCAATTTTTTACCAAAAACCTGGTAAGACAACGCTATAGTTGTTGCCTTACCCGATTTAGTGGTATAATTAGGAATATTTATATAATGCAATGCTTCCATTATAATTTACTAAGTCAAAATCGTTTTTTTAATTACGGCAAAAGCTGCTTTTAGGTCAGATTTTAGATCTTCAATATTTTCGATACCTACTGATAATCTTATTAGATCTTTTGTAACACCTGTTGATACTTGGGCTTCATCGTCCAATTGTTGATGCGTCGTACTTGCCGGATGAATAATAAGTGATTTTGTATCACCAATATTTGCCAACAATGAAAATAGTTTTGTCGTATCTGCAATTGTTTTGGCAGATTCATAACCCCCTTTTACACCAAAGGTTACAATTCCACTTTGTCCATTTGACAAATATTTTTCTGCTAATGTTTTATACGTACTAGTTTCCAATCCAGGATAATTGACCCAAACTACCTCTTCTTGCTTTTGAAGCCATCTTGCTAATTCCAATGCATTTTCACTATGCTTTTTAATACGCAATTCCAACGTTTCCAACCCTTGTATGATTTGAAACGCATTAAAAGGGCTTAATGCTCCACCATAATCTCTTAACCCTTCAATCCTAACTTTAGCAATAAAAGCTGCAGCTTCTAATGCCTCACTATAAACCAATCCATGATAACCCGCTGAAGGTTCGGTAAACTCGGGGAATTTCCCATTGGTCCAGTCAAAAGTTCCGGCATCAATAATAACTCCTCCCAGTGCAGTACCATTTCCATTAATATATTTTGTTAATGAATGAATTACTATATTAGCTCCATATTCAACTGGGTTCAATAAATAAGGTGTAGCTACGGTATTATCAACAATTAAAGGAACTTTAAAAGTCTTAGCTTCTTTAGATATTGCTTCAATATCCAATACGTCTAATTTAGGGTTGCCTAAAGATTCGATAAAAAACGTCCTGGTATTTTCTTGGGCGGCCTTGTTAAAGTTTTCAGGATTTGAAGGGTCCACAAATGTTGTTGTAATACCATGTCTCGGTAAAGTAACATTCAACAAATTATAAGTTCCACCATACAAACTATTCGAAGCGACGATATGATCTCCGGCTTTTAACAAGGTCAATAATGTTGTTGTAATTGCAGATGTTCCGGATGCAGTTACCACTGCCGCAATTCCGCCCTCAAGAGCGGCTAACCGTTGTTCTAAAATGTCATTTGTCGGATTGTTAATTCTTGTGTAAATATTACCTGTTTCTGCCAATGCAAAAAGGTTCGCCGCATGATCAGAATCGTTAAATACATAAGCTGTCGATTGATAAATAGGAACTGCTCTGGTTCCTCCATTCTTTTGGACATCATGTCCTGCATGCAACGCTTTGGTTGCGAATTTTTGTGTACTCATTTTTCTTTACTTTTTGTTTAATAGATTAATTTAAATCAAAAGTCAAATGCGCTTCAAAAAAAGCGTACTTAATAGAAAAACGTTATAAAGAATCACATGAAACTACAGAAAGTAATTTCATTTAGTTATCTATCCAAAAGCATAAAACCGTTGGTAGAATGTAGCACCTTCTTTACGGATAAAGGGTTGCTAAGGCTTCATTGGGTCTAATCCCTCAGCCTTTCTTGATAACAATTTCAATAAGTAATTGAACTTACGTTGCAAATATTGTAAAAGAAATCTCAAATAACCAAACTTTTTCTACTATTTCTTAAAATTCTTTAATTATAATGGAAAAATATCGATCAGGCGTGTCACGTAAAAATTTAATCAGTTAATGTTTTTTTAGCATAAAAATATGTGTATTTTTGTCGAAGAATTTAGAGGAAAAATTTGACTGATTGCAACCTCTTAAAAAATGCTAAAGCAGTAATACTACTCCTTTAGTCTTTTGCAATCTTTTTGAACTATTAAAATTACAACTATGGCATATTTATTTACTTCAGAAAGTGTTTCTGAAGGACACCCGGATAAGGTAGCAGATCAGATCAGTGATGCTTTATTAGACAATTTTTTAGCCTTCGACCCTGAATCTAAAGTAGCCTGTGAAACATTGGTTACTACGGGCCAAGTAGTCCTTGCGGGTGAAGTTAAAAGTAAAACCTATCTGGATGTTCAAGAAATTGCACGAAGAGTAATCAATGATATTGGTTATACTAAAGGTGCGTATCAATTTTCAGGAGATTCATGTGGTGTTATTTCTTTAATTCATGAACAGTCCCAAGATATTAATCAAGGAGTTGACAGGGAAACAAAGGAAGAACAAGGGGCTGGAGATCAAGGGATGATGTTTGGGTATGCGACCAATGAAACTAAAAACTTTATGCCATTGGCTTTAGATATATCTCATAAGATTCTTCAGGTGTTAGCTGAGTTACGTAGAGAAAATAAAGAGATAAAGTACTTACGTCCCGATGCAAAAAGTCAGGTAACTATAGAATACAGCGACGATAATATCCCACAACGTATTGATGCCATTGTTATATCTACTCAACATGATGATTTTGATGCTGATGATGATACAATGCTTGCTCAGATTAAAAAAGATATGATCACTATTTTGATTCCTAAGGTAAAAGCACAACTACCAGTACAAATACAAGAATTATTTAATGATGATATTGAATATCACATCAACCCCACAGGTAAATTTGTAATTGGCGGACCGCATGGTGATACCGGCTTAACCGGGAGAAAAATTATTGTGGATACCTATGGTGGCAAAGGTGCGCATGGAGGCGGTGCTTTTTCAGGAAAAGATCCTAGTAAAGTTGATAGAAGTGCTGCCTATGCTTCACGCCATATTGCTAAAAATTTAGTTGCTGCGGGAGTTTCTGATGAAATATTGGTACAAGTAAGTTATGCTATAGGTGTTGTGAAACCAACTTCTATTTTTGTGGATACTTATGGAACGAAAAAAGTAAATCTAACTGATGGCGAAATAGCGAAAAAGGTTACCGAAATTTTTGATATGCGTCCGGCTGCGATTGAAGAACGCCTTAAACTCAGAAATCCGATATATCTGGAAACTGCTGCTTACGGACATATGGGAAAGGAACCTAAAATAATTACAAAAACATTTGATAGCCCATATTCTGGTAACATTAAAAAAGAAGTAGAGCTTTTTACTTGGGAAAAATTGGATTACGTCGATAAAGTAAAAAGTGCTTTTGGCTTGTAAACAAATGCAACATGTACTGAATTCTATAGAAGATTTTGAACAAATTAAAAAGAACGAAAAAGCATTTGTTTTATATATTATTGATGACACTTGTAATGTTGGAGAAAGTGTGACACCTAAACTTGAAAAACTGATTTCCGGGCAATTTCCTAAAATACAATTGTACTATTCTTACCAAAGTAGTACTCCCGAAATTTCTGCACAGCTTTCTGTATTTACAATTCCAACAGTTTTAGTGTTTTTTGAAGGAAAATTATACATACAAAAAAGCAGAGCTTTTAGTTTGGATACATTGGAGCAAGAGATAGAACGTTATTATAAAATGGTATTTTAATCAACTTCAATTTTGTATTTTTCTAATAATCCTTTAAGCCCAGCCACAGAGAATTTAGCTTTTTTTAGCCTGTTCCTTTCAGGGTCTATAGAAAAATTGTAAGCGGTTTTGAAGTCGGCTTTTTCTAAGTTGCTATTACTAAAAATGGCGTTGCGCAGGTCGCAATCATCGAACATACTACCTGTTACATTGGCTTCGGTAAAATCTACTTCTTGCAAACTACAGTTTCTAAACACCACATTGCTTGCATTCACTTGATAGAAAGAAGCCAACTTCAGCAGGCAGCCTTCAAAACGTGGTGAAAAAGTGAATCCTCCACAATTGTTAAAAAGCATACCCACCAGTTTGCAATTTATAAATGCAACATCATGTAATGACACACCATTTAGTTTGGCATTGGTCAAATTACAATCTTCAAAGACGCAATCAATAAAACCAATGGTTGAGAGATCACTATTTTCAAAATAGCAATTGACAAAACGGCAACTGTCATACTCTGCCTTTTCTAAGGGTGTGGTGGTAAAGTCTTTGTTTTTAAAAGCCTTGTTGTTTACAAATGCTTTGTTCATTTATTTGCCAGAACTTTTAAATGGATAATATTGAGGTCTCGACAAGTTACACTTGCAACCTTCGAGACAAAGTTTCCTTTGACTCTCGGCAATGCTCGACCTGACATTCATTTGCTATTTTAATCCTGCCACTCAGCAATAAACAAATTGGTATCGTGCCCACCTCCATTGTTCCTGTTAGATGAAAAAATAAGTTTTGTCCCGTCATTAGAAAATACAGGAAAAGCATCAAATGTTTCACCATGTGTAACGCGTTCTAAATTTTTTCCATCCAGATCGATCATATATAAATTAAACGGAAAACCTCGTTCTGCTTCAAAATTAGAAGAGAATAAAATTTTCTTACCAGATGGATGAAAGTATGGGCTCCAATTGGCATTACCAAGATGTGTTAATTGGCGTAAACCACTTCCATCGGCATTACAAATATATAATTCCATTTCAGTGGGTTGCACTAAGCCTTCAGCTAACAGCTCTTTATATTCTTTAATTTCTTCTTCAGTTTTAGGCCGTGAAGAACGAAAGATGATCTTTGTTCCATCAGGAGAAAAGAATGCACCTCCGTCATACCCTAATTCAAAAGTTATTTGTTTTACTTCACTTCCGTCAAGATTCATCGTATATAAATCTATATCGCCATTTCTGGTAGAAGTAAATACTATTTTATCTCCTTTAGGTGAAATAGTTGGCTCTGCATCATAGCCTTTTTCGGATGTTAATTGTTTTACAATATTCCCTTTTAGGTCTGCCACAAAGATGTCATACGAATCATAAATCGGCCATATATATTTACCTTCTTTACGCAAAGGTGTTTCGGGACATTCATCAGCTCCTAAATGTGTGGAAGCATAGATAATATGTTTGTTATCAGGCAAGAAATAAGAACAAGTTGTTCTTCCTTTTCCTGTGCTAATCATAGGGGGGACTTTATCCTTTAAAATCTCATCTGCATTCATCAAAAACATCTGGTCGCAAGAGACATTCCAATTTTTGTTATTCGATTGAAATACTATTTGTTTGTCATCAAAACTCCAATAAGCCTCTGCGTTATCACCTCCAAAAGTTAGTTGGCGTAAAGACTTAAAATGCTTTTCTTCAGGAAATATCAACGAATCATTTACAAGCTCAACAGTTTCTTTTTTAGTTTTTGAAACAGGTGTTCCGATTTTTTCAGAAGTATTAGTTTGTTGCGTTTTACAAGATAAAAAAACAACAGCTAAAAACATCATATATATATACTTCATAAGCCTATAATTAGTAATTTTGCCCAAAAATAATACTATTATGATGAATCGATTGTTAATTCTGATTTTTTTTACTTCACTTTTTACAGTTGAAAACATTGCTCAAGCGGTAGTTCAACCAACAAGTAAAATTTATACAGATGTTGCTTTCCTAGCTGATGATACATTAGAAGGCAGGTCAACAGGATCTAAAGGGGAAAAAGCAGCGGCTGCTTATGTCGCAAACCGATTTAAAGAAATTGGGTTGGAACCAAAAGGTACCACAGGTTATTTTCAGGATTTCACATTTACACCCAAAACACATCCACACGGAAAAGCAAACTATACTGATACTATCAGTAAAAATGCCATTACCGGTAGAAATGTTTTGGGTTATATCAATAATAATGCAACGCATACTATTATTATTGGAGCCCATTATGACCACTTAGGTTATGGAATTGAAGGGTCATTATATAGAGGAAAAGAAAAACAAATACATAATGGCGCTGATGATAATGCCAGTGGAGTTGCCGTCCTTTTGGATTTAGCTGAAAAACTAAGAAAAAAAAATAAAGGAAATAACTATTTAGTGATGGCTTTTTCGGGAGAAGAAATGGGTTTACTGGGTTCTAATTACTTCGTAAAACATGCCACTCTCAATTTAGATTCGGTAAATTATATGTTAAATATGGATATGGTTGGCCGTTTAAAAAAGGATAGTGCATTAGCTGTCTATGGTGTGGGGACATCACCGTATTTTAAACAAGTTGTTGAAGCGTATAATGAAAAATTCAAGTTGATCAAAAAAGAGTCCGGAGTAGGGCCATCCGATCATACTTCCTTTTATTTGAATGATATACCCGTACTTCATTTTTTTACAGGTCAACATGAAGATTATCATAGGCCGAGTGATGATTATAATAAGTTGAACTATGAAGGCATGGAAACGATTTCTACTTATATTTTTGACATTATTACCGACCTAGATGATAATGGTAAAATGCCATTTAGAAAGACTAAAAATGAAAGCGACAGTGCTCCGCGTTTCAAAGTGACCCTTGGCGTTGTACCTGATTATATGTTTGAAGGAAAAGGAATGCGAATTGACGGAGTAAGCGAAGATAAACCAGCTCAAAAAGCTGGTATATTAAAAGGTGATATAGTAATTCAATTAGGCGAACATGAAGTTAAAGATATGATGGGTTATATGAAAGCATTGTCAAAATTTGAAAAAGGAGTTACAACTACAGCCAAAATAGTGAGAAATAAAGAAATAATTGAAGTTAAAGTGACGTTTTAAAAGTTAGAAAAATATATCATTTACTAATAAGAAGAAATAGGTTTCGCCCCTCGACAAGTTGTACTTGCTACCTTAGAAACAAAGAATTCTTTGATTCTTGGTAATGTTCGGGATGATAGCTCAACCAGACAAAAAAACTATATTTTAGACTCTTGATAAAAATAGGCGACATAGAATTACCCGATTTTCCATTGCTTTTGGCACCTATGGAAGATGTCAGTGATCCACCTTTCAGGGCTTTGTGTAAAGAACAAGGGGCTGATGTTGTCTATACCGAATTTATATCCAGCGAAGGCTTGATTCGAGATGCCGCCAAAAGCACTATGAAATTAGATATTTACGAAAAGGAAAGGCCGGTAGGTATTCAAATTTTCGGAGCTAATTTAGATAGTATGTTACAATCTGTTGAGATCGTAGAAAAATCGAATCCTGATATTATTGATATTAACTTTGGATGCCCTGTAAAAAAAGTAGTGTCTAAAGGTGCCGGGGCAGGCATTTTAAAAGATATCCCTTTAATGGTTTCATTGACTGAAGCCATGGTTAAACACACTAATTTACCTATAACAGTTAAGACCCGTCTGGGATGGGACACTGATTCTATACAAATTGTTGAAGTTGCCGAACGGTTACAGGATGTAGGTTGTAAGGCAATCTCCATTCATGGCCGTACCCGTGTTCAAATGTATAAAGGCGATGCTGACTGGGCTCCTATTGCTGAAGTAAAAAACAACCAAAGAATGGATATTCCGGTATTTGGAAATGGTGACATTTCTTCCCCTGAAAAAGCAATGGAAATGAGAGATACGTTTGGGTTAGATGGGGCTATGATCGGCAGAGCAAGTATTGGTAATCCTTGGTTCTTTAAGGAGGTGAAACACTATTTTAAAACCGGAACGCATCTTGCACCTCCAACCATGGCAGAACGTGTTGAAGCGGCACGGAGACATTTACAAATGGCTATTGACTGGAAAGGTGAAAAGCTAGGTGTATTTGAAACACGAAGACATTATACCAACTATTTTAGAGGCATTCCACACTTCAAGGAATATAGAATGAAAATGGTAACAACAGATGATTCTGAAGGCGTTTTTAAAGTTTTTGATGAAGTATTAGAAAAATTTTTACATCATCAATTTGCTTGATGATGGTTTTAATTTTAAACAGACATTATTTTATAGTTTTATTACTTTTTCTAAGTAGTTGTTCCAACTATGGTCAACTTCAAATTGTAGCTGATCTGCCAAATTCTCTTCACGAAATTTCCGGAATTCAGACAGCCAAGAATTCTAAGTTAATTTGGGCTCTCAACGATGGTGGAAATAAGAATAGAATTTACGGACTTAGCTCTAAAGGGAAAATTAAAAAAGTAATAACCATTAATGCTAAGAATAATGATTGGGAAGATTTGACGTCAGACCACCTTGGAAATCTATATATAGGCGATTTTGGTAATAATTATAGCAACCGTAAAAATTTAGCAATCCTTAAAGTAGATGCTAACGACTTGAAAAATAATAAAAATACCGATGTTGAACGTATTCGATTTTTTTTCCCTGATCAAAAGAAATTTCCACCAAAAAAGAAGCAATTATATTTTGACACCGAATCATTTTTCTTCCATAATGATCATTTATATCTGTTTACCAGAAGTCGTGTAAAAGGTAGTTATGGTAAAACTTCTTTATATAAAATTCCGGCTAAAGAAGGAAATCATGCCGCCAAATTTATTTCAGAGTTTAGTTTTTGTAAAAAACTGAAATGTTCAATAACTTCTGCTGCTATTAGTTCTGACAAGAAAAAAATGGTGTTATTGAGTCATAATACTGTGATACTATTTTCAGATTTTTATGATGATGACTTTTTTAGTGGAAAAGTAATACAACTCCCTTTAAACCATAAATCTCAAAAAGAGGGTATTTGTTTTAAAGATGATAACACATTGTATATTACTGATGAACGCACCCATGGTAAAGGTGGAAATTTGTACGTGTTCAAACTTTAATTTTTTTTATCGGACGGATCAACCCTTCTTGTGCAATAGAAGCAATGAGCTTGCCATTCCTGGAAAAAATATGTCCTTGTGCAAATCCCCTTGCATTTGATGTGTTTGGAGATTCAATTGAAAACAACATCCAGTCATTGAAGTCAAAATCCCTAAAAAACCACATAGAATGGTCTAAACTTGCCATTTGTGTATTACCAAAATGCGCTCTACTTGCATGTGGATATAATGAAACCGTTAATATATTATAATCTGATATATAAGTGAGTATTTGTTGTTTTGTAGCTAAATCTAAGTTTGAATCATCACCTCTAAGCTTAAACCAAACGTCTAATAGAGGAGGTATATCTTTTTTTTCTAAGGGATTTAAAATAGTTGTTGGTTTAAATTCTATTGGGCGTTCAATCTCCAGAAAGGCCTTAAACTTATCAGGCAAAAAATCACCAAACTGTATTAACATATCGTCCCAACTTAAAAGTTCTTCAGGTGTTTTTATATTGGTTCTCATTTTTACCTGGTGTTCATAACCGTCTTCATTTTTATGAAAAGAAGCTGCCAAAATAAAAATAATAATTTCGCCCTGTTTAGCCGTAACTCTACGTGTTGAAAAACTTCCACCATCTCTAATGATACCGACTTCATATGTAATTGGTAAATGAAGGTTTCCTGCCTCCAAAAAATACGCATGCATAGAGTGTAAAACACGTTTATTTAAAATTGTTCTATATGCTGCGTTTATGGCTTGTGCTAAGACTTGACCACCAAATACATTTGGACTTCCAATAGTTTTGCTTACTCCATTAAATTGATTTTCACCTACTTCATCTAAAACTAAAATCTCTAAAAGATCATCAATTGACTTCATTTAAAAAAGTTTTTTTGAAATTTCAAAAGTAGTTACAAATCTCTGAATAACGTGTTCATTTTAATATAAAAGCTGAATTGTTTATTTATTAGAATTTAAATGTAAAGCCTATCAAGTAGTTGCCATCTTTGGTACTATAGGTAAGCTCCATATGTTCCTGTTGATATGGTGTTGTAAATATATAAGTGCTTCCTATTCCAATAGCCGCCCCAACCAATACATCAACTATATCATGCTTATCTGCATCTAAGCGAGTATAACCTGTATATCCAGCCAATACATATGCAGGTATTCCATATTTCCATCCGTAACGCTTTTGGATAAATGAGGCACTCTGAAAAGCAATTGAAGTATGAGCTGAAGGAAAAGAATTGTTATTTTCCATATTTGGCCTTTGTTTATCTATTATACTCTTTAAGCCAAATGAAACAGCTCCGTTTACTAAAAACCCTTTTGTGAATTGCCAGGTACCTTTCTTGTCCCCTAAGACTAGCGTGGTACCTATTGTAGCTGCCGGTATTACTAACAACAGTGCATCGCCAGATACCTCTATGGTTTTATTTGTTTTATTTTGTGAGAATGAGGGTTGAAAATATAAAAATAAGATACTGATTATCAATAGTTTCTTCATAATAACTAAGACGCTTTTAAATAGGTTTTATTGTGTTTGTAAATTTTATCAAAATCCAACACCTAGTATAAAAGCAAAACGCAAACCATCATCAGAATTAAATAAAGAAAGGTTACCTGTTATTAGATCGGCGGCATTAATGAAAATTCCTCCGCCAACTGAAGTATTCCAACTATCAGAATCAAAACCCGATTCTACTAAACTTTCGTCTACCCAAACCCTACCATAATCAAAACCGCCATACAGGCCAATTTGCACAGGTAATAATCCCGTTTTTCGTTTTCTAAAATTAAAACGTATATCTGTATTTTGATAAAAGGATTCCTTACCCGTAAAACGTTGAGACCTATAGCCTCGCAAACCGTCATCGGCTCCAATGGATGCCGCCTGGTAAAACTCAAAATCATCTCCCAAATTGATATGTGCTTTTAGTTTAGTAGCCAAAACCAATCTGCCATTCGGTACCAATTTATAATCAAACCCAAGTTGGGGGATGACATAACCAAAACCTTTGCTGGAATCATCTCCATTTATTTTATAACCTACCTCTAGTGAGGTCATCATCCCTAATGTTGGAAAAGCTTTATTATCATGGTTTTCAAAATGATATTTTGTGTCAATTCCAAAAAAGTTTTGATTTATTTCTTCGGTTGTATTTAAATAATCATTAATAAACCTTCCTTGTGTATCTTCAACTTCAACAGATTCATAAGAAATTGATGTTTTTAAACTTGCCCCTAGTGGGCCTCTCCAGATCAAAGCAGGTGCGACTTTTATAGTTCTTAACTTTACCCTGTTAAAATCCAGGCTTTTCTCGTCGTCAAAATTTGGCGTTCCATTACCAAAACCAAAGAAGTTTATAGCATAATTCGGGCTTGTAAAAACTGCATTGATTCCTAAATTCATCGAACCAAAAACGTTTGCAAATTCTCCATTATAACTTAGATCATACCCATTTGTAGCAAAATAATAGGCAGCAGAAATTGTATGTTGTTGTGTGAACGGATTCCGTTCAAAATTATACGTAGTGAAAATATCTACAAATCCTATTTTAAAACCATCATCTGGATTGGTTCCAATCGTTGGTGTAATTTGGTTCGTACTATTTTTTAGTTTTGTGTAACTATATACATTTGTTTCATAATCATCGGTTAACTTTCTGCTTCCTTTATTAGTTATGAACTCACTTTTTTTAGATTTATAATCGTAGCTTTTTACTCTCTTACCGTTTTCGATATCATAGATATCTTTGTTCTGGCCTCCGATAAATCTAACCCTAATAAGATCATCTCCTTCGCCGAAAACGTTGAACACATCTTCATCATCCAGGCCATAGATCCAGATTTCTTTCGTTTCGTTTTTACTGTAAGTCCGTTGATGGAAAATAGTCCCTTTTTCCCCTTTTTGGATCCGATATGCCGTCACTTTTGTACTGCCATTTGGCATACGTTCTACATCAAACCAATCATCCTTGTCTGTCCCGGTGATCACCGCAAATTTGTTAAGTACTTCATAATAGTTTTTCGCTATTTTCGGAAGATTTTGGACTCTTGCCAATAAGATTCGTTTAATTTCAACGATTGCTTCATCTTGTACTTCTTCCGGAAATAATTCAAAGGCTTTATCAATAACTTCTGGGGTTAAATTTTTTTGAATCAATGCGACTTGTTCTTCCCAATGTTTCCTTTCCGTCTTATTGAGCAAGGTCATATCTAATGAAAAAGGACTAAAGTTAAAACCCTTTACATTTCTAACATCTTCCATAAACCCTTCCATTAATTTTAATGGTGGGATTATGCGTGTCGCAAAATTCATTAAAGCCCCATCTCCCATAATAGAAAAGGCTTGATCTCTATCTCTGGGAATGGGTTTATATACAACTTTCCCGGAGTCTTCATCCTTAAATTCAGCCCAACGCCATTGATCAACATGCCTATCCCAATCGCCGATGGCTATATCAAATAATCGAGCCCTGAGGTACATTTCATCATCGACCATATATTTTTCATCCTTTCGTAATTTTTTCAACAGATCATCAGTATTCTCTATTTTTTTTGTGTTGCCAAAACTTTTAAGGTCATCATGGCCATCGGAGACATGTTCTTCAATCATATACAATTCATCTCCAAATTCCCTGTTAAAATCCTCCAATGCAGCTTGTTTTGGAATATAGTACAATACCGGATTGGTATGATAGAGTTCCACGGCATCAGAAAGCGGACCTGTAACAAAAGGAGCATAAGGATGCGATCCCGTATAAAAATCCTGCAACAAGCTTTCAGTAATTGTTCCGTCAAACTGGCCTTCAATATATTGATCTTTAAAAGCCATAGCCTGTAGATATACTGTAGCACTCTTTCGTAAGGCACGCATTACATATTGCTTTCCATTCTTAGCTATCAATCGTAGTGATTTAGATTGGTGCCCGCCACCTTTTCTTACAGGTTTTAATCCACCGAACAAAGTGTCTAAATTAACAGTAGGGGCATTTACCTTTGTACTATAATATTTTCGATAACGTTCTCCCCAAATGGTTTTGAAAAATTTACTTTTGGTAGTTTCTCTATCTGAGTAAATGGACGCTTTAACTGATGCCAGGAAAGCATCGGTGAATGCTGGTATGTTGGCCTCTAAATTTGAAGATAACACCATTCTTTCATATATAACAGTATTTGATTCTGCCGAATAAAAACGGACATAAGAAGAACCATCTTCAAACACATCTAATCTTGCGTATCCTGCATCACTAGAAGAAAAATCACCTGTAACAAGCCTGGTTGCGGTATTCTTTGATCCCGTACCACTAATAATTTGAGGTAAATTATCCTGAATTAAATATTGTAAACTATGTTCATGGCCAGATACAAAAACCACTTTTTCATTTTCTTGTGCTAAGGTAACAAGACGTTTTTTAAACTCATTGTATTGTTGGTTCTGCAAATCAGCCGGAGAAACTCCCCCTGTTTTTCTAATGATATTTTTCAAGGTTCCTAAAACAGGTATAGGTTTCATATGAGAACCAAAAGAATATTGACCGCCATGAGGCCCATTGGTGAACATAGGATGATGCACTGCGATCAATGTGGTTTTCCCTCTTGCTTTTTTTATCAAACCTTCGAGTTCTTCAAAGAATTTCATACGGGTTCTTATTTCACAATCATCATTTATAGTAGGATGTTTATCCCAATTGGTTAAATACCATTCAGAATCTATAATAATCATAACGATATTGTCATCAATATCTACTTTTTCAATTGGACAGCCATTTTCAGGTAGAAAGGTATTTTTTCCTAAAATATCTTCGATATATTTTTCTTGTCGTTTTAACCCTTTGATGCCATTAGAATACCAGTCATGGTTGCCTGGAATAAAGATCGTTCTTCCTTTAAAATCTTTAACTGCATCTGTTTGCATGTTTAGCTGATGCTCAGCAAAAACACGATTTTCATCTCCTTTTTCGGGCAATCCTTTCGGGTAAATGTTATCTCCTAAAAAAATGGCTGTACTATTCTCTGATGCCTTACTTAATTCTTTTTTAAAGTCTTTTAGTGCTTCGGATTGTGTTCCTAAAGAAGAATAACCGGCATCTCCAATCAAATAAAACGAATGCGTTATTTCCTTTTCCGGAAATTGTGAATTGAAACTCGTATTTTTTATTTGAGTGTTATACGAAGCACAGGCATTCAATAAAAAAATGAGTATAAAGCCTATATAATATTTATGATGATTCTTCACAAACGAATTTAAGAATTTACTTTTTTCCAAGCCTTATCAGCGGATGATCTTTTCTCTTCGGGATCTTTTATCCATTGTTTTTTAGCATCTAACAATCCAAAAAATATTCTCGTAAAAAAATACAATTTACCATTTTCTACACTAAAACACCTAGGATTGGGTCGTAATTCTTGTCCCTTGGTCATTGCCATCGCACAAAAACCCCCATATTGAGGAGAAAAAGCTTCAGGGTTTTCTATAAATTTGTTTTTATTCTCTTCGGAGGAAAACAAATATTTTCCTCCATTATACTCTACGGAATAATCTTTAGAACCTTCAACTGCTTTGCCGTTAAAAAATTCTACAGCGTCATATCCCTGAACTGCAATTCCATCTTTTATACATTGTTTCATATGTTCTTGTTTTTTAAGTGCATCAACTTTAGCACAATTAAACTTGCCAAAATTATAAATGAATAATAGCACATTGGTGTTCCTCCACCCGTTTTCGGACACTCGGCATTTCCTGTCAATTGCATGATAGATGCAACTGTAGCTATAATCAATGCGAGACCAGTTCCTAAAAAGTAAATAACATTCCACTTTTTAAAAATGTGTGCAATAAAAGGTAAAACAAAGAATGCTAAAATAATATAACATGCCGGCACAAACCCAAATTTAGGGCATCCTTCACCTGTACGGATCTCCTCTAAAACTAAACTACCTGCTCCAACTATCCCGATTAAAAAGAGTATGATAATGAGTATATTTAATACAGATCTATTCATAAATTATTGAGCGGATACTGAATCTTTAGAAATAGCATTTTCTTCTTTGCTTAGCTCTTTTGCTACATCAATGATCGTATTTATTTTTGGGCTTGAAATTTCATCAATAACACCATTTACATATGTTATAAAAATTTTCTTTATAGAGGTATCAGATCCTAACCCAACATGTATCAATCCGGTTTGATCACTAGCCAATCCTTCACCATTGATCAAATAATCAGTCAAGACCCTATTTTCAGTTTCAACTGTTATTTTGGCTCCAATATTTTGAGCATTTTCCTTTAAATAGATTTGGACAAAATTATTAACTCCGCCGCTATTAATATAGGCCAGTGATGGTGTATCAATATTTGTCCAGATCATATCTAAATACCCATCTTTATTAAAATCACTAACAAGTGCTGTGATTCCGAAATGCGGATTAATAACACCGCTTTCTTTTTCTGTTGGCACAAAGGTGTGATCTTCCTTTTGAACTAAAAATCTACTTTTCAATCTAAATAATTTATTAGGTGCCAGATCAACATAATTTTCTGCTACTATCAAATCTTGAAGACCGTCATTATTCATATCGGCAAAAGTACATCCCCATGAAAATTCATAGTCAGCTATTTTAGCTTCATCAGCTACATCTGTAAATTTAAAGTTACCATCATTTCTAAATAACAGCCATTTTTCATTAAATAGAGAAGCATCCTTAATATCACCTTTTGCCAAAGCCCTCGGTAAGGTACTTCCTGTATTTGAAAAGGCGAAATCAACCAACCCATCGTTATTATAATCTCCAACAGCCAATCCCATTGGGTAAGCAAACTTCTTGGTCAGTGGATTTTCTTTCATTGTATAAGTCAAATCACCATTATTTTTATAGGTTCTTACCTCACCTGTATCATGTACTACTACTAAATCTAACCATGTATCATTATCAATATCTACTAAAACGCCTTGAAATGTATTGTGTACATAATCTAAACCTGCCTCTTTGGTGATGCTCTTAAAAGTATTATCACCATTATTCAATAGTAATTCACTTGTAGACCCGTAGCTATAATCTTCAAAAATAGTCTGGCCTTCCATCAATTCTTTTTTGAGATAAGTAGCAAGGAAAATATCTAAATCGCCATCTTTATCAATATCTCCCACAGTAATCCCCGCTGGTGTTGATTTTTCATTTATGGGTGTTTCAATAGCTACTGCCTTAAATTTACCATCAGTGTTATAATAGATATGCAAACCATCTTCTCTTCCTATGATTAGATCTACAAAACCATTTGCATCAAAATCTGCCGAGATAACTCCTAATGTTGTAAGTCCAGTTCCTTTTTCAGGGAGGTTTACTTCAGAAGAAATGTCTACGAACTTGTTTTCTCTAAAAGCCAATAATGCATCTTGCTGCCCCATTCCTCCACCAAAAAATACCTCATCAATATTATCATTATCAATATCTATTAATGCAGATGGTGCAATTGGAAGTGATTTTTCTTTATTATATGTATGAGAAAAGGGTAAGTCTATCTGGGTAAACTTAGGAATTTTACTATCATCAATGGTAACATCATATTTATCGGATACCGAATCTCTCCAGAAAAAGGAAACTACCAATATTATAACTGCTAATATCAGGACGCCAAGTATTAAAAATGCTTTTTTAAATAATCCTATTATTATTCGAGCTCTTTTAAACATTGTTTTGAGTTTTTAGGTGTTGATTCAATTGGTAAAGCGAAAGGCTAAATAGTATGAAATGTGTAACGTTCATTAAAATCGGAAGCATATGTTTGCCTATAGAAGGCAAGAACTTGCCAATAGCTACTAAGGCAAGTAAAATTACTATAGGATTAAAAATTGCCATCCATTTTTTATAAAAAGTACCTCCCTTTAAAATTGTTACTACGAAAAATATTGATAATAATGCAATCACCACGCGAAGTATTTGAACTAAAACCTCTAAATGATCTGTATAATTATTTAAAATAGTTTGATATGAAATTGCATCGATCTCATTTTGCATATGCACAATAGTTCCAACAAATGCCCTGGAACCAATCCAAATACCTCCTACTGCAAAAGCAACAAATCCTATCGCCAACACGATCCTGGCCAATAACTCATTTCCTGGCCGTAGCATTTTATAAATATGAATGTATCCGGCGAAATAGAATGGTAAGCCAATAACTGCGAGAAAGTGTCCAATAGTTAAATTGTTAAGAGAAACAAATTTAAAAAATTCATAATTTTCAGCATATTCTAAAATAGAATCTGAATAATGTAAAAAATATTCTCCCAAGCCTACAAGTATTGATGCAAAAAGGCCAAGATAGCCCAGCACTTTGGTGGTTTTGATTGTTGATTTCATAGTTGCTTTTGATTTGTCGAAATTGTAAAGAATTACTTTCAACTATAAATAATTCAATAAATTTATTTCCTTACAGATATCGAAATACTTTCAGAATTATAATCTATTATGGCTTCTTTTCTTAACATACTAAGTACGTTGCTTGTAGTTTGTCTCGAGGTGTTTGTAAGATTGGAGATATCTTTATGCGATAATAGATTTTTGGCAACCAACAAACCTTCTTTTTCAATGCCAAACTCTTTGACATAATCTGTAATAAATTCTGTAATTCTGGTTTTACTATCTTTATAAAGTAAGTCCTGGAGTCTTCTCTCTAGTTTTTTAATCCGTAAGCCATAAATTTTGAGAATACCATTTTTTAAGGATTTATGTTTCTCTATTAATTGATCCATTCTATCGGCTTCTATATAACAAATAATACAGTCTTCCAAAGCAATAGCGTGTTCTTCTGCGGCTGCCGTTACATCATATAAGGAAAGTTCTCCAAAGATATTCCCTTTTTTTACCATATATTTTATTGCTCCATTTTCTGAATTAACAATCTTTACTGTTCCTTTCTTAAGAAAAAAGATGTTCTTTTCATCTTTATTAAGCAATTTAATCGTAGTGCCCTTATCTATTTGATCCATATCGAGGACTTCACACATACGCATCATGTTAGTCCTCCCCAATTTATTGACAAGATCAAAGCCTTCTAAAAACCAATATTTCGTTAAAGAGTTCAAATACAGATGAATTGGTTAGTATCCATAAAAATAATCAATTTTAATATTCACAATAATAATTGAATTATCAAAACTTACTTTATACGACAATTAAAAAATATTATGATAGCTGAGCAGATAATTTAATCAGTTAAAAAGGAATGCTTCTTGTAGTTCGAAAGCTATAGCAAATGCTATCACCGATGCAATAATCCCTATTAAAAAAATGGTATATGTAATTCTTAGAATTTTATATTTTTTATGCAAGACCAGTCCTAAAAAATAGAGGTCCTTCTTCATTGATGAATACAGGTAATCTCTATCCTGCATCATTTCTCCCATCGCCCATTCAAAATCCTGCAATTTCATTTTATGAAAATTACCAAAAAACAAAAGGTTCACTTTCTTTTTCTTGACATCGTCTTTCGAAAACTCTCCACTGGTAACATTTGGCCTCGTTGCCAGCACAGAAAGTGCCATTGACGCAAGGCTAAATATCACAAAAATTCCGGTCGGAATGATTAAATAATGATTAGAAGGGTTATCTAATTTTGGGATTAAATTTGACAAAGCCATTGATATAATAATAGCATTCACAGATAGTAAAATATTGGCCTTTGTGTCAGCAATATTACTTAAGGTAATATGATTTTTTAAAGTAACCCTAAACATGGTTTCTATACCACGTTCGGGCAGCCTGGCTTTTTGTTTTTTTAATTGCAACTCTTCTACTTTCAGTTTATTCTTATCTTCGGCTTGTTTCGTTTTTTTGAGTAGTTTGTACAACTGTGCCATATTCTTCTCCTTTGTCAGTTGCCAGGTATTCAGAGCATAATCGGTATAAAATTGATGTTTATTGGTTAAAAAATTAATATTTTCTTCTATCCATCCAACGTTTGTAAGGGTCATCAAATTTTGTTGCTCCCACTCTTCACGCAACAATTCGCTTGCTTCTAAAAATCCCTTATTCCCAATATGCCCATAATCGGCATCGACCAAAACTTTCTCTAATTTATTTGTAGGCTCAATTGTTTTAGTAGTTGCCAGAATACATTTCTCTATTATTTCTATGGTAGTTTTAGCAATTTTTTCTTTTTCCAGAAAAGACCTGGCCATTTCTACGCTCAGGTTCTCATGATCTTTATTGCTTTTTGTATAACCAAGATCGTGTAACCATGCTGCCAGTTCAAGAATTTGTGCATCTTTGGCTCCAATTTTTTCGCCTTCAACTAACTCTTTAACATAATTTACAACCTTACGAGTATGCATTAAATTATGATAAATAAAAGTACTTGGCAAATTTTTGGTCAGCTGAGACACGGCATAACTCTCGGCTTTTTGTACTATATTCATAGACAATTAGGCTTTAATATCTTCAATTAGTTGATCAATGGTCATAGTAGTCTTTTCGTTAAAATCGGTTTTATAAATTATTTCGACCCGCAATGCTTTTAAACCTGAAATACCTTGCAGGTCTTCTAATTCTAACTTTTCTACTTTTCCCAATAACTTTTTTGCTTGTAAATATTTTATGTATTTCTTGTATTCCTTAGCATCTTTATCCTGAGAATATACAATAGCAATTTTACCAGGAACCGTTAAACGCTCATTTGTGCCTTTTATATGCGCTTTATCTATTCTCTTTTTAATAATTTCATATCGAATATTATAGGCGCCGTCAACATCAAATTGTTTTTCATCCATTCTGAATTTAATTGCTAACGGATTGCTATGTACCAAAATTAAAGAGGCTATTTCAAGCTTATGATCCAGTGTATTTTCAAGTTTATGAGCTACATTCTCCATCTCACACATAATCTGCAATTGCCATAAACGTAAGTTATATAAATACAATGAATTAAAATCCCTATTATTCACCAAGGACTGGCCAATGTACATATTATACTCTACCCCGTCTGTTTTATAGCGCTCAAAATAATGAGGAAACATAGCCTGTGCCTCTTCTTGTTTTTTATCAAGATAATCGGCTAATTTTTCATTTAAAATAGTAACACTTTCTTCATAGGCTTTTCTTTGTTCATATACTACATGAAGATTTTTATCCAATCTTTCCATATATACATCAACCAATTTTTCTAAATCAGAATTTAACTTTTTTACATGACTGAAGACAGGATAAATTTCAGATTTTAAAAAGTCAAGAATACCTATTTCGTCTCCGGCATTCAGCCCTTTTCTTATGTCTTTTAAATATTCTTCAACGCGGAACATTAATTCATCATAAATCGGGATCATTTCAACTTTACACGCTTTATCAAGCACATCAACCGCCAAACTTAACTGTGTGATCAAATCCGTTTTAATTGCCGTATTGCGGGCTATTGATGATCCTTTGATATCTGATTGCCCAAAAAGTGGAAATACGTTTTCAAATACGATATCGTCTGGTTTCGGACTTTCAACACCTTTAAAATTGTCATTATGATATTTTTCTGCTGCTTCATAAAAACGCCACTTTACGGATGGATGAATGGATGTGTAATGCTCTTGAATAGTAGCCTCTAACGCATTTTGCTGCTCTTCGGAAGAACGTTTTACCGCTGCTTGAAAAACCGGTATTATGTCTTTTAATTTATTCTGATTGATGGAATTTAATTCATAAGGCCTTGGTGAGGCAATCTCAAGCAAGGCAAAAGAATCTTCAGAACAGCTAATAGGAATCAATATGATACTTTGAATTCCTTTAGCTGTTATATTTTTATAAAATTGATTTTGATTTGTCGCTTCGCCATATTTCTCTATATCAGAAATTGCAATCGCTTTTTTCTGTTCAAAAACTTTATGCATTATTCCTTTGCAAAAAAAGTTGTCACAAGAAATTTCATTTTCATTACTGAGGATAATACTCTCAGACTTTTTAACTTTAAAACAATCTAATTTGCTTGATGAAATATCAAAAATAGAAAAACCAATTGTTAAATCCTTAATGTTGAAAAATTCACGAAGGTTTTGCTGCATATCAACAATTAGGTTATCATCTTGCCTCAATAAATTTTCACTTAATGAAGATAGCGTTTCATCAGCCGTTACATCAAAAAGGTTCATTATCCCAAATCCGCGGTAGATATAACTGTTTGGAGGGAATTTTTCCTTCCAAACCTCTATATTATCATAATTATCAAGTAATAATTTAAAATCTTCATCTGTAATTTTAGGAGCATTTTCGGTAGGAATTACATCCGCAAAATCACCATTAAGAGCTACCCTATAATGTTTGGTAATTCCTAATTTTTTATCCGGAATATCAAAAAAGAAAGGTCGTTTAAGGTCAATATTATACCCATAACAATAGGCTAAGATCATTACACATGCGTGTAAATACAGCTCGTTTTCATCTAAATTCCTGACATTAAAATCATAATCGCCTCCTGCATTTTGTAATATATTTTTAAACCGATTAGAAAATTTAAAAGAGGTAAAAGAAAATGGAATACTTGCTGCTTTAATTTCATTATCAGTTAAAACTTCCGGGAAAAGGGCATCGAGCATTAAATCAATTTGATCTTTATATTTTTCCAATAATGAAACGTCGGTAAACCCATCAATAAGCTCCGGATACTTACTTAAATGGTCAATAATTTCTTTTGCAGACTTATAATAGGGATGATTTTTATCTTCAATGTACTTTTTATTGAATGAAAATACCTTTTCAAAACTTATCTGAAGTTGTAACGGAAAATCTGAATTCTTTAAAATTTCTGACTGTTGAATTACCATAACTAAACGACTTTAACCAACTAAATTACATAATTATTCCGTATGAGTCGTAAAATGATACTTATCTTAACATAATTGAGCCTTAAATTTTGTTAAAGTTTAAACTCATCTTAACTTTTTCTGTTTCCTAAAAAACCCCTGAAATCTACCCATATTTCGTTACTTTTCTCGTATGTATCGATATATATCCTTCAAAAAGAGCCTTATCCGGGTAGATTTTATCTCATTTTCGGTTAAAAACAAAAAGTCAAGATTAATTTATTGAATGATTTTAGTTGAAATTCTTGAGCTGGCAATCAAAGCTGCCAAGTATCCTAAGCTGATAATTGTAATAAAAACAATAATAACATTTACTATTCTAAACTCTATAGGATACGCCAAGGAAGGAGTTATCATTATAAATTCAAATTTTTCCTGTAAAAACACAAAACTAATGGCGAGAAATAATCCAATTATAAGCCCAAAAAAAGTTAACAAGAAGCCTTGAAAAATAAATATTCTTTTAATTTCTTTTAGGGTAGCTCCAAGACTAAATAATGTTTTTAGATTCTCTTTTTTGTCTAAAATCATCATAATAATAGCGCCAACAACATTAAATAAGGCGATAATCAAAATTAAAGTGAAAATTAAATAAAATGCTAAATTTTCAGAATTTAACATCTTATAAAAAGCAGCATTGAGTTGTTCTCTGGTCTCTATTTTATAGTCATTCCCTAATTTCATTTGCAGCTCTTGTTTTACTGTATTTTTATCGGCAGTAGGCATTAATTTTAGCTCAATTGCAGAAATCTGATCGGGTTTGTAGTTCAATAAACTTTGTGCTAATAATAAGTGGGAAAAAACATATTTTTTGTCTAATTCTTCAGTTAGGCTAAATATTCCGATTGGCTGTAAATTTAGCTGATTAAATGCCGTTTTAGGATTGTTAGTATATCCTTTTCCAGGCTTTGGAACATATACTTTTAATGATTCGATAAAATCATAAGTTCCAAGCGATAAGGCAGACGAAATACTTCTACCAATAACCACTGTACTGATAGCATTTGCATCTAACCACTCACCCGCATATATAGCAGTATCCATATTATTGACCAATAAATAATTGGCATCAACACCTTTTATGCTTGCAATATGTGATTTATCCTTATACTCGAAAAAAGCTCTTTCTTCTACAACTTTGCTGTAATGAGCAACTTTTTCATCCTGCAACATTGTCACAATTGAATCATTAATGAAAAATGACTTCCCTCTTTGAGCACTTATTTTGAGATCAGGATCAGAAATTCTTATAAAATCTAAACTAAACTTTTTCAATCCTGAAAAAACAGAAAGTACAATAAACAATGCAATAGCTCCAACTATAACGCCCAATGTAGCTATTAATGTGATAATATTGATCGCATTATTACTGCTTTTAGTAAATAAATATCGCTTTGCTATATATAATGGGAAACCCAATTTATTTTTTTGTCTTTTTTGAAATTATCTCTGGATTTTTTATAGGATTTTCTATATCCCCACGTAATGAAGCATCAATATCTTCAATATAATCTAATGAATCGTCTAAATAAAAAGAAAGTTCTGGCATACGACGTAACTGATTTCTTGTCCTTTTGGCCAATTCATGCTTAATCAACGTTGTATTTGATCGTATTCCTTCAATCAATTCATTTTTCTTATCTGTAGGAAAAATACTCAAATAAACTTTTGCTACTGACAAATCAGTTGTAACACTCACTTTAGTTACTGATATAATCACGCCTTTCATTCCATCCTTTGCCGCATGTTGCAATACATCAACTAAATCTTTTTGTAAAACCCCAGCTATCTTTTTCTGTCTATTCGTTTCCATTTTGCAAAAATAAGGTTTAAAACAATTATAATACCATATACTGCTCGAAATTATCTCAATAAAACGCCATTTTCTTTTACAGTCATTTCAAATAATAACTGGCATAAATTCTATATTTTTGTGGATAATTTAGAATTTCGCTTTTCTGTCTCTGATCAGACAGGCGTAAAATAAAACTTTAATGAAATTATAAATGAAAAAAATTGAGCATATTGGTATTGCGGTTAAGGATTTAGAGAAGTCGAACTTGCTTTTCAAAACGCTTTTTGGAAAACCTCATTATAAAATAGAAGAAGTAGCTTCAGAAGGGGTCAAAACATCGTTCTTTAAATCAGGCCCTAATAAAATTGAACTATTACAAGCTACAAATCCAGAAAGCCCTATTGCTAAATTTATCGAAAAAAAAGGAGAAGGCATTCATCATATAGCCTTTGCTGTTAATGACATAAAAGCTGAAATTGAACGTCTTGAAAACGAAAATTTTATCATTCTTAATACCGTACCAAAAAGAGGGGCCGACAATAAATTAGTGGCTTTCCTACATCCTAAATCTACGAATGGCGTTTTGATTGAATTGTGCCAAGAAATAATTGAAGAATAAAGAAATAGATAAAAGATAAAAGATTTAAAATTCAATGTGAAGTTTGTATATTGCAATGTTTTTTATCAATCATAAATCATCAACCTTAATTTATAAATTTAGATGAGTACTTCTTTTGAAAAATATCAAAAAAGACGTTTACAATCTTCATATATATCCGTAATACTTAGTATCGCTTTTGTACTTTTTTTACTTGGATTATTCGGGTTGTTAATTCTGAATACTAAAAAAGTTTCTGACTACTTTAAAGAGCAGGCATCAATAACGCTTTTTTTAAAGGATGATGTCGACAAACAAACTGTAAAAAATTTACAGACAATGCTACAAAGTGAAGACTACACCAAATTAGTAATCTATGTTTCCAAAGAGGAAGCTGCAGAAGTTGCTAAAGAGGAAAACGGTGAAGATTTTATGGATTTTTTGGGTTATAATCCTCTTAAAAACTCCATTGATTTATACTTAAACGCTGCTTTTGTATCTCCTGAAAAAATGAGTGAGATAGAGTCTCAATTAATAAGAAATGAAGCAGTCTTTGAAATAACTTATGATAAATCACTAATCGCACTATTAACAAAAAATGTGAAACGGATTAGCCTTTGGGTATTAATTTTTAGTGGAATTTTTGCACTTATAGCTATGATATTGATCAATAACTCTATCCGGTTATCTGTTTATTCTAAACGTTTTACCATAAAGACTATGCAAATGGTTGGTGCCACTAAACGCTTTATCAGAAGACCATTTGTACTCAATAGTATGAAGTTGGGCGCTATAGGTTCTTTGCTGGCAGTTGTAGCGTTAGCTGGTGCTGTATACTATATGAATATCTATTTTCCTGAATTTGACTTTTTAGATAATACCACACTATTAGCTATTCTTTTTGGTGGTATTTTTTCATCGGGAATTATCATCAGTTGGTTTAGTGCCTTTTTTGCAACTCAACGTTTTTTAAATTTACGAACAGATCAATTATATTATTAAGATGAGTAAACAAAAAAAATCAGATCTATCTAAAGACAAAACAGGAAAACCTAAAGGTGAGTTTTTATTTGGTAAGAGAAATTATATAATTATGCTTGTAGGCTTACTTATTATTGCATTAGGGTTTATATTAATGGCCGGTGGTGGTAGTGACGACCCAACTGTTTTTAACGAAGAGATTTATAATTTTAGAAGAATACGTCTTGCACCCACATTAGTTCTTATTGGTTTTGCCATAGAAATTTACGCTATTTTAGTCAATCCTAAAAAATAAAAATGAGCTATATAGAAGCTATTATTTTAGGATTAATTCAAGGATTGACCGAATTTTTACCAGTATCATCAAGTGGCCATTTAGAACTAGCGAAAGCCATTTTTGGAGATAATTCTTTACCCGAAGAAAGCTTAGCCTTTACAGTATTCCTACATTTCGCTACAGCACTGAGTACACTGATCGTCTTTAGAAAAGAGGTATTTGAAATTATAAAAGGATTATTTCGATTTAAATGGAATGACGAAACGATCTTTTCTCTAAAAATTATTATTTCCATGATTCCAGCAACTGTTATAGGCCTGTTTTTCGAAGAACAGTTAGAAGCATTTTTTGGTGGTAGGATTTTATTAGTCGGATTTATGTTACTTATCACTGCCCTATTATTATTATTAGCAGATAAAGCAAAAAATACCAATCATAAGGTGTCATTTCCCAATGCTTTTATCATAGGAGTTTCACAGGCCATAGCCATGCTACCGGGTATTTCACGCTCTGGAGCCACTATCTCTACTTCCGTTTTACTAGGTGTTGACCGTACAAAAGCTGCTCGTTTTTCATTCTTAATGGTTGTACCTTTAATTTTAGGTAAGGTTGCTAAAGATATGCTTGGAGGAGAACTTAGCTTTGAAAATACTCAAATGGGTGTGATGAGTGTCGGGTTTATCGCAGCATTCATTTCAGGACTGTTCGCATGTACGTGGATGATAACTCTAGTCAAAAAAAGCAAGTTGTCCTATTTTGCCATCTATTGTTTTATTATAGGTATTATTGCAATTGGATATGCCTTAATTACAGGATAAGACAATTAAAAATAAATGACAGTAGAAGATTTTAAAAACGGACGAATCTTATTAATTGACAAGCCCTTGAGATGGACTTCTTTTCAGGTAGTAAACAAAATAAGATGGTTACTTAAAAAACAGTTCAATCTAAAAAAAATAAAGGTTGGCCATGCAGGCACACTGGATCCTTTAGCAACAGGGCTCCTAATTATCTGTACAGGAAAATTCACAAAAAGAATTGAGGAGTTTCAAGCACAAGTAAAAGAATATACCGGCACATTTACTATAGGGAGCACAACACCTTCTTATGATTTAGAAACTGAGATTGATAAGCATTTTAAAACAGAACATGTAACCGAACAACTTATAAAAGACACTACGCAACAATTTATAGGAGAAATTGATCAAAAGCCCCCAATATTTTCTGCTATAAAAAAAGATGGTAAGCGATTATACGAACTTGCCAGAGCAGGAGAAACCACAGAAATAACATCACGAAAAGTCATAATTGATACGTTTGAGATCATCAAGGTAGACTTTCCAAAAATTGAATTTAGAGTTATTTGCAGTAAAGGAACTTATATTCGTTCGTTGGCTAATGATTTTGGCAGAGCCTTAAAATCGGGTGCGCATTTATCCAGTTTAAGACGTACAAAAATTGGTGATTTTTCAGTTGATAATGCGTATAGTATTGATTCATTTTTAAACACAATCAGCCGTAACACACAGAAGTTTTAGTATATCTTCTTCAATATTAATGCCCTTATTTGCATTATACCAAACTTGTAATCCCTTTTTGAAATCAGCATCCAGGGTGCCAAACTTCTCTTTATAATTTTTCACCATTAGGGTAGCTTCAGTAGGCCTTGGCCCCCAAGAATCGATAACTTCTTTAGTGTCCGTATCGATGGCTATTAATTTAGGAATTGATCTGTTACCATTCGTTAAAAATTTATCCATTAACAATTCATTTTCGTCTCGCAATACAATTCTTAAATCAATGTTTTTGGAAATTTCGGCTACCTTATTTATAATAGGTAAAGCATGAGCAGCATCACCGCACCAACCTTCAGTTAATACAATCCAACTATATTTTTTTGTCGAATTTCTAATATTCTCAATTGCCCTTTCAGACAACTTAAATGTTTTATCTAAGCGTTTCATTCTTGCTTTGCCTAATTTACTATAATTCAATAAATCATCTGTTTGATCTCTACCTGTAGATTTTCCTTCAACCAATAAATCATCAACAAGTTCTTTATACTTCTGATAAGATAAAGACTTTTCTAAACTATTTTCAATTACGTTTATCATACACACAAATCGTTAATTTCTCAACATTAGACACTATTAGACACTATTAAACCCAAACCTTACAAAAACAATAATTAGAATCAATATCCTAAGAACTATATTTTCCCTTCAAATTTTTTAGCATTATTTTGGTCATTTTTTCCAGGTCAACCCTATGTTTCCATTGCCAATCTTTTCTAGCCCTGGTATCATCAATACTTTGCGGCCAACTATCAGCAATTTGTTGCCTGAAATCTGGAGAATATTTAATAGTAAAGTCAGGCAAATACTTTTGTATTGTTTCTGCAATTTCTTTAGGAGTAAAATTTATTGCCGAGATATTATATGAAAAATATTCTTTTGGTAAATCAACTTGCATCAAATTAATCGTTGCCTTGATAGCGTCATCCATGTACATCATTGGCAATCTGGTATTTTCGGCTAAAAAACAATTATAAAAGCCATCTTTTATCGCTTTATGATAAATCTCAATAGCATAATCAGTAGTACCTCCGCCTGGAGCAGTTTTCCAACTAATGATACCAGGATATCTTACGCTGCGAACATCTACGTCAAAGTGGTTTTTATAATATGCACACCAACGTTCTCCGGCCAATTTACTAATTCCATAAACCGTGGTGGGTTCCATAATAGTTACCTGAGGTGTATATTCCCTCGGAGTAGTTATTCCAAAAACGGCAATTGAACTGGGCCAAAATACTTTTTTTATTATTTTCTTTTTTGCCAGCTTCAAAACATGAAGTAAGGAATTCATATTTAAATTCCATGCTTTTTTAAGATATTTTTCAGCTGTTACTGACAACATTGCTGCCATTAAATACACCTCTGAAACCTCATGCTTTTGAACAATTTTAAGAATTGCACTATAATTAGTTGCATCTAAAATTTCAAATGGCCCGCTATCCATCAATTCGGAATTGCCTTCTCTTATATCAGAAGCAATAACAGTTGAATTACCATAAATTTCGCGTAATTTTAAAGTAAGCTCAGTCCCTATTTGACCACAAGCTCCTATAATAAGTATTATACCACTCATCAAAAAATTATAAAAAGGTTAGCAAATATAGAGAATTTAAAAGTGTCAAATGCGTACAAAACTTTATTTATTACTTTTGCCTTTATATTCAATTCAGCTATAAAAATGTCAAACACTAAACTTCTATATTTTTTCATATTAGTAATCAGCATAAACTCGTGTAAAAAAAATGAATTTTCGAATACTAAAGAGGATACCCTTGCATTAGATACAATTAAAATAGAAGATCAAAAAGATATTAGAAGCATTGGAGAAACCTTACTTCCAGAATCTAAAAAAAAGATTAAAAATTGGACTGAATACCAACAATTAGATGAATTCTTAACTAGCTTTTATAGTATCTCACCAAGTGAAGCTCTAAATTTATCTAAGGAGCTCTCAACTATTACTCAACAACTAAAAGATTCAGTAAAAATTGACCGATTTAAACAGCCAGATATACAAATCAGAATCAATGTACTTAATAACAATGTTTTACGATTAAATGATATGGCTTCAATACCAGCTATCAATCCAAAAGAAGTGAATGAAGAAATCCGAAAAATTTTGGAGGCATTTTCTGCACTAAACTCAAAAATTAATAATATTGCGAGACAAGAAAAATTAGAAGCTGAATTAAAAGATTTTTAGAATTTGACATCTAAAAATTATTATATTCTCAATTTTGGTTATATTTGAGCTCTTTTTTGTTAAAACAATGTCAAATATTAAATCAAATTCATGATTAAAAAACTACTATTACTTTCTGTATTTATTTTCTTCTCGGATACGCTTTTGTCTCAGGAATTACCTCTTGAACTTTCCAAAGAAAATACCAAAAAAAGCAAGCGTACTTTTAAAGACATAACTGATGATTACAGGACTTATTTTGCCAAAAAAGATATAAATAAAAAGGGAAGTGGATATAAACCTTTTAAAAGGTGGGAATATCATTGGAGTCATTATTTACAGGAAGATGGTACTATTGCTCCTGCTGAACATTTATGGAAAGCCTGGGCACAAAAACAGCAAATGGCAAAATCTGCCAAGGCTGTAAGTAATTGGACGTCAAAAGGTCCTTTTTCCCAATCTAGTAATAGCGGGCAAGGCAGGATCAATACAGTAGTTGTTGATCCCAATAATGCAAATATATTATATGTAGGTGCTCCTTCAGGAGGTTTATGGAGATCTACTGATGGTGGTGTTAACTGGACACCGTTAACAGATGATTTACCACAAATAGGTGTTTCCGGCATTGCTATAGACCCAAATAACTCCAATATAATTTATATTTCAACAGGTGATGATGACGCAGGTGATTCTTATTCAATTGGCGTATTAAAATCTACTGATGGTGGTGCTACATGGAATACCACGGGAGCGCTAGGACTTGGTTCTGGAACACCAACAAGTAACGAAATAATAATAGACCCTAGTGATTCTAATAGAATTTGGGTTGCTACGGGAAGAGGAATGTACCTATCGACTAATGGGGGCAATATTTGGAGTCGGAGAGCAACTGGCCATTTTAGAGATTTTAAATTAAAACCCGGAGACCCAAATACCATCTATGCTGTCACTAGTGATACTTTTTTTACATCTACTGATGGTGGTACAAGTTTCACAAGTACGAGTACCGGATTACCTAGTGCTGGATCATTAGGCAGGTTAAGAGTTGAAGTTACACCAGCCAGTGGAGCTACAAACATTGTATATATTTTAGCCGCTGACCGAAACTTTGGTTTTGCCGGAATTTATATATCTACAAATTCGGGGCTAAGTTTTTCTAAAACTACAGAAACTAGTGATATTTTTGGGAGTACCCAAGCCTGGTTTGATTTGGCTTTTAGTATTTCAGATACAGATGCGAATAGAATGTATGTTGGTGTATTAGATATTTGGGAATCAACTAATGGGGGTGATAGTTTTCTTAAAATTAACGACTGGAGAGTTGTAAATCAAACTTTTACTCATGCCGACATACACTTTATGAGATATTATAACGGCGTATTGTATGCAGGAACAGATGGAGGTGTTTATAAATCAACTGATAATGGGATTACCTTTACTGATTTAACTGAAAATTTATCAATAAGTCAATTCTATAAAGTTGCTGTTTCTAAACGGAATTCAAATAAATTAGCCGGTGGGCTTCAAGATAATGGTGGCTTCTCTTTAACGAATAGTACATGGCATAATTATCATGGTGGTGATGGCATGGATTCAGCTTCTGACCCCAATGACGAAAATACATTTTATGGATTTTTACAATTTGGCGGGGCATTATCTGTAACAACTGATGGAGGTATTACCAGTAATCAATTTTTTGTTGCTGGCCCATCCCAGGGAAATTGGGTTACTCCGTTAGTTTCTAATAAAGGAAGTGATTTATATGCCGGCTATAGTCAATTATATCAATTGATTAATAATTCTTGGTCTCAAATATCCAGTCATTCTTTTGGTGGTAACCTAGAAGCTCTGGAGATTGACCCTAGCAATAATGCTATAATCTATGCGTCTAGAGGTTTAAATCTCTATAAAAGCACTGACAGGGGTGTAACCTTTGCTACGTTATCTTCAACAAATACCGGAATATCTGGAATTAATGTTAGTTCAATAGAAGTTCATAATTCTGACAGCAATATCGTATGGCTTACAACAACCGGAGTTAGTAATTTGTCCGGACCAAGTAGCGGACATACTGGTGGCGGAGTCTTTAAGTCTATCGATGGTGGCCTGACTTTTACGAATATAAGCAGTGGCCTACCTAACGAATCTAAATTTGTTGTACGTCATCATCCTTTCACCACAAATAATTCAATTTATGTGGGTACCGCTTTGGGTGTATATCATAGAAATGATGACACCAATGTATGGGAAGTATTTTCAACAAACTTACCAAATGTTGCGGTTTCTGATTTAGAAATAAATCCTTATGATAATACAATCACTGCCGCAACTTACGGAAGAAGCGTATGGCAATCTGCGATTCCAGCTGTTTCACAACCTAATAATGATGCTGACTTAATAAAGATAACCTCTCCTAACAATAGTGTTACCTGCAGTGATATTAGCCCCGCATTAACGGTAATCAATAATGGTCAAAATACCATTACGACATTAAGTGTTAATTATAATATTGATGGAGGCGCAGACCAAGTTTTTAATTGGACAGGAAGTATTGCATCTAACGCATCAGCCACAATAGATCTTCCCTCTATTTCGGTTGCTTCTGAAGGGAGCCATACTTTTAATACCGTAATAGCACAGACTGGTGATGCCAATTTATTTAATAATAGTGCTTCTGCACAATTTACAGTGAATCAAACTGGTTCAGGACAAATTATTTATACTTTTGGTGACCCAAACCCGGGCCCTTCAGAGAATGCCGGTATATGGACGGTTTCAGATAATAACTTATGGGAAATTGGTTCTCCATCTACCACACTTTTAAATGGTTTGGTTGCTTCAGGATATGTTACAAATCCTTTAGGTAATTATCCTGATCAAACGGTAAGCCATTTGACATCACCTTGTTATAACTTAACGATTTTACAAGATCCAATATTAAAATTTAAAATGGCTTTTGATTTAGAAGAAAATTGGGATATAATATATATGCAATATTCTATTGATCAAGGTCAAAATTGGCAAATTTTAGGTACTGCGAATGATCGCAATTGGTATAATAGTGATAGAACTAATGCCTCATCTGGAAGTGCTGACGACTGTCAAAATTGTCCGGGAGCCCAATGGACCGGTCTTGACAATACACTTAGGCCGTACTCTTTTAATTTGACCGCACTTAATGGCGAATCTAATATAATATTTAGATTTACTTTTGTGTCTGACTTTGCGGTGAACAACGAAGGAGTAGTAATTGATGATTTTGTTATTGATGCAACAGCAGTATTAGCGATCAATGATTTTGATGAAAATGCTTTTTCAATATATCCTAATCCTTCTTCAGATATCTTTAATATTCGAAGGATAAACGGAAATGGAGAGGAAATGAATGTTCAGGTATATGATGTAACCGGAAAATTAATCCGTAAACACACTAAAATTACCGATAACAATTATAAATTAAATATGATTGGGGTTGCCAAAGGTGTGTATTTTATGAGAATAAGTATAGACGACAAACAGCTCATCAAAAAATTAATTTTAAATTAATAGAATATATAACCCAATATAAGAGCCATTAATTAAATTAGTGGCTCTTTTTTTAAAAATTTAAGGTATTAATTTCATTATTTGGTCGTAGACCATATCCGCTTCCCACCCCCAGTAGAGTAAATAATCAGCCAATTTCTTTCTTTTTTTGTAGAGATTCGATTCTTTAATTTTTACCAACCTTTTCCTGGCTAATTCGTTAAACGTTTTAGTATAGTCTTCATCGCTAATTTCCTGCAAAGCCGATTTTATATTATACTCAGATATATTCCTTGATTTCAATTCTCTAATAATCCGTTGTTTCCCCCATCTTTTTATACTGAATTTCCCTCGGGCAAATGCTCTAGAAAACCGTTCTTCATTCAAAAAATCGAACTCCAATAAATGCAATAGTATATGCTCTTTGGCTTCATCAATCAAGCTCATACTTTTTAATTTACTTTCTACCTCCTGATGACAACGCTCTTGGTACGAACAATAATACTCCATCTTTTTTTTCGCTTCCTCTACTGTATATATTGTTTTACCAGTCATTTAAATTTGTTAATTACTTGTATAAAAGTAATCAAATTACACTGGGAAAAAAGTGTGTTTACTTGTTATATTTACAAAGGAGATTAAATTTAAATCTAGAATTTTTTTATTTACATACGCAATGATTCTATTGTCTCTGTAAATTATAGATTCATATAGTTAAAATATGAAAAGGAGTATTCTGTCGTTTATATTTCTTTTGGGAGTTATTTTTTCATATTCTCAAAATACAATTGCCGTCCAAAGTTTTGAAGGATCAGGAGATACCTGGACTCCATTAACATATTCCACACCCCCATGCACTGTGGGTAACGATATATGGAATACTGTTGCCAGTTTACCAGGAATTTCACCTAGTGAAGGAAATCAGTTTTGGGGAATCAGAGACCTAGATGGGAACTGTGGTGGTACTGGTTTTGAAACGATTACCTTTCCTAGTATTACCATTTCTTCATTCTCGGGCGTTACTTTTTCTTTTGATTATAATGCCATTGGCTTAGATAATAATGAAGACTTAAAGTATGAACTCTTTTATGACAATGTCAGTCAGGGTGAAGTCATTGTTGTTAATGGTGTTGGAGGCAATTCTGATAATACTAATGGTTGGTTGACTGAAACCGTTTCAATACCGAGTTCTGTTAATAATGTGAGTGTTATTTTATTTGCAAGATGTAATAATGGGAGTGAAAGAGCCGGTTTTGACAACGTACTTTTGACAGAATCTTCTACAACATCTATAACAAACGATAATTGTGCTACCTCCACAACCTTAACTGTTGGAACCAACAATACACAAAATATTATTACCGGTACAAATGTTGGCGCCACAAGTTCTGGTCAATTACCGAATCCGTCATGTGCAAATTATCAAGGTAATGACATTTGGTATACAGCCCTTGTACCGGCAAATGGAATTATTACCGTAGAAACATTAGACGCTGGTTCTGGTATTGATACCGCAATCGAGGTCTATACTGGAAATTGTAATAACTTAACTCAAATCGCCTGTCATGACGATAATAATTGGCCTTCCGATCCGTATTCAAAGATTGATTTAACCGGCTTAGCTAATACCACTATCTATATTCGGGTTTGGGCATGGAGCAATGCCTCTTCCGGAGATTTTAATATTGTAGCATATTCCAGCCCGCCCCCGGCAAATAATGATTGTGTAGATGCACAAAGTTTGATCGTTGGTACTAACGATACTCAAAATATAGTTACAGGTTCCAACGTAGATGCCACCGATTCAGGTGTAACCTTAAATCCTAATTGTGATTCGTATCAAGGCGGTGATGTATGGTTTACTGCCGATATTCCTGCATCTGGTATTTTAAATATAGAAACTTCAGACGCCGGAGGAATTTCAGATACCGGTTTGGCGGTCTATACCGGAAGTTGCAGAAACTTAACTCAAATAGATTGTGATGCTGATAGTGGACCAGGCTTTTTTAGTGTAATTAACCTTTCAGGGCTGGCAAATACTACCGTATATATAAGAGTTTGGGAATATCAGAATAACAATTTTGGTGAATTTAACATAGTTGCCTATTCTCCTGAATGCCCTTTAACAACCAGATGGAACAATTCTGGTTGGAATAATGGTACTCCAAATTCGTTTACTTCGGCTATAATCAATGCCGATTATGACACAGCGAATAATGGTAGTTTTGAATCTTGTGATTGTCAAATCAATGCTAATAGAACCTTAAATATTAGAGCTAATAATACCGTTACAGTGCATAATGATTTAACTGTTAATGGAACGATAGAAGTCAGGCATGAAGGATCATTACTAATGACAAATGACGATGGTCAAGTATCGGTTTCGGGAACATTTAACGTTCATAAAACCTCCACCATACTAAATAATTTTAGAGATTTTACCTATTGGTCTTCTCCAGTCGCCACAACTATAGCCCAAGCCTTTAATGGTGTTGATCCAACCAGAATATTTGAATGGGATGTCCCTTCTGCCAGTTCTATTGGTGATTGGGCACCTGCTTCAGGCCCTATGACTTCCGCCAGAGGTTATATTTCAGAAGCACCAAATACGACACCAGCTGGAGGTACACATGCTGTTACATTTTCCGGGATACCCAATAATGGTATTATAGATATCCCTGTTGGATACAATGATGACGGTTTTACATATTCTGATTTTAATTTGATTGGAAATCCATATCCTTCAGCTATCAATATTGATAACTTTATACAATCTGATAGTAATAATGAAATGGATGGTACTATCTGGTTATGGACACATAATACGGCAATATCCAACGGTACAACCGGTGAATTTTTGGGAGAAGATTATGCAACATATAATTTGACCGGAGGAATTGTAACGGCTTTACTCGCACCTTCTGATCCAGGCGGTACACCACCAGCTGGTAATATTGCTTCAGGGCAAGGCTTTTTTGCAAGGACAACTGAATCAGGTACGCTATCTTTTCAAAATAATATGCGACTGCCAGGCCAAAATTCACAGTTTTTTAGGGCACCTGATGCTAAAAGTATATTAGTTCAAGAAAAAGATAGAGTTTGGTTAAATGTTGAAAGCAATACCGGAGGTGCGTTTAACCAAATACTAGTGGGATTTTTTGACGATGCTACTGATGGATATGATAGAGGTTATGATGGTGACAGGTTAGGTGCTAACTGGATAGACTTTTATTCTAAAATAGATACCTTAAATTACGCGGTTCAAGGTTTGGGCAGTTTTAATTTGGATAAAAAGGTATCCCTTGGTTTTGATACATATATATCTGATCCGTTGACCTATAAAATTAGTATATATCATATTGAAGGTGTTTTAAAAGATAATGATCTTTATTTGGTAGACCATGAGTTAAATAGTATACACGATCTAAAATTGGCAGCTTATGAATTTGATGTTAACGGAGAAGGATATTTCCCTAATAGGTTTACATTACAATTCACAAATTCTGTATTGGATATTGATGATTTTGAATTAGAAAATAACTTCGTTGTATTCAATGAAGAGAACGTATTGAGATTAAAATCCGATACCATAATTACTGATATTAAAGTATATGATATATTAGGAAGACTATTAATTGATACTAAACCAAATGATAGTGAATTTGATATCCATACCCATACTATTGAAAAAGGAACTGTTTTAGTAGTGAATGCGATATTTGAAAATAATCGATCAATTATAAAGAAAATAATATTGTACTAATTTTTTCTAAAAAATCTGCATAACTTAACATGTTATACAGATTTTTACATTACTCAAAACCAATCAACTAACCTTACAATAAATTTTCTTTATAATGTCTTTGATTGTTAGACTTAATTAAATCTGAAAGGTTTAATTCAAAAAAAAACAGTTCGTTGAATGTTTCTATAATATAGCATTCCCCCCTTTCGTGAAATTTAATCAAAAAAAAACCGGTAACATAATGTTACCGGTTTTTATATGATATAATACTACCTTATTTTTTTATCATTAGAATCAAAAAAATGATATTCTAAATATTGGTATGCATCTCTAGGTATAACTTTAATCCGCTTTTTGTACTTAAAAAACCATTTGTTCTGAATTGATGGTAGTCCTTGTTTAATATAGGACACAACAAAAGGATGTGCATGTAAGGCAATTCCTTTTGCAGATTTTCCAACAATTGCTTCCAATTGATTTTCAATCTTTTCTACCAAAATAATCGGTGCCTCTACTTCACCATTTTTATTTGGGTTTTCTTCTTTAGTTTTTATGACCATTTCTGGTCTGACACGTTGCCTGGTAATTTGAACTAATCCAAACTTACTCGGTGGTAACACTTTGTGTTTTGTTCTATTGAACTTCATTTCATTCTTTAAATGTTCATAGAGCTTATGTCTATGATCGGCTGAATGCATATCAATAAAATCAACAACAATAATTCCACCCATATCACGTAATTGCAATTGGCGAGCTATTTCTGAAGCCGCAATTAAATTTACCTCTAACGCTGTATCTGCCTGCGAGTTTGCTTTGTTTGAACGATTTCCACTATTTACATCAATAACATGTAATGCTTCTGTATGTTCAATAACTAAATAAGCACCTTTTGGCATCGAAACTGTACGGCCAAATGCTGTTTTAATTTGTCTTTCGATACTGTATTTTTCAAAAATTGGTACCTTAGACCTGTACAATTTCACAATTGACACTTTGTTCGGAGCAATACGTAATAAATACTCTTTAAGTTCAGCATATAGAGCTTTGTCATTGGTAACTATACTTGTAAAAGAGTCATTAAATATATCTCTAAGTATAGACGAAGCCCTATTTAATTCAGACAATACTTTTGCAGGTGCTTGAGCTCTCGGTAATTGTTTTGACATATTTACCCAACGCTGCAAAGAATTTTGCAAATCTTCATCTAAATCAGCTACTTTTATTCCTTCAGCAACTGTTCTTAAAATAACACCAAAACCTTTGGGTTTAATACTTTTTACAAGTCGTTTTAATCTTTCTTTTTCTTTTCTGTTCGATATTTTTTGTGATACCGATATTCTATCAGAAAAAGGGACTAACACTAAATATCTACCGGCAATTGAAAGCTCTGAGCTTATTCGAGGGCCTTTTGTAGAGATTGGTTCTTTAACAACTTGTACTAATAAATTTTGACCAGCTTTTATAGCTTGATCAATAGTTCCATTTTTATTAATATCTTTTTCAAAATGGAAATTTTTTAAAGTGAATTCTTTAAGTTTACCTGTACTTACTAGCTTAGTGAATTTAGTTAGAGATAACAATTGTGGACCTAAATCGTGATAATGCAAAAAGGCATCTTTTTCACTGCCAACATTTACAAAAGCTGCATTTAAGCCTGATAACGTTTTTTTAATTTTGGCTAAAAATATATCGCCAACATTAAACTTATTATCATTTGTCTCTTTATGTAATTCAATAAGCCTACCATTTTTTAATAAGGCAAAATCTATATCAGAGGAACTTGATCTAATAATTAATTCTGTTTTCACTCTGTATAAGTTTATATCCACATTATAGTTTTACATAATGTAGATGGATTAAAAAATAATTTACAGGTTAAAATTGTAACCTGACGAAATTTGCTTGATGCAAACCTCTTTTTTCAATGAACGATTAATAACATATAAGAAAGTTAGTTTACCTATTTTTTCTTTTTATGCCTGTTTTGTCTACTTCTTTTTTTACGCTTATGAGTAGAAATTTTACTGCGTTTTCTTTTTTTACCGCTTGGCATAATTTAACTTTTTTATGAATAATTTATTTTACGGGAACATTCTTTTTAACACCTTCAACAAATACTTTTGCCGGCTTAAACGAAGGAATATTATGCGCTGGGATTTTAATCGTAGTGTTTTTAGATATATTTCTACCTGTTTTTTCAGCTCTGGTTTTAATAATAAAGCTTCCGAAACCTCTTAAATATACATTTTTGTCACTTTCTAAAGCTCCTTTTACTTCTTTCATAAAATCTTCTACTACTCTCAATACATCTGCCTTTTCAATTCCAGATTTTTCTGAAATATTGGCAACAATCTCTGCTTTTGTCATTCTAATTTATTTTAATTTGTTATTCATATAATTTTAGGGTGGCAAATATAAGATAATTAATCAGTTTCAAAAAGCTAAATCGTTAAAATTTAATTAGATAAAAGAAGTATTATTGCAGAATTATTCTATTAAAATGATATTTTCTAATACATTAATACACTGGTATTTACAAAATAAACGAGAATTACCTTGGCGAAAAATCAAGGAACCATATCACATTTGGCTCTCTGAAATAATATTGCAACAGACACGCGTAAATCAAGGGCTACAGTATTATGAAAATTTTATAGCTTCTTTTCCAACCGTTTTTGATTTAGCAATGGCCGACGAAAAAACCATTTTAAAATTATGGCAAGGACTGGGTTATTATTCAAGAGCGAGAAACTTACATTTTTCGGCTAACTACATCGTCAATAAATTGAATGGAAAATTTCCTGAAACATATAATGATCTTTTGCAACTTAAAGGAGTTGGAGATTATACGGCTTCAGCAATTGCCTCGATTTGCTATAATGAACCAACAGCTGTATTGGATGGTAATGTATATAGAGTTTTAGCACGTTATCTTGGAGTGAATACTCCTGTTAATTCAACAAAAGGTAATAAAGAATTTAAGCAATTAGCACAAGAATTAATTGATAAAGAACAACCAGGAACTTATAACCAAGCTATTATGGAGTTTGGCGCAATACAATGTAAACCGCAAAACCCTAATTGCACGGTTTGTCCGTTGAATTCAAGTTGTATTGCATTACAGGAACAATGCATCACACTACTTCCTGTTAAGGAGAAAAAAATTATTATAAAAAAACGTTTTTTTAACTATTTGGTTATTACCGACCAATATGATAACGTAGTAATACAGCACCGTAAAAAGAAAGGTATTTGGCAAAATTTATATGAATTCCCATTAATAGAAACTTCGAAAGAAATTCATTTAAAAGAATTACTCCATACAAATGAGTTCTTTAGGATTGTTAATGATTATACGTCTACAGTTTCACTTTTTAATAAAGTTGTAATTGTACATAAGCTATCACATCAACATCTATATACGAAATTTTGGATCGTTTCTGCAAAAGAAAAATTAGCTAATGGTATTTCATGGAAAGATTTTGAAAAATACCCTGTGCCGATTCTTATTCATAATTTTGTAGAAAATTTTAAGGAAACCTTCAAACTATAGCGTACTATTTTTCATTATCTTTGAATACTAATTTTGAATCAAAATGGCAGGTACACTAAATAAAGTAATGTTAATCGGGCATCTTGGAGATGAAGTAAAGATGCATTATTTTGAAGGAGGGAATTCCATTGGGCGATTTCCAATAGCGACTAATGAAACCTATACGAATCGCCAAACTAATGAAAAGGTGACCACGACGGAATGGCACAACATAGTCGTTCGTAACAAATTGGCTGAAATTTGTGAAAAATATCTTAGTAAGGGTGATAAGGTATATGTAGAAGGAAGGATAAAAACCCGTCAATGGGAAGGGCAAGATGGAGGTAAAAGATACACCACTGAAATTCATGTGGTGGATATGACTTTTTTAACAACTAAAAAAGATACAGCTTCTGATCAGAGTGCACCCTCTGCTTTAAAAAATGAAACAACCACATCCAGTTCAAAAGCTGAAGAACCTTCAAAGGAGCTAGATGATGATTTGCCATTTTAAATTTAACTAAAATTACTATAATTGGACCCGGAACCCTCGAGTATATTTTTGATAATTTATTCAATAAACTGGTCATTGGTAATTGGCTTAGTAGCTCTTTTGATATTATTAGTTATTTCTGCATTAATATCCGGTTCTGAAGTGGCATTCTTTTCATTGTCAAAAACCGATTTGGATTTTAATTCAACAACTAAATCTAAAAAAAAACAATCGGTCATCAAATTACTTGAACAACCCAAAAAATTATTGGCTACCATTTTAATAGTCAATAATTTTATAAATATTTTAATTGTTCTATTATTTGCTTATTTGGGCGAATATTTCTTTCGTACTATCACTTCTTCTGCTTTACGTTTTACGATAGAAGTTGTTTTAATAACTTTTTTGATTTTACTTTTTGGCGAAGTTTTACCTAAAGTTTATGCGAATAGAAATGCTTTAAAGTTTGCTGCTTTTATGGTATTCCCTGTTAGCATATTAAATTCATTGCTTACATTCTTAAGTATTCCATTGATGAGTTTAACTTCGATTGTAGAAAAAAGATTAGGGAAAAAAAATTCTGATTTTTCTGTAGAAACATTATCACAAGCACTTGAATTGACCTCAGAGGAGGCAACTACCAAGGAAGAACAAAAAATACTGGAAGGTATTGTAACTTTTGGAAATACAGAAACCGTACAAGTAATGTGCCCCAGAACAGATGTTTTTGCTTTATCAGATGATGAAAATTTTACAGAAGTTGTTCGAAAAATTATCAAAAATGGGCATTCCAGAATACCCGTTTATCACGAAAATATTGATGAAATTATTGGTGTATTATATACTAAAGATCTATTACCACATCTGGGGAAAAAAACATATCAATGGAAAAAAATATTGAGAAAACCTTTTTTTGTTCCTGAGAATAAAAAGTTAGATGACTTATTAAAAGAATTTCAAGAAATGAAAAATCATTTAGCTATAGTAGTTGATGAATATGGCGGAACTTCAGGCGTTGTTACATTGGAAGATGTCATTGAAGAAATTGTTGGCGATATCAGTGATGAATTTGATGATGATGATTTGATATATTCTAAACTAGATGCAAGCAATTATGTGTTTGAAGGTAAAATAGCTTTAAAAGATTTTTATAAAGTATTAAAAATTGATGAAGAAATTTTTGAAGCGCAGAAAGGTGAAGCTGAAACATTAGCTGGGTTCATTTTAGAGGTAAATGAAAAATTTCCTAAACAAAATGACAATATTCTTTTTAATGATTATGTTTTCAAAATTGAAGTTTTAGATAAAAAACGTATCAAGCAAATAAAAGTAACAATACCTAATGAATAAAAAATTTATAATCCTCTTTAAACTAGTAAGTATCCATTTAGGTTTAGCTAGTTTTGAAACAATCGTGCCTAACTCTAGGAAAGATGAAAGAAATCAAATGAAACAGTTGGGGTCTCTCATTTTTTTATTTGTTCTATTGTTTAGCTCCTGCAATGAAGAAACACTGCCAAAACCAAAAGCATATTTGCGATTGGCTTATGAAAAGTCAGACTATCACAAAATGAAATCTGACTGCCCATATATTTTTGAGATCTCTAATAAAGCCAATGCAAACTACAATGAAGAATGTTGGGTGAATGTAGAATATCCTAAACTAAAAGCATCATTGAATATTACCTACAGAGTTGTTGAAAATAATCTAAACGAATTACTACAAGAGTCTGAAAAACTAACATATAAACATGTTATTAAAGCGGATGACATTAGTACACAACCGTATCATAATTTTGAAAATAAAAAATATGGTAAATTATTGGAAGTAACGGGTGATGCTGCCTCTCCTTTGCAATTTTATTTAACTGACAGTACTCAACATTTTATTACTGGCGCCCTGTATTTTAATGTACAGCCAAACTACGATTCTATCTTACCGGCAGTAAAACATATTGAAAATGATATCAAACATTTAATGGAAACATTGGAGTGGCAACACAAATAAGCTAAAAGTGATCAATCAACATTATAAATTCACAAAAAAAATAAGAATTTGGTTAATAATTGGTTTGGTAATGCTTATTGGGCAGGTAATTCTTGGTGGCATAACCAGACTAACGGGTTCTGGCCTTTCAATTACTCGTTGGGATATTGTTAGTGGTATTATTCCTCCATTAAATGAAATGCAATGGCAGGATGCTTTTGAGCTATATAAACAAACACCACAATATCTTAAAATAAACAAGCACTTTACTTTAAGTGATTTTAAGTTTATCTATTTTTGGGAATATGCACATCGTCTTTGGGTAAGAATACTTGGTTTTATTTTTTTAATTCCGTTTATCATATTCATTATACGTAAACAAATCAATTTTTACTTAATTAAAAGATTAGGATTAGTAGTCTTTTTTACTGCATTGACGGCTTCAGCCGGTTGGATAATGGTAAAAAGTGGGCTCATTGACCGACCTTGGGTAGATGCTTATAAACTAAGTCTTCATTTTATATTAGCCGTTTTAAGTATTTCTGCAATGGTCATGACCATTGCAGATGTTTACAATTATAGAAATAAAAATGAGAGCCCAAAAACGACTTTTATATTTGTATTGATTGTTATTACATTTATTCAGATGATTTTTGCAGGATTAATGTCAGGGATGAAAGCTGGTTTATATTACCCTTCATGGCCAGATATGAATGGTCGTTTTATTCCTGAAGTATTACTAAACTCTACTAACTGGACCTGGTTGAATTTAACTAATTATGACACCCTTATTTTTGCCCCGGCATTAGTTCAATTTACACACAGATTGCTGGCCTATTTATTACTATTGCTGGTCGCCTATATGTACTTTAAATATCGTTTTCAGGTACATAAAATTGCTAAATTTTGGCTAGACACATCTTTTATTCTAATAATTTTTCAGTTGATACTAGGCATTCTTACCGTTTTAAATATAAACCCCGGAATACCTTTATTTTATGGTGTTTTACATCAGCTTGTAGGGATACTTTTCTTTATAAGCTTACTATTTTTATACCTTTCTTTGAGAAAAGGAAAATTAAATGCATAAAAAAAAGGCTTTCAGAGAAAGCCTTTTTAAGTTTATAGTTGTAAGAAATTAGTTTTTAACTGCATCCTTAACATCATCTACTACTTTTTCAGCGCCTTCTTTTACATCTTTAGCACCTTCTTTTACAGCGTCAACTGCACCATCAGCTTTAGCTTTAACAGAATCAACCACTTCTCCAGCAGCATCAACCGCATCACTAGCAGCATCTTTGGTCGCATCAACTGCATCTCCGGCAGCATCAGCAGCATCATTTGCTACTTCTTCTGTCGCATCTTTTACGTCTTCAGCCTTTTCTTTAGCTTCTTTACACGAAACAGCAATTAAACTTACTAAAGCAATTGCCAATAAACCTTTTAATAATTTCATTTGTTTGATAATTTTAGTTTTTATACGTTAACGAAACGCAAAATAACCAATTATATTTCATATAAACAAGAGTTTTTTTTCTATTTCTTTATTCTTCAGCTGATATTTCGGCCACTTTATATAAATCACCACCAGCTATTTGTTCTACAACGCTAACAATTTGTTTTTCAGATATTTTATTAGCGTCATATTCTACAATTCCACTTTTCTTTTCAAAATTGACCTCAGCAAATTTAACTCCTTCTGTTTTAGATAATTTAGATTGAATCGTTCTTGCACAACCTATCTCACAAGTCATCCCTTCAATATTTAAGGCGACTTTTTTTAAATCAGCATCAGCAGAAAGTTCATTTTTTTGAGTGGATTTAGTATCAATACTTTTATTCTCAGTTCTTTTTTCACAAGAATTAAGAACAACTATAATACATAATAATGATAGCAATTTTGTAATTTTTTTCATGCTTCTTAAAGTTTAGACTACAAAAATAAATTATTCTGATTTATTATACGATTTTTACAGTGTTAATTTTTTAAATGAAAAACGCTCAACTTCGCTGGATCTATTTAATAATTCTTTCAATAATTTGGGGAAGCTCCTTTATATTAATTAAAAAAGCCTTGATTGGATTAACCCCAATACAAGTTGGAGCACTCAGAATTCTAATCACAGCTCTTGTTTTAATGCTGGTCGGCTACAAAGAGATTTTTACCATAAAAAAGCGACATTGGTACTATATATTTTTAACGGCAGTTCTTGGAACTTTTTTTCCTGCATTTTTATTTGCTTATGCGATAAGAGGAATTGATAGTTCAATAGCTTCGATTTTAAACTCACTAACCCCTTTAAATACACTAATTATTGGAGCCTTACTTTTTGGATTTTCTTTTTTGAGACATCAATTATTTGGAGTTTTGGTTGGTCTAATTGGTACGACCATTCTCATTTTTAAAGGCTCGGAGCTAAATCCAGATCAAAATTACTGGTATGCCCTTTTGGTAATACTATCATCGATAGGTTATGCTTTTAATGTTAATATTCTTAAAAAATACTTACATGATTTGAGTGCTTTGGCTGTTACTGCAGGTAATTTTGTCATGCTCATCGTCCCAACGTTAATAGTTCTTTGGTACTCTGACTTTTTTCAGGCATTCGACTATTCTGAAACCACTTATACATCGCTGATGTACATGATTATTTTGGCTGTTTTTGGTACCGCTTTTGCCAAGACTTTGTTCAACAGACTGGTACAAATGTCATCCCCTATATTTTCTACCTCAGTTACGTATTTAATACCAATAGTAGCCGTTTTTTGGGGCCTAATGGATGGTGAGAATTTAACGGTAATTCAATTAATCGGGGGTGTACTAATCCTCCTAGGTGTTTATTTAACCAACCGAAAATAAAAAACTGCTTATTTACCCCTTGATTATTCACAAAATACTTGTATATTTGCACTCATTTTTAATAAAGCAAAATTAAATATTAACTTATGTATGCAATTGTAGAGATAGCAGGGCAGCAATTTAAAGTTGCAAAAGACCAGAAGGTATTTGTACATCGTTTACAAGAAAAAGAAGGTTCAAAAGTAACTTTTGATAATGTTCTTTTATTGGATGATGGAAAAGTAACCATTGGCGCCCCGGCTATAAAAGGTGCGGCAGTGACTGCCAAAGTTTTAAAACACCTAAAAGGTGATAAAGTGATCGTTTTTAAGAAAAAACGAAGAAAAGGATATAAAGTTAAGAACGGACATCGTCAGTACTTATCTGAAATTCAAATTGACGGTATTGTTGCCAGCGGTGCTAAAAAAGCTCCTGCTAAAAAGGAAGAGCCAAAGAAAGAAGCTCCTAAAGCGGAAGCCAAAAAAGAGGTTGCTCCTAAAGTACAGGCGAAAAAAGCTCCTACGAAAGCAACTAAAACTGAAGATTTAAGTAAAAAAACTGTAGCAGAGTTGAAAGTAATGGCTAAAGCCAAAGGAATTGAAGGTATTTCTTCAATGAAGAAGGCTGACCTTATTGCAGCTTTAAGTTAATTAATAACACTAAAATAAAATATCATGGCTCATAAAAAAGGTGTAGGTAGTTCTAAAAACGGAAGAGAATCGGAATCGAAACGACTCGGTGTTAAGATATATGGAGGTCAAGGCGCTATTGCCGGTAATATTATTATTCGCCAAAGAGGTACTAAACATCATCCTGGAGAAAATGTATATATGGGTAAAGACCATACATTACACGCTCAAGTTGATGGTATCGTAAAATTTACGAAGAAAAGAGATAATAAGTCTTATGTTTCTATTGAACCCATAGAAGCATAGTCTCAAATCTATTTATAAATTATATAAAAGCCCTTACCACTCGTGGTGAGGGTTTTTCGTTTATATTTGTACCTATTAATTGAGTTTAAACATTACATTGAGTTCATTACAACGCTTTTTTAAAGACACTTTTATTTACGGAATTGCGGCTGTACTGCCGAGGGCAATAAACATTCTTTTAACAAGGCTTCACACCGGTACACTTAAAGCTGACAAGTATGCCGAAAATACCTGGTATTTTGTTTTTGCCGCCTATTTTATTGCTTTGCTAACTTTTGGTATGGAAACTGCCTTTTTTAGGTTTTTTTCTAAAGAAAAAGAAAAGGGTAAAGTGGTTTCAACGGCATTCATTACCTTATTGATTTCTATTACTTTTTTCCTACTTATTTTATTGGGATTCAATAATACAATAGCTACTTGGTTAGGTTTTGATAATCCAACACATCTAAAAATATTAACATTGGTAACAGCATTTGATACACTTGTTGTTATACCTTATGCATATTTACGAGTGACTAATAAACCCATAAAATTTACCTTTTATAAGGTTTCTAATATCCTAATCTATGCATTTTTCAACCTCTTCTTTTTATGGTTTATTCCGTATGCAGTAAGGAATAATATAAATCTTCCTGAATTTTTAACTGAACATTATAAAAACACGCCTCCTGTTGTTTATATTTTCATCGCTAACTTAATTGCAAGCTTTGTTACTTTTTTTATGTTATTACCGCAGATGTTACAATTTAAACTTAAATTCGATAAAGTTATTCTTCAAAAAATGCTGGTCTACGGATTGCCAATTATGGTTGGCAGCCTTGCATATGTTACCAATGAAAATTTAGATAAACTTTTATTAGGCGATATGATCGGGAAAGCACAAATGGGTATTTATGCTGCCTGTTATAAATTAGGTGTTTTTATGACCTTATATATTATGGCTTTTCGCCTAGGTGCTGAACCTTTCTTTTTTAATCATGCAGATAAAAAAAATGCTAAAGAAACCTATGCTAAAATTTTGACTTGGTTCACTATAATTGGCTCATTATTTATGCTCATTGTTGTAGTCTATATCAATTTATTTGCAAGTATTTTATTGGCAAAACCCGAATATTATGAAGCTTTAGCAATTGTACCCATAATATTATTGGCAAATCTTTTTTTAGGTATTTATAATAACCTTTCTGTATGGTATAAACTAACCGATAAAACAAAATACGGTATGTATTTTTCAATCTTTGGTGCAGTATTGACCATTGCATTCAATATTATTTTTATACCAAAAATAGGTTTTATGGCATCGGCATGGGCTACGCTTATTGCTTATAGTGGAATGACATTCATCTCTTATTTTTACGGAAAAAAATATTATAAAGTACCATATAATGTTAGTAAAGTGTTTTTATATATTATTCTTTCGGTTGTATTGTCTTATATATCCTATTATTATTTCAAAGAAAACTATATTATTTCTACACTATTTATAATTGCTTTTGTTGTATTTGTTACTATCATTGAAAAAAATAATATTAAAATGTTACTCAACAAATGAAAATAAAAATTATCAATACCTCAAAACACCAGCTGCCAAATTATGAGACTTCGGCTTCTGCGGGAATGGACCTACGTGCAAATATAGACGCTCCTATTCTACTCAAACCGCTGGAAAGGGCTATTATTAAAACAGGATTATTTATTGCGTTACCCAACGGGTATGAAGCACAGGTGAGACCGCGAAGTGGATTAGCAGCAAAAAAAGGAATTACTGTTTTAAATGCTCCGGGAACGATTGATGCTGATTACCGAGGTGAAATTGGCGTGATATTAGTGAATCTCTCAAATGAAGATTTTATTATTAATGATGGTGAAAGGGTTGCGCAGTTGGTTATTGCAGCCTATGAACAAGCAACATGGCAAGAAGTTGATATACTTGAAGAAACTAAGCGTGGTAAAGGAGGTTTTGGAAGTACGGGGGTTTAAGCTAAATTAATTATGTTAATTACTTCTGCCGGTTACAATCGAATCTTATATCCTACCTTAATCTTAAAATCGAGAAACCTTGTTATAGGCTAAGTTTATTTTAATGAATCCTTTTCAATTTTCGTCTAAGTCTGATTGCAAGGATTGTAGGTATCAAGGCAATAATCAACCCAATAAAAAGTCCTTTAAAAGTAAATTTCATGGTTTGAGGAGTGTCAATATCATGCCTATGGTTCCAAAATTCTACTATTTTACCATCTTTAATCCTCACAACATTGATAATCGGGATATTGCCCTTGCCAATTGCAAACTTTCCAAAAAAAGTTTTAGGTTTAAAGTTTGCGGACCATCTTGTCATGACTAGGTCAGCTTCTGCCATCTGATAATCAAGTACGAATTCTAAGTCCCCATTTTTCCAGAAAAAATCTGCGATTTCTTTTTGTCTAATGGCGGGCTCGGTAACGTTTTTACGTGTACCAATATCGTGCACCACATAGGAATCAGCTACAGTTTCAGCGTATTTATCTGTAGTATTACTCGCCCACAAGTCATTATAGAATTTGAGTGCAATTTGTTTATTGACTTCTATTTGGCTGGAGGTACCCAAACTATCAGTTTGGCCCAATATCCCGGTTGTTATCGAGGTAAGTAAGCATAAAAGGAACCGTTTTTTGTTAACAAAAAAGTTATTTTTTGACCGTTGACCGTAATTTTTTATCAAAAAGTTCATGACTCTGTTTTTTTTTGGTTAATAATCACTTAAATCTATCAAATCTTTTTTAGATATTTAATTTGGTTTTAAAATATTGTAGCAATTAAACGCTCATTGAGGGAAAACTTTCAACAATTATGCAAAGTTTTCCCATCAATAAGGGAGCGGATATCCGCTTCACTAACTAATTCAAATAATTCTAAGCTCCTTTCATTATTCATGCAACTTTCCAAAATAGTTTATTACCTCTTTTAGTTTTGTCTGGATGCAAGACCATCTCCATCAATGAAGAGTCTACCAGAATTGTTTGGAATGTAGGTTTCTTGTGGATCACCATTGTCATCCAACATAGCGCCAAAAAATTGGACATCCTCAATGCCATTTGGAGTAATGGTACCGGTAATTACGACAGCGGTGGTTGCAGGAACCGATCCTATCTGGGTAACTGTCTTGGCATAAACAGTAAAAGAGTCATTGCTTCCCGTTATAAACGAGCCACTACCTACGTCTGTCTGAGCTCCTGAACCTGAACCTCCTGAGAAGTCAATAGTTAAGGCGTTGTTATTCTGATTCGAAAAAGTGGGTTTATATTCTCCAGTCCCTTCTCCAATATTATCAGCATCACCTGCTATGTTTGAAGCAGATAAAACAAAGGGACTTATAGAGTAAGTACCACTCAGATTCGGCGGTGTATTACCTAGATTAACTTTAAATCCCAACGATAACATAGCGTCTACAAAGCCATCATTGTAAAAGGCTTTAACTTCTTCCAGGGATCCTTCAGAGTTAAGAACCATTATTTCGGTTCCACTATCGTCACTGCTGCAGCTAAGAAAGATAAAAATTAATAATACAGATACTATAAATCTTTGTATTGTTCTGCTCAGAATATGCGTGTTTTTTCTCATCGTTTTCATAATTTTAATTTATAATGTTATTCTTCGAACTTTTTACGGTCATAAGTTTAATTTGCACCGTTAGGTTTGTTTACTCTGGTGGTTACCTGGTTGCTGAGTGTTCCATCACTGGCTTCCAAGCGCACCTCATATTCCACCCATTCCTGAGATCCGAAAGTAAAACAGCCTCCCCATTCTACGGTACTACCTGTATCTGTGAAATTTGTAGTTGTAGACTCTTCCGATTGGCCATTAGATACCGTTGCTTTAATCCGTATTTTTACTATTTTCAAACTTTCCGGAGCTGAATATGGCGTAACTAATGATAATATTGTACCATCACCAATAGATGTAGAACAGTTGTTTATCCCTTCAATAGTGACGATTGTCTTCTGAGCCTTTATGGAACTATCGACCCCATCATCATTACTACAACTTACCAGCATTATTAAAAATAATGTAGCTGTCACCATTCTTTGCACTGTTTTAACTGCAATACTTTTTCTGTTTTGTTTTAACGTTTTCATAGTCTTTAGTTTTTTATTGATGAACTGATTTTAAAATTTTAAAATATTGTATTTCATGGCTTTTAGTGCTTTTACAATTCGGAATTGTAATTATTGAAAATAAACTAGCATTTGCACAACCTCTTCAGCATCTGGAACATGGCCCGAACCAAATGTTTTTCCATTAATATGATACAAGATGGGTATTACTAGAGCGACCTGATCGGTTAGAATACAAGATGAGTGTTCTATAGTTGCTGTTATAGTTCCATTAGAATCAGCAATTAAAACATTTGCAGTACCGGATCCTAAAGGTGGATTAGTTGGGAAGACAAAATCACTTTCAAAGTCAATATTTTCTCCCACTTTTCTCGTCTTATTAAGGTATGCTAACCAAAACGTATAGGTACCATCAGGTATCATGCCCTCTAAAGAGATATCAACTATGGCTTTATTGCCCTCACAATGAACATAGAAATTTCCATTAGCACTTTTGAATTCGGACAATGTTACATGATGCCCGTCGGGAGCATTAATAGCTGTCAATAAACCTAATGGAGCATCAAATATATTCGCCGCATAGAGAGGCTCATTTGGATCGGTAGGAGTATTACCATCTTTATCCTTAATTTCTTCCAACAACTGTACGGTTCCTAAATTCAAATGCGCTACTATAGATTGTGGTTGAATAACAACGTTGGCAGTTGATGTTTGATTGGCTTGGATATTAATATTTAATGGATCTTGTGAAACTACCATTGTGGATAAAGGAGGAGAAATATTAACGCTGTAACTTCCAACCCCTTTATTATTAAATTCAAAGTTTCCCTGAGTATTGGTTTTAGTCATTTCTTGTTCAGATTGATTGGAAAGTTCTACTTCCGTATTAGGATAAGAATTTCCATTTTCATCTTTTACTGACCCTGTTACCGTTCCTTTATCTTGAGAAGGATTCGGGTTTGTATCATCACTACTACTACAGTTTACCAATATCATTAATACCATTGTAACTGTAATAAATTTACATAATACAATGTATGTAGTTCCTTTACTGTTGTATTGTGTTGCGTTCATAGTTTTATTTTTAAATAGATTAATAATTTTGGGCGCTTTTAATTGATAGGTCAAAACTATGATGAGAGATGCCAATCTGCTAGCACCTGAGTTCCAGATAGTAACAAAATAGTGCCGCAAAGGGAAAGGAAAATTTAGAGAGAATTACTCAGCTCTGGTCTTATAAGCGGAAGGAGCCGTACCATATAATTCTTTGAAACATTTGGCAAAATAAGAGAGATTATTAAAACCCACGAGGTAAGCAATTTGGGTAACCGTATCTGCCTTTTGAGAAAGTAACTGAGCGGCTCTTTTTAATCTAAAATTTCGAAGTAATTCACCGGGAGCTTCATTAGTAAGTGCCTTTAATTTTCTATGTAATTGGGTTTTACTCATTCCCAGAGCTTCCTGCATTTGAGGAACACCGAAATCGGAATCCGAGAATTTACTTTCTAAGAGCTCTAAAACCTGCTCCAGAAATTTTTGATCAATCGAAGTAAGTGTTACTTTTTTGGGATCTATCTGGACTTCCTTGTTGGAGTATAATTCCCTCAGTTTTTGACGTTGTTCAATAAGATTTTTAATGCGTACCAGGAGTTCATTAACGTCGAAAGGTTTGGTCAAATAGTCATCGGCTCCAGTTTCTAAGCCTTCAATTTTATTATCCATTCCGGCTTTTGCGGTTAACATAATTACAGGTATATGACTGGTATTAACGTCGGTTTTTAATTCTTTACAAAGTTCGATACCATCCATTTTTGGCATCATAAGATCTGTAATGACAAGATCCGGTGGATCGGCAATTGCGGCTTTCAATCCAGACTTACCATCAATAGCCTCCTTGATTTTGTAAAACTTTATGAGCTGCTCCATTATAAAGTGCCGCATATCTTTGTTGTCCTCAACCAGTAATATACTCGGAACGTCTCTTTTATCTGTTTTTAATATAGTAAATGGCTTTTTAAAAGCCGATTTTTCTATTTGAGGAACAAAATCCCTTGCTCTCTGTCGGCCCGTTCTTATTTCCTCAAGAGGGAGCAATACTGTAAAAAAAGTACCCCTATTTAGTTTACTCGATACATTTATTGTACCCCCCATTAGTTCTATCAGGTTCTTTGAAAGTGAAAGACCTATACCTGAACCCTCCTTTTCTTTGGTTGTACTGCTATCTACCTGGTAGAAACGGTCAAAGATAAAAGGAAGCTTTTCTTGTGGAATACCTTTACCCGAATCGGAGACTTGTATTTGAAGTCTGGATCCATTATATAAAACACTAAAGGAAATTTTAGAGTTCTCATCTGTAAACTTAAAGGCATTACTGAGAAGATTATATACAATATTTTCCACTTTGTTCCTATCAAAAGAAGCCCACAGAACGGTTTGAGGAATCTGTACTCTGTAATCTATATTTCGTTGTGCGGCATGAGAATTAAAAGAAGAAGTTGCCGCCCGTAAGCACTTATAAATATCCCCTTCAGTAGGTGCTAATTTTAAACTTCCCTCATCAATTTTTGAAAGGTCTAACAACTGATTTACCATGTTGAGTACGCGGTTTGCGTTGCGACGGATCATCTTAATATTATCTATGCCTAATGCTTTATCAGGATTTTGCTCAAGTTGCTCTATAGGCCCTTTGATTAAAGTAAGGGGGGTCCTAAATTCATGAGAGATATTCGCAAAGAATCGTGATTTGGCCTTATCTAAGGTCTCCAATTGTTCAGTATTGGCCTGTTCAACCAGTAAAAGTGCTTTATCCTTGCGGTTATTGGCTCTGAGAAATTTATATATCAAGAAACCTATCAGTATCAATGCCAATAAACTAACTAACAATATATTTCGCCAAAGCTTATTTATTTGTTTATTTCTTTCTAATAAAGTAATAGTTTGTCCTTTAATGGTAAGTTCTTGCTCCTTCTGTTGTATTTCGTATCTATTTTCTATATTTTGCAACTTCTTTAAGTTAGCCTCATTATAAAGGCTGTCTCTGTAAATCTTATGTGATCGATAAAATTCTAAAGCATTCTTAAAATCCTTCACATGGTTATAATTATCAGATAAAATTAAACTAGCCGCAGCTGCCTCAGTTTTTAATTTGTTTTTTGAAGCTACCTCAAGGCTAAAAGTCGCATAATCCATTGATTTTTTGACTTTTCCCTGCTTTTGATATATTTCGGCTATGTGTCGTGAGATTGACGCAATACCTTGCTGATCCGAAATTTCTTTACTGAGCTCGAGCGACTCGAAAAAATATGGGAGTGCTATATCATACTTTCCTTGGTCAAAATAAAGATCACCTATATTTTCCAAATTAATAGAAATGTTAATTTTGGGGCCTATTCTTCGATTAACGGACAGGGCATTAAAATAATTTTCAAATGCCTTTTCAGGCTGGTTTATATTCTCATAAACAATTCCCATATTTACCAATGCAACGCCTTGGGCCAATTCGTCATTTAATTGCTTTGCTATTTGTAAAGATTGCTGTTGATAATTTAAAGCTTCGGGATAGTCTTCTAATCTAAAATAGACATTCCCTATATTAGTTAATAATCTTGGAATTCTTGACTGATTTTTACTGGCTGTAAAAATTTTTAAGGCGTCAAAACCGCATTCGAGTGCCTTAGGATAATCACCTAGAAGCCGATAGATTCTGGTTAATTGTAAAAGCGCTTCGGCCTTTTCTAGGAGGTATTCTTTTTTACTTGCCAAAGAAAGTGCTTTATTGAGATAAATCGAAGCGGTATCAGAAGACAAGAATGTATACTTAGATCCTAGTTGATTTAACACTTTTGCCCTTATATGATCAGACAAAGTAAAACTTAAAGTTTTTTTCAGGTCATCTAGGCCCACTTGTAATATTAAAAAATCTGGATACTGATTATAACTATTGACCTGTAGACTCTTATCATTACTCAGTTCTAAAAGATGCAATGCTTCTTTTACCATTTCCTTTGCCTTGACGGGCGAATTATTCTGGTATTGGTAAAAAAGCTGATTTAGAATTTTTATTTTAATCGAATCGACTACAGCTTTCTCAAATTCTAATTGTAGACTATCAGCTTTTGATTGCGAAAATAACGAAGTAGTTTGCAACAAAAATAGTATAATGAAGACCCTTTTCATTGTTTTTCATTGATTGTACAAGATACCTATTTTTAATTAATTATTTAGGATGTAATATAAGCGTACAATATATGATGATGATAGTACCTTTATTCACATGTTAGTTCCAAATAGTAACAGAAGAGTACCTTATTCATTCTAAAAGTAGATCAAAATAATTATTAATAGTTAGCCTTAAAAGCTATTTTGGCGGTAAGTTTGTTTAAGGCTTTGTAACCTTTTTTTCAATTGCGGTATCAATTTTTTTCATCGTTTCTTTAGGTATAAAACCCTTTGAGGCCAAACCGATGCCAAAAACCATTAAGGCGATACCCATACCCCTTTTAATCTTTCTTATTACATGTGGAGTTAACTTGTTTTTCAATTGTTTTGCCAATAAAATTTTGACAATATCTGTAAAAAAATAAGCGATAATAATAGCAGTGAAATAGTTGAATATTCTGTTATCGTTCATTTCTAAATTGGGGCTGATAACCACCACCAGTCCTAACCAAAAAGCAAGTACACCAATATTGATAAAGTTTAAGAAAAACCCTTTCATAAATAAGTTTATATAATTGTTTCTTTCAACAATCACGATCTCCGCATCAGTTATTATGGGTTTTCTTCTTTTATAATAGGTTAGTAATCCATATACAAACAAAATTCCACCTCCCAAAATAAACAAACGCGGGTCATCTTTTATTTTCTCGAGCATGGTGCGGCTGCCATAGTAAGCAAAATAAATAAAAACAATATCTGCTAAAACGACCCCTAAATCAAAAATTATTGCTGCCCTAAAACCCTTAGTAGCACTGGTTTCAAGCAATACAAAAAAAACCGGACCTATCATAAATGCAAGCCCAATCCCAATAGGAATAGCATTTAGAACATCACTCATATAATCAATTTATTGCTATTAAACGGCATCATAATCAATTGTAATTTTATCAGTTATAGGATGTGCCTGGCAGGTTAATATCAATCCTTCTTCAACCTCTTCATCAGACAAAATGGAATTATTGTCCATTAGAGCTTTTCCTTCAATCACCTGTGCCAAACAGGTACTACAAATTCCCCCTTGACACGAATAGGGTGCATCCAGTCCTTTTGTTAACGCTGCCTCTAAGATTGATGTTTCCTTTTTCATAGAAAATGTTTCCTCTTCATCATCCAATACTATCGTAATGACCGTTTCTCCATCTAACTTTCCATCCGAAACATCAGCAGAAGTGTCTGTTTCCTCTACTTTCGTCGAAAACAATTCAAAATGGATATTTTGGTCTGTGATACCCTTATTGAGTAAATCCGTTTTCACTGTATCGATCATTGATTCAGGTCCGCATAGAAAGAATTCATCAAAATCTGTACCTTTATGTTTGTTTTTTATAATATAATTGACAGTTGAAATATCTATTCTTCCAAAAAGCGCATTTTCGTTATTCACCTTACTATAGGTATAATATACAAATAATTGGTCAGGATAATTTACTTTTAGGTGGTCAATATCATTCTTAAACATAACCTCATCGGGTGTCTTATTTCCATATACCAACACGAATTTATTGTTATTGTCAGATTCTAATACCGATTTCAACATCGACAAAACCGGCGTGATACCGCTGCCTGCTACAAAAGCTAAATAATTTTTGTTTTTGTTTGGATTTAAAATGAATCTGCCTTCAGGTGGAGACACTTCCAATATATCTCCTTTTATTAAATTGCTAGTTGCAAATACCGAAAATAGGCCTTTATTAACGGCTTTTACACCTATTCTAATTGTATTGCTTTTTTTGGATGAACAAATTGAATAGGCACGCCTTACTTCTTTACCACTGAGTTCTTTTTTAATAGTAATGTACTGGCCGGGTATAAAACTAAATTCTTTTTGTAATTCTTTCGGAATATCAAAAACTATAGAAACTGCGTTTTTAGTTTCTTGTTTTACCTCTTTTACAAGGAGTTTATAAAATGTTGACATTTATTGTAAATTGAGACTCAAAAGTAAAAAATACTTGTTTAATGACAGCATCGATTCAATTGTTATTTTAATAAAATCAAGGTCTCGATTTTAGTTTATTTTTGTCTGTTCGACTCCGTCTATAAATGGGCAAGGTTCACCCAGATAAGCCTGTACAAAAGCCATCACTGGGCAATGGTAAAATACACTCTAGTACCTAAGATTCGAAAAAAAAATTGAATTAGCTTAGAGAAATTGAATTAGGCAGCTCATCTTTATCACCATGGTGATATGGGAAATATTGTTTTAGTTTATTGCCTGCTTCAGCAATACCCAATTTTAGTCCCTCCGAGTATTTGTTTTTTTTGAATTTTTCTAAAACAATATCCTTAACGCTATTCCAAAATGTGTCAGGTACGGCTTCGTTAATACCTTTATCCCCTACAATTGAAAACTTTTTATCATTAACTGCAACATAAAATAAGACTCCGTTTTTTTGTTTTGTCTCATCCATTTTCAGAAAACAAAATACCTCTTTGGCTCTTTCTAAAGCATTTTTTTTAGTACTTTTTTCCAAATGTACTCGAATTTCACCCGAAGTATCTTTTTCAGCCAAACGGATTGCCTCAATAATTTCTTGTTCTTGAGTTGAAGTTAAAAAGTCTTCTACTTTTGACATTTATTCATTTTTCTTTCCAAAATCAAAATCGACATCAACTGCCTTTTCAGAACCCGGATCTGCTTGATAACGAGACATTTCTTTAAACCCAAACAAACCGGCTAATAATTTGCCAGGAAATTGGGTGGTATGAACATCATAGGTATTTACCTTTTCATTAAATCTATCTCTGGCGACATTAATCCTGTTTTCCGTGCCTTCCAGTTGACTTTGTAATTCTAAAAAATTTTGATTGGCTTTTAATTCGGGATAACGCTCAACCACTACCATTAATTTGCTCAAAGCTCCCGTTAATCCTGTTTGTGCTTTTTGAAATGCAGCCATATTTTCTGGTGTTAAATCGTCGGTATTAATTGTAGTTTTCGTTGCTTCGGCTCTAGCCTTGATTACTCCTTCCAATGTTTCCTTTTCAAAGTCGGCAGCGCCTTGTACCGTTTTTACTAAATTACCGATCAGGTCATTCCTACGTTGATAAGAACTTTCTACATTGGACCAAGCTGTTTTAGCATCTGCTTCGTATTTTACAGCAGTATTGTTAAATCCTACGGCCCAATTGTAAATTACAAAAGCTAAGATACCGAGTATAATTAAAGTAATAAGCCCTTTTTTCATAATATAAATTTTGGTTATAATTGATTTTTAAATTCTATTAATGTTGCTTTTATAGCTTCTAAACGAGCAATAATTGTATGGTTATCTTTTATCTTTTCAGGCTTAGATCTTAATTTTTTTCTGGCACCATCCAATGTAAATCCTTTTTCTTTAACAAGATGATAAATCATTTGTATACTTTTAATATCTTCCTGTGTAAAGAGCCTATTCCCTTTATTATTCTTTTTTGGTTTGATCGCATCAAATTCTTTATCCCAAAAACGAATTAAAGAAGCATTCACGTTAAATGCCTTAGCAACTTCACCAATTCTATAATATCTTTTATCTGGTAAATTAATATGCATTAATCGAAAGATTGGCCTTCTTGAGAAGCTAATTTAAGCATTGCTTTAAACTCATCGGGGGTTAAATTTCCATAATAGAAATTTATAGGATTAATAGGTTTTCCATTTTTATGCACTTCATAATGCAAATGAGGGCCTACAGAGCGGCCACTATTACCTACAAAACCTATTAAATCACCACGCTTCACTTTTTGGCCGGCTTTTATATTGTATTTACTCAAATGTGCATAAATGGTTTTGTATCCATATCCATGGTCAATTTCAATGTGGTTTCCAAAACCTGTAGCTCTATTATCTACTCTTACGGCTTTACCATTACCTGCTGCATAAATAGGCGTACCTGTAGGTGCTGTAAAATCCATTCCTTTATGTTGTTTTCTCGCTTTTGTAAATGGATCAGAGCGCCAGCCATAACCAGAAGCCATTCGGGTGAGATCTTCTTTTCTAATCGGTTGAATAGCCGGTATTGAGGCCAATAATTTCTCCTTATCCTCAGCCAAATCAATAATTTCATCCAATGACTTTGATTGAATATATAATTGTTTAGATAAAATATCCATATTCTTGGTCACATCAATGATCATATCAGAATTTTCAAACCCCTCCAAAGATTTATATCTATTAACACCTCCAAAACCCGCTCTTCTTTGTTCATCAGGTATCGGGTTCGCCTCAAAATACAATCGATAAATTTCATTATCCCTATGCTGAATACCTTCCAGCACTTGTTCAACCTGGCCCATCTTTTTATTTATTAAGCCATAGCGTAATTTTAAATTTTCCAACTCTCTTTTTTGCGCTTTTTCTTTGGGAGAATCAATAAACTGATAAGATATAAAAACAAATAGTAAACCCATCACGATTGAACTTAATAAAAACCCAAGAGTTCTTTTAAATTTGTCTCGCTTGCGAAGTTCAATTTTCCTATAGGATACGGTATCAGAATCGTAATAATATTTTACCTTCGCCATAATATAAATTGTGCTATTTTTGTAAATTGGTTAAGCAACTTTTGCATCATTCTTTCGTGTAATGAACAAATTTACAAAATGTTTTGCAACTATAAAAGTACGCAATTGTTTTAGCTTTTAATTAACATTCTATGACGTCGCAAGAAATAAGACAACAATTTTTAGATTTTTTTAAAAATAAACAGCACAAAATAGTGCCATCTGCTCCTATTGTTATTAAAAATGACCCAACATTAATGTTTAATAATGCCGGGATGGTACCCTTTAAAGAATATTTTTTAGGGCAGAAGAAAGTAGAAGTTAAACGCATTGCCGACACTCAGAAATGTCTTAGAGTCTCGGGCAAACATAACGACTTGGAAGAAGTTGGCATAGACACCTATCATCATACGATGTTCGAGATGTTAGGCAATTGGAGTTTTGGCGATTATTTCAAAAAAGAGGCCATTGTATGGGCATGGGAATTACTTACCAAAGTGTATAAAATCAATAAAAATGATTTATATGTTACTGTTTTTGAAGGCGCTGAGGATGAAAACTTAGCTTTTGATAAGGAAGCCTATGATTTTTGGAAAACCCATATTGATAAGAGCAGGATTATAAGCGGTAATAAAAACGATAATTTTTGGGAAATGGGTGCTCAGGGACCTTGTGGACCTTGTTCTGAAATTCATGTTGATATACGTTCTGATGAAGAAAAAGCTACTATTTCCGGCAAAAGCTTAGTCAACAAAGACCATCCTCAAGTTGTTGAAATTTGGAATTTGGTTTTTATACAATACAATCGTAAAGCCGATGGCTCCCTTGAAGATTTACCTGCCAAACATATTGATACAGGCATGGGTTTTGAACGCTTATGTATGGTATTACAAGGGGTTGCTTCCAGCTATGATACTGATGTCTTTAAGCCTTTGATCAGGGAAATTGAGACCATTACTCAAACGAAATATAACACTTCTGAAAAAATAGATATTGCAATTCGGGTAATTGCCGATCATGTACGTGCTGTTGCTTTCGCTATAGCGGATGGACAATTACCATCAAATAATGGTGCCGGCTATGTGATACGTCGAATTTTACGAAGGGCGATCCGTTATGGGTTTACGTTTTTAAACCAAAAAGAACCATTTATTTATGAATTGGTCGATGTATTGAGCAAACAAATGAGTAGTACATTTACTGAGCTCAATTCTCAAAAACAACTCATCCATAATGTAATTAAAGAAGAAGAACATTCATTTTTAAGAACCTTAGAACAGGGCCTTATTTTGCTAGATAGTATTATTGATAAGACCAAAGGGAAAACTGTTTCAGGAAATAAGGTATTTGAACTATATGATACTTTTGGTTTTCCAAAAGATTTAACAGCCTTGATTTTAAGAGAAAAAGGATTGGAATTTGACGAAGACTCTTTCGATAAAGCAATGGAAAAACAAAAAAACAGATCACGTGCTGCTGCTAGTGTTGACATGCATGATTGGATCGTTTTACAAGATGATGATGATGAAGAATTTATTGGATATGATCTGTTGGAAGCTGATGTAAAAATAACCAGGTATCGAAAAGTAACTTCGAAAAAAGATGGTGAACTGTATCAATTGGTCTTTAACATCACTCCTTTTTACCCTGAAGGCGGTGGACAGGTTGGTGATAAAGGCTATTTAGAAGTGCCTAATAGAAATGTAATTTATATTGTTGATACGAAAAAGGAAAATAATTTAATCATTCATTTTACAAAGGATTTACCCAAAAATACTACAGATACTTTTAAAGCCGTGGTAGACAACGAACAACGCCAGAGAACGGCAAGCAACCATACCGCAACACATTTATTACACCAAGCTTTGCGGGAAATTTTGGGTAGCCATGTAGAGCAAAAAGGATCTGCTGTACATTCAAAACACTTGCGTTTTGACTTTTCTCATTTTTCAAAATTGACACTTCAGGAATTGCGCGAAGTTGAAGATTTTGTAAATGCCCGTATCAATAATAAACTGCCGCTTCAAGAAAATAGAAATACTACCTTGAAAACTGCCATCGAGGAAGGTGCGATGGCTTTGTTTGGTGAAAAATATGATGATACAGTTCGTACAATACGCTTTGGTAAATCTATTGAACTTTGCGGCGGTACACATGTACAAAATACGAGTGATATCTGGCATTTTAAAATAACTTCTGAAAGTGCTATTGCCTCAGGAATTCGAAGAATAGAAGCCATTACTTCTGATGCTGTCAAAGATTTCTTCCATGAAAATAACAGAGCGTTTTACGAAATAAAGGACTTGTTTAAAAGTTCCATAAACCCTGTTGAATCTGTCAAAGCTTTGCAGGAAGAGAATATAAAGCTTAAAAAACAGATTGAAAATTTGCAAAAAGACAAGGCTGGTAATCTTAAAAATGAGTTGAAAGATAAGATTGAAGAAATTAATGGAATTCATTTTTTGGCTGCCCAGATAAATTTGGACCAATCAACAATTAAAGACTTAGCTTTTCAATTGGGTAGTGAAATTGACAACTTGTATTTCATAGTTGGGTCTAATATTGAAGGAAAAGCGCTATTAACGGTCTATATTTCTAAAAATAGTACCAGTGACAGTCTTGATGCCGGTAAAATTGTTAGAGAACTAGGCAAATTGATACATGGTGGTGGTGGTGGACAACCATTCTATGCAACAGCCGGAGGTAGAAATCCTGATGGAATAAAGGAGGCTCTCGAAAAAGCTAAAAATTATATAAAATAGCTTCGGCAGGCAGTCATAGTATGCAGTTTAGAACTAAAATACCGCTGATAAAACAAAAACGTAATCCGATTGATTATAAGTCTAAGATTTTGTTGTTCGGTTCTTGTTTTTCTGAAAACATTGGTGATAACTTAAAATATTTTAAGTTTCCTACCTATATCAATCCGTTTGGTATACTCTTTCATCCGAAAGCTATTGAAAGCTCACTGCTAAATACTATTAATAAAAAGGAATATACTGAAGATGATCTCTTTTTTCATAACGAGCAATGGCATTGTTTTGAAGCGCATTCTAAATTAAGTAATATTTCAAAAGACGATTTGCTGCAGGCCTTACATACCACGATCAAATCAACATATCAACAACTAGTCGAATCATCTCACATTATTATTACTTTGGGTACTGCCTGGGTATATCGTTTTATTGAAACAGATACTATTGTTGCCAATTGCCATAAAATTCCTCAAAAAAAGTTTTTAAAAGAGCTATTGACCGTTGATGAAATTACGGAAAGCTTAAATGCTATGATTGCATTAATACATAGTATAAATAAAAATGTATCAATACTATTTACGCTATCTCCAGTTCGTCATTTAAAAGATGGTTTTATTGAAAATCAGCAAAGTAAATCACACCTGACCGCCGCCATCCACAACGTACTAGACAAAAGGAAGAATGTGTCTTATTTTCCTTCTTATGAAATTATGATAGACGAATTACGAGATTATCGTTTTTACGATGAAGATATGATTCATCCGAACACAATGGCAATCAAATATATTTGGGAAAAATTTGTAAATACCTTGATTTCCGATGATAGTATTGAGGTAATGGAGGAAGTAGATGCGATCCGAAAAAATCTAGCACACAAACCTTTTAATTCAAGTAGCAAACAACATCAGGAGTTTTTAGCGAATACAGCTTCTAAAATTAAAGCATTACAGTTAAAATTTCCAGCAATACATTTTTAGTCACTATCATTAATTTTCGATCATACTTTTTTCAACAAAAAAAGGGAAGCTCTCACTTCCCAAAAATTGCTATGAAATCGACATGATTAAAATAATTATTAGACTCACTAGTAATAATTATTTTAATCGTCAAAGATTCCATCTGACCCATAAAAATTATAAATATAAGCAGATGAAAAAGAATCTTTTTAAGCGCATTGTGCTACACTTTGCCATGGACCACCATTAATACTATCTATTCCATTATTGTTTAGAATATTGGCAGCGGTTCCGCTTCTCGCTCCACTACGACAACAAGTAATAACTTGTTTGTTATATTTTCTAATAGTTTCTATTTTATTGGCAACGATATTTAAAGGAATATTTATAGAACCTTCAACATGACCATCTGCAAATTCAGCTGGTGTTCTGACATCAATTACCACCGCATCATTTTGTAAATATTCACTTACCTTTTCAGCGTCATTATTACCAAATCCAAAAAAATTAAATAATCCCATTTTTTATGTTTTAAATTTTCGCAAAGAAAACAATAAATTCTCTGTTTATTGTAACCAGAGTTACAAATTCTCTTCACCCAATTTTAAAGTTATTTTTTATGATTATTCATATAATCCAATGTCAAATTCACAAAAGATTGAACGCCTAATTTGAGTCCGCTTTCATCGATAAAAAAATCTGGTGTATGATGAGATGCTGCATCTTCGGATTTTACATCCAGCGGTTTCCCGCCAAGGAAAAAATAAAACCCAGGGACTTCTTTTTGAAAATATGAAAAATCTTCAGCTCCGGTAATAGCATTAATTAGATGTACATTCTTATTTCCTGCTACTTTTTGTAATGAAGGCAACATTTCATTTGTAAGGTCCACATGGTTATATGTTATAGGATATCCTTTATCGATTTCTATTTCTGCCTTGGCCCCAAATGCTTCGGCAATAGCCGGTACCCGACGTTTCATTTCATCATTTAATTTTTTCTGCATACCATAATCCAAGGTTCTGATGGTGCCTATCATTTCTACTTCTTCAGGAATAATATTATGACGCACCCCACCTCTTATCAATCCAACAGAAATCACTGCAGCTTCTTTTGTCAGCTCTGTATCCCTGCTTATAATGGTTTGCAATCCATTAATAATCTGTGCTGAAACGACAATAGGATCAATACCTCCCCAAGGTCTTGAACCGTGGGTTTGTTTTCCTTTCACCTTAATTACAAAGCGCTGAGCCGCAGCCATAGTACCTCCAGGTTTATAATTTATATGCCCTACACTCAGCCCAGAACCAATATGTAATCCGAAAATAGCATCAACATCAGGGTTCTTCAGAACACCTTCTTCAACCATCATTTTTGCACCGCCATTTTCTCCGGGTGGAGTACCTTCTTCAGCAGGCTGAAAAATAAACTTTACGGTTCCTTTAATATCATTTTTAATTTTCGATAATACCTCAGCAGTTCCCATTAAAATGGCAATATGCGTATCATGACCACATGCATGCATTACACCAGTCTCAATACCATTATAAAGACTCGTAACCTTTGAAGCAAACGGCACAGGAGTTCTTTCTGTAACCGGTAATCCATCAATATCAGCTCTTAGAGCCACAACCGGTCCGGATTTGCCTCCTTTCAAAATACCTACCACACCGGTATGTGCAATACCGGTTTGAACCTCTAAACCTAAACTTTTTAAATGATTAGCTATTTTTTCAGCTGTTTTAAACTCTCTATTGGATAACTCAGGGGTTTGATGAAAATCTCTGCGCCATTCAATTACCTTAGATTCAATATCATTAATGAATTTGTCTATTTTTTGACTTTGAGCATTTAGACTTATTGATACTAGTAATAAAAATAATATGGTTACTTTTTTCATGTATTTAAATTTTAGTAAATCTACTAAAATTTTTGAATAACAAAGTCTTATCCTTTTGTAATAAATGTAACACGCTTACTTTATAATCTTATTATATTTATCTCAAATTACCAGCCAATGCGAACTACTTTCTTAAAATCTTCAGAGTTAATTTATAATAAGCTTAAACGATTATGGGAAAGTCAGATGACTAATAAAATAGTTAGTTATTCTCTAGTTATTATTTTTATCATAAGTGTACTCATTAGTTATTTAGATCGTAGCAACTTAATTTCTCTTGGAAGTCTTGATAATTATTTTGCCAACCCTTTTTTTGCAATTGATATTGCATTCACCATTTTATTAATACTTGAGTTACTGAGTTTAATATTTGTATTGCCTAAATCTGTAGCCAAATCTGTTGGAAAACAATTTGAATTGTTGTCTCTAATATTTATTCGATCAGGTTTTAAAGAATTTAGTCATATTGAAAATTTTGAGTGGAGTACTATGACGAGCTCAATAGTAAATATGTTTGCTTATGCGTTTGGTGCTTTGGCAATTTTTATCATTTTAGGATTTAATAATAAATTGCAACTTCACACGCGATTAACATATACAGAGGATGATCAAAGAGAATTTATTCAAGCTAAGAAAGTATTATCCTTATTACTTTTAATGGCTTTTATAATTGTTGGATTTTATGATACCAAAACGCTTTTACAAACAGGAAATTACCTGCATTCTTTCCATTCATTTTATACCGTATTAATTTTTAGCGATATTATAATTGTGCTTATCGCTTTACGGTATACCTTGAATTACTATAAAATATTCAGATATTCAGCATTTGTACTGGCGACGATTTTGATTAGAATTTCGTTGTCAATTGAGGCTTTTTACGATGTGATAATCGGTGTAACAACAGCTGCGTTTGTATTACTGTTAACACTTTCGTATAACTACTTTTTGAAAGATCTGCCAAAAAAAGAAGTGGAGAAAGATTAACTCCATAATTAAAATAAAAACCTCCAGGATTTAATCCTGGAGGTTTTTACTAGTTATCTTGTAAACAGCAACTCTCTATACTTTGTTAGAGGCCAAAGTTCATCATCAATCATTAGTTCTAACTTATCACAATGATAACGTATTTCATCAAAATAAGGTTTCACCTTGTTACAATAAGCATCCGCAGCTTTTTGGCCCTCTAATTTATTTGCTTTTTTTCGTTCATTGATCATTAGTTCAACTTTAGAGCTAATTCCAGCAATATGGCCAGAAATTCTTTCTATCAAATCAATTTGCTCAGCAGCAATTTTCTTAAAGTTATTACCAAAAATTTCTTTTAATCCTTTTACATTTTTTATCAATGTATTTTGATATTGAACAGCTGTTGGTACGACATGGTTTCGGGCAATATCTCCCAATACGCGTCCTTCAATTTGGATACGCATAGTATATTCATCCAATTCTATTTCATGTCTGGCTTCAACCTCTACTTTGCTCATGACATTCATTTCTTCAAAAAGGTCGATCGCTTTTTTTGATATTCTGGCCTTTAAAGCTACCGGAGTTGTTTTATTATTACTTAATCCTCTCTTTTTAGCTTCCTTTGCCCATTCATCACTATAACCATTCCCTTCAAACAAAATGTTTTTTGACGCCTTAATATATTCTCTTAACACATTAAAAACTGCTTCATCTTTCTTTAAATCTTTATTTTTAATCAACTTGTCAACTTCAACTTTAAATTCTTTTAACTGTTTCGCCACGATGGTGTTTAATACAGTCATGGGATTTGCGCAGTTTGCCGTTGATCCTACGGCTCTAAACTCAAATTTATTACCCGTAAAAGCAAAAGGTGATGTTCTGTTTCTATCTGTGTTATCCAATAAAACATCAGGAATTTTACCAACAACATTTAATTTGAGGTCCGTTTTCTCTTCAGGTGATAATTTACCTTTTGTTACATCTTCTAATTCTGACAATACTTTGGTTAACTGTTCGCCAATAAATACAGAAATTATGGCAGGAGGAGCCTCATTAGCCCCAAGTCTATGATCGTTACTCGCAGAAGCAATGGCAGCTCTCAACAACTCCTCATTTTCATAAACAGCTTTTATAGTATTTACAAAGAACGTTAAGAATTGTAAATTACTCATTGGTGTTTTACCGGGAGCCAGTAAGTTCACACCGGTATTAGTTGATAAAGACCAGTTATTGTGTTTACCCGATCCGTTTATCCCTGCAAATGGTTTTTCGTGCAACAACACTTTAAATTGATGTTTAGAAGCAACTTTTCCCATAACATCCATCAATAATGAATTATGGTCAACAGCTAAATTTGACTCTTCGTAAATTGGAGCTAATTCAAATTGATTTGGAGCTACCTCATTATGCCGGGTTTTTACCGGAATTCCCAGCAGCATAGATTCTTGTTCTAAATCCCGCATAAAATTCAATGCCCTGTTTGGAATAGAGCCAAAATAATGGTCATCTAATTGCTGACCTTTTGCCGGTGAATGCCCTAATAAGGTTCTTCCTGTTAAGGTAATATCAGGGCGGCTGGCAGCTAAAGCCCGATCTATTAAAAAATATTCCTGCTCCCATCCAAGAGAAGAAGTTACCTTTTTTACATTTTTATCAAAATATTTGCAAACTGCTGTTGCAGCATCATCAACTGAATGTAATGCCCTTAACAACGGCGTCTTATAATCTAAGGCTTCACCTGTGTACGCCACAAATACAGTTGGAATACAAAGCGTTGAACCGTAAACAAAAGCCGGAGATGTAGGATCCCATGCCGTATAACCTCTTGCTTCAAATGTATTTCTGATTCCACCACTTGGAAAACTTGACGCGTCCGGTTCTTGTTGAACCAATTGATCACCTCCAAATTTTTCAATGGCCATTCCTCCCCCAATAGGTTCAAAAAAAGCATCGTGTTTTTCTGCAGTACCTCCAGTCAATGGTTGAAACCAATGCGTGTAATGGGTAGCTCCTTTTTTAAGCGCCCAATCTTTCATTGAAGACGAAACTTGATCTGCAATTTTTCTGTCAATTTTAGTACCATGCTCAATGGCACTCATAACACCCTTAAAGGCATCTTTGGTTAAATATTGTCGCATCGAATTTTCATTAAATACATTTTTACCAAATAACTCTGAACGTGTTTTGCTTTCGTTAACTTTTATAGGTTTTCTGTTTAATGTTTGTTTAAGTGCATCAAATCGTAGTACGGCCATTTTTTTATAGATTTAAATTTTGAAAGGGTAAAATTATTAAAAAAAATGAAATTGCATCAATAATCCTATAAAAAATATGGGTTGTTATGCAAAAAATACAAATTTGATCGGTTTGACCCCTATATTTTATGATGTTTTAAACGATGAGTATATAAAAATGATATATGCCGAAAAAAGTATCAGTCCTTTTAAACGTGATAATTCTAATTTTCTAGGGATAAAGATCAATGGTAATAATATCGCTGATATGGCAATCATCCAGAAAATATCATTTGACAGTAAACCTCTGTCCAGCACTTGAATAGGCATAATAATGGAAGTTAGCCCTAATACAGAAGCAATATTAAAAATATTTGAACCTATCAGGTTTCCTAATGATATAGCCTTCTCTTTTCGCAATGCCGCAATTACTGAAGCAGCCAATTCAGGAACGCTTGTACCCAAAGCAACCACGCTGACGCCAATAACTCTTTCGCTCACCCCTAATTTTGAGGCTATGTCAATGGCTCCTTTGACTAACAATTCGGAACCTCCCCATAAGGCAACACCACCAACAATCAACCAAATAAATATTTTTATATTTGATGTTTCGCGTAAAGCCTCATCAATATCTTTATTATCATCGTTAACCGCATTTTTTCTGGATATTTTAATCATAAAATACACAAAAACTATAAGTGAAAAAAATAATAGCGAACCCTCAATTCTACTCAAAACATTATCATTCTTTAAAAAGAAATACAATACAACTGACAAGAGAATCATTACCGGCCAGTTCATTTTATAAAAATCTTTATCAACTGTTAATGGAGAAATAATTGCTGTAATTCCCAACACGAGGGCAATATTGGCAATATTAGAACCAACCACATTGCTTAGTGCCAGATCTGGATGGCCCTCGAGTGCTGCTTGTAAACTTACAATCAATTCAGGAGCAGAAGTTGCAAATGATACAACGGTCATACCAATTACCAACTTAGAAAGGTTTAGTTTAAATGATAGCCCCACCGAAGACCTTACTAAAAATTCACCCCCGACAACAAGTAATGAAAACCCGGCAATAAGATAAAAAATACTCATATTAATTTTTAAAGCGCAAATATACCATTTGGTTTTTTTAATAAACTAACTCAAGATAATAAATCTTAAATTTTCGTTAAATAACTATCTTTATAGTTGTAAAACTGAAATTATAGTTATGTTTGTTTTTTGAAATCATTATTTATGGAAAAACTCACTAATAAAGAAGAAGAAATATTACAAGTTTTATGGAAACTCAAAAAAGGTTTTGTGAAAAATATTATTAGGGAATTGCCTGAACCCAAACCACATTATAATACTATCTCAACAATAATTAGGAATATGGAGGAGAAAGGGTATATAAAATATACAGCTTACGGTAAAACACATGAGTATTATCCTATAATTACCAAAGAAGAGTACCGTAAAAATTATATGAGTAAAACAATTACCAACTATTTTGAAAATTCCTATAAAAATGCTGTTTCTTTTTTTGCTAAAGAAGAAAAAATTAGTATTGAAGAATTGAAAGAAATTATCAATTTAATTGAACAAAAAAGTAAAGAATAATTATGGAATCGCTCCTTACCCATTTATGGAAACCTGCCATGATAATAATGATATTTTATGGCTTTTATAGGTTTTTTCTACAAAGAGAAACTTACTTTCAATCAATCCGGTTTTTTTTGTTATCAGGAATTGTGTTGGCGTTCATGCTCCCTTTTATAATAATACCCATATATGTTGATATAGAACCCGCACAAATAGCACAGATCATAACTAATGATATAAGTACCGGTACCAATTTCTTTTCTGATTCATCATTAAACTGGGTGACCATTCTTTTTTATGGATATGTCGTTGTTACAACAATCTTTGTGATTAGGTTTATACTACAATTAGCTTCTGTCGGTATAATAATATTTAAAAATAAAAGAATAAAGGTTGATAATTATTATATTGTTGAAACGGATAGCGATACCTCTCCTTTTTCTTTTTTCAATTTTATGATTTATAATCCGGATCATTTTACTAAAAAAGAGTTAGATCAAATTTTGGCTCATGAAAAAGCACATGTAAATCAAAAGCATTCAATCGATACACTTTTGTCGAACTTATTGATTGCCCTGCAATGGTTTAATCCGTTTGCATGGCTCTATAAAAAAGATATAGAACAAAATTTGGAATTTATTGCCGATGAATTGGCTCAAAAAACATCAAGTTCGCAACAATCATATCAACAATTATTATTAAAAACAAGTATTCCCAATTATCAAATGGCACTAGCCAATAACTTTTATAATTCATTATTAAAAAAACGAATCATTATGTTACACAAAGTAAGATCAAACAATAAATCGAAATGGAAAATTGCCTTAATAACGCCTTTTCTAATAGCCTTTGTATTCACATTCAATACTAAGACAATAGCTCAGCAAAAAAAGATAAAAAAAGAAGTTGTCAAAATAAATGTTGAAGTCTTCGCCTTGTTAATCACCAAGGAAAGCGATGAAAAAGATCTGGAAGAAATCACAAAAACATTTGCTAAAAAAGGACTTAAAGTAAAATTTGCCGGTATTAAAAGAAATAATAATGACGAAATAACGGCAATAAAAATTGATGCCAAAACAAACAATGGAAAGGCATCCGCTTCATATGCTGCCAATAACGACGAAGGGATACCTCCTATACATATCTCTTTTGATAAGGAACATAACGGTTTGAGTATAGGATCTAATGATAACGGCCATGGTCACAATTACTCTTTCTCTGATAAGAGACATCGTAAAATTATTAAACATAGTGCCAAAGGAAAAGGCGCTAAACACGTTTTTATTTCGCATGATGATAACGATGAAGGTCACGAAATTCATGAAATCCATATTGATATGGATGAGGACGGAAAAGAGGTTAAAAAGGAAGTCATTAAAATTAAAAAAGGCGATAGTAAGGGAAATTTCGTATTCATTTCAGATGACGACGACGATAAAAATATTATTACAACTTATATAGTCAATGGTAAAAAAATGTCTAAAGCAGCATTTGAAAAATTTGACAAGGACAAAATAAAAACGATCGAAATAAAAAAGGAAGTCAAAAAAGAAAACTAATCAAGATATTTTTTTAATCCAAAAAAAGCCTAATTATTTGATAACTAATTAGGCTTTTCTATTTCTTCAATAAATACTTCTAATTGATGAGAAATTAATGAAGTATATATAAAAACAGTAAAAAAAAGATGAATTTTAGTCATTTTTATTAAAATATTACAAAAACACCCCCACAAATATTCCAATTTATAACTGTTCTATGTTTTATTGTTGTAATTATTAACATAAATGAAGATATATTGCTTACACTTCAAGGATAATAAATTGATTATTATTACAATTCAGTAGTCACTTTCATAGATTTATTACTTTTTTGAATTTTAATTTCAAAAAAGTACATATACTGAAAAAGAATTAATTCAAACAAACAATTATTAACCCTTAAACCTGACTAACTATGATACTATTGATCTTTGTAATTGTTCAAATGATTATCAATTTAATCCAATTATTAATCATTTAGAATTAAATAACTCTTGTCCTATGATTATGGGAATACAAGAGTTTTTTATTTAATTTTGTAATTATGAAAAAACAAATTTTTAAAACAATTGCAAAAACCAATAAGATCATTTTACCAAGCTTATCCAAAAGGCAATTAGATATGAGTAAAGCTTCAAAATTACAATTGGCTTTAATTGGCTGGAGGTATTTTATCACTAAAAATAGTTTGGATTAATCATAGATAAATTTCGTATCTTTAACTAAACTCATTACTATGGACGAACATTCAAAACATATCAGGTTTTTTACCGGTTCACTGATCGAAATACAGAGATTGCAATTAGATTTGGATGATAATCAAATACCATCCTTGGTAAAAAATAACTTTCAATCTGGTTTACGTTCAGGGTTTTATGGAGGTTCTCCATCACAAGTTGAGCTCTTTATTTATGAGGAAGATAAAGAAAAAGCTACTCCAATACTTGAAAAATTTAAAAAGGAAATCAACTCCTAAATTTAATTTAGAATATATTTCCATTTCTCTAAAAAAGAAATATATTTGCAAGCCCAAATTAATTTGGCCTCGTGGCGCAACTGAATAGCGCATCTGATTACGGCTCAGAAGGTTACAGGTTTGAATCCTGTCGAGGTCACGAATAAATAAAAACCTGAGTGTAAAATCAAGCTTGCTTGAATTTTTAAGCTCGGGTTTTTAATTTTCAAAGCGGAGCTTTGTCAGGATGAGTGAGAGATTCGAGCTCAATCCTTAGAGTTTTCTTTTCCATGTTGGGTATAGAAATTATTTCTTTTGTTAATTTTCAAAGCGGAGCTTTGTCAGGAAGAGCGAATAAAATGAGCTACTCCTGTTGAAATCCCATAAAATGAAAAGTTTGCATGAAAATGCAGGCTTTTTTTGTTTTTTGGAAAATCTAAGACCCTGGTCTTGTAGATTTGGAAAAGACTAAAAAAGTGTATTGTGCAAGCAATGCAAACTTTTCATTTTCAGAAAGGAGTTCATAGGGTCATGAGTCCTGGACTTCGGGACGAGTAATCCTGGTTGAGTTTGCCAACACACCATCTGGCTCCTCACTATCAAAGGTCCACAGGACCATTGACTACCATTCGGCCCCTGTCGAGGTCACAAATGAATCAAAAAATGATTCAAAATTGAAAGCGAACAAAATAAGAAAGCTCGCTTTTTTATTTTG
>Ga0209633_10000079_pt1 | contig 110949 bp, 97 predicted proteins | sample Cruoilmetagenom1_FD_187290 | JGI IMG/M metagenome (GOLD analysis project Ga0209633, IMG submission 187290) | Oil polluted marine microbial communities from Coal Oil Point, Santa Barbara, California, USA - Sample 1 (SPAdes) (version 2) | ecosystem: Environmental > Aquatic > Marine > Oil seeps ... | reverse complement strand
TTCCGTATCAACTTCTTTTCGTAGGCTAAAAAAAATTCTCCCATAAGCCAGTTTTCGACCAGCGGTTGAAACGACTATAAGCTGTTTTCCACGAACACAATTCTTCAGGTATGTCACGCCAAGGCGCCCCTGTGCGTAGTTTCCACAGTATGGCTTCCATGATCTCTCGACTGTTTTGAGTTTGATAGCAGCCATGCTGTGTCATTGTTGATTGCAATTGATCCCAAAGCGTATCTGTTAGTGCTGTTCTTGCCATAACTTGTATTTCTCGCATCGTCTCAATAGATGCGGTATTGTAACTATTATTTATGGCTTATCCAATTGAAGACATGCCCTAGTATATGGTTGATAATTCTAACCGCCAATCATCGACAAATTATTCATCATGCCGCTGTTTGATTCGTGAAGATGATGATGCTCAGGTTTAATCGGCATAAAGCTGTGCAAGGTATTCACAAGCCCGGCCACATCGTCTTGCTCGAGATACGGACGAATATCGTAGTTACCTTGGTCGAATAGACACAGATGCACCTTACCTTGGCTACTAACCCGCAGACGATTGCAGCTGTCACAGAAGTGGGCAGCATAAGGGGCAATCATACCGATACGGCCTTTATAATCTGGATGGCTATATTCTATCGCTGGACCGTCATTGCTGCCACGCACATGGGTTTGCCAGCCGTGCTTGATTAAATAATTGGTGATGATGTCAGACTGTGCGTGCTGGGCAAAAAACAAATCGCTGTTGTCACTGGTCTGCATAAATTCGATAAAGCGATAGGTGACCGCTCTGTCTTTGACATAGTCGATTGCATTCATCAGATTTTCAAAGGCGGTTTCAGCCATTAAAATACTGTTTATTTTTAGCTTAATATCTGTGGTCGCAAGTAAGGTATCCATATCAGCCAAGAGCTGCGGCAACATATCAAAGCCTGTCATCTTATGGAAGGTTGCGGCGTCAAAGCTGTCCATACTGATATTGATTTGATTCAGTCCAGCCGCTTGCCAAGCAGCCAAATGCTTGCCAAGCTTATAGCCATTGCTGGTCATAGCAACCGTTTCAATACCTTCGGTGTTTTTGATGGTTTTAATAATGTCTACCACATCACGGCGTATAGAAGGTTCACCGCCGGTAATCCTAACTTTTTTGGTGCCAACTTGGGCAAAGCCGCGGATTAAGGTGGCAATTTCGTTGATACTGAGCTCGTTTTGTGGGGGCTTGCCTTGATAGCCATCTGGCAGGCAATACTCGCAGCGAAAATTACAAAAATCAGTAATGGATAGACGTAAGTAAGTCAGACGTCGTGCAAAACCATCTGTCAGTTGTTGATGGCTAGTATTAATAGGAAGGGACGAATCAAGGGGCAGATTATCAACAGTGGCATCGATGATAGAAAGTTTTTTACCGTCATGGATAACAGATATTGCCACAGGTGAATACAGTTGTGCATTCCCTATTGTGGGGGCGTGATAGGACATAATGTATTACCGTTAGTTTTGAATATGTTGTGGACTTTTAAGCGTTGCCTCAGGTTATGAATCAATATTTTTTATTATTTAAAACTTGTTATGATGAATAGTCATTGTAACAAACTAACGTTAGATAGCTAGTAACCCTACAAGTCTTATATCTAACACTAAAACAGTTGATATTAAGACTTATAGGGATAAGCAGCGGAAAGTTGATTTAACTGCTTTCTCTAGTTGACTGCGTTACTAGTTTCATATTTGACAAGCTATACATACTATAGACAAGGAAGAGAAGGAAAGTTATGACCAAGGAAATAACTGCACCTCTACCTTTTCCCCTGCTACGACATTGCCGGATTCTTGGGCTAGCACAATCAAACTATTAGCATTACTGAGCTGTTTAATACGATGAGACTGCTGGTTGGCAAAACTGGTCACTTGTAAGTTACCATTATCATCCTGCGACAAGACACCGCGTTGAAAATCTTTGCGACCTACTGACTTCTTAATATTACCTTGTAGAGTTGCTCGCACCTTTAAGGTCATCGGTAAATCATTAGTGCGTACGCCTGATAGACGCCATAGCGCCGGAATAACTAACTGTAAAGTGCCAACCACAGTAGATAAAGGATTACCCGGTAAGCCAAAATATAATACGGGCTTATCAAGGTCTTTACTTAACTCACCAAACACAAAAGGCTTGCCTGGTTTCATGGCTACTTTATAGTAGTTTATTTGCCCTAATTTTTCAATGACGGTGGTTAAAAAATCATAGTCGCCTACTGAAACCCCAGCGGTAGAAATCAGCACATCGCAGTCATGCATGGCTTCAGTAACGGCAGCAGTCGTCTTATCCAAATCATCAGGGATAATGCCATAGTCATGAATAATCACTGGCAAGCCAGACAACATACTTTTAAGTGTTGGCGTATTAGAATTATAAATCTGTGCCAAGTTATTGATTGGCTCACCTAAAGCAACCAACTCATCACCAGTAGCCAATAACCCAACGACTAAGGGTTTATAGATGTCGACTTTATCAACGCCCAAATTGGAAAGCAAGCTAATATCAGCAGGGTTCAAACGTTTACCTGCAGTTAATACCACCTCGCCTGATTCAATCTCTTCACCTTGTTTGCGAATATGCTCATCGACTACAACGGTTTGAGATAAGGTGATTGCATAGGTCTTTGATTTATCAAGTGACTCTCTAATATCTAAAAAATTGGTATTTTCTTGCATGATGACCGTATCACAGCTGTCAGGAACTACCGCACCGGTAAAGATACGTATACCTTGTCCAACTTGTAGATTGCCAGTGAACGGTTTACCTGCTTGCGACTCACCTATAATATCGATAATTCCATTTTTGCTAAGGTCACTACCAGCAGCAACACTGTAGCCATCCATCGCTGATAGGTTGTTTCTAGGAATCGTAAAAGGCGATACTATCTCTTGCGCAAGTATATGATTTTGACTGTCTAGCAGCTCACACGTTTGCGTTGCTCTTTTTACTATAGGAAAGTCATCTTGATTATAGCTTTGAATACGCTGGGTTATAGACTCCTGAAGTTGTTCAAGGGTAATCACTGGCTTTATACTCACTTATACTTAATGCTATATAAAATTAATGTTACGCAGGTTAAGACTTTCACGTATTTATTTAAGACACCCATTATGACAAACTAGCCAATCACTAACTCACTATGCTCTCTAATGCCGCTCTGTCTTCTATAACAAACTGCTCTACCAAAGCAGCAAGTGCAGGATAAATATCTGTTTTAACGTTAATCTTTTGACAGTATGCAGTGAACTGCGGTAGCCAATTAAGTAAAGCACTATCAAGAAAATCGATTTGTTCTTGTGCCGTGTTGAGCATATCAAGCTGCTGCTCAATAGTTTTATTAATCAATAAGCTCGTAACGATAAAATAGACACTTAAATGATCATTCGGTTCACGAAATTCAGGATGTAAACTTAGCTGCTGGCTATCAAGAAAACGCATCATATGAGCAGCAGGTTTGCCATAAAGATGTTTATCGCTGCTCAGATAATAAGAAGCGTAAGGCGGTGCACTATCATCACCACTGAGTAAGAATATCTGCGCAAAATCTGCGGCAAGCTCAATGGCACGATGCTCTTTAGGGAATTGCTGCAAGTTATCAATGGCGGCTTTGACGCGATTGCTGTATTGCTCAAGTCCGAGACTAACAAATACCTTGTGAATGCTATCGTAAGCTTTATTCTGTTGCCACTCATCTAAGGTCGCTGAGGTAAGCTCACGCGCGAAAATATCTGCAAACCAACGATAAAGTGCAGAACGTGCCGGATTAGCAGCTTGCCATTCTTCAATGATGTTCATTTTATCTTCAGTTATGTTCATTTTATATCCAATTTAAAATATTTTTAGGTGTTATTAGCGGCTGCTTTTATTAATTAACACATTTATTAATTAACACATTTATTAAATAGCAGTTTTATTTTTATAAGATGGTGGCATTGAGCACCACATTAGAACAGATCGTCTATATAAATAAATGCCTTTGTAAATCACATATGCTATTTACATCGCATACGGCTTACAAAGGCACTTTTTATCACTTACTATTCCAAACTAAACTAACCCATTTGGGATAATGCAGCAATACTACCATCTGGATTGACATACTTTGGACCACCGAAAGCAGTCACTGCTGGTGCTTTACCAACAAATTTCTCCATCTCGACGATACAAGTATTGGCACTAGGCGCTTGTGCAAGACTTGAGGTACCGATATCAATGGTTAACGTATTAGGGTCACCATAGGTATCTAGCGCACCGATTTCAGGGCCAGTAGGTGCATACCATGCACCCTCTTGTATACGAATGATACCAGGTGGGAAGTTATCAGAAATTACCGCACCTGCCAACAACTGACCGCGATCATTAAAAACGCGCACAATGTCACCATCTTTGATACCACGAGCTTTTGCATCTTCAGGTCCCATATAGCAAGGTTCACGACCTTGCACCGTATAGGTTGCACGACGCTCTTCAGACTCACAGGTTTGTGAATGTAGACGGGTATCTGGGTGCACTGATTGTAGCCATAGTGGATGCTTATCTGAACCAGGACCACCGTGTGAGCGCTCGATTTTCTCCATCCAAGTAGGATGGCCTTTGCAGTCATCATAACCATAACTGGCAATTTTTCGGCTACTTATCTCAATAAAACCTGATGGTGTACCAAGTGCATTGACTTCAGGATCTTCAAGGAAATCAGCATGTCTTGTCCAGTTTTCACCCTCTGGGAATAGCACGTAGCCTTTTTTCCAAAATTCAGCAAATTCCGGCATAAAAAACTCTTTTTTCAAGTTATCAGCACGGCACTCTTCATAGATTTGCTCAATCCACTGCATCTCATTCATATTACGGCTATATTCGATTTCACGATTCATGCGCTTAGTTAATTCATACCAAATATCAAAGTCTGATTTAGAATGATAAAGCGGGTCAATCAGCTTGTGCATGGCAATAACGCCACGATTACTATAGGTGCCGTAAGCATCAATATCATTACGCTCATAAGGCGTACATGCGGGCAGTACAATGTCAGCAAAACGACAGGTAGCCGTCCAGTTATAGTCGACCGCAACGACTGTCTCAACTTTGCGGTACGCCTCCTTCATTCGATTGCGCTGCTGATGGCGATGCCATTGGTTACAGCCTGAAAAAATACCCATTTTATAAGGCGGAAGGGTAACTTTGTGACCATTAAAATCAATCACTTTACCCGGCTCAAGTAAGCAATCGATAGCACGCGCGACTGGTATGACAGAGCTATACCCATTAAAGTCTTCGTTATCGTGCTTAGGCTTACGGCCCGTATCAAGGTTTAGTGGGAACGCACCAGGCATAGAAGCACCTGAAGCTGGTACACCCGATGAGCTATAGTGATGCGAATAACTAATGCCCCCACCCGGCTGACCAAACTGACCAAGCATAGCAGCGATAATCGCTCCCATCCAATAAGGTTGCTCACCATGTTGTTGACGCTGAATCGCCCATCCGAAAATAAGCTGGGTACGGTTCTTTGCCATTTTGCGGGTAAGCTCACGGATACGGTCCGCTTTGATACCACAAATCTTTTCTGCCCACTCTGGGGTTCTCTCAATTTTATCTTCAGTTTTCCCCATCACATAAGGAATAAACTCTTCGAAGCCGAGAGTATAGACATCAATGAATTTTTTATCATAAAGCTTTTCGGTATATAGCGTATGCGCAATAGCCAGCATAAACGCCACATCAGTATGCGGGTTAACATATTGATGATCACACTCTAGATAGTTCTGAGTTTTACTTTTGACCGGGTCAATACAGATAACCTCAATCTCTTTATTTCTAACTTTAGTACGTAACTTTTCTAAGTACTCATAAGATTCATGAGTTTCTGTATTCCAGCCAACTTGTAAGTTTTTGACTGGGTCATTCGCCCACATAACGATGACTTTTGAATTTTCTAAAATCAGCGGCCATGATGTACCTTGTGAATACACCTCAGTCGAACCTAACACGTAAGGCATAATAACTTGACCGGCACCCGTTGAATAATCCCCTGCTGTACCTACGCTACGGCCGTGCATCGCCACAGCGCGTAGCATATGGTTACCACAACTGTGGATCTGTCCTACTGACCGCCAGCCGACGTTAGCCGTATGCAACGCCCAAGGACCATAGTCCTTTTGAATACGCTCAAGCTCTTCATAGACCATGTCTAAAGCAGCATCCCAACCGACGCGTACGAAACGGTTATCACCGCGCTGTGTAGTATCACTTTTATGACGGTTTTTATACCAGTCAACCCGAACCATAGGATAACGTACCCGTGATGGGCTATAAATAATCCCAGGTACCCCCTGCAAAATATCGGTCGGGAACTGATCAAACTCAAAGGGCTGCACTTCAACGAGTTTGTCACCCTGAACATTGGCACGGAAAGCACCCCAATGAGCACCGGACATTTTCCAGCCACTCAAATCAGGCTTTTTCCCAGTCTTACCAGTAACGATACTGTTATCGGCAAGTAGTGACGTCGGTAACAAGGCGGTACCCGTTAAAGCAGCTAGTGACTTGAGAAAGCGTCTGCGATTGATGTTTTTCATAATATGTCTCTCTAATTGTTTTCTCTAGTTACGGTCTAGCACCTTGGAACGTATTTTCAGGCGAACCACTACCTTGAGGGTTCTTTCTAAAGTCTGATGAGTGCAGTTGTAGATATTTTAAGACCATAGCTGCACTATCATTGTCTAAGTTAGTAAACCCTACCATTCCACTAAATAGGCCTGGCCATTGGTTGGCATCGTGTCCACTTGGATCTGGTTGACGGTGGCAAGTACTACAGCTATCACTATACGTCTGGCTAGCAATGTCCCAAGCTGGCTCGATACTCTCCATGAGGCCTCCTTCGGCAACCCAGAACTGAGCCTTCACTTTTTGCCATTCAAGACCAGTGAGTGGATCTTCTTTCAGCTCGCCTTTTGTAATTAAACTCTCATCACTAGCTAAGTCTTTTTCGATAATGGCATCAGGAATATTTAGACCAAAGTTGGTATACCATACGCGACCAAAGCCTTTGTTTTTGCGCCACATATCCAGCTCAATTTGTACTCCACCATCTTTGTGCGCCAATACTTTAACGGGTGCAGCAATTTCTATACTACCTGCTTTAGTCTTTCTATCATCTGAGGTATATAAATCTTGCGGTACAATGTTGTAATAGTTTTGACCATCTTTAATTTTGGTACTTCTTGCTTCAGACAATAGCGAATCAAATGCTGGATTGTGCATACCTTCAGTATTTGGTAACTCGTGCGCAATCCCTTTGTGACAATCAAGACAGCTGGCATCACGTTCAGCCGCACTACGCATAATCATTTGTGAGGTGACACGCATTTTATCAAAATCCATGCTGTCGTAATCATGGCAAGTGCGACACTCTTTAGAATCGTTAGCTTTGAAGCGGCCCCACTCACGTTGTGCTAATACCACACGATGATCAAGAAATTTTTCTCGCGTACCAATGTCACCCATTAGTTGTGACAGTACTTCACGTGAGGCTTGCATTTTACGCGCAACTTTAGCCGTAAAGTCATGGGGTACGTGACAATCTGAACACTCTGCCCTAACGCCAGTACGGTTTTTAAAATGCACAGTTTTCTTGAGCTCGGGTAACATGTTATCACCCATAGTATGACAAGAAGTACAGAACTCTTCGGTGTTGGTTGCTTGCATGCCAGCATTAAACCCTGCCCAGAACCAAACTCCGCCCGCAAAGCCTATGATGACGAGAAGACCCAATCCGATTTTTGCAGAAGGTTTAAAAAGAAGACGACGCAGCCAGTTAAATAGGCTTTTGATTGCATTCATGATTGCTTTCATGATGATTCCTTACTGTATTTCATAGCCATTTAGATTTCATATAATTTGGGCGGTTATTTGTCCACTTTTTGCGTGAAAATAATAGAGATTAGCGATTGGACAATATTAGTTACTGACGGGACGCTAGTTAATAGACTTAAGAAGGGGGTCCCCAGAACAGCATTTGACCGAACCAAATGATGAAACCGTAAGCGCAAAGGAATAAAAGGGCTATAAATGGCAAGGCAACAAAAGCCATGATTAGAGCACTGAGCCACTCGCGTCTAACTGGTTGCTGTTGGGTTTGTAATGGTTGTTCAGGTTGCATAGGTCACCTCTAAATATATTCACGCTGGCTAACAAGTAGTAAAACAGTAATATTCAAAGCAGTTTTCATAAGAATTATAAGACTAAACCAGCCATTATTTTTATTTTAAAATGGGTGATAAGTTGTTTTTATAGGTGTACTGTGTATTAATTTTTAACCTAGCTATTGCTTGATATAGATAAACTAAAACTGAAAGTTGTTTATATCCTCACTAAAGATAATGATAACATAAAAATCCTATTTTTAGTAAGGAATAAGCTTAGTTCAGCCTAAAACTGTAGAACAAATTCTTAATTTCAATAAGCCTTTTAATATAAGAGCAAATCAGGTGTTATAAGGCATACCAAGCTTTATTATTTCCTGAATTTTCATACTATCTTACATACAGAAAAGCCCCGAGATTGTCGGGGCTTTCAAAGATTAAAAAATTTCTAATTAACAATAGCAGTTAGCTTTAGAACTTAAGGTACTTGCTGATTGATTTCAATATTTACTTGTTGCTGGTCACTTTTTAGCAAAACTGGATTAGAGGATAAATCACCAGATGCGGAAATAGCATTACCAGAATGGCTAATGCGCGCAGTCACAACCAGCTGCTCACCTGATGCGCGAGCAGGTTGTAAAGTTCTATCAGCCATCATCGCGTCTAGATTACTTAGGCTTAAACTGATATTGCCTTGCTTTAAATTGCTAATCGGTATTCGTTTTGCCGCATAGGGCGGCCCACCTGCAGCGGCGCGAATAGCGACAAACAACACATCATCAGCGGTTATCAAAGGTAGTAACTTAGCATTTACAGTGACAGATACATCGACACCTTCAGCAGCTTGCGCTTGTTGCCTGACAATATTGGCTGTTAACTCGTCCAAGCCAGTAAGCGCATGCATGTCATCGCCTGGATTTTGTTCCATACGCTGACGCATTTTAGCTATCCAGCCTTGTGCCTGCTCATAGTTACCTGCTTTCGCCTCGCCCCTTGCCATCAACATCTGTGCTGCCTCGTTCTCAGGATCGCCTTTCAAGATGTCCTCCAAGACTCGGCGGGTCTCGACATCAAGACTACCGCCATTTGCTAAAAAGCTTAACTGCGCATACTCTGCCGCAATATTTTTATCATCAGGGGACAGCCTATAAGCTCTCGACAGGGCTTCTAAAGCGGATTCAGGCTCTTCAAAAGATAAAAATATTTCCGACAATACCATCCAGCGGTAAGAATCATCAGCATTACGATGGACATTGGTCTGAATGGTCGTGAACAGCCCTGCACCATCTTCAAAAGCCCACTCTGGTAGTACTTCAATCTTGCCGGAAAGCAGCTCCTCTGATACTTCACCCACCCTATCCTGCGCACGCCATAAGTCAAACACATCACTACGATCGCTGAAAAGCACATAAGCACATATCGCCAATACTGGCACACAGACTATCAGTGCCAACTGACCTTTGAGACTAGGCAATTGCATAGGTGTTGCGATTTGTTCAGCATCTAATAACTGGCGCTCAAGTTCTGTTTTTTGGTCTATATATTGAACATCATCTATAGTACCTATTGCCTTATCAGCAGCGAGCTCACGCAATCTGGACTTATACACATCGATATTTAGATCAATGAGCCGATTGTCTACAGGATCAGGCGCCTCTCTACTTGAGCGCAACCACGGTACGATGACTATCAATGCGGCTAATAGAGCAACTAATAGGCTAAAAATAATAAATATGACAAGAGTAGAAAACACAGTCATAAGGAATCTCCTTTATCGCGTGTTTGCCCATTAGGTTTGGGTTTCGTCGTTTTAAGATTAGAGGGCTTAGTCTCAGTTAGGTTAGCTTCGTCTATCGTTGCCTCTGTCGTTGTCTTACCTGATTCTTCCCGACTTGCTAACAGCCTATCTAACGCTGCTTGCTCTTTAACTGTTAGTGAACTACTTATATCTGTATTCGGCATAATAGGGCGTTTACTAGGAGCTTTACCACGAGTATGATTGCGCCAAAACCAGCCGCCCAGTATTAAGATTAATAACAGGGGTGGAAAGAACCAAAGTATCCATGTAGATGGACGTACTGGTGGACTATAACTAATAAAATCGCCATACCGCTCTTGCATATACTGACGAATCTCAGCGTCCGAGCGACCATCTTTTACCATATCATAAGTTTTTTGCTTTAAATCCTGGGCGATAGGTGCATCAGAACCTGCCAGATTTTGATTTTGGCATTTCGGGCAACGAAACTCATCAATTAGGCCGCGGTACTGCGCTTCTTGCCGTTTTGAATCAAAGTCGTAAACTTCGATAGCCGCATGACTCAGGTTTGTCGCTCCTATTAATAAGGTAAAAAGCACAAAAACTGGGATTAACACTAGTCTGTAAAATAATGAGGTGTTAGCGTTCATTGGCAAACCTCTTCAACTTGGGTAGATGCTATTTTTTCACCAGTAGCCTCTTGTTGTAGAAGTTTTAAACAAGGGTTAATCCGACTTTGCCAATTTTCTTCGTTTACTTCACCAACGATATGCTGACGAATAATGCCCTTGCTATCGACAACGAAAGTCTCAGGGGCACCAGTCAAACCTAAATCCAAGGCGAACTGACCAGAATAGTCTTGCACAGACATCAAATACGGATCGCCAAGCTCATTAAGGTAATTAAGCGCATCACCAATCTCGTCTTTATAGTTCACACCGACCGTATGGACACCACGCTTCTTTAATTCTAAAAAGAAAGGATGTTCATACACACAAGTCGGACACCATGAACCCCAAATATTGATTAAATAAGGAGATGTTGGCATTTGTGAGTCTGTCACCATGAGACTGGTATCAGACAATAGTGGCAACTCAAAAGTTGGTACTGGACGTTCGAGTGCTGTATTGGTCACGATTTCCGTCGGTTTACCCAGTCTAAAAAAAAGCATAATAATGAAACCAATAAACACGATAAGCGGAATCAAAAACCACAGTTTAAGTTGTTTACTTTCCATAACCTTAGCGCTCCTCTACTGACTGAGTAACTGAACTATTAACTAATTTTACCCCAGTCTTTATATCTATAGGCCTGTCTTCATAGATACCATAGTCAAGATCATCTTCTAAAATTTTGGAATACTTCCTAGGTTTGATGCGATAACGAGGATCTAACATCGATATCACTACACCGAGTACCATGATAATAGAACCCAGCCAAATCCAACGGATAAGTGGTTTGACATAGATGCGGATGGCCCACTGATTACTGTCTTCAGCGATAGGTTCACCTAACGCGACATATAGATCTCGGCTTAGTCGGTCATCAATTGCAGCTTCGGTCATCGGCATCATACTCACCACGTAAGTACGTTTTTGTGGCCGCAATGTCGTAACCGATTGACCCTCTTTACTGACTAAGACTTCGGCTTCGGTCGCATCATAGTTACTGCCTTTGACCTCTGTAAAACTTTTAATCTCAAAATCATAACCTTGAACATGAACGCTGTCGCCGATACCCATCGCCACATCGGTTTCAATACTCATACTAGAGGTAAATGCCACACCTATCGCGGCGATTAATACGCCTACGTGGGCGGTCTGCATGCCCCAATAACTACTTTTCAGACGTTTAATACCAGCCAGTCGAGTTTTAGCGTTTTTAGTCTTATCTTTAATATCGATGAACATCCATGCCAATACCCATAGACTCAACGCGACAGTCACCGCGATATTAAACATTGCTACTGGATACACGAAATAGCTGATAATTGCACCCAAAACAGCACTGCTAATACCGATAATCAGTGCCGGTCCAAGTAAAGGTCGACTGTCCTTCTTCCAACGAATATTCGAGCCCATGCCCATCGCAAGCATTAATAACCACGTTAGCGGTACAAATAAAGCATTAAAATAAGGCGCACCAACGGAGACTTGGCCTAAATTAAAGGCATCAGCAATGATAGGATACAAGGTACCAAGTAGGACGACTAAAGTCGCTATTAAGATAATGGCGTTATTGATGACTAAAAAAGACTCACGCGATATCGCGCGATATTGACTTTCAACAGTCAACTGCCAGCCACGCAGCGCAAACATAATTAATCCACCGCCGATGACTATCGCTAAAATAACTAAAATAACGAGGCCTCGGGTTGGATCAGCTGCAAATGAATGCACAGAGGTAATGACGCCAGAACGCACAAGGAAGGTACCTAGCAAACTTAGCGCAAAGGTAAAGATGGCCAGCATAATGGTCCATGCCTTAAAGACACCACGCTTTTCAGTGACAGCCAATGAATGCAATAATGCCGTACCCGCCAGCCATGGCATCAAAGAAGCATTCTCCACTGGATCCCAAAACCACCAGCCACCCCAGCCAAGCTCATAATAAGCCCACCAAGAACCCAGAGCGATGCCTAGCGTTAAAAAACCCCAAGCCGCCTGAGTCCAAGGCCGCGACCAGCGTGCCCATACTGCATCCAGCCTCCCTGCCCACAATGCTGCCATACAAAAAGCAAAAGGCACGACCATGCCAACATAACCCATATATAGCATTGGCGGGTGAATGATTAATCCAGGATCTTGTAGTACTGGATTTAGGTCTACACCATCGACCATTAGATAAGGCAAGGTGCGATTAAACGGCGATGAGGTGAAAATAAGCATCGATAACATCATCGTCTGCACGCCAGCCATAATAACCAACACCCGCGCACGCATAGATAATGGTAAACCGCGGCTAAATAAAGAGACTAATGCTGCCCAAGTCGCCAGAATAGTCATCCATAACAATAACGAGCCTTCGTGGCCACCCCAAGTCGCTGATACTCGGTAATACCAAGGTAGTAAGCTATTAGAGTGTTGGGTCACATATTCCAGACTAAAGTCATTGTAATAAAACCCTGCCATCAATCCTACGAATGACAGCATCATCATAGAGAATTGTGCCCAAGCTAGACTAGGCGCTAAACGTTGCATAGCAACATTGTTATTTAATACACCCCATGTAGGTAATATCACTTGCAATATGGCGAGCACAAAGGCTACCAGCAAAGCAAAATATCCCAGCTCTGTGATTAGCATATATCTGACCTTATTTGATCGGCTTAAGTCATCATTAAGAGTGACCTAGAAATTTAAAGTAAACTGACTGAAGTAGAGCTTAAAACCATTCTAACATTAATGATTTTTTTTTGATATTTACGTCTCAAGTCTTAGCCAAATTTATGCCGATTTATCGAGACTAATAATGGCTTCAAGCCAGCATTTATGCGGAATTTTTGCATGTAAGCATTTTCTTATGAAGCAGTAGATTAAGACCTCAGAGTGCGTTAAGTGCGGAAGCCTACTCAATAAATTATCATTTGCTCTATTACTTTATTTATTTTAGGTAATCAGCGCTTACTTATATTCAGCCAACCATAAGACATGACTCATTGACAGGTAGTTACGAATTTTTAACATAATTGTGCTGTAACTGATAAGGTAGCTACCCTTAATTGTTAGTATAGTCCTATGATATTAATTAAACCTTACTGATTAGCATTTTATCTAACGGCATAACTTTAAAGGTTATTACCAACTAATTAGGCTAGAGAGCTGAGAGCATTATGAATATGATAAATAAAACTCTAAAAACTGCTACCATAATCCAACTATCCCCTGACAATAAGAAATCAAACACCACCCGTAGAAAATGGCTATTTGTCATACTAGCAACATCGGCATTAACATTAAGTGCTTGTGATAAAAAAGACGAATCAACGATGGAAGGTTCAGCTCTAGAGGTTGACTCACAAACATCAGAGCAAGAAGCAGCAGCTGAGATAGCTATTTCCAGTGAGCCCATGCATAGTAACCGAGAGGAAAGTGCTATTCTGCCAAGTAATGATATGCCTGAGAATACTGGGGCAGTTTCCGAGGATGGTGCGATAGTCAGCGAAGATATGTCAAATGACGATGTAGGTATTAACCGTAGTAATGATTCTGAAGTGTTAAATAGTGGTGAAACAGAAGAACCCGTCTCGACTTATTAATATTGAAGTTCTCGGGAGATATCAGAGACCAATCTATTTGAATCAGAGAACTAGATAATAAAATCTAAGCCCCACTACCAGCGAGTGTCCATTAAACAAGTTTTTTTAGTAAACTTGCATAATCTACTGAAAGTCTAGAGTAAGCATCTAAAGAATAGTAAGTTTGGTGTCGTCCATTTGATTTGCTTATCTTAGCCAGTGAGTCAGCTATCAAAGAGAGGTACTTGGCGTGTTTAAGGTATTGCTGGCTACTTTCTATTGCTAGGTACTTTCTATTGCTAGGTACTTTCTAATGTTTCATTCCCTGAGACTAAATCGTTATTTCGTTCACTTTTAATTAATATTTTTGCTAAGAGTAAACCCAGCTCAAACAGTAGCCACATAGGAATCGCTAGTAACAGCATTGATACGCCATCAGGCGGTGTCACTACCGCGGCAATCCCAAAACAGCCGACTATGATATAACGACGCTTATCTTCTAAAATTTGAGTAGAAACGATTCCGGCCATTATCAGCAATAAGGTAACCACTGGAATCTCAAAAGTCAGTCCAAACACCATAAATAGCTTGAGGGCAAAGCTCAGATAACTGTCAATATCGGTCATTGGTATAACGTTCTGCGGAGCGAACATAATAAAAAATTTCAATACCCCTTTGAGTACGACAAAGTAGGAAAAAGCAACACCAGCATAAAATAGAAATATCGAAGATAGCAGTACAGGAATGGCAATTTTCTTCTCTTTTTTATATAAGCCGGAAGCTACAAATGACCAAATTTGATACAGGATATAAGGCATTGCTAAAAATGCGGCGACGAATATCGTTAAGCGAATGGGTGCCATAAAGTTTGACGTTATATCAGTGGCAATCATGGTCGAATTGATGGGTAACTGCGCCACTAATGGGTCTGATAAAAGATTATAAAGCTCGCGTGAAAATCCCACCAATACTAAGAATATAATTAAGACGACCACGCATATTCTTATTAAGTGCGTACGCAGCTCGATTAAATGTCCGGTAATAGGCATATCGCCAAGCGTACCTAACGTATCTCCAGACTCACTATTCTGTGTTGTATCTGTTGGCGCCTCAAACTCTATATCTGTTATTTTTTCTTGTCGACTTTTTTGCCGTTTAAATAGGCTCACTGATCCGCCTCCTGTTTAATGAACGAGGAGGTAGTATTCTGTTGATGGTCTTTATCATAAGGGGTGATTGACTGATGTGAAGCGTCTAGGCTTTGGTTCTGTGACTGCTCAAACTTTTGCATACTGCCACGCATTTCTGCTAATTCGCGCTTCATATCCGACTCGGTCTGACGGATTTTCGCAAGTTCATTTTGCATTTGTTGACGTGTTTCAGCTAGATCAAGCTCAGCTTCTATTTCAGATTGTAGAGTGGATACTGTACGGCGCAGTTTGGCATACCATTGCCCAGCGGTACGTGCGGCTTGCGGCAGTTTTTCTGGGCCCAATACGATTAAAGCAATGACGCCAAACAAGAGTAATTCGGAAAACCCAATATCAAACATAACAGTCACATATATTAATAGACTACTTAGTGCCGCTATTTATAAGCGGCGCGCTTCATACTTTAGGCTGGTCATCAGTGGAAATAGGGCTGATTTCCATATCATCAGCCTGATTACCTACACGCGTATTTAAATCATTACTTGCAGCTGGCGTACTATTTTCATGGCTAAGCACATGATTTTTGCGAGCATTCTCGGGTTCTTCATCTTTGACCGCTTCTTTAAAACCCTTCACCGCACCGCCTAAATCTTTACCTGCATTTTTAAGCTTGGCAGTACCAAATACGACCACCACTACGACCAATAAAATCAGCCAATGTGTAATAGAAAAGCTGCCCATAACGGTATCCTTATATTTTGTGATCTTGTTTAGACCAGTATGTGTCAGTGTGCTTTAGAACACTTTTTACCGTACCAGAATTATAGTTTCAAACGGCGCAATCGCAGCGCGTTAGCAATCACCGAGAATGACGACAAGCTCATCGCTGCCGCTGCTATCATCGGACTGAGCAGAAGCCCAAATGTGGGATAGAGCACACCTGCGGCAATAGGAACACCAAGTGCATTGTAGATAAAGGCAAAAAACAGATTCTGTCTGATATTGCGCATGGTGGCGTGGCTAAGCTTATAAGCTTTGGCAATGCCCATTAAATCACCTTTTAGCAGGGTAATGCCCGCACTCTCCATCGCCACATCGGTACCGGTTCCCATAGCGATACCAACATTAGCTTGCGCTAGCGCTGGTGCGTCGTTGATACCATCACCCGCCATAGCGACCAATTTACCGCTGTCTTGCATTTCTTTGACGATACGGTTTTTATCCTCTGGTGAGACATCCGCATGAACTTCATCAATACCTAGTTTATTGGCGACTGCCTGCGCGGTTTTTTCGTTGTCACCGGTTAGCATCACAACTTTTAAACCTGCGTCATGAAGCAGTGAAATAGCCTCTTTAGTGCTTGGTTTAATAGGGTCAGCAACTGAAATAATACCAGCAGCTTTACCGTCTATAGCCACAAACATTACCGTTTCACCGTCTTTTCTACGGACATCAGCTTTAGTGGACAGCTCATTATCAAAACTATTTAGGCTTTCCATAAGCTTAGAGTTACCAATAGCGACTTTCTTACCATCGACCACGGCTTGTACGCCTTCGCCAGTAGTCGAATTAAAGTCAGTAGCTTTAGGAATAATGAGTGATCTTTCTTGAGCTGCTCTAACGATAGCTTCTGCTAAAGGATGCTCGCTAGCGCTTTCTACTGAGGCTACCAATGCGAGGAACTCGTCTTCATCTTGACCTACCTGCGCATCAATTGCGGTAAGCTCGGGCTTACCAGCGGTCAGTGTTCCGGTCTTGTCGACGACAATGGTATCGACTTTTTCCATACTCTCTAACGCTTCAGCATTTTTGATGAGGACGCCGTTTTGCGCGCCTTTGCCGGTACCAACCATAATGGACATCGGCGTCGCTAGACCAAGGGCACAAGGACAAGCAATAATCAGTACCGCAATCGCGTTAACCAAGGCATAGGCCATAGCGGGCTCAGGGCCGAATATCGCCCAGACAATAAAGGTAATGACGGAGCAAATAAGCACGATCGGTACGAACCACCCAGCTACCTTATCTACCAATTTCTGTATAGGTGCGCGGCTACGCTGGGCTTCAGCAACCATTTGTACAATTTTAGATAATACTGAATCTGCTCCAACATTGACCGCTTCGACTAATAGCGTTCCGGTGCCATTTACCGTACCACCAGTCACTGTATCTCCTGCTACTTTTGATACAGGGATTGGCTCACCCGTCACCATTGATTCATCAACATTACTATTACCATCGATCACTGTACCATCTACGGGTAGTTTCTCACCTGGTTTAACCCGTAGCTTATCGCCAGTGACGACCTCATCAAGCGAGACTTCGACTTCTTCACCGTTTTCATCGACACGTCTTGCGGTTGGTGGTGCGAGCTCAAGCAAAGCTCTAATCGCACCTGAAGTTTGACTTCTAGCTTTGAGCTCTAATACTTGACCCAGTAGCACCAAGGTCACAATGACCGCTGCCGCTTCATAGTAGACTCCGACTTGACCAGAGGCATCTCTGAAACTGTCTGGGAAAATATCGGGAAAAAAGGTCGCGACAATACTAAAAATATAAGCAGCGCCTACGCCTATCGCAATCAAGGTAAACATATTTAGATTGCGGCTTTTTATAGACTGCCAGCCACGGACGAAAAACGGGGCGGCGCCCCAAAGCACTACAGGGGTCGCGAGCACTAACTCAGCCCATTGTAAGATCTTTGAGGAGATACCATACTGACTAAAATTAACTACGTTTAAGTCAAACATACCGCTCATCACATATATTAATAGCGGTACAGTCAACACGGTACATATCCAAAAACGACGAGTCATGTCGTCAAGCTCTGAGGTGTCCTCTTCACCGATAGTAAGCGTTTCGGGCTCAAGCGCCATACCACATATCGGACAACCGCTATTTCTAACGTCTCTCACTTCAGGATGCATAGGACAGGTATATACCGTGCCATCGTAATCAGCAGGTACTTTATCGTATTTACCGCCTTTAACAGATTTTACTCCGCTACTATCAGTATCCTTTCCATGACAACTGGCGTGACTATCATCTTTAGCAACTTCGTCTTCAGGTTTAAGAAACATGCCACATATTGGGCAGTCACTTTTTTCAACATCTCTTACTTCTGGATGCATAGGACAAATATAAATCGTGCCGTTATAATTTTCTGGTATCTTGTCGTACTTATTGCCTTCGACAGACTTTAACTCAGTACTATTATTAGCATCCGCTTTATGACAATGCGCATGACTGCCCTCATTACTGTTGGATTCAGCAACCTCGTCTTCAGGTTTGAGAAACATGCCGCATATCGGACAATCGCTCTTCTCAGTATCTCTAACCTCAGGATGCATCGGGCAGATATAAACCGTACCACTATAGTTTTCTGGCACTTTATCGTACTGACCACCTTTGATAGATTTTTCATCGGCAATATGTTTCATAAAATCACTCCTTGAAGACAATAAATAAAGCTTTTAAAGCACAATCATCAACCTTTAATTGCTATTCATCTAATTACTAATCTAGATATCTCGAAAATTAAGTTTCAATTGGAACTTAATCTTTATTACGCAAATATTTGAGTAAGGCCATAATAGTCAATATCAGTACCGCAAAAACCAGTACTGTAAACAATAAGGAGACAATAGATTCTCCCCAACCCATACCGTGCATCGATCCATTCATCATGCCGTGCATCATAATAACCATTACAAGGACTCCTTATTTGTTATTTCCTTAGTATAAGTAATGATATAGTGCTAGTGTGTGAACGTACACCTCTCAATAGTCTGCTTACTTAATAACACCTAATACAAAGTGCTCAAAATTTGTGACTGCCTATTCCAACTCATCAATAAGCGCTTGCATCTCACCGATTTCACGCTTTTGTGCTTCGATAATGTCATCAGCAAGCTGACGTACACGTGGATCTTCGATATCAGCACGCGAACTGGTCAAAATAGCAATCGAGTGATGCGGTATCATCGCCTGCATCCAATCCACTTGATCGACCGTTTGTTGTGATCTAACGCCCCATAAACCAAAGGCAAATAGCACGACACTAATCCCATAAACCATTAGATTGACCTTAGTCTTTTTATACATATTGGTCATAAAGGCGAGCATAATAATAGCCATCATAGCGCCCATATATAACGCCATATAAGCTCTGGTTTCGCTAAAATAAACGTGATCCCATTGATAAGTATTAAAATACATCATGATAAACATCACGACTGTCGATGTTAAAATCATGATTGTGAACTTTACATAAGGGTTCATTTGCTTCTGTTTATTATCCATATGGTTATTCATATTCTTGTCCTTAATTTAGTAAAAAGGCACCTAAATAAAGAGGTGCCTTTTTTTAGAGCTAGTGTTATAAACTGTTGTTACTTACATGGTTAACACTAGAACCAAAATTTCACACCAGCTGTAACGCTACTAGAATCAACAGCTTCGTCTTCTTGACGTCGCAAATCTCTTGCGTTGCCTAAAGCGGTCTCATAGCTGATACCCACATAAGGCGCGAGCTGACGACTTAACATCTCGTAAGTAAGCCTAACGTCAGCCCCAAACTCATTAAAGCCTTTAGTAATATGGTTATCTGTATCATCTTTGCTAAATGCCGTCAGCTCTACTTCTGGAATCACTACCCAATGTTGATCTAAGCGCCACTCATACTCCGCACCTAGATCTAGACGAACTTGCCCATCAGTATATAAATAAGCTCTAGCATCGGTTTCGATGAAGTAAGGTGCAGTGCCTGCAATACCAGCCATCACGGCAGATTTATCATTTTCGGTATCATAAGCAACACCGGCTTCCCCATTCCAAAAAATACTAAGTGGCTTCCAGTAAGATAGTGAGGTTAAGCTATCAATTTCTTTATCATCTTTAGTTTGGATACTACCTTCGCTACGTAGCGTTACGCGGTTGCTGTCTGTACCGTACCACGTATCAAACTCATAATTGATTTGATCATCGTCAAATTGATAGCCCAGATCGTCTACTGATACGCCCCATAACGGTAAGCTACCCATCATCACAGGCTTACCAAAGCGACCATAGGGAACACCGTTTGAATAGTCAGGACTGCGAGCATCAGCTGGAGCTTTACCACCTTGCATACCTGACATATCCATACTGCCATGGTCCATGCCTGACATATCCATACTGCCATGGTCCATGCCTGACATATCCATACTGCCATGGTCCATGCCTGACATATCCATGCCACTGTGATCCATATCCGACATGTCCATACCAGACATATCCATTTTGCTATGATCCATATCCGACATGTCCATACCAGACATATCCATGCTGCTGTGATCCATATCTGACATATCCATACCAGACATGTCCATACTGCCATGATCCATGTTCGACATCTCAGCAGCGTTTGCTAAAGGTGACATTAGTAGCATCAAAGATGACATGCCAATAAACGGTAGACCTACTTTATATATTTTCATAATAAGGCTCATATTCGAAGGTTTATTAAACAACGGCAACTTCTCTAAACATCCCTGCTTCCATGTGATAGAGCAAGTGGCAATGCCATGCCCATCTGCCAGCTTCTCCGGTGACATCAAAGCTTATCTTTTGTGCAGGCTGTACCATTATCGTATGCTTACGTACTTGAAACTCACCTGAAGGCATCCGCAGATCGCTCCACATACCATGCAAATGCATGGGATGATTCATCATGGTGTCATTGACTAAGGTAATACGTACGCGCTCGTTGGGCTTAATATTGACCGGTGCGGCATCTTTGAACATAACCCCGTCTAGAGCCCAAATATAGCGCTCCATGTTTCCCGTCAGATGTATTTCAATCTCTCTGGTGGGTTTGCGCTGCTCTGCCATTATCTCATCGCCGACAGAGCGCAACTGACTATAATTCAAAACCTTTCTATCAATGTTACGTAGATTAATACCAGGGTCATCAAGGTTCATACGCGGACTATCAACGCGCATATCGGACTTAAAGTCATATTCTGTTTTGGCATGTTTAGCGTTATAGCCATTCGATCCCATGGCGCCCATCATGTCGGCCATCGTCAGCCATTCGATTTTGTCCATAGCAGGTATCGCAGGACGAGCACCTTTTTTGGTAGCAAGCGTTGTCGCAACATAGCCTGACCGATCTATGTTTTGAGCAAATATGGTATGCGCGTCTTTAGTGGGCGTCACGATGACATCATAAGTCTCGGCCACCCCAATACGGAAATCATCGATATCGACGGGACTGACATCAATCCCATCCGTCGCGACGACTTTCATTTTTAGGCCGGGGATGCGTACATCAAATATCGTCTGCGCTGAACCATTAATAAAACGTAGTTTGACAGGCTGTCCAGCCTTGACAAGTTGCGTCCAGTTAGCCGCTGTGGTTTTACCATTCATCAGATAGGTAAAGGTTTTTTCACCAGACAGATCAGTAAAGTCTGTCGGCATCATGCGCATCTGATTCCACATTTTGCGCTTATCAAAAGCAGCTTTTAGATCTGTTGCGGCAATATCGGACAGTAGCTTTTTAAAATCTGGTAAATGATAATTATCAAAGTCTGCGCGTTGCTTTAATAGTTTAACCAAGTTGTGCGGGTCACGGTGCGTCCAATCACTGAGCAAAATGACATGGTCTTCCTCGATAGGATGACGTTCGCGCCCTTTCGGCTCAATGACGATGGCCCCGCGCATACCGGTTTGTTCTTGGAATCCAGTGTGCGAGTGATACCAATAAGTGCCAGATTGTTTCAGCGTAAATTTATACGTAAAGGTGCTATTTGCTGGTATACCATCAAAACTAATGCCGGGCACGCCATCCATCTCAAACGGTACTAGTAGACCATGCCAATGAATAGAGGTCGACTCATTCATTTGGTTATGGACGCGTATCACTACCGTATCGCCCTCGCGCATTTTTAGCGTTGGCGCTGGTAATGAGTCATTAATGAGCGTCGCCGTGCTTGACTTGCCATCAACAATGATGGGTTTTTTGCTGACATAAAGATCAAACTCTTTGCCTGTCAGTATGGGTACTTTATGATCGGGTTTATCACTGTTAATAGTAGCGCCCTGACTGCCTGAGCGACTCGATTGTCCCAATGCGCTACTAGCAATAGTCGGCATCAATGAAGCACCAAGGACAGCAGAGGATCCGGTTAAAAAACGTCGGCGGTTCAGTATGTTCTGTTTATTCATAATGATGACCTAATTTAATTTGAGAGATGGTGGTTAAGCTTATAGTTATAATATTTTCGATATTTAACAGAATCTATTCACATCTAAGCCAACACTACAGCTGCTGCTGAGGAGACTCAATAGCAGCATAGACTTCTGTGGTGCCGTCTTTATTAAGCTGCATTACCTTATAAGGCATGAATTTACCTTCATACTCCATACCGGGGCTACCAACCGGCATACTCGGTACGGCAAGTCCAATAGCTTGTGCAGGAGGATTTGCTAAGAATTCAGCCATGTGTTTAGCAGGGACATGCCCTTCAAAGACAAAACCGTCGGTGGTAACGGTGGTATGACAAGAGCGCATTTGCTGTGGTACGCCATAACGCTCCTTAAATAAGGATAGATCTTCCACATCGTGCGTGGTTGCACTTAATCCATTGTTTTTTGCATAGCCTACCCATTCTTTACAGCAGCCGCAGTTGGCATCTTTATAAACCGTGGCTGAGACGTTTTTGAGTAATGATGACGAGCTGTTAACGGGAGCATTTGTAGGAGCAGAACTTTCATTTTGTACTTGTGCATTCTGGGTAGCAGACTGTTCAACCTTTACTGGTTGAGAATCAGAGCCACTGGTATTAGATTGGCTGCAAGCGGCTAGCGTTAACGAGAGTGACGATGTCACCACCAATAAAAGGACACGACCGGATAACCAGCTATGTCCATTAGAAAGCACATGTGTGTAATGTCTCATTAAATTACTCCTAAACGTCTATTGTTATGCTCGATATTCTAAAAACTTACACCCTATATTTGAATTCTTATGTACTTAACTAAAAACATTAAATGCAGCACTGTTCAGTACTGCATTATTAATAGCGACAACCGTGAGTTAGGAGGCTTTCATATCTAGAAAGTATTAATGCTGCATTCCAGATCCATCATCCGACATATTCATACCCATATCACCACCATCTGACATATTCATATCACCGTCAAATGACATGTCCATCATATCGCCATCTATCCTAGTGGTTAGCATCGTGTATTGGCTTTCATCTAATTCAGGTAACGATCTAATGAAGGCTACCATTGCCCACATTCTACCGTCATCATGGGACGCGCCCCACGCAGGCATTCCAGATGCCATAATACCGTGCTTGATTGCCCAAAAGCTTTGCTTTGCACCGTCTTCTGTTTGATAACGTTTGACAATATCAGCCTTGGTAAAGTTGGGCGGCTTTGGATATAAGCTCTCACTAAAGTCAGTTTGTGCCACTCCCGGAGACAAGTGACAGCCTGCACACATATCCTTATAGTCCGCGCCACCAGAACTGATTAGCTCAACCTTCTCTAAATCTGGTACCACAATATCTTTACTGGCATTTTCTATGGAACGATTGCGAGCAGTTTCTAAAAAGCTAAACATCATTGGGCTATGCTCTTGGTCAGCTCCCACATTGACAACGCCACTAGTAACAACCGCAAACACGCTAACGATTGCCACAAATACGGTAAAGAGCGCACCCAATAAAAATTTCATATGTTTTCCTAAAAATTTATTTCCGTTAAGTGTTGACTGCTATTTAACAGAGCTAAAATTTTTAAGATTTACTGTCGTTAGTAACGCAGTGTTTTTGGTACATTTGCTTCATTTTACCCATGTTAGCCATCATCGCTTTCATGGCAGGATCGCTCATGTCCATCTTGCTATGATCCATTTTTCCCATCATATCCATATGCTTTTGCATTTTTTCACAGTTCATTTGATCTTTTTCAGCATGCATTTTAGGGTCATGCGCCATAGCTGAGGTCGATACGACAAGAGCGATGGCCGTCATTGCGATTGATTTAGACAGTAATTTAAATTGTGACATGATTAATTCCTATTGTTTGGATTAAAGGCTATTGAGTTCAATAGCTGTTAAACCAGCCTAAATGATACATTAATCATTCTGACTGGTAGATGACGTTAAGATTACAATGCTGTCATTCTCACCGCTTTAGATTTTAATGCGCGATATATTCATTTAATATGGCTTCAGCATTTCTATCACGATCGCTACCATATTTTTTCACAAAATACTTTTCAGACTGCAAGTGTTGATCTTGATGCTGTACCTGACACGCGACTCTCGCATCAACATAGCCTTTCATTTGCGCGCTAGAAATCTGTGCATCGTTATGATCTGCGTTCTTTGCAAAACTAGTGAGCGCATCACAATTACCGAGAACAGAAGCATCTAAGTTTGTGGTATGCGCATTGGCCGCTGACATGCCCACTAACATCGATACTGAAAGCAAAGCTGCTTTTTTTAATGAACTATAATTTTTCATATAAGACCCTTTAAAGATAAATAACAAACTGTTTAAGTAGGATAATTGCTTTACTCGTAGAGGCAGTCTGTATCAGAGACAAGCCAATATGCGGCGTTGATTTAGAATACTAAATGGTGGCTGACAGCTAGATGACACGGATATTACATGTTCGTTAGGAACAGCATAATATTGTCATCTTCTTGTCATTAAAACCAAATACCAGCATCTGTCTCTATCCAAAGAACACTGTTATAACAAGGGTTCCTGATAAATATATGGCTGATAAGCTAACAATGTTAGTGATACGCTGTTGACAACTATAATGATATAAAGGTAAGCAACGATGAAAGTACTGTTAGTAGAAGATGAGAAAAACCTTGGAGAATATATTAAGAAAGGCTTAACTGAGGCCGGTTTCATCGTGGATCATCACATGACAGGTTTAGATGGCTATCATGCGTTAATGACTGAAGATTTTAGTGTGGTTTTGATGGATGTCATGCTACCTGACGTCAGTGGCTTTGAGTTGGTACAGCGCTACCGAGCTGCTGGAAAGCATACGCCAGTTTTATTTTTAACGGCTAAAGATGATTTAAGCGATCGGATCAAAGGTATTGAAATTGGTGGCGATGATTATCTGACCAAGCCTTTTGCTTTTGCTGAACTGATTGTTAGAATAAAAAGCCTATTGCGCCGTGCCAATCAATCTGATTATAAAAGCTCGGTCATACACATAGCTGATCTGAAAATGGATATTGCCAAACGCACCGTTCATAGAGGCAACACTAATATAAAATTGACTGCTAAAGAGTTTGCTTTATTACAACTTTTCTTAGAACGTCAAGGTGAGGTACTGCCGCGCACTGTGATCGCCTCGCAAGTATGGGATATAAACTTTGAGAGTGATACGAATGTCATTGACGTGGCTATAAGGCGCTTGCGGATAAAAATTGATGATGGATTTGATATAAAGCTGATTCATACGGTACGCGGAATGGGCTACAAGTTAGAGCCACTGAATGTCGACGTGGATAGTGGCATGGGCGACGATAGTATTAATAAAGACAGTCTGACATCAAATGAGACATAAATCTAAGAATCGGCGTTGGTCACTGTTATGGCGAACTATTTTTTTACTGACATTGTTCGTTATTATCTCTCAGGTTATTATCTACGCATGGGTTCAGCGCTCTGTGAGTGGACACTTTGAGCAAATGGACTCAGAAATCCTTACTCATGCAGCTTTTAACCTGCGCAAACGTATGGTTAGTTTGGAAGATCACATAGAACCATTCACAGTATCAAAGTCGCAAGCGCTAATTGATGCCAATCATCTACATTCTTCTTGGCTGGATTATGATTTAAAAACCTTAGTATCAGATAAAAATGGCAAATTATTATCCAGCGATCCCAGTAATTTCATCAATGATCTACCGGCAGATTTTAGCTTGTTACAACTATTGCAGGACTATCGCGATCAGCAGTTTATGATCAAGATAAATAATAGGCATTACCGAGCCATTATCATTACACATCAAGAGGTTTTGGCATTTATTGCTCTACCTATCGATGTGCATAATCAATATCTTATCCAGTTTAATCGCCAGCTGAGCTTGATACTTATCGCCATTACCTTATTATTGGTTTCAGTAGCAGCACTAAGTGTACACTGGGGTTTTGCTCCCCTAGCTACTATCGTACAAAAGATGAAAGGCATTAATCTTCAAAGGTTAGATGAAAGAATTGTGGTTGGCGATATGCCGTTAGAATTACGTCCACTAACGGAGTCTTATAATTCTATGATGGTCAAGCTTGAAAGTAACTTTGAATCATTATCACGGTTTTCAGACAATATCGCCCATGAGCTACGTACGCCAATAGCGACGCTGAGTACGCAAACGCAAGTCATGTTAACTAAGCCAAGAGAAAGCGACGAATACATTGAGCAATTGCATCATCAGCATGATACGTTAAAGCAGTTATCCGCCATGATTAACGATATGTTATTACTGGCAAAAACTCAAAAAGAGCTGAGTGATTCGCAAATCAGTCATGTCGATATAGAGAGCTTGATCACAAAGCTTATAGATTATTATGAGATGATTGCTGAGGATCGTGAGATAATCTTTGAAAAATCGGGTGATTTTAAAACAGTACTAGGTGATAAAGGCTTATTGCAACGGCTGTTTGCCAACCTGATGTCAAATGCGATTTATTATGCGGCTAGTAATAGCACTATTATGATATCCGCTACTGTCCTCACTTCAAGCACCTCGCTTAATGCGCCAAAAGACGATATTCAATCCCCAGAGCAGCTCTGGTTAAGAATAACTATGACCAACCGTCTAGACAAACCATTAAATCAGATTGAAGCCGATAAACTGTTTGAGCGATTCTATCGTCATGATAAAACGAATACGATGCATTCAGGAACAGGCTTAGGCTTATCTATTGTGCAAGCTATCGCCAATGCTCATAATGGCAAAGTTAGTATTACTATCAAAGATGAGTGTCTTTTTGAGGTTGCTGTAAAGTTGTTGATTGCCAGGTAGTAAATACCTTCATACTGTCTATGAACCGCTCAGATTAGATCGAAGGCGAGTTTACTTGGAAGGTCTCTCTATCCATAAGATGAGATTCTGACTTGCGATAGTTGTACTTTTCAATTGTTGGACAAAAAATTTCTTATATAAGCCTATTTCATACATTCTATTACCAATAATTATGATGCCTTTATGATGATTCATCCTCAGTATGATCCCGTAGCGCTTTCCTTGGGTCCATTGGAAGTGCACTGGTATGGGCTAATGTATTTGCTAGCCTTTGCTGCCGCTTACGGTTTGGCTTGGTATCGCAGTACCAAACGCGACAATTGGACCACCGACATGGTCTCTGACTTAGTCTTTTATGGCGCGCTTGGTGTCATCTTAGGCGGTCGTATTGGCTATGTGCTGTTTTATCAGTTCGGTGAATTACTCCAAAACCCTGCCTATATATTAAAAGTCTGGGAAGGCGGTATGTCTTTCCACGGCGGCTTTATCGGCGTCATGCTAGGTATGTGGTTCTTTGCCCGTAAATATAAAAAGACTACCTTTCAAGTATTCGATTTTATCGTTCCTTGTGTACCAACCGGCTTACTGTTTGGGCGTATCGGCAACTATATCAATGGCGAATTATGGGGTCGCGTCTCAGACGGTGGCTATAACTGGCTGACCTACTTTCCGCAAGCCGCGGCGTTTGATATGGAGCAATTACAGAGCAATCCACAATTGCAAGAATTGATGATTGAAGTCAATGGTCAATACATATTGCCTCGTCATCCATCACAGCTATATGAAGCCTTTGCCGAAGGTCTGCTGCTATTTATATTCTTATGGTGGTATTCATCAAAACCACGTCCACGTATGGCCGCCTCCGCTGTATTCTTACTAGGCTATGGCATCAGCCGCTTTATCATTGAATTCTTCCGCCAGCCAGATGCTGACCAAGGATTCATATTATTAGGTTGGATGACCAAAGGGCAAATCTTAAGCGCGCCGATGATTATCGCCGGCTTAATCATGCTGATTTATGCTTACAAACGCGGTATTTATGATTGGGGTAAGCAGTCTGCATATTAGAAATAAGTGTCGAGGTGCATGAACAAATAAATATAAATGCAGTTCTAACAAGATACATTCCATTTGCAGAATTAATACCTAACCCCAGTTCGGGATAAGCGCTCAAAAAAAAGATAAAAAAAGAAGTCCAAAGTTGCTAAAGTAAGTTTACCAAGACCACTTAAGCAAAAAGGACTTCTTACATGGACAACCTAACCGAACTATACTGCCATATTGACGACTTTTATCAGCAATTCAAACCTGAGTTTGACGCTCATTTAATCGCAACGGGCCGTCAACGGCTAAGAGCATGCCAGATAAGTGTAGCAGAGATGATGACCATCTTGGTACTGTTTCATCAACTGCGGTATCGACAGTTTAAGGCGTTTTACTACCATCACATGCTTGGCATGATGAAACGGGAGTTTCCAAATCTGCCGAGCTACTCGCGATTTATAGAGCTTGTGCCGCGCAGTATCATGCCACTGTGTGCCTACTTGCAAAGCATGATGGGCGACTGTACGGGTATCAGCTATATTGATTCAACCAAGATAGCAGTTTGTCATAACAAGCGTATCTACCGTCATAAAGTCTTTAAGGGACTTGCAACCCGAGGCAAAAGCAGCATAGGCTGGTTCTATGGCTTTAAGCTACACGCCATTATCAATCATAAGGGCGAGCTTGTATCTGTTAAAGTCACTGCGGGTAATACGGATGACAGAGTGCCTGTTAAGGATATGGCAACACCTGTGTTTGGGGATAGAGGCTATATCAGTAAAGCCCTAAACGCGTGGCTCACAAAACACAGTGATACTACGTTGATCACTAAACTTCGGCGTCATATGAAACCCCAATTACTCAAGCCTATGGATGAGGCACTACTCAATCATCGCTCTTTGGTTGAAACGGTGTTTGGGGAGCTTAAAAACTTGTGTCAGATTGAGCATTCACGCCATCGTAGTGTCACGGGTTTTATTACAAACTTGCTGTCAGGTTTGATTGCTTATTGCTGGTTTCCCTATAAACCCACCATCAAAAATATGCCTCAGCAGAGACAGGTAGCGACATTGTAAATAGTATCAATGAGTTACAATGTGGCTTATCCCGAACTGGGGTTACCCCATTATTGATAGTAGATTCACTGATTTTTAAATTCTAGGCGTCGCTGTCGAACACCGAAGCAAACTTAAATAACTTATGACGCATTATCTAAAATCACTAACTCTTCATCCGTAATCAATACCATATAAACAAAAAATCGCAGCAACGGAGAAAATTGCCATTTATCATTTACAGAGGATCTGTTATCAATCAAAGCGATTCCAATGTTGAACGTACCCATACTATCTTTACTGATGCTACGCAATCCCTTCATATCAGCTAAATTAAGATGGACTTGTGATGCCGCAGGATGAGCAACTAGCCAATTTTTCGCTGGCAGTAATTGTTTGGCAATTTTGATAAAACGTCGTAACGCTTTCTTTTCTTTGATTGAAAAAGGAACAAACGCCTTACTGTAAGATAGATGCTCTTGGCATAGAGCTATAAACCACTGCCAATCATCTAATGAGTTATCTCGTAGTTTTTGAGCACTGCTTTGCAGTGAAGACAGTAATCTATAATCACTTTTGTACTGAATACTTTTTGGAAGGCCATTTGTTCCAATGAATCTAGGGTTATCATGGCTCGAGGTCACATTGGCTACTTTTCGCGCTCGATTTATAATGATATCTGCGTCGTGTAAATCAATATTAACCATTATTGCAGCCTGCTTTAAAGCTATGCCTAAAGCATTTTGCTGTAATAAGAACCAAATGCTATTCATGCCATAGCGCATAAATAACGTTTCTGTCCTACTTTGTGAATCGACTAAAAGGGTCGTGTTTTTAATACATAAGCGAGGCGCTTCATATTTGCGCTGACTAAGACTTCGAAACAACAACTTTCGGACGCTAGTTAGGCTGACGTCGTTATGGTCGATAATGGCATCATTCTCTTTAAGCCTTTTTCTATTGATGCCAGTGACGTTGTTAATGGCAACAACTGGTAGCTTAATATTAGCGCCGCTCAGCGCATAAGTTGCCATTAAAACAGCGATATGGTTGTAATACTCAAAACTGCGCTGCGGTGATAAATGACCCATGATTCCAGATAGAGCGTACCAGCGATCTTGCGCATTAAGATGCTCACCAAGAACGCCATATTTGATCCGTTTAATGTCTTCTTCGTTATAATCAGTCAAAGCTTTAACAAGCTCAGTATCACCACATAGTACAAGTGATAAATTAGTAACCGCCGTATGTCGAAACGCATGAAAGGTTTGCTCCGGCTTATTACCTGGCTTTTTTGGGATGTCCTGTAAGATACGTCTTAGCAGTTGTAGCGGTACGTGATCATCAATTGGCGTCTTTTCAGAAGATAGTGTGAATATAAAGCTTCTAGGATTAAGACCGACAGTACTTTGTGTGTATCTTATAAATAATGCCAACTCGTCTGGCTGCAACAAAGCATAAATAGGGATTCTACGATTGCTGCCAGCTGTTTTTAAATCACGATAAGGATTACTACGAACAACAAGTGACGGAGACGGTGAATTTAGGCCTTCTATATCAATGTACCGTAATCCTAACAGCTCCTTTTTACGCATTCCTGTTCGATAGACCAGCATAAACATCAAAGCAAACATCTCTCGCTCTAGAATATCCACGCTATGCAAAATCTGTGTAATAATCGCGTGATACATATGAAGGGAAATCAACTCAGCACGAACGCGTCGACCCTCTTTTTCATAGGCAATCGTTACTTGTGGTAGATCGTAATTTTCATGAGCAAAGTTATGAAGGCGTTGTAACAGCTTTGCATAATAAGAAATATTTATGTGACGGCGAACTGTGGTTTTGTACTCCAAAATATCCTCATAGAGCACCTCAAAGTCCTCTTCATCCCAACCATCAATAGGCTGATTCATTGAAAAATACAGCCATTCATAGCCAATGCTTCTAATGTATTGCAACACGGAAGTACTTTTAATAGAATTGTCCAACTCATCTTTTAAAAGAGCCAGTATCCAATCTAAAAACACCCTCTCATTAACTGCAGTGTATTGCTCATACCTTTTTTCTATCCTTTGGATCAAAGTAAGCGGTTTATAGCCTAATCTCTTACTTTTTAGACTTCCTACAATTTTAAAATCACTAGCGATATCCGTAATCAGCTCTGAGCGCCGTACTTTTCTACCATGTAGGCTTGGAGTCGTGCTTTTATCTAATATATTTTCTGATCCTTTTATTGACAACTTTAGAATATCGTCTAAGTCGTAATTTTTTACCGATTTCTTATATTGTCCTTCTAAAAATTCTTTAAACTTCTCTTTGGTCAGCCCTGCTGTATTTTGCTTGCTACTCAGTACCGCTACGGAAGCTTGATCAATATCAGCACCATCAAGCATCTCCCAATGGTAACTTGCGTAAGACAGCATCTGCGGAAAAGTTAAAATCGTCAAACCCCCATTGTTAAGCACTGGTTTTAAAGCGTTTATCAAGTAACTCTCAGCACTTTTTTTTAAACTTTTTTCAGCCTCATCATTGATAGCCAGTTTATTTTTTGCTTGGCGATATCGTAGCAACCAGCATTGGCTGACCATATCTAGAACAATTTGCTGAGTGTTGTAAAGCTGATTTTGCGTGTTACTACGCTCATTGCCATAATACGCTTGTAGAAACCGGACTGATATTAGTAATCGCTTATTGATAAATGGCTGGTATTTTTCATTTATTAGAGCCTCAAGCCAACTTTCAAGTATGGCTTTACTATTAATGCCACCATACATGATGCCAGAGTAAACCAGCCATCCTAATATTTCTTCTAAGCTATACTCACTCGTTTGTGTCCAGTGGTGACTTACCGCTCGTACCATCTCATTAATTTGCTTACCTTTAGTGATCCAATCATTATTAATGAGGAGCGGATTAAATTTTGTGGGCAATACAGTCTTGATATTAGGATAGCGATAATCATTAAGCATAAAATGCTTGTTTTGATAGTCAATAAAACGATTTACCACTTTATAGGCTTGTTTAACTCTTTTCTCTGTTTGGCATGTCTGCGTGATGGTTTGATGAGCATAGCTTTGAAACTCTAAAAACCCTTCTGCATCTATGGGCCTGATTTGTTGATTTAAAACAATATTGAACTGTTGCAACAGCAAATCCCAACGCCACCAGCGCTTATCAAAATATATAATGCGACATCTATGCTTCTCTACTAAAAAAGTATGGCTATGATAAGCACAAGCTTTACGAGAGTATTTTTTAGTATCTTTTAGTATCTTGATATTATCAGGATACGCTTGACGTAGTTGCTCCCATTTGGTTTGAAACTTAGCAAGCAATCCAATTTCAAGCTGCTTGGCCTTCCCTACCTCTTCTAGTATTTGAGGGTCAGGGATATAAGCCTTTTTTCTTCCATCAAATTTTGCCAGTGTATCTATAATTTTAGGCGGCTTGATTTCATTTACGAGCACGACATGCTCCATTCATCATGATTGTTTTTGATATTAATTTCTTTTAAACCCAATGTCTCTGCCAGCTGTTCAAACTGATCACCCACTTGTTTAATCTGATGCTTACTAAGTGATGAGAAACGTCCTAATGCATGTTGGCGCGCTTTTTCATGACCAACAACTGCATTGATGAGCACCATATCAACGCCTAGTCTTTCAAGTTGAGTCCGTACAAAATGACGGGTCCAATAAGGGTCAGTGTCAATAATATCTTTGGTCATATGATAAGCGTCGCCTCGTTTGATGACATCAAGTGTACTGAAGTTCTCTGATAGCAGTCGCAATAATGCGATCTCATTACCTAGACGTATCTCATCAATACATTCGCTAATTTCCTGTTTCAATAAATTATTAAGCTGATAACCAATTAAATAGCTCCGGTAATCGCTTAGTAAGCGTATGAGTGTCGAACATAAAGGTATGAGTCTATGACTCTTTGATTTTCGATTGGGTTTGTCATCAATCATTAGCCAGCCAGCCTCAAGATCGATATCGCTCATCAGTCCGATACCGTTATTTGGTCGTACACCCGTTAATAAACAAAGTACAAACCATACGAAAATGCTGATACGATTAAAATGTGTATTGGCATCAGTACTGCTGTCCGCCCATGCTTGCAGCTCAGTGATAATCTCACGAACATAATTTGGCGTAAATGCAAATCCAGAACCTAACGTGTACTTGTGCCAAGGGGTGATATATGACATATCAAAGTGATTGTCTTGATTAAATATACTCAGCGCTAATTTATAGTGAGACAAAATCTCTTCGCTAAGATGACTGCTGTAATACATGGCTGGAGCTTGAGAGGCAGGCGTTCTGCAAATCAGGTCAGCGATGTGAGCATTGCTGTTTGGCGTGTAGCGAGAAAGCACCACATGCAGTGCAGTCTCAATACGATTCGTTGATAAGTACGGCAAACTTATTTTAGCGCGTAGATAGGTAAGATATTCTTGAATACCATTATCTGATGGTAGCTCACCTGTTAATATTTCATCGATAAGCCATTGCGGGACAGGAATTTTAATGATGTCAAGCTGATTTTCATACTTACTACCATTAAACGCTTCTTGCCGTTTGGTAATACCAAGCGAATGATGAATGTAGCTTCGATTCAAACCAATTTTAAAAATACTCGGATGACCAATGTATCCTGCAATAGTTAAAGATTTAATGGGCAACGCTGTAATCATAGACAGCAACAAAATGTAAGCACAGTCCCGATTGGAAGTGTTGGTTGAAAACTGAGTATCTTGGCAAAGCGCTGAAAATATCCGCTGATAGCTGGACTTTGGTAGTACCCGAACGTTTGAATTGAGCGCGAGTTCTTGTTGAGAAATGTGGTTTTGTTGCAGCGATAAGTCTATCGTTTGGAGCGGAAAAGACAGCCCTTTTGGCAAGTCAGTAGTGACTTCATAACTTATAAAGGGCGGGTCATAATGATCAATACTTTCTTCATATGTGGTGGTTAAGCCCTCATAACTCTCAGTCATCGCCGTATAAAACTGCGATTGCGACTCTAATACGAAATCTTCAAAATGTTCATCATTCGACCCTAGGTCATTTTGAACATTATTGACTGCTAACAATACAGGTTGATTGGCTAGGCTAATAGGCTTTATCTGGTTATTGGGTTCTATTTTTAGACGTTTTTTCACATAGTGAGCATCTTGATAAGACGCTATGATCTTATTAATTTGTCTGACATCAGGAAGCTTTAAAAACTCTTTTTGTGTACGATCACCATACTTAATCGCTAAACGCTTTGACACATCTTGTAGTGATATCAAGATATTATCTACTTTTTGCTCTGGTATCTCAGGAAGCTCACGCCAAATCCAGGTTCGTGTTGCTGCCTTTGAGAATTGAGCCAGTTTAAATTGCATCAAAATATTGTGCATATGCGTCTTTTTGCCATGATATATAAGCAAAACCGCAGTGTGTAACGCAATTGCAAGCCAATACAGCTTCTGCCGAAGACGAACGGTTTGACGACGCTTATACATGATATTTTGCATCAAAATTAAGACTTGCATTATAAGCGGCTTTTCACTGAGCTCAGATCTGCCAATGTGCATATCACGCTCGGCAACCGGTCTCTCATGCAATATTTTTATCACTTTATTAATCAGTTGCTCTTGGTGATCAGCATTGCAATAACCTTCCTGAACCACTGCTACGATATCACCAATAGCTGCTACTGCCCTTTCTCTATTCTTAAAATCGTCATGATCGCCTTGGTGGTTGATGGTCTGTTTGATAACGTCGAGACTCGGTACATCGCGAAGATGGTAGTGAGACTTAATAGTTGACATTATTTTTGTCCTTTTTATAACGTTTATAATAAGTCTGCTCATGAATGTTAATAAGATTACAAAAAGTACCGATAGAGAATTTTTTTGAGCTAAAAAGCTGCTGGTTTATATCAGCAGTGAGAAATCTATTTAAATGAATATAAATTAACCTGATATCTAAATATTTTTGATATCTACATATAATGTCAATCAATTCATAAAATGCATATTTAACCTCGAATTGCGCTTCATTAATTTTTACTATGGATACTTTCTCTGCGCACAACTCTTGGTTAAGATCTACAGTTTTTAACAGATAAAAAACTTCAAAGTTATTCACTAATTGTATTACTTCGCCGGTTTTTATAAATAGTATAGGCTTGGCTAGCGTCAGATTTTGATAAGCTATAAATGTGTTCGAAGATTTAATTTGCGGACGAATGAACTGATTATAGATTTCAAACAATTTGACGATGTCATTAACAATCACGACTGAAGTCTTTTGTAACTTAGCAATAGTGACATTATCCATTTTATATTCCTCTATAATTTGACCTCTACCCTTGTTAAATACCTTACAACCTTAAAGGATATTAAAAAAGCTGCTCTGAGAGATAAGCGTCAATTGGTGTCGCATATAATTAATTCTGATTTTGATGCTAAAGTGGATGAGAATGACTTGTATTCTAGTTAATCCCCTTACTCACGAGGAACAGGGCTGGTAGCGTAAAGTGATGTTAGCATGCAACGTTTTTATAGCGTGTCGGCTCAAATACTTAAACATCGTAATGATTACTACAAAATATTAGAGCGTACTCAAAAAGGGAATGCAGATGTTACTGAATGGTTGATTTGGTTTTTACAAGCTTTAGAGTAAACACTATTATGCGCACAGAAAACCACGGATAAAATCATCAGTAAAGCCAGCTTTTGGCAGACCCACCGTCAGCAACTATTGAATCCAAGGCAAGTAAATATGGTCAATGTACTGTTGATTAGTGTTTAAGGCAAACTCATGATCAAAAAAAAAGGGGGGGGATAATGACGAAGTGTTCGGCGAATACTGAATTGAAAGCTATTAAGGATTTGGTAGAAAAAAGCATATTAGAGAAGTCTACTGCTTAAGGGCGCAGTACGAGTTATGAGCTAGTCTTATAAAGCTTACTCTCTATCGTAAAAAAACAGTATGACCAAAGAAAAATCAATATACTCGAGAATTCTAAGTTAGTCAGATATCCCTGACCACAGGGGGCCCTCAGTGCCTGCTACTAAAAAGGTTGGCTGCTTATTTTTAAGTTTTGTTAAAAGCTCTATTTCTGTTAGACGTTCATAGATCTTGATTAGATTACCATCAGGATTTTAATGCACAAATCACTTATCACACTGATGTCATCGAATAAGGTCAATAAACTGGCTCATGCCATCTAAGATCCTTAGCGCATATTCGCGTAAATTAATAAATAGATTTCTATTGAACTTTTTTTAATGTTTTTTAGTATCACCAACAATCTTGTCCATCAAGGCAAACAACAGGCCTGAAAGTACAAACGTCATATGAATAATCACTTTCCACATCAACCTATCAGCATCACTCTCGCTCATCTCTTTGGGTATATCCATAAATGATTTAAGAAGATCGATAGCAGAAATGGCAACAATAGCACCGATGACTTTAAGTTTTAGGCCAGAGAAATTAATTTTTCCCATCCATTCAGGACGATCCTCATGATCCCCTGTATCAATTTTTGAGACAAAGATTTCATAACCACTGAATATAATGATGAGTAACAAACTTGCGACCAATGACATGTCGATAAGAGCTAACGCACCAACGATCACATCGGCTTCAGACGCACTGAGCACATGGGTGATCATATGCCACATTTCTTGGAAAAATTTGATAAATAATAAAATAATACCGAGTACTAATCCCAAATAAAATGGGGCTAGTAGCCAACGGCTATTAAATATGATTTTCTCTAATCTTTGCTCAGTTTTCTTTAGCATAGGGATCTCTTAAGGTTTTCGATGGTATTAATTACAAGGCTTAATATGATGACAATCACATTATTGGTAATCGCAAATGCATTAATCATGCTTTCAAGGCTGAATGGGAGGTTAAGGACTTCAAAATATAGAAAATAATAATACCTTTCCTCATAATTGCGCTGGTTGCTTATGCTACTATAAAACTGAGCCTTCTATTGCTCAATTTTTTATGCCCATTTTTCTTAACGATTACTCTAACTTTTATAAGGAAAGACACTGATGTGGTTGGCAATACTTGCAGTAGTCGTAGGACTAGCAATTTTGGTATGGAGTGCTGATGTTTTTATTGATGGTGCCGTCGCTTTAGCTAATAAGTTGAATGTACCCAGTTTTTTGATTGGTGTCATCATTCTAGGTTTAGGTACTTCAGCACCAGAGATGATAGTGTCCATGTTAGCTGCTTTAGAAGGTAGCCCTGAGCTAGCATTGGGTAATGCTTATGGTTCTAACATTGTTAATATCGCCTTAGTATTAGGCGCAACGGTATTGATAAGTCCAATTATTATCCGAAAAAGTATTATCAATCGTGATATGCCCTTACTACTGTTGGTGACGGCAGTAGCTGCTTGGCAATTAAGCGATGGCGTCTTAAGTAATACCGACGGTATAGTATTAATAGTACTTCTAGTCGTTGTCTTAGGCATACAAATCATCTTGAGCCTGCGTGAAGGCAACCACGAACATGAAGGCGATACTGTAGAAGAAACTGCAAAAGCTGAACACAGTATGGCGCAAGGTTTAGGTAGGTTGTTTCTTGGTTTGCTCGTATTAATACTAAGCTCGCGCGCTATCGTTTGGGGCGCTATCGAACTTGCTACTTTATGGGGCTTGAGTGAGCTTATCATTGGTCTCACTATCGTCGCTATCGGTACGTCACTGCCTGAATTAGTTGCGAGCTTGTCGGCCGCACGTAAAGGCGAGCATGATATGGCTTTGGGTAATATTATAGGCTCTAACGTTTTTAATACTTTAGGAGTCGTAGGTGTAGCAGCACTCATTGCGCCTATTACTCCGAGTAGCATTATTCTGTCGCGTGATATATTAGCGATGGGTCTCTTAACCTTACTACTGTTTGCGATGTGCCTATTTGCATTTAAAACCAAGCGTGCATTCGGTCGTACTTCTGGCACCACCTTAGTACTATTTTTCGTCGGCTATACTGTCTGGTTAATTCAGACGGTCAGTATGTAGCAAGTTACTAATAATCACATACGTTTGATTCGACAGTTTACAGTTTCTAATAATTCGTCATAGACTTTCATGTAATTACCTAGGCATCTTCAAATTGAACCGCCCCGACTTTATCGGAGGCTGATTTACTTGGTGGTGGTTCAAAAAGTAGGCTAAATTAAACATACCCATGATTGATGTAAAAGAAAGCTAAATCAAAGGCTTTAAAGTGATTTTCCAGTTTTTTAGAAAAGTTACAACTTCGCCTAAATGCTCGCCTTACTCGATGTCTGATAGTGCAATTATTACCTTCAATGCCGACCGTGAAAAACTTGCCAATGACTTGGGTAAAGCCCTTAAAACCAGTAACAAAGCTATCCCAGGTATCACTAGCGATTCTAGCACAACTTACGCCTAGGGCTTTCAGCTTAGCTTTAAGCTTTTTGACAGTGTTAAGGTCTCGTTTTCCCCACACATAGGCAACAATTTCACCTGTGTCACGGTGATAGGCATAAATTAGCCATTGTTTGTTGGTTTTTTTACCTACGAATGTCCAAAGCTCATCAATTTCAAGACAGTCGTATTGCCTTTGCTTGGGGGTTATTGGGTAGTGACACTTTTTTAGGGTGGCTAGTACTTTGCCTTTGCTGATTCTCTCAACGCAAGCGATGTCTTTTATGCCACTGCCTCGAACCATAAGATATCGTATTTTGCTATCTTTTTGGGAGTGACATCCTTGGTACGTTAAGGCATGGTCTCCAATAAACTGCCGTTTGCAGTCTTTGCATTTATAGTTTTGTTTACCATAGCTTTTGAAGCCATTTTTCTTTATATTGTCACTTAGACAGGCTGGGCATTTGATGTATAGTGAAATGCACATCACACTATAGGCTAATGATAGGGCAAAAGCGCGGCGACCAGTCCCATAATTCAAAAGCCTGTTATAGATAGTTCCATATTAACAGTCTATTTTGAGTAGTCTGTTAATAGGTTTAAAGGGTGAAATAGCTGGTTCCTTTGGGGTATACATAACAGTGTATTTTTTGAGGATGTTTTTTTACGGTGTGATGATAAACTTTAGCGCTAGATTATGAATGACTAAAGGGGTAAGTTTTTTGTCTGAATTAAAAACAGTTGGGCTTTTTGCCATTACGGCATTAGCAGAGATTGTAGGTTGCTATTTGCCATACTTATGGCTGAGAGAAGGTAAGTCAATATGGCTACTTGTCCCTAGTGCGCTTAGTTTGGTCGCTTTTGTATGGTTGCTGACTTTACATCCAACCGCCGTTGGCAGAGTTTATGCCGCCTACGGTGGAGTGTATGTAACAATGGCAATTCTATGGTTATGGGCTGTTGATGGTATTCGACCAACGACATGGGACATATTAGGTACAGCAGTGGCACTTCTAGGTATGGCTATTATTATGTTTGCACCGCGCAATACATAGGATACGGTTGTTTTAACCATCACGTGCTAAAAACTCCAATAGAGTGGGAACATTCTCTCTAGCACTGCGTCCAGCACCAATCAGAGTGGCAGAACCTGGGCTTGCCCAGTCACCATAACCAAATAACCATAACCGAGGCTCCTTGACCGCTTGCCCATCTTTAACTTGCACTTCTCCATCAGCTTCTAAGACATTTAAAGGTGCTAGATGGTCAAGATTTGGTTCAAACCCAGTACACCAAATAACGGCATCTATCGTTTCTTCACTACCATCAGCCCAAATGACGCCTTGTTCAGTAAATTGGTTAAACATAGGTACTGAATGTAAAACCCCTTTGTCACGTGCCGCCTTGACGGGAGGCACCATGACGATATCACCGATACCGCCCTCAGGATCACCATTATTGCTGCCAGTAATACGTGCTGTTGCTCTTTCAAACAGGACACGTCCATCGACATCATCGGCTAAAAACAATGGGGGCTCACGTGTTACCCAGCTGGCGTTAGCCACTTCAGCCAGCTCCGCATAGATTTGTGCACCTGAATTACCACCACCTACTACCAATACGCGCTTATTTCTGTAGGCGTCTGGGCCTTCATAATGCGCGGAGTGGCATTGCTCCCCAAGATACGCTTGCTGACCTTTGATAGAAGGAATTATAGGATTGCTCCAGGTTCCCGTTGCGCTCACGACGGTTTTTGCCAACCATGTAAAACTTCCATCAGTCACCCGTAAGCAATTGTTTTCATCATCACGCTGTACGCTTTGGACTTGATAAGGTCGGTAGATTGGTAACTTATAATGTTCTTCGTAGTCAGCAAGGTAATGGATGACCTCGTCTCTATGGGGATACTCTCCATCTTTTGCTTTTGGCATCAAGCGACCTGGCAAGGAGCTCATAAGAGCAGGAGAAAATAGGCGTAACGATGGCCAAGTATGCTGCCACGCGCCGCCACTTTGGTCTTGATTGTCAAGAATGATGAAGTCAAGTTTCGCACGTCTCAGATAGTAGCCAACGGCTAAACCGGCTTGACCACCGCCGATAATGATGGTGTCGAATACTTTAATTGACATAATGCTCCTTAGTGTCTGCTACCAGAAAAATCAATTGCTCATACTGAGGCTTGCTTTTTACTCTTCAGATCTTAATTGAATACATGTTTTGACGAAATTTTTATCGACATCTTGATTCAGCTTATCATGCAAATAATCTTGCATCGCTCCAAAATATCATTTCACTAACTAAAGCCAATAATAACTATTAAAAGACTATACATATGAAATATTGTATATATAATATTTCATATGTATAGTCTTTTAATAGGGTTAGGTTATGGAACATTCAAATAAGAAAAAGGTATTGTTTCTCTGTACCAGTAATTCAGCCAGATCACAAATGGCTGAGATATTATTAAAGTATAAAGCCGGTGATATCTATGATGTTTATAGCGCAGGCATAGAGAAAGGCGAAGTAGATGAACGAACCATCCAAGCCCTAGAAAGGTTTGACTTCGACGCCAGTGGCTTAAGATCCAAGCACGTCGACGAATTTGAAGGTCAGTTTTTTGACTACGTCATTACTCTGTGCGAAAAGGCCAGTACCGAATGCCGAAGCTACCCCAATACGGCCAAGCAACTGGCATGGGATATCCCTGACCCAAAAACACGTGCTGGCAGTCATCCCTTTACTACTACCTTAAGTGAATTAAACAGTCGCTTAACGATGTTTCTGTCTGTAGAAAAACATAACCTCACAAAGACTGCCGTCAATAAAGAAGACACGGCATCATCTGACTTTGATCCGATTACCTTTTACAAAAGCTTGACGGATGACGTTCGACTCAAAGCGTTGATGCTGATCGAATATCATGGTGAGCTGTGTGTGTGCGAATTGATGGAAGCCTTGGAAGAGGACAGTCAGCCCAAAATCTCACGCAATCTTGCTGTGTTAAAAAAGGCAAACGTCATCACTGATCGAAAAAACGGTCAGTGGGTATTTTATCGTATCAATCCTGAGTTGCCTGTATGGGCAAAGACTGTGGTTGCAAAAACCACAGAAAACAATACTCACTTAATTGAGCATGAGATTGGGCGCTTGGATGCGATGCAAAACCGCCCCGACAGAGCCAGTTTTTGTAAATAATCCATCATCCATACTTAAATAACACTGAACGTTTTACACCATTTCTTCTGATGATTTTAAACAGTACTAAGGACAATTTTATGACAATCAAAGTAGGTATCAATGGTTTTGGACGTATGGGACGTTTGACCATGCGCGCGGCATTTGATTGGGACGACATCGAGATTGTCCACATCAATGATCCGGCGGGTGACGCTAAGACGCTCGCGCATTTAATGACGTTTGATTCTGTGCATGGTCGCTGGCATCACGACGCTACCTACGAAGGCACGTCCATGATTATCAATGGCAAAGCCATTCCTTGTACGCAAAACAAAGCGACCAAAGACACCGACTGGTCACTGTGCGATGTGGTCATCGAAGCCTCAGGCAAGATAAAAACCAAGGCTTTACTACAAGCCTATCTAGATCAAGGGGTCAAACGTGTCGTTGTCACAGCCCCCGTCAAAGAAGAAGGTGTGTTAAATATCGTCATGGGTGTAAACGAGCATTTATATGATAAAGACATCTATCCCATTGTGACTGCTGCCTCTTGTACCACCAACTGCCTAGCGCCTGTGGTTAAAGTGATGCACGAGAAAATAGGCATCAAGCATGGCTCGATGACCACCATTCATGACATTACCAATACCCAAACGATACTAGATGCACCGCATAAAGACTTACGCCGGGCACGTGCTTGCGGTATGAGCCTTATCCCAACCACGACAGGCTCTGCGACTGCCATTACGCATATCTTCCCTGAATTAAAAGGTAAGCTAAACGGTCATGCCATTCGTGTGCCTTTGGCTAATGCTTCGCTGACCGACTGTGTGTTTGAAATGGCGCGTGGCACCACGGTTGAGGAAGTCAATGAACTACTTAAACAAGCATCTGAAACTGAGCTAAAAGACATATTGGGCTTTGAGACACGTCCACTGGTATCGATTGATTATAAAACCGATCCACGTTCAAGTATCGTTGATGCGCTATCGACGATGGTCGTCAACGATACCCAAGTAAAGCTCTACGTTTGGTACGACAATGAGTGGGGTTACGCCAATAGAACGGCTGAATTGGTCCAAATGGTTGGTCTAGCAGATAAGGGTTAATCATGGGACTGCTATCCGTTACGGATTTATCGTCGCAAGTGAAGCAATACTTAGTCATCACTGGCAACTATTGGGCATTTACCTTAACGGATGGCGCATTGCGAATGCTCGTTGTGCTGCATTTTTATCAGTTAGGCTATAGTCCACTAAGCATTGCGATGCTATTTTTGTTTTATGAGATTTTTGGGGTTATCACCAATCTGGTTGGTGGTTGGCTTGGCACCAGTCTTGGGCTCAACAAAACCATGAATATTGGATTGGCCATACAAATTGTCGCCCTTGCCATGCTCGCTGTACCTGCTGATATGCTCACCGTGGTTTATGTGATGATCGCCCAAGCCTTATCAGGTATCGCCAAAGACTTGAATAAAATGAGTGCCAAAAGCGCAATCAAACTGCTGGTGCCCAAAAATGCTGAGAGTAAGCTGTATCAATGGGTAGCGATCCTCACAGGATCTAAAAACGCACTAAAAGGTGTTGGCTTTTTTATCGGTGGTTTGCTACTGACCTTGATTGGATTCAAAGGCGCTATGATACTGATGGCATCACTTTTGGCCATCGTCTGGGTGTTTAGTTTAATAGTCTTAAAAGAAGACATCGGCAAAGCCACCAACAAACCCAAATTTAAAGACATTTTTTCTAAAAGTCCTGCTATCAATATCCTCTCTGCGGCTCGGCTGTTTTTGTTTGGGGCAAGAGACGTATGGTTTGTGGTGGCCCTCCCGGTGTTTTTGGCAGCGACTTTTGACTGGAGTCACTGGTGGGTCGGCAGTTTTATGGCCAGCTGGGTCATCGGTTATGGCATCGTCCAGTCGGTTGCACCTTACTTTACAGGTAAGAAAAAAGGCGTGTTACCAACGGGTCGCGCAGCCTTTTTGTGGGCAAGCTATCTGACGTTTATTCCTGCTGCCATCGCGCTGGCCTTATACTTTGATTTTTATATTCAAGCATCGGTTATTCTTGGCTTGCTGATATTTGGCGTGGTTTTCGCCGTCAATTCCTCGTTACACAGCTATCTGATCGTCAGCTATGCTGATAGTGATGGCGTGTCATTGGATGTGGGGTTTTACTATATGGCAAACGCGATGGGCAGATTGATTGGTACGGTGCTGTCAGGTTGGGTCTACCAAGAATTTGGTTTAGAGGCGTGTCTTTGGATATCGAGTGCGTTTGTGGCAATCGCCGCGTTACTATCACTAAAACTGCCTAATACGTACAAAGCGGCGGTATACTAATTATATTTTTATCAATGAATCTGTTGTCTATTTAAAATCAAAACACACTTATGATGATATAGAGCTGGGATAAAACTCTTGCCACTTGCTGCGCTGGTATATGCAGCAGTGGTAAAGTTTTTATCCTAGCCCTACTGTATTCGTTTTCTAATGAATTGGCTACACTAAGAAGTTAGCGAACCAAAATTACTGGTGATAGCGTCTTAGCAATGATTTTTGTCGTAGTACTGCCAACAAATAACTGTTGGAATTTAGAATGTCCGTAAGCGCCAATGACAATAATATCGACCGCATTTTGCTTTTGAAAAGCCAATAATCCATCAACAGCATCGGAGGCAGACACATGATGTGCGTCTACTGTAAAGCCTGCTGCTGTTAGCTGCTCAGTTGCTAGTGATAGGCTTTTTTTGGAGGTCGCATCCTCATTACCTGGCATATTCATAAACTGTCTCAGTTATGCAGTGTTTATTATATGTGGCAACACACTTTGAGCATTGCCACACAGGGAAGCTTCTAAAAATTGACTTCTAAAGAACTAGAATTTATAGGTTTGACCATCATTAGGAACAAGCGCACGCTGTTTGTCTAAGTGTTTTTCTTCGATAAAACGGCGCAGCTCTGCCTTCGACAGTGCGCCATGATTGACCGTATCCATGTGCACATTAATTATCTGAGCATTAGGTGAGAATTGATACGCACGGTATACATCGTCTTTACCCATAATAATAGAGTCATCGACAAAGGTAGACAGCTTTGCATAGCCTGTATTAAGGATGACCGCATCAGGCTTGTAGCGAGTCAGCGCATTCTCTACGTCTTTATTCCAAATGGTATCCCCTACTACATAGACGGTCTTGTAGTTTGGCTTTTGGAACACAATACCCATCGTTTTACCAAGTGCCTGAGCAAGCGCTGGAACTTTGTACATCTCATCAGTGCCATGCTGTCCGATGGTTTTATTGATTCTAGTGCCTTTAAACACCACACCTTGCTCTGTCAACACTCTGACATCGGTAAAGCCATCTTTACGCACGATTGCCGCATCGGCTTCATTTTGGGTAAAAATTGGCATATTACGAGGGACCAGGTTGCGTGCAGCATCGTCCCAATGATCCGCATGTAGATGGGTTAAAATAATGGCGTCAGCCTTTAGCACCTCTGCAACAGATACCGGCAAATCTACCATTGGATAGCGTATTTGGCTATTTAACGTATCTGCAAACCCTGGATAAGCGTTTTTAGCCGCGAGCATAGGATCCACTAAAAACGTGGTACCGTCATAATCAAGCTTAATCGTGGCATTACGGATTTGCTGAAATTGAACGGTATTGGTCGCCGTCTGTTTTACCGCGTTAGAATTGGACGCTGGACTGGCAAAGGTGGTACATGCGGTTAACAACATGACACCACTTAATAGTGTGGTGCCGGTCAGAGATTTCGATATTTTCATAATTTGATGCCTTATTGATGAGTCTATATTATGAGTTAATAATGGTTTGCTTAAAAACTTATAACTAACGCGCAATCCAAGTTTGGGTGTCAATCACTTCGCCATATAGAAACTCAATCGCTGCCATAATGGTGGCATGAGCATGAGCTGCGGGTACGGTCGTGCCATTAAATTCAAGATCAAGCGTGGCACAGGCATCATGGATGGTGGTCGTTGTATAGCCAAAGTCAACCGCAGCACGAACGGTTGCATCAATACACATGTGGCTCATGGCGCCAATCACGGTAACGTCTTTGATGTCTTCTTTATCAAGCAGATCTTTAAGAGAGGTCTCACGAAACGAATTGGGGTAATGCTTCACAACAACGGCTTCACCTTCTATAGGCTTTACTTTCTCATTGATTTCTACACCATCAGTACCAGGCGTAAAGATTGGTGCGTCAGCAGAAGGCATTTCATGACGAACATGAATGACGGTATGGCCTTTTTCTCTAGCAGACTCAATCACCAAAGCTGCATTATCAGCGGCTTCATTAATACCAACGAGTGATAATTTACCTTGCGGAAAATACTCATTTTGAATATCGACAACGATCAGTGCTTTTGTGCTCATGATGATTCCTTTTTTTATCAAAGTGACTGTATAGGCGTCTATTTTACAAGCTCTGTGCTACACTAACGAGTGGCTACATCGACACATAAGAGGTTAATAACGACATATGAATCAAAAACATGCTATTGAAATAGGCTTGATTGTCTATGAGAAAGCACAAATGGCGGCCATCCTTGGGCTGACTGACTTACTGATGGTGGCCAGTAAAATCGCTGCCAAACATCAAGATACAACGGATCTGCCTTTACAGGTCAGTCACTGGGAAATTAAGGGTTCTAATCTGCGTCCTACCTGCAATTTTTCGAGCAATCCTGATGGCTCAGGAAGGTTAGCAGCTATCATCATTCCACCCACGTTAGAGACGCCAATTGCAAAGCAAGCAGCGGCACCATGGCTGGAATGGCTAAGAGATCAGCATTCCACAGGTGTGATACTGTCATCCGTCTGCGCCGGTGCTTTTTTACTGGGCGAGACGGGACTCCTATCCAAACGCAAAGCAACGACGCATTGGGGTTATGTAGAAGAGTTTGAACAGCGCTTCCCTGATGTCGATCTGGATGTCGATCGCATTATTATCGAAGACGGTGATATTGTGACCGCTGGTGGCGCGATGGCTTGGACGGACTTGGGGCTTAGGATGGTTGACCGCTTTCTTGGCTCACAGGTCATGAATGAGGCCGCTCGTGCATTGTTAATTGACCCCTCAAGGCGTGAACAATGCTATTACAGTGCGTTTTCTCCCAACCTCACTCATGGTGATGCCGCCATACTAAAGGTGCAGCATTGGCTACAAAAAACAGAAGCACGGGTTATTGATTTATCCACCCTAGCCAGTTGTGCGCAGTTAGAGGAGCGCACTTTTCTGCGCCGTTTCCATAAGGCGACGGGCATGACATCAACAGAATACTGTCAGCGATTACGCATTGGTAGTGCAAAAGACTTTCTACAGTTCTCTTTAATGCCTGTTGAGCAAATAGCGTGGAAGGTGGGTTATAGTGATGTTAGTGCATTTCGTAAAATATTTAAGCGCATTGTTGGTTTGACCCCTAGCGAATATCGGCGCAGATTTACTCTGGATGAAGAGTGATAGGTTTAGGCGATTTCTGGATTAAAGGTAGGTGCATTGACTGCTTGTAGGCAGGAGATAGGTTTAATAAAACGGTCCCAATGTAGTTGCGACCGCCTTATCCTTTAATGATAATTAATCGGAAGATCTTGTTTTAAAACGCAGTAAACGCAATGCATTCAGCGTCACCAGTACTGTAGCACCAGTATCCGCTAGCACAGCAATCCAAAGCCCTGTCACGCCGAGCACAGTGGTTATCAGAAATATGCCCTTTAACCCAAGTGCAAATATGACATTTTGATGGATATTTCTCATGGTGGCGCGGGATAAGGCAATAAGGTTAGCAACGTCTATCACGCGGCTTTTTAATAGGGCAATATCAGCCGTTTCGATAGCCACATCCGTGCCACTGCCCATCGCAATGCCAATGTCTGCCGCTGCCAAAGCGGGTGCATCATTGATACCATCACCAATCATCGCTATTTTACTATTGCTTTGCATCTCACTGAGTAGACGTAGCTTGTCTTCAGGTAACAGCTCAGCTTTCCACTCTATATCTAACTGACTGGCAAGCGCTTTTGCCGTACGACTGTTGTCACCTGTGAGCATGACGGAGCGCACGTTCATCTTGTTAAGCTGGGCAATGGCCTGCTTTGCATCCTCTCGTAACTCATCACGTAGAGCGACCAATCCGAGCGCCTCCCTCGTTTGCTCATCAAACAAAATAGAAACCGTTTTACCATCATTTTGTAGCATCTCAATTTGAATCTGCTGCTCAGCTGGCAACATCACTTTCTCAGCGACGTAGACTGGTGAGCCGATGGCCAAAGAGCGTCCAGCAACCGTTGCATGAACCGCTTTACCTGCGGTCGCAAAGGCGTTGGAGGATCCAGGTATGACTACCTTAGCGGCTTTGGCATGATCCACAATAGCGATAGCAAGCGGATGACTGGAGGTAGCATCGACACTTGCAAACAGTGACAGTAGTTTATCGCGACCCTCAGCATCGCCATGTACTGTTTTAAAATCAATGATATCGGTTACTCGAGGTTTGCCCTCGGTCAAAGTACCCGTTTTATCAAAAGCGACAGTGTTGACCTGACCCACCAACTCCATGACATTACCTCCTTTGATAAGCAGTCCATGGCGCGTGCCGACAGCCAAACCTGAGGCAATAGCGGCAGGTGTTGACAGCACAAGAGCACAAGGACAGGCGATCAGTAATAGCGCTAAACCACGGTATAGCCATACTCCCCATTCTGCTCCCATCAGTAGAGGTGGGATAATAATCACTAAAGCCGCAATCGCCATAACGATAGGCGTATAGTAGCGGCTAAAGGCTTCAATAAAGCGTGCAGTCGGTGCTTTGGACGCTTGTGCCCGCTCCACAAGCTCAATAATACGAGCAATTGTATTATCTGCCGCTGTTTTTTCTACGCGTATTTGTAGTACCCCATCAACGTTGATAGATCCAGCAAAGACCTCATCGCCTATGGTTTTGGCAACAGGAACAGACTCTCCCGTCACAGGTGACTCATCAAGGCTAGACGTACCTTGAACAATCACGCCATCAGCAGAGACTCTATCACCAGGACGCACAAGCACCTTATCATTCACTTGTAGTGAAGTCGCTGCCACCTGACGTTGTTGTCCTTGCGCGTCCAGTAAAATAGCTGTCTTTGGCACAAGCGACGATAATGCTCTGATTCCTGCGCGCGCACGATTAGCTGCGACACTCTCTAATAGCTCCCCAACCGAGAATAAAAAGACCACGGCAGCCGCTTCTTCAGCTTCACCTATGATAAGCGCGCCAATAGCCGCAACAGACATGAGCATTTCAATTGAAAAAGGCGATCCTGCTAACGCCAGTGCAGAAGCTTTGCGAGCAAATGGTAGGACACCGATAGCCACAGCGGCAATAAAAGCCCATGCGCCATATTCAGGGAAAATTAAAGACAATACATATGCGGCACCCATCAAAAGCCCCGTACCAATGACCTGTTTGCCTTTTATGGTTTGCCACCAGCGCTGATTGTCCACCGCTGATTGATTACCATCATTGCCCCTCTCATTTTGTTGACCCGTTAACGCTGACACACCAAACCCTAGGCTTTTAATGGTTTTCTCGATATCTTTAACGCCAGTATTCGTATCAGGCGCCAAGGTTAGCTCTAGCTTTTGAGTCGCAAAGTTTAACTGAACCTCAGAGACACCAGGTATTCGCATTAACGCCCGCTCGATTTTACCAACACAACTGGCACAGTCCATACCTTCAATATGATATTGCATAATCACTTCTCCTCTTGTTAAAGGCAGTATGAACCCTATAGTAACTTTAGGGTCAAGACTTTTAACGATAAAGAGGTTTGATTTTTTATCAGCAAACCTTATAGTTACTTTATTGTTTAGATAATAGAAAATACTATTTAAGGAGATACACATGCTAATCAAAATTGGTGAGCTTGCCACGCGCACCGGTGCGACGGTCGAAACCATTCGCTATTATGAGAAAGAGAGGTTATTACCAAAACCTGCGCGTAGCCAAGGCAACTATCGTTTGTATAATGAAGCGCATTTTGAGCGTCTACAATTTATCCTGCACTGCCGTACGCTCGATATGACTTTGGATGAAGTACGAACCCTGCTTCAATATAGAGATAAACCTGATGAAAACTGCGGTGAGGTCAATGTGCTATTGGATGAGCATATCGATGCGGTAGAGACACGTATGGAAGAGCTGATACAATTAAAGCAACATCTACTAGCGTTGCGGCAAAAATGCGCAAGTGAAGCGCTAGCTGAATCCTGCGGAATATTGCATGCGCTTGCCGATAACTCGTGTCATAGATAAAGTATTCATTTTGATAACACTGTCCACTTTTTATCATTAAAAGTAGACCTATAACCAAAGGCGCGGGGCAAACGCATCACTAAGATGCAGTTGCCCATGTCAGATTTTTTTCAACTGGTCAATATTTTCAGATGTGATTCAGCCCATCGTCCTTTCTGTCAAACAGATAGGCTGCGCGTTTATAAGGCTGATTCATTGCGCTTGTGCAGGGAAACCGCCTTTTGCTAAAGCAGCTGTCATCTGCTCAATACTGGCGATGGTTTCGATACTGACCACTTTGGCTGCTAAATCAATCTTAACCTTGGCCTTTGAGTCGATATTCTGAATAGCTGCTGTCACACCACGGGCACAACCGCCACAGTTCATATTTGCAATCAATAGTTTCATACCCTTTCTCCAAATAAGTTTTATTTCATCACCGCATAGGTGACTTAGAAAATCAATGTCGTTTATATAATCAAAGTCTTGTTCTTCATCACCGCATAGGTGACTTAGAAAATTAGCAGACTTACAACCCTATGCTAATGATACTTCATCACCGCATAGGTGACTTAGAAAATGCTGAACAAGAAAGCGAGCTATGCAAACAGCTTCATCACCGCATAGGTGACTTAGAAATTGTATTGATATAGTTAAGTCACTTACTAATACTTCATCACCGCATAGGTGACTTAGAAATTTGTCCTCGCCGCCAGTAACAGACATTCCCACTTCATCACCGCATAGGTGACTTAGAAGTCTCGCAAAAAGACTGATTAAACGCTAAGCTTTTGACATAGAAAAAAATAACAAACAATAAAAAACCAGACAGCCTAGGCCATCTGGTTATCAAGTATTATCAAATACCTACCTACTAACCGTAAGCTGTCCCCCAGAAAAACTGATGCATCCATCACAAAACCAAGATTTATGTTGTCTTGCATGGGGGATATCTGCTGGCACATCGAGTTGATAAGGACGACCGCAATACTCGCAATGTATATCACCCAAATAAACCTGGCATTTTGCAAGCGTAGCAAACAACTCATCAGACCTTATATTGTAATCGTAGCAAAGTATCTTTAGATGAGCGATATAGTCATTGGGTGATACGTATGACCAATACTGATAGCACAAACGCTTTGCTACATCATCTAGGCTTGAGTCGAACACAAAGTTAACACTCATGATATTCTCCTCGTTAGTAGCCATAACCAGACGGCGGTAGTAGCTCGTAAATCTCGCTTTGTAGTTGAACATACATATCATCAACCAAATATCCAAGACTCGCATCCAAGCGCTTCTGTACCCATATACGTATTGCCATATGGTTATCAAAGCAAGGCTTGATTTCTAAAAAGCGTGCTAGATTATAACCAGGTTGAATACACAAATCATAAATCAACATATTAGCGATAGTATGGGCATCCTCACTGACATAGCCATTAGGCTTAAACTCGGCAAATAGCTTATCGTAATCAATAATTTTCATTTTTACGTCTCCTTGTCAGTAGATAATTGAGCCATCTGGCTTCGATTTACGAGCGCCTCAAAAGCGCTACCATCCTGCCGTGTCATATTTGGTACATAGCGACTATAAGTGTTAAATAACATCTTAGTCGTTGAGTGCCCCATTTGACTGGCTATCCACTCAGGACTCTCACCTGCCGCCAACCACAAAGTCGCTGCCGTATGGCGTGTTTGATAGGCGTTACGCTTCTTCAACCGTAAAACTTTAAGTGTGGGATGCCAAATACGCTTATTCACATTGTTATAATCCAATGGCTCACCCGTATGTGAGCAAAACACATAATCCGAACGCCTATAGGAGATTTCTTTTTGCTCTTTCAGCGCATCATAGACCCATGGAGACATCTGAATAGCACGATAAGACTCCTGTGTTTTAGGAGGAACAATCTTGCCTTTGACTAACGCCTGCTTAATGACAATTTCACGACGATTAAAATCAACGTTATCCCATGTCAGCCCATCAATCTCACTAGTACGCATACCTGTAAAAAATCGCACCAGATAATAATGGCGATAATCCTCCCTCACGCCATTAATAAACGTCCAAACCTCCTCCAGTGTGAGAGGCTGAATATCAGTTTTAGGCTGTTTGAGTGCCTTGATATCATAATAAGGGTTATCAAACTTATAGCGTTTAGCGGCTTCTTTTAGTATCATACCTAAAGGTACCATTATAGAATTGATGCGTGCCGCTGACAGATGTTTGTTAGCTTTTCCGTACGTTACTTTGCCGAGCGATGAACGGAAGGCTAATACATCTGTCTTTTTTATGAGATGAATGGGTTTAGTACCAAACTCAGGAAGCAAATACATATCAATAATCTCCTGTATTTTGCGCTTGTAAGTATCGCGCCACTCAATTTCTTTTTCAGAAAACCACAGTGTTGCGAACTGCTTGAAGGAAGGAACGTTGGTATTAATACATTCCTTACGATCGTTCAAAGCCACCATTTCTGCAGCCTTATCACTTTTCGGAAAGTATTTAGCATAATTAAAAATACCTAACCTAATTTCGGCTTCCATATTCAAAATAATACTTTCAAGCTTTTTACGATTTGCCGGAGTATCTATCAGGTTTGTCGTCTCCCGACAGCGTTTGCCCATATAATAAAAATCGACTATAAGCCTCTTATTTCTGCTTCTAATGCTAGCCATCATATTTCTCCTTATTGCAATGCCATGGCGTTGATGCTACCGGTGATACCAGTACGCATGTCTTTTTCAATTTCTTCCCAAACGTATAAAATCTTGCGACCACCAAAAGGACGTATGTAATGAATGCCTTCAATAAGTACGCTATCCTTAAGCTCATTACGGATCGTGCGCGGATTGTATTTGATACGCTCAGAAAGCTCTTGGGTTGTCAGGTAAGTATGTGACATAATAGATTCCTTGTAAGTTAATTAAGCTACTTTACGAGTCTATCGAACATTAATGTACTTCTATAAAACAACAAAGTACTTCGATACGCTTAATATACCGTTATTTGTTATTCGATACAAGTACTTTTTATGAAATAAAGGTTTTTATTATGATTGTGTCTAATTTGCCAGTTTTATTAGCAGAGCGCAGAATGAAGGTTGCTGATTTGATAAGGATGACAGGCATTAGTAAATCTACAATGCACAAAATCTATAATGAACAGACTTCGCGAATAGATTTTGAAACCATGGATAAGATTTGTGAAGCACTAGATGTGGGTGTGGGTGAATTATTTACTTATATCCCTAACAAGGCATCAGAAGAAGTTAAATAGGTGGTAAAGAAAAGTTTGGAGTAGAGGTCAAATATCGGAGAAGACAAGATAGTGATATTTTAGGTTGGTCACGTTTTAGTCACCATTTGGTCACCGAGCTTTTTTAAGAAAAAAGAATACTGATAAAAATAGAGCAGCTACAACACGAATCAAATAGAAGTTTTGCGCTACGACCCTTATAAAACGGGCATAAAAAAAGCCCCAATCATAAAGATTGGGGCTTTCGAATCTGGTAGGCGTAACTAGATTCGAACTAGCGACCTCTACCATGTCAAGGTAGCGCTCTAACCAACTGAGCTATACGCCTATTTAGGTCATGCATTTTAGCAAGTTTTTAAAACTTTGCAAGCCTTTTCTATCACAATATTGACTTATTATGAGAATACCTATTTTTAAGCTTTATAATGAAGCACTTAAGAAAATCCAGCGTTGCTAAATAGTTTCCGCTATCTAAGATAGCTCATACCTTGTAGACTTTTAATATCATAAAAACATAACTTCCTAATAGAGGCCATCACATGACCCTACGCATTCATGCCTTATTTCATACAGATTACGAAGACCTCAGCTTTATTAAGCACTGGGCAGTTAATCATCAGCACACCATTACCTACACGCGATCTTATAATAAAGACGCCTTGCCAGTGCTCACCAGTTTTGATTGGTTAATCATAATGGGCGGGCCGATGAGCGTCCATGATGAGGACGACCATCCTTGGTTAAAAGAGGAAAAACGTCTAATTAAGCAAAGTATGGATAGCGGAAAAACAGTGATTGGGGTGTGTTTGGGTGCCCAGCTTATTGCGCATTGTTTGGGGGCGAGCGTAGAGCCAGCGGGCGTAAAAGAAATCGGTTGGCTACCTATTCAGTTGACCACAGACGCTCAGGCGCATCCTTTATTACAGGACTTACAAAAGCAGCCCTTTACCGTTTTTCATTGGCATGGCGATGGGTTTGAATATCCACAAGGCGCGATTCCGTTAGCGACATCAGCAGCATGGCCCAATCAAGGCTTCCTTTATCAAACGCCGCAGCAGAAAGCGCTCGGTACTTGGGTTATGGCTTGGCAGTGTCATTTTGAAGTGACCGAAGAAAGTATCGTTAAAATGGTGGAAAATGGCAACCATGCTATTCAAAAAGGGCGGGTCGACTATCCTAAAACGGTACAACCAGCGGCTGACATAATAGCACTTGGCGATCAATATATCGCCGATAACAACGCGCGCTTAGCAGCCATGCTCAATCGCATAGCAAAGACTACTGACATTTAAACCTAACCTTTCAATCCTAAAAACACTTAACGGTTTAGCTGCTCTTGCGTTTTTTAGCCGCAAGTTCACTTTGCTCAATTTCTAGCGGCGTTAAACCATTTTTCTTAGCTTTAAGATAGCTAAGATAAGCGGGAATATGGGTATTACCCAAGTATTTATCCAAATAAGGTAAAAACCCCGCATAATTGCCTTTAAATTTGGCATGGTGAAAATCATGATAAACAGGGCCTTCATACACAGGCAATAAATGCGCAGGATTCCACGGTATATCGTAGCCAATATGCCCATCCGCGCCTTCGATTTGACGTAGAATCACCCACATCCATACCACATAAATGTGCGCCCCTAAAATGATTGGACCTACTAACGTCAGCGACGCCGTCAATGAATACTCGACCCAGTGCATATAATTGCCATTGATACCGCAGGTATTACGAATGCGGTGGTGCACACTGTGGATATTTCTTAGCAGCCACTTATTTTCATGCATATAACGGTGCATACAATAGTATAAAAAGTCATCAAGCAGCACGAAAAAAATCAACTGGGCGATGATAATATACCAAACTGGCATCTCACCATTATGCACGCCGGTCAGCTTTAACAGCGGCCAAGCCAGCACCAATAGCGCGGCTAAAATAATATTATTAATAATGATGCGGCCGATAGACGGTAATAAAAACTGTTTCATCTCAAACGGTTTTTGTTGAATCTTATATTTACGCAAGGATACCGGATCGCGCCATGCAACTATCGTCCATGGAATGGCAACTGCTAGAAAGGCGGTCGTACTAATAGCAAGGGTCGCCATGGGGAACTGCCAAAACCAAGGGTCGTTATAAAACCCTTGCCAATACGAAAACACATCCATATGTCACCTATTGAACATTACGTTTGCAGGTAAAAAGCATTGAAAGCAAATAAAGAAATTAAGATATTAAGAACCTTTATAAGCGTTTAATAATACCAACATAAGTTAATTAATATATCACTATCTTATCCCTTATCTGGTATAGATGTCGCCATTTTTACCCCGCCATAGGTGACTAAGACGACACCCAGCGCTATCAATGACGCACCCAAAAACAGCCCTTCTGGCGGACTTTCTCCCTGCAAAAAGATAGCGACAGGCACACCGACGACCGCACCGACTGAACCTAATAAGCTTAGTAATACTGGGCCGCCCGTTTTTTGTAGTAAAAATAACAGTAAAAACTGACCAGCGAAAACGAACGCCTGCACCGCAATCAATCCTAACGGCAATATCTCTGTCATCGGAACCGCTAGTGAAAAGTGCGGCATAAGACTGACTAAACCAAGTAACACAGAGGCTGCTATCAGCATACCGGGTACAAGTGCGCTTGGAGACAGATTATCTGGCCAGTATAAGCTGCGATAAATATTGCCAATCGTCAATAACACCGGCCCGCAAAGCGCAAGCCCAATCCAAAATACACTGGCATCGGGCGCAGCAAATTTACGGGCCGCGAGCACCCCTGCTCCGGCAAGTGCAGCGACCACGCCAAGCGCGCGCAGCTTTGTAAAGCGCTCTATTTTTAAGATGATTGCGGCCAGATAAGTTAGGAGCGGCGGCAGAGAGATAATTAATGCGACAAAACCTGCGCCGACATGCGGAATAGCAGAGAAGAAAATGAGATTGGAGCCTGCCACACTCACTAACGCTGCCACTAGATAATAGCTCAGGGTTGGTTTGCTTAACGGCGGCAGTTCATGGCGAAAAAGCGCATAACTGAATAAAATCAACGCCGCACCAGTGATAGACCAAAACAGAAATGCCAGCGGCGTCAGACCGACCTCGCCTGCAAATTTCGCCAAATTGGTCGAAATACCGGTTAATCCACCACCAACGATAAGACACAGCACAGGAATGAGCCACGCTTTTTTACCTTTAGCCGTACCTTGCTGCGTTGACCCACTCATAAACTACCTTAATGTTAAAACGGCTATTATATTAGGTCTAGTTTTACTTATGAAGTTTAACCCTATTAGGCTTTGTTGATGCGCTCTAGAAAATTTTAATTTGAGGTAAGGACTGTTAAACCGGAACCTTGTGGTCCACAAAAAGTATCGAATAAAGCAAAGAACACATCGGGATCAATGATTTCTTCTGGCGCAAAGACACCGCTTTGCTTTAAATAACCTCGATGTAGCAGCGGTAAAAATAGCGCTTGCGGGATTCCAGTGACCGTTGCCATTCCACCTGCAGGCGTATTGCGAATAAAAGCGCCAGCGCTGGCAGGTTGACCATTTTTGCGTCCTTGCGCATAGGCTACTAAGCCTGGAATCTCTTTTTCCTCGCTTTCGGCTAAATGGGTTTGGCGTGCTTTGCGACTATCTTTATCAGTCAATAACCGTGCTGCACCCTCAACAGCCATTTGCCCCGCCGCTACTGCCGACGCAATTTGGCGCAGATTATCAACGATATCATCGATACCAAGCATACCGTTATAGCAGTTTTTTAGCCGTGGAAAGCGCCTATTTAAAGTGACCGCTTCAGGATGTCCGAGTGACCACACATCAAGCTCACCAAGCCTTGGGAAGTCGATTTTTGAATGGGCTAATGGTTTCGTATCGACCATCTTTCCAGCTGCTAACACGCGGATATCTTCAGATAAACAATGTATAAGATGTACTGCCGCTGCGTCAACTTGACCCTCATTGGCCGGCTTACTAAATCCATCATCGGCATTCACAGCGCCCGATAGCTTCCATGCCGACACGATAGTATCCACTTCATCCAACGCCGTTGCCGCTTTCACACACAGTAAATTAGAAATACCGGGGCTCGCGCCTAAACCAATCACGGCGGTGACATTATTTTGTTTTGCACGCGCATTTAACTTAAGCATCTCGACGGTCGGTTGCCAATCATCGCAAATGTCACAGTAGTGCTTACCTTCCTCTATCGCCGCCGTTAAAATCGGTACACCAAAGCGAAAAAAAGGCCCTGCTGAATTTAGTACCACATCGACGTCGCGAATCGCTTGGCGTAGGCTATTGTTATCTGTTACGTCCAAGTAAAGCGCGCGGACAGGTTTTTTAAGAGCGTCTGTATTTCTTCTATTTAGCGATTTGCTATTTAACTCGGCAACAAAACGCTCCGCCAGCTCACTGTCAATACCAGCGACGATAATCTCGCTAACAAAATCAAAGCTCATCGCAGCACGCACCGCAGCACGACCCATGCCGCCACTACCACCTATGGCCAATACTTTCATAAAAACGTCCTTGTTCAGTTTTACATTTACTAAAAATCGGCTTAAACAAAATTCAGCTAACTATTGCTTAGCACCAAGATAGATTAGCGTTCGCGCCAATGCAACCATAAACGGGTATCGAGCTCATACTGATGATAATCCGGTTCCATATGGCAGCAGAGCTGATAAAAAGCCTTGTTATGCTCTTGCTCCTTAAAATGTGCCAACTCATGCACGACAATCATACGCAAAAACTCAGGCGGCGCTTCCTTAAATAGGCTGGCTACCGTGATGCTATTATGTGATTTCAGCTTACTGCCTTGCACGCGCGATTGATAGGTATGAATGCCAAGCGCCTGTTTGAGGACAGCAAGTTTACTATTATAAGTCACTTGCGACAGCGGGCTGCTTTTGCGCATATATTGATTTTTAATGTCATTAATATATTGATATAGCGCTTTATCGCTTTGTATTTGGTGGCGATTGGGATAATTTTTATCCAAATAGTCGCCCAATCTGCCCGTGCTAATCAGCGTCGCCGCTTGGCTTTGAATCTGCTCAGAATAATGCGCGATATATTTTAATGTGGTCAATATGGTCACCGTTTTTATCTTTGACGTTTTATCTTTAGCGTTGTGCGATAGACATTTTTTATTCTAAATTTACTCTAAATATACTTTATATTAGCCATGCACCTTCTACCAATATATCAATGTAACGCTTCATGGCTAAAAACTCATGATTGCTGGTAAATAATTAATAGCTGCTTAATGCGCCACTGAATTAGACAGCAAGTTCATCACCACGACACCGCCAACAATCATCGCAATACCAATCACAGCAGCAGTATCAAGCGTTTGCTTAAAGAAGAACAGCCCTACCAAAGAAGTCAGCACGATACCGAGCCCGCCCCATAGTGCATAAGCAATACCGATAGGGATGGTTTTTATGGTTTGGGTTAGTAAATAGAACGAAATCGCATAAAGCACCGCCATAATCAGCGTGGGTATAAAGCGTGTAAACTGCTCTGATTTGACTAAAAAAGTAGTGCCAATCACTTCACAAACAATAGCGATGGCAAGGTAACCGTAAGCAATCATGGTTGGACTCATATTTTAGGCACCTATATTGGTTAGAGCGTGGTTTTTAGGAAGTGAGTGGTTAGAAAATGATTGTTTAGAAAGTGCTTGGTTAAAACGTGTCGCATAGCCGCGCATAAAGTTAAAAAACTTTAAAGTAAAGCAAATTACAGCCAAAACGCTAAAGAAACGCTCGGGTGGCTATTTTATAGGTTTATAGCAGCGCTTGAAATAGAGATTTGAAGGTTTACAGTAATGCAGGGTTTTACTTTACTTTCAAATAGATAGTCTAATTAACCTGACTAATAAAGTGAAATTTATAACCTTTCTTGCAAGTCGGTTTTATATATAGGCTCGATATACTGTATCAGGGTCACTTATTAAAACAGTCAATAATCCAGCCACTTTAAAAGCAAAAAAGCTCAATTTCATACGGATTGCAATTATATTTATAATTAATCGCCTAATAAGGTTGACAGCCCATAACTACTTGGCTAAAATGTGCCCCACATAACGCAAACAAGATAAGCAATCGCACCTACCAAAGCTTTTGTAAAACTTGTGATAGTAACCGTTATAAACAACTTATTCTCCAATAGCTCAGTTGGTAGAGCAACGGACTGTTAATCCGTGTGTCCCTGGTTCGAGCCCAGGTTGGAGAGCCATATTTGAAAAGACCTTCATCACTTATTTGATGGAGGTTTTTTTATGCCCGCCGATTTTAGCTGCTAATCGCATCGGCATAAGCCCACACAATATTAATACAGCGACAGTGTTCTTTTAGCAACTTTTGTTGTATGGTAAGGTTAGCAGTGACTGAGTCAGTTTTTGTCTGAGTGCTTTACTCCTACTCACTAAAAGTAATGGTTTATTATGATACCTGTACGTGTAAAAAATAAATTCTCTGACTATCCGCAAAAAATCATGCGCCCAGTCAGTATTCGTTTGTCTGAAGAAATGATTTCGCTATTAGAAGCCACATCAAAAGAGCTGGGTTTTAAGCGCATTCAAGGACTTATTCGCCTTTATATTCGTCAAGGTCTTGATCGCGATCATCAGGATTACACCCTAGCCCATGATGAAGTTTTTATCGAAAGTTTGCGTAAGCGCGGCGTCAGCCAACGCATCATTGATGAGGCGATTGTGGTGACTCATAATAACAATATCACCCATCCGCTGTCTGAGCTGCAAGATAAAGATAAAAAATAACGCCAGTCATGAACTAATAATACATACAAAATGAGAAGACTAAGTTTGCTTAATAGCGCTTAGTCTTTTTTTTACCACTTAATTTGTCACTTAACTTGTCAATTAAAACAAGCCCTCCTCGATAAATTCAATAACGTCAAATGGCTATTAGCGATAAATAAACATACAAAATTATCATAGGCGCTATATTAGTATAAGAGTTATTACCATTTATATGGGTTGAGAAGGAGGCATAAGATGATTGGTTCATATAAACCTGCAAGCTATGTAAGAAAGGCCATGTTATTGGCATTTACCTTGGCGATGCTGCCTGTTATTAATGGCTGCTCACAGCCGCCCGCCGATCCCAGTAAGCAGACCATACCGACCAACTCTGACCAGTGGCAAAAAAAGCTGGGCGACACCTTTGAGCGTTTGCCTGAAGGCGATAGACAGCTGCTAAGCCGCTATATGCTGCGTATGAAGCTCAGTGGTGCTTATGAATCTGGGGCGATGCCTCGTATCACCATTAAGCAAGCACTCGTCCAACAGCGTGAATATGAGCGCCTACATCCAAACAATCCAACTGGTAAGAAAAGCCCGATTGTAACCAGTCCGCAAGTCGGTACTGCCAAAGCGCAAAACTACCCTGTTGCCTTACTGCCAGTTAAGACCAGTGATAGCGATAGCTTAAACCAAGTAAAGCTACAGTTTATGCTCTCAAACCACGGTAAGGTGGCGATTAAAAGCTTTAAAGGTAAGCTCACCATGAAAGAGAAGCAGTTAACCAAAAGTAAAACCTTTAATGTGCCGTTAACGCAGTTCAAACCACCAATCGAGCCGGAGCAATCTGGCAAAATAATTATTGAAAGTAGCATTGAAGACATCAATGTCATGCGGGCGATTAAAAATAACACAGGGATAAGCATCGAGATTAGTAAAGGTAAGCTGGTATTAGTGGATGGTCAGGAAATTGAGTTTGATGAATTGCTAGAAAAATAAGACGATATTTATAAAACTTGTAAAAATATCGCATAAAAAAAGCCCCAATCAATTGCTGATTGGGGCTTTTTCGAATTTGGCGGAGACGGAGAGATTCGAACTCTCGAAGGGCTATGAACCCTTGTCGGTTTTCAAGACCGGTGCATTCAACCGCTCTGCCACGTCTCCATTGGTGCATCATTATATAGATATCATTAGATAATGCAAGCGGTTCATATTAAAAAAATGAAATTAATTTGCAGCTGGTTTTAAATCAATGACTTACCGTTTGCTCGCAACTATTTATTCAGCTCTTTAGCTTAAACTGTTTACTTGAAGCTATTTTATTTACTTGAAGCTAAGTGTAAGCACATATCAAGCAACCTGTTGGCATAGCCCCATTCGTTATCATACCACGCAAAAACTTTATACTGATCACCCACGTGCATAAGCTGTTGCCCATCAATAATCAGTGACTCCGTTTGATGAATAAAGTCACTTGATACCAATGGCTCATCAGTATAGGCCATGATATCAAGCAAGCAACCTATGCTAGCCGTTTTAAGCACATCACGAATCGCCTCTATACTGACATCTGGAGTATCAAAGACAAAAGTGACATCAATAGCGGCAACATCGATGGTGGGCACTCTGATTGAATGGCCGTTTATTTTGCCGACCATCGCTGGCAATACGCGCTCAGTGGCCGCGATACTGCTGGAAGTCGTAGGAATAATATTGTGGCCAGAGGCTCGCGCCCGCCTTGGGTCACGATGCGCTTGATCGAGTACAGTCTGATCGGCAGTGACGGCATGTATCTCAGTCATCATCGCTGACTTAACGCCAAACACTTTATCAAGGGTAGCAATCAGCGGCACCAAGGCCTGCGTGGTACAAGAAACGCTCGATATAATCGGCAGCTCACGCGTGAGCTCATCGGTATTGACGCCCATAACGATACAAGCATCGACATCATCAAAGGGTGCGGCACCGATTATGACTTGCTGCGCGCCCGCTGCTATATGCAACTGCGCTTGCTCATAAGAGCGAAAGTGCCCTGTACACTCTAGCACCACATCGACGCCCAGTTCCTGCCATGGTAGGTTTTTTGGGTCGGGCTCTGAGAGCATTTTAATACAATAGGTTAAATTGTTTTTAGTCAGACACAGCTGGGTGTCTGTATTAACAGTCGTATTGCTATCACCTTTACCAGCATCGACGTCATTCATTACAATATCAGCGCTGACACCCAGTCGGGTTAAGCGACCGTGGGTACTGTCAAATTTTAGCAAATGCAGCAGAATGTCAGCCGGTGCCAAATCATTAATCGCCACCACATGAATGGCACGACCTAATACCTCAAAGCGCTCTAGTAAGGCGCGAAGTACATTGCGCCCTATGCGGCCAAAGCCATTAATAGCGACTCTCAGAGGCTGTGTGTACTCGCCAGTGGTAGGATATGCGACTACCGCTGGGTCAGACGTCAATTGATAAGTGGCGCTAGAGAAATCAGGCATAACATCAGACATAAACAGGTATCGCTATAAAAGGATATAAAAAATTGAGCGCTGCAAGCTCAAGGCTCTCATGAAAAAACTAACAGACTACTATGACCGACTTCTTATCTTTGGCTTTTATACAAATGGCTTAACCATGATTGATTGGCTCAGTTGGCTTACTAAGGCGTAATAAAAATTAAAGCCAAACGAATGGTGTTGTAATCGATGCTTTGCTTAAGATGGTCAAAGATTGGGCGCAGCTTAATACTGCCATCATCATTAAAATCGTTTGGATTGTTGGCAACTTTAATCGCCACATAAGCGTTACCCACTGCCGTCATCACTTCATCGTCTGGGCGCAAATGATCACAGGCAAGGCTTGGGTCTTGAGATTTTAGCTCGCCAATATGACGCATAATGGTCGATTGTGATAGCTGACGCGCTTGCGAAATCTCCGCAATAGATAAGCTTTCTTCTAATAGTATTCGGGTGGCGAGCAAGGTACTGTCCGACTTATCAGATACTTGATTGCCGAGTTTTTGTTTTTTATCGAGCTGCGCTTGCTGTTGCTCGCGGCGTTTTTTCTGCAAATTGGCATAAGCATCAATCACTGATTTGTTAAGCGTTCCACCTGACTTTAAGATAAACTTCTCATGTGCTTGCGTCATACTTTCTTCATCGAGCATTGCATAATTGGCATCAGCCTCATCAGACAATGCTAAAAAGCGTTTATCCGCGCCGCGTGCGAGCGGATCAAGTTGCAAGCTCATGTCATTCATACCAAGCAGCTGCAAACCTGCCAATGACTTTAGCCGTGATAATGCCACATAACCTTGTCCTAGCTCAAAGGTGCGCGATAAGTCTATTTCTGCTGCATCAAGGGTCATACCTTGTGATTTATGAATGGTAATCGCCCACGCCAGACATAAGGGTACTTGCTCATAGCTTGCCAGCACATCACCGGTCTCATCTTCAATTATCCATTCTTCCGGCTCGGCGATGACTTCACGACCAGAATTCAGCCTAACCACGGGCATCTTTTGCGTGGTTGGTTTTTTAACGTTTGGTTTCTCTTTATCCTTTGTAGTCTTTTTACCTTTGCCTTTTATATTCTTATCATTCTCATTTTCAGCGTTTTCACTATCGTCTTCTATCAAATCATCATTATTGTCTTTATCATCATTAATTTTTACGGCGGCAAAGCCTATCAGCTCGCCCATGGTGCCGTTAGAGACGCCAAGCTCGGTATTGTTTTTGATAAACATTAGCTTAGCACCGACTTTTAATACCAAATCATCTTGGGTACGGACGGTCTTTTTAAGGGTCTCAACCAGTTTACTATCACCCGTAGAGGTGGCGGTAAAACGCATCATCTCGCCATCTAACGCCGCAAGTTCTTTATCATTGATGCTATTAACGTTGAGATTATGGGTATACAAACGGGTACGTTTGATATCGACGTTTTGATCAAAGGTGGCCTCTAAGGCAGCAATCGCCTCAAAGGTCACTTCTTGACGGCGAATTTGATTGAGGATATCGTCCAAATCAAGTCCGCCATTAGCCGCTTCGCTTACTTGACGATGTTGCTCAGACAAGTAGCAAATATGGAACTTAGCATCAAGCCATGCTTCAGACATAAAGGCAAACTTTTCACGGTTGGTTTCGCCCTTGCTACCAATCGGCGGTAACTGGAAAAAGTCGCCCGCAACGACGACTTGAATACCACCAAACGCTGCATCATTTTTGCGTACATGCTTAAGCACTTGGCTGACCAAATTAATCTGCTTGGCGTGCAGCATCGATATCTCATCGATAATCAATACCGCAGTATCTTTTAATCTATCTGCCAAAAATTGCTTGCGCGATAGATTGCTTAAATCGCGATCAGTCAGCTCATCCTTGATACCAATACCCGACCAACTATGAATGGTCGTGCCGTTCATGTGTGTGGCGGCAATACCCGTACTCGCGGTCACAGCCACAGGAACACGGCGCGCGCGCAGATAATCGATATATTGGTTGAGAGTATAGGTCTTACCTGAACCTGCTGAGCCCGTCAAAAATACATTTTGACCCGTTTTTAAGATATCAAGAGCAGAAGATTGACGCATATATCTAAACCAATTTAGTTAATAGTAATAAGAAAAAGAGCTTAAGAACAAATCATGAGGGACAAGCTGCCCACAATTATAACAGCTACGCCAGTTTTGCGAACCACTTTAACCCGTCAAGCTTACATAACCTAAAGTTATATGATACGAAATATATCATTATAAAAAGTCATTATCGCTCAAAGCCAAAGCTCAGTACGATAGAGTCATAGCTTGGTCAGGAAGGCCAGGTATGTTTATCTATATAACCATAGTACACAACAAGGAATCGTTCATGTTATACGCCTATCCCAATACTGAAAAAAGCCCCGTTCAATTCCGCAAAAAATATGACAACTTTATCAATGGTGAGTGGGTCGCGCCAGTCGATGGCGAATACTTTGACAACTCAAGTCCAATCGACGGTAAAGTTTTTTGTCAGGTCGCACGCTCAAAAGAAGCCGATGTCGAAGCGGCGCTAGATGCTGCTCATGCTGCCAAAGACGCATGGGGCAAAACCAGTGTCACTGAACGCTCTAATATGTTGCTCAAACTTGCCGACGGTATCGAAGCCAATTTAGAGGCAATCGCTATCGCCGAAAGTTATGAAAACGGTAAACCCGTACGTGAGACCCTCGCTGCTGATATTCCAATCGCCATCGACCATTTGCGTTACTTCGCTGGCGTTATTCGTGCACAAGAAGGCGGCATTAGCCAAATTGATGAAGACACGGTCGCTTATCATTTCCATGAGCCGCTTGGCGTCGTCGGTCAAATCATTCCTTGGAACTTCCCTATTCTAATGGCGATTTGGAAAATTGCCCCAGCCCTTGCTGCTGGTAACTGTATCGTCCTCAAGCCTGCCGAGCAAACGCCAGCTTCCGTTTTGTACATGCTTGACGTCATAGGCGCGGCGGACATTTTACCGAAAGGCGTACTAAACGTCATTAATGGCTTTGGCGTTGAAGCTGGTAAGCCAATCGCTTCTAATCCACGTATTGATAAAGTTTCGTTTACGGGTGAAACCACCACTGGTCGCTTAATCATGCAATACGCCAGTGAAAATATCATTCCAGTCACGCTAGAGTTGGGTGGCAAAAGTCCAAACATCTTCTTTGCCGATATCATGGATGAAGACGATGACTTCTTAGATAAAGCGGTTGAAGGCTTGGTCATGTTTGCGCTCAACCAAGGTGAGGTCTGTACTTGCCCTTCACGCGCATTGGTACATGAGAGCATCTATGATGAATTTATGAAACGCTGTATCGCCCGCGTTAAAGCCATCAAAATGGGCAACCCACTTGATACCGATACCATGATAGGCGCGCAAGCCAGCTCAGATCAGTTAGAAAAAATCCTCTCTTATCTTGATATTGGTAAAAAAGAAGGCGCAAAAGTCCTTGTCGGCGGCGAACTCGCCAAACACGATGGCGACATGGCAAACGGTTATTATGTACAGCCAACCATCTTTGAAGGCACCAATGATATGCGCGTGTTCCAAGAAGAAATCTTTGGTCCTGTGCTAGCTGTCACCACCTTTAAAGACGATGAAGAAGCGCTGGCTCTTGCCAATGATACCTTATATGGTCTAGGTGCTGGCGTATGGACGCGTAATGGTACGCGCGCTTATCGTTTCGGTCGCGGCATTAAAGCTGGTCGCGTTTGGACCAATTGTTATCATCTCTATCCTGCGCATTCAGCGTTTGGTGGCTACAAGCAATCTGGTATTGGCCGCGAAAACCATCTGATGATGCTCGATCACTATCAGCAAACCAAAAACATGCTGGTGTCTTATAGTCCTAAAGCGATGGGCTTCTTTTAAATCAGTCTTTTGTTATTTTATAAATGAATCAATGCAATCTATCGCTAGGTAGATTGCATTTTTGCTTTAAAACTCATCAGCAAAAATGAGCGATTTATAAATTAAAAGGAGTTAATTATGAAACTTGAAGCGACAGAGTCCTGCAAAGCATTAATCGAATTACTCAAATCTAAACATGGCGAGCTGATGTTTCATCAATCAGGCGGCTGCTGCGATGGTAGCTCACCGATGTGTTATCCATTGGGCGAGTTCAAAGTGGGCGGCCAAGACGTGCTCATCGGCGAGCTCGCTGGCTGTCCTTTTTATATGGGTAAAGCGCAGCATAAACTTTGGCAACATACCGATTTGACCATCGATGTGGTCGATGGACGCGGGGCCAGTTTTTCATTAGAGATACCTGAAGGTAAGCGCTTTATCGTCCGTTCAGAAGTATGTGCGCTATAAAATGCGACTTTATTCACAATAAGCTATCAGTGTCATATCAGCGCATTTTATGTCTTATTGGACATTGAATTTTTCATAACACTTTGAGCAATACAACTTTGCCAAGCACCACTTGGTCATTTTTATTGCATTATTTAACCAAAATAATAGATACTGTAAGACGGAAGCGATTTTAGAAGCTCGCTTTAATGAGCGCGTTTTAATAAGCATGGATGCTATAAGGAAGATAACATGGAAGTTGATCCAAAGTTTGATTACGTCATCGTGGGTGGCGGTTCTGCAGGCTGCGTGCTTGCCAGCCGGCTGACAGAAAATCCAGACCTCAGTGTCTGCCTATTAGAATACGGCGGTGAAGGCAAAGACCTTGCAGTTCGTGTCCCTGCAGGTTTGATTCTCCTAGTCCCAGGCAAGCCGCTAAAATTGAACAATTGGTGCTTTCATACTACCCCGCAAGCGCATCTGAATAACCGGCGCGGCTTCCAACCACGTGGTCAATGTTTAGGCGGCTCATCCGCTATTAACGCCATGATTTATACCCGTGGCAGTGCCTTAGACTATGAGCGCTGGGTTGAACAAGGCTGCGAAGGTTGGGGTTTTGACGATGTACTGCCCTACTTTATCAAAGCTGAAAACAATATCCATGGCGCAGATGATCTGCATGGTGATAGCGGACCTTTGCATGTCAGTTATTTATTAAGCCCGCGTGATATCTCAAAAGCATTTGTAGAAGCTGCCGTTGCCAATGGTTTAGATCAAAATGATGACTTTAATGGCAAAAAACAAGACGGTGCAGGCTTATATCAAGTCACCCATTTTCATGGCGAAAAACAAGGTCAACGCTGCTCTGCGGCGGCCGCTTATTTGCATCCAGTTCAAAGCCGACCCAATCTGACCGTCATTACCCACGCCCAAGCCAACCGAGTTATTTTTGAAGACAAACAAGCCGTTGGCGTCGCTTATGAAAAAGATGGCGTCGAGCATACGGTGATGGCAAACCATGAAGTCATTTTATCTGGTGGCGCTTTTGGCTCACCCAAAGTCCTGATGTTATCGGGTATTGGTCCTGCTGAGCATTTGCAGTCACATGATATCGAAGTCTTAGTCGATGCGCCCGAGGTTGGCGGTAACCTGCAAGACCATTTAGACGTCGTCTTTGATTATAAGGTTAATACCACTGATGTCATCGGTATTGGTATGGCAAGCATTTCAACCTTAACCAAAAGCATTCGCCAGTGGAGAAAGGATGGCACGGGCCTCTTGTCTACCAACTATGCTGAAGCGGGCGCGTTTTTTAGTGTCGGTGATGACCCAAAAGACTGGCCAAATACTCAGTTGCATTTTGTCATATCGCGCGTGATTGAGCATGGTCGTGATCTTAGACGCGGCTTTGCCGTCTCTTGTCATAGCTGCTATCTGCGCCCTGAAAGCCGCGGCACCGTTAGGCTTGATTCTGCTGACCCGTCAGCTGCGGTATTGATTGATCCAAACTATCTCTCGCATCCCAAAGACGTAGAGTATATGGTGGCGGGCGCTGAGCGTACGCGCGCTATTATGCAAGAATCGCCCATCGCCAAATATATCACCGAAGACTACCCTGCTCCTTATATCGAAAAAGACGGTATGCTCGGCTATATCCGCAATAAGTCAGATACCATTTACCATCCTGTCGGTACTTGTCGTATGGGTTCAGATGACAAATCAGTGGTCGACTTAGAATTAAAAGTACGCGGCGTCAGTGGATTACGGGTTATTGATGCGTCTGTGATGCCGACCTTGATTAGCGCCAATACCAATGCACCAACGATTATGATTGCTGAAAAATTGGCTGATCTTATTAAAGCCAACCATCATCATATTGAGCTAGCCGCGTCATAAAATACGTTAGGATGGGGTGGAATGGGATAAGCAGCTTATTGTGGCTGCTTTTCTTTAACAAGCTTATCTATTCAAAACTTGATATTCAATAAAATGAGAATAAGCTGATGGTATAAAAATGTGGCTCATATTTTTTCGTTGCTATCTTTAGAACTTATTTAGGCAATTTTATATTAGCAGTCTATGTTTTGGTTTTTAGAATACCGAAAAAATCGATAAGATGTACTAACTTACTGAACTCAATGGCAAATAATAAATTCGGCAATAAAGATATTAAAACGAAACGTTTTCTATCAAAATTAGTTTATAGATGCCTTGCATTAGCAGTGTTTAACAGAGTATATTTAAACGACTTATTTATATCAGTATTTTTTGCAAAGCTGACTGACGGTTTATAGAACCTGATGCATTTTTTATTTGCTTATCAACAATACGATATAAACAATTGCTTTAAAGGGAATTAAAAGGACGTCAAGCATATTTATGGTTCGCAAACGAACTTATAAAGATGCTTGGCGACTAATTATAATTACATAGGATGTAATAATGCAAAAATCACTTTTCAAATTGACCCTGTTGGCGACGGTTATCTTAGGTATCAGCGCCTGTAGCGGCGACAACAAAACCACTGACGGAACTGCTGCCAGCTCAGACGCCAAAGCCGCGAAAACCCTACTTTATTGCTCAGAAGGCAGCCCTGCTGGCTTCGATCCCGCACAGTATACGGCAGGTACGGATTTTGATGCGAGCGCCTATCCTATTTACAACGGCTTGGTAGAATTCAAAAGAGATGGCACTGAGATTCAGCCAGCCTTAGCCGAAAGCTGGGTTATTAGCGAAGACGGCAAAACCTATACCTTTAATCTACGTAAAGGTGTCAAATTTGGTAAAACCGATTACTTTACCCCAACCCGCGATTTTAATGCGGACGACGTAGTCTTTACGCTAGAACGTATCACCAATCCTGATTTTGAATTCAATAAAGCTTATCCTGCTGAGTTCCCGTATTCAGTCGGCATGGGATTGCCTGATCTTATCTCTACTATCGAAAAAGTCGATGAAAATACTGTAAAAATTACTCTCAGCGAGACCAATGCGCCGTTTCTGCAAAACCTAGCGATGGCCTTTGCTTACATCGATTCTGCTGAATATGCAGACAAGTTAATGGCTGCTGGTAATGCTGCTGATATCAACACCAAACCAGTAGGTACCGGACCTTTCGTCTTTACCTCCTACCAAAAAGACGCGCAAATTCGTTATACCAAAAATCCAGATTATTGGAACAAAGACGATATTCATATCGACAATCTTGTATTTGTTATCACTAAAGACTCGGCGGTTCGTGCGCAAAAAGTGCAAGCTGGCGAATGTCATGTGTCCGCTTATCCAAAACCTGCCGAAATTGAGTCTGTTAAAAAATCTGGTAAGGCCACCGTGCTTGACCAGCCCGGCTTCAACATCGGTTATGTCGGCTACAACGTTGAAAAGCCGAAGCTTAGCGACCTTAAAGTTCGCCAAGCATTAGATATGGCCATCAACAAAGACGCTATTATCAACGCCGTTTATCAAAGCGAAGGGCTTAAAGCCACCAATCCTATGCCACCCACGCAATGGGGTTACGATAAATCGATTAAAGATGCCCCTTATGACGTCGAAAAAGCCAAAGCGCTTATGAAAGAAGCAGGAGCTGACAAACTTGCCATCAACCTCTGGTATATGCCAGTTCAGCGCCCGTACAATCCAAATGCCAAGCTCATGGCTGAAATGTTGCAAGCAGATTGGGCGAAGATTGGTGTTAATACCAAGCTGGTCACTTATGAGTGGGGCGAGTATCTAAAACGCGCCGCTAAAGGTGAGCCTGATGTTATCTTAGCAGGTTGGACGGGTGACAATGGCGATCCAGATAACTGGCTTGGTTCGCTATTATCTTGTGATGCGGTCGGTGGCAATAACTACTCACGCTGGTGTAATAAAGACTTTGACAGTTTAGTAACCAATGCCCGTCAGATTACCAATCAAGATGATCGCGTCAATGACTATGTAAAAGCTCAGCAAATATTTAAAGAGCAACTGCCATGGACCACGATGGCGCATTCGGTGGTAACGGTATTCACCGCACCAAACGTCGTCGACTATAAAATCAGTCCACTTGGCTCAATACGCTTCGATGGTGTAAAGACTGAATAATCTTAACTGATGAAGTCCGGTAAAACATGCATGATTGTTTAATTGCTATTCGGCTGGGTCAGATACTCTGCTCCAGCCGTATTTATATGAATTAGGCACCCTGTTAAGCAAGCGCTTTGTTAAGCATCCTGTCACCGACACTCTCATCATTATCAATATTCTAGTCATCGACTTAGAATTATTAAACCATAACTATTGAACCACAACTATTGAGCAGCCCATGCTACTTTATATTTTGCGTCGTATTGCCATCCTCATTCCTGTCTATCTTGGCTTAACGCTATCGACATTTACCCTGATTCGGCTCGTCCCTGGAGATGCCGTCGAGATTATGATGGGTGAGCGTATGGTCGATCCAGAGCTCCATGCTCGTGCCTTAGAAAGACTTGGTTTAGACAAACCTCTTATTATCCAATATTGGGATTATTTAACCGGTATATTGACTGGAGATTTTGGGGTGTCTTTTCGTACCCGTACCCCCGTATTACCAGACTTCTTTGCCCATTTTGTACCAACCTTAGAGCTAGCTGTGTGCGCCATTGTCATTGCCAGTATCATTGGGGTGAGCTTAGGTATTTTTGCCGCGCTGCGCCGTGGTACATGGATTGATTACACCTTGATGTCAGGGGCGCTGGCTGGCTACTCTATGCCCATTTATTTATTAGGACCTATCCTAACCGGTATATTTGCCCATTATCTCGGCCTGTTACCCGTCGCCGGTGTGATATCTGTCGCGCAGTTTTTAGACGTCAAACCTTTATATGGCTCATGGTTATTAGGTTCCTTGACCTCAGGAGAACCTGGCGCATTTTGGGACGTGGTAAAACACTTTATCTTACCATCTATTGCTTTATCGACCATTCCACTCGCGATGATTGCACGTATGACGCGCTCGGCGATGCTGGAGGTATTGGATGAAGACTATGTGCGTACTGCGCGCGCTAAAGGTTTATCGCCGCGCCGCGTGATATTGGTACACGTCATGCGCAACGCCTTGATTACTGTGGTGACGGTGATTGGCTTACAGATGGCAACCTTGCTCGCTGGCGCTATTATCACTGAGACTATCTTTAGTTGGCCAGGTGTTGGTAATTGGCTACTCGACGGCTTCTTTACCCGTGATTATCCTATTGTGCAAAACGGTATCTTATTGGTCGCCACCGCCTTGATTTTGGTTAGTTTATTTATTGATATTTTGTATGGTCTGATCAATCCGCGCATCAGACATACTTCTTAATTTAACATTGATAAATACTCATATTATAAATAGTGGCTATTGGTGTTTGCATGGTTTTGAGTGATTTTTTAGCAAATGCTTAATACTTATTAAGGCTAAAACTCTAAAACTTTAAATATTAGCAAAGCACTAGCCACTGTAGGAAATGCTCATGAAGCCTTCTGTTCTTCCCTCTGATCTTAAGCTGATGGCAGCGACACCGCCGTCATCTTGGCAGCTATTTTTATCGACATTTTGCCGCAATAAAGGCGCGGTACTTGGTTTTATTGTATTGGCCTTGATGGTGATTATCGCCATACTTGCGCCCGCCCTTGCACCGCATGACCCTTATGAATTATTTACCGGTCAAGAGCAATTGCCGCCCGCGTTTTTAAGTGGCGGCGATAGCATGTTTTGGCTGGGTACTGATGATGCTGGCCGCGATACGTTATCGCGGGTAATGTATGGCGCACGCTATTCCTTATTTATTGGACTAAGTGCCACAACCCTTGCGATGTTGGTCGGTATTTCTTTAGGACTGAGCGCGGCGTTTTGGCCAAAGGTTTGGGGCAAAGCGGTGATGCTGGTCAATGATATTTTGATGTCTTATCCAAGCTTGCTATTGGCGATTATTATTGCCGCTATCTTAGGGCCGTCTATGACCAACACAATTATTACCATTGCATTGGTTTGTACGCCGCCTTTTATTCGTCTGACACGTGCTACTGCCATGGTAGAGCTACAACGTGAGTACTTTGTTGCCTCGCAAGTGATGGGGGCTGGCGTGCTGCGCTTATTATTTATAACCATTTTGCCAAATTGTATGGCGCCGCTTATCGTCCAAGCAACGATGATTTTTTCCTCTGCTATTTTAGAAGCAGGCGCAATTGGTTTCTTAGGCTTTGGCGTGCAACCGCCAGATGCCGAATGGGGCGCAATGCTCGGTACAGCGCGGCAATATATTCAAAGTAATGTTTGGCTCGCTATTTGGCCGGGTGTCGCCATCTTCTTAGCTGCCTTGTCTATTAACCTGACGGGTGATGGCTTACGCGATGCGCTAGATCCCAAATTAAAGCAGGTGACCTAAGATGACTGATACCTTAGATAAAACAGCGCTTACCCATACTTCTATGAATGGCTCGTTAATAAAAGAAGCGCCACTGTTATTAGATATTGAAAATCTTTCGGTCACCTTTGGTCAAGGCGCGCGTGCTTTTCGCGCCGTCGATGATGTGTCATTAAAAATCACCCAAGGCGAAGTCATCGCCGTCGTCGGTGAATCAGGCTCAGGTAAGTCGGTCACTATGATGGCGCTCATGGGACTATTGCCGCCTTCTGCGACAGTTCGTGCCAAGCGGGTGATGTTTGATAATAAAGACATGCTGAGTATGTCAGCCAAAGAAAAACGCGGCATCATTGGCAAAGATATTTCTATGATTTTTCAAAATGCCATGTCTTGCCTAAATCCAAGCTTCACCATTGAGATGCAGTTGGGTGAAGTACTACGCAAGCATCTTGGACTGCGCGGTGCAGCAATACAGGCGCGTATCTTAGAGCTGCTCGAATTGGTTGAGATGCCGGATGCTAAAAACCGACTTAAGGTTTATCCGCATCAATTATCAGGCGGTATGAGTCAGCGGGTCATGATTGCGATGGCAATTGCTTGTGAGCCAAAACTGCTTATTGCCGATGAGCCAACCACGGCGCTTGACGTCACGGTGCAAGCACAAATTATGGATTTGCTCGGGCGCTTACAACGCGAAAAACAAATGGCAATGGTATTAATTACTCATGACTTGGGTTTGGTCGCGCAAAACTCACGCGATGTCGCCGTCATGTATGCCGGACAAGTGGTTGAAACCAGTACAGTGCCGGAGATTTTTCAACATCCTGCCCATCCTTATACCGAAGCGTTGCTACAAGCCATCCCTGAGCTGGCAATCGGTCAAGACAGGCTCAATAGTTTGCCGGGTGTGGTACCAAGCCAATATGATCGCCCAAGCGGTTGCTTATTGTCTCCCCGTTGTCCGTATAAAGAACCTGCTTGTGAAGTACCACCGCCCATTTTAGATACGCCCAATGGCAAAGTGCGCTGTATTCACTCTGAATTGCCTAATTTACCTTCTCGCACCTCCACCCCTCACCCTGCTACTTTGGAGTCACAGCATGAGTCATAAAGTGATCTTAAAAGCAGACAACCTACACAAGCATTACCCGGTATCGCAAGGATTGGGCAAGCCTAAAGCGTATGTTAAGGCGCTAAATGGTATCTCGTTTGAGCTTGAAGCGGGCAAAACGCTAGCGGTCGTTGGTGAGTCAGGCTGCGGTAAATCGACGCTTGCCCGCCAGTTGACCCTCATTGAACAGCCCACTGACGGCGAGTTGTTTATCAACGATGAGGCAACGACCGGTTATAGTAGAAAAGCATTAAAAGATTTGCGTACCGAGATTCAGATGGTATTCCAAAACCCTTATGGCAGCCTAAACCCGCGTCATACGATTGGTTATCAATTGACTGAACCGTTAGATATTCATACCAAGCTATCTAAAGAAGAAAAGCGTGACAAAATAAACGAGATGATGCGACATGTCGGTCTACGTCCCGAACATGCTGGCCGTTATCCACATATGTTTTCAGGTGGTCAGCGCCAACGGATTGCCCTTGCCCGCGCGATGATGCTTAATCCAAAAATTGTCGTCGCTGATGAGCCAACCTCAGCGCTCGATGTGTCGATTCAAGCGCAAGTGTTAAACTTGTTTATGGATTTACAGGACGAATATCACACTGCTTATGTCTTTATCTCTCACAATCTATCAGTAGTGCGCCATGTTGCTGATGATGTGATGGTGATGTACTTAGGTCAAGCCGTCGAGCATGGGTCTAAAGAAGCGATTTATAATGCGCCAAAACATCCTTACACCATCGCCTTATTGGCGGCGGCACCGACTGTAACTGGCCATAAAAATGACTTAACCTTACATGGCGAGCTGCCAAGTCCGCTTAATCCGCCAAGTGGCTGCGCCCTGCACAAACGCTGTCCTTATGCCAAACAACAATGCAGTGAAATAGAGCCAAAACTGCGAGAGTGGGACGGTCGATTGGTTGCGTGTTTACGTTTGGAAGAAATATATGGATAAGCGACATTTTGTGTTTAGCGGTACATTATCTTGTGCTGTGCTGATAGCGATGACTGCTGCCCAAGCCAATGACTCTACCGGCTATGTCGGTGCAGGCGGTGTTGAGTATATTAAAAATAAAGATATCAGCATGCATAGCGAAGATTTATACATCTCAAAAGATGAAGTGCGCGTCAATTATGAGTTTAAAAACCTAAGCAATAAAGACATTACCGAGACGGTTCTTTTTCCTATGCCAGCTGTGCCCAGTTTTACAGACTCAGATTACGCTGATACTAGTGCCACTTATAATAATTTTAAACTTTGGGTCAATGGTAAGCCTATCATTCCTGATCAGCATGTCCGTACTTTTATGCGTCCAATTGTTGTCAAAGATGGCGATAGAACCTATGCAGACATCTCTCTTGATACGACTGAAATATTCAAGTCGTGTGGTCTTAACGAGGCTGATATGATGGGACCTTGGACGTATCAAGTTGATACTGACTACGTCAATCAACAGCTTTTAGATTGTAATAATAAGGCATTAGATAAATTCATATATGATAGAGAAAGTCTTTATATGACTTGGGATTCGCAGGTGATTTATAGTTGGAAGCAAACTTTTAAAGCCAATACTATCACCAAGGTCAAACACACGTATAAACCGTTAGTAGGTGGCTCAGTTCATTTAGGCGAGGAAGAATTTCCAAATTTTTGCGTAGATGCTTCAACTCAGAGAGGATTTCACAAGAGTGGTGGTCGTCCCTATCACGCCTTAAGCTATATCCTAACTACGGGAGCAAACTGGGCCAAACCGATTCCTCATTTCAAACTGACCGTCAAACGCGACCTTAACGAACTAGTCTCGTTCTGCTGGAAAGGTAAAGGTAAAATCAAAAAGATTGGACCAACGACGTTTGAGATAAAAGAAAGTAATTTTGTGCCAACCCATGATTTTGACGTCGCTTTTATTATGAAGTAGCCGTTATTTTTTAGAGTACGTCTAGCGCGTCGATAAAACTTGATTCGACAGTCGTCTTGTATCTAGGTTTTAGTGAACAAAAACAAGCAAGAAAATAAAATTATTAGCCTCAGCATCCAATGCTTTAAAATTGGGAAAATATGCGAGGCATGGGACGGTTTGCTTTACTAACTGTACTCGGCCTATACCTGCTAATAGCTAATCAACATTCACCACACCGCGACACTTAGGAAATTGACGACAACCAAAAAAGGTCTGACCTTGGCGAGCGCCTTTTTTGGCAACGCGTTAAATCATCTCGCTATTGCACTTAGGGCAATTAGGTATTTGAGCTAAAATAGTTGTTTGGTTTATCGGCTCTGACTCTATAACCTCAAACGGGGTAATAAAAAACTCATCATTATTAAGCAGTTTATTGTTAGTCTGTTCATCGATAAGCTGAGTCCTGATAGACGGCGTAATAGCGATATCAGCAGTCTGCGCCACTTCCGTTTGCCCAGACCATCGCAGTACTTCTCTGCTTTGAAGAGTGGTTTTTTTAGGAGGCTCTTTTACTATTAACTCAGACGCAGGCTGATTAGCTGGTTTAGTCACTGCTTTAGCATTTGGCTTATCACTAGCTTGCTTATTTGATGGGCTATGCTTGTCTTTTAGATAGGCTTTATGCTGTCTATTGGTTTTCCAAGAATTACTAAATCTATTACTTTCAATCTGCTCAATGATAGTTTTAACTTCATCTTCGCTCAATAACTTATCTTGTTTTTTCTTAACGTAAGATGCCATGCCGCTCGTTAATACATGCTCTGGTAACTCATCGCGAGTTTTAAGCTCACACTCGCCAATGAATGCAATCATCGAATGAAAATAATTCAAATCCAGCGCTAACAAATCTGCTAATGTCTTGATATGTAGATAATTCTGCCTGAGCGGGTTTTGAAATTTATACTTACGACCCATGATGACCTGCGTCCACTGTCTTTGCTTCTCATTACCGAATATCCAACCTTTATAGTTTTTGGTTTCGATGACAAAAATGCCATACACAGAAACGATAACATGGTCGATTTGGGTACTGCCACCATTGGCTAATGGCAAAGTGATATTATTCAGGCGATGATAAACGTCTTTTTCAAGTTTTAGCCACATGGCAATGTTGATGACAGTTTCGCCTAAAACACCTTTAAAGCTGGACATTAGCGACATGATTGTTTCTACTATAGAGAGAAATAAATTACTTATTTTAAGCGATACGCCCTTACTAATGCTTACTTTTATAATAACCCATAACTTTAATAATACATTGAAACAGCACAGTTGTAGTACGCTATCGCATTATTATTTAGGCTATAAAGCTCAGTACTACTTTAAAACCACTTTAAAAGTACTTTCAATACTGACGACTTTAATACTACCCTTTGGATCATACGTATGAATACACGCGCCGCTTCTTGGCTTAAAATCACGTTAAGCACCTCTTTATTATTCTCCTTACCGGTAATGGGACTGGCCGCTAATACGATGCCACAAAAGTGGAAGCTAGATGTGCCGAAAACCAGCGCAGATTTTGAGGTCAAATACTTAGGCAAGGCGACCACTGACGGTAAGTTTCGTAAGGTAAATGGGGCGATCAATTATGACGTCAAAAAGCCTGAGAGTACGACCATTAATTTTACCGTGCATACCAATAGTATCGATACCGAGCGCAGGCTACGTGACTCTTTTTTACGCCGTAAGGAGCTGCTCAATACGCAGCAATATCCGACGATGACGTTTGTCTCAAAAAAAATCAAGATGATTACGCCTAAAGAAGCCAGTGTCACGGGCGACTTTACCGCTTTAGGTCAAACCAGACCGTTAACGGTAAGAGTGACTCTATCTGATGTAGAGATTGACCCTGTCACCGCACAACCGACATTAAAGTTTCGCGCGACGGGCATGGTAGATCGCTATAACTATGGAGTGACGGCTTTCCCGAAAATTATTAGCAATATCATCCCGCTTGAGATATCAGGAAAGCTGATTGCTGCTAATTAATTGAGCGACAAAAAAACCTAACTTAGAAGTTCTAAGTTGGGTAGATAACACAATAGATTTTAAGATACTCTTTACAGAAACACCCAATTATTTAGAAACGCTATGATCTGAAAAATCACTCGAAAATCGATTAAATTTTAAAACCATATTTTCTAAAGTTTTTAATACTGCCATATTTGGTCTTCTGCTATGCCAGCTTTGTCTATTTTATTTCTTCTTTTCTGAATTTTGGTATCTATCTTTTCTTGCTTTTTCATCGCCTTTTGGTTGATATCGTCTATCATTCTTTGAATCTTCTTATCTACTTTGTCTTGTTCTTTTTTACGCTGCTTATCTAACTTGGCAAGCTCTTTTTGACGTACCTTGTCTATTTTATCTTGCTCTTTTTGACGCTGCAGATTCAGCTTACTTAGCTTTTTTTGAACCTTTTTGCTTAACGTAATCTCATCTTTCGCTTGTTTTTTAACAGATTTATTCGACATGATAACTCTCCTGAATCATATTATATAAAACACTTAGATACTTGATGGTAAGTCAATCCTCATGTCTAATCAATGTGCCAGTACAAAACAGGTACACGTCCTTGAACACCCTTTAGATTAGCAAACTAGATATAACACTAATAACGGTCCAATATAGAACATTACATTAAGCTTGGTTAGAACCGAGTATTAGCTAATATCAATTATTTCGAAACGCTTTTAAAAGCAGAGCATCGGCAACTATGAAAAGTTTAATTTATTTGAAAATCACAGGGAGCCAAGAGATAAAGAGATTAGCCTCTAGATATAAGTGCTTTAAAAGTAGGGAAATACGCGAGGTATGGGTGAAAATTTTTAAATAATTCATACCCATCTGCTCCCTCAGCAAAAGTTATTTATTGAGCTCGGAAAAAGCAGTGCTCCGTTATTTATTCGTTCCCGAAAGAGTAAAGAATTAATATAGATTTGAAATATTTTTTATTATTAAATAGAGTGGCGTTAGACTTGTCTAATACTCATAGAGAATGACGACAAAGAGTAACCCACATCATGTTCACTAAAAATTTTATAATAATAAATTTTTATAAAAAGTCGATTATATATTGCTATTATCTTAAGAGGAGATAAATTATAATATTTAATTTTTAAGTGGAAAAATTATGGACACTGATGACTTAGCACAACAGCAAGCCTTACAAAAAGAGTTCAACGAATTGGTAATGAGCTTATCCCAGCAGGTAAGCGATAAACATTTACTGGATACGAATAAAAAAATAATTAAAGTTAGCAGTGAAATCGCTAAAAACTTGGCGTCACACGCTACTATGTTGGACGAGGTAAGTCAAAAACATGCTGATATTTTAAACGAAGTTAGCAAAAACCATCTATTCGCTATCAATAAGGGTATAACCAGCCTGAATGAAAATATTCCTTCTCAGTTAGACAGTCAAGGTTTGGCACTACAGTCTATCGAAAAGCACTTATTCCAGCATCATAACGAAATTTCTGACACTATAAATAATGAGTTAGTTAATCATTTAATTACCTATAAACAACAATTAAACACTGAGTTCGCAAAAATAACACAATTTATGGAAACCAAATTTAAGATTAACAACGCAGAAGTGTCTGAATTAAAAATAAATAATCATAAAATCTCCAGCGAGCTCAATCACGCATTAAACAATAAAATAGATAGCGTTGCGCGTACTGTCTTGTATGCAGCTATTGCCGTTATTATTTGTATTGCACTACCCTTGGCATTTCTTATCTATTCTATTGTCATAAGGTAATTAGTCATGTCTAATAAAATATCAGAGCAATCACTAACCGAGCAGTCTCTGCTTGATACTTATCGGCACTCACTAGATAATCTATTAAGAAGTTATCCTACATTGGAGAATGGCTTTGATGTATCTTTAAAGAAAGACTATCGAAAACAAATGAACAAGAATGATGAGCGCTTACAAGAAATTAAGCTAGATTTTTTGAGTTTTCTACAAGAAAAACACAATCACGCCTCTGATATTATTGATAAATTACAGGGTTATACTAACAATACCAACAGTGAAAAATCTGAGTTTGATAAGTTTATAAATGACTCTAAAAGCTTAAGTAGTGAAATACTAGCCACCAAGAATGACATGTTACAGCCTTTTTCATTATATGTTATTGGCGCGGGTAAAGCTGGGAAATCCACACTGATTAATGCATTGGTAGGACAAGATGTCGCTACGGTTGGTGTGCTACCAAAAACATGGAAGGTGGATAGGTTTTTTGATGCAGACACTAAACAAGCAATTATCCATTATAAGGACGGTACTCCGATCAATATAACCAACCAAATAGATGGTCAAAACATAGTACAAGCGGAAGAAAAAAAACGCAAAGATAGTGAAAAGGATATCTTAGCAAAGAGACGCGAGCATTATCGTCTTTATCCAAACCTAACCCTAGAAGAAAAAGAAGGTATTACTCGCAATCTAAATGACCTTTATTTATATCGTTCTAATATCAGACAAATAGAATGGGCTATAGACATTAATAATAATAGTCATTCTATTTTAAATAAATTTTCAATCATAGATACTCCTGGGGTTGGACAAAACCATTCAGGCAAAGATACCATCAATTATGTGGGAGAGGATGTTACGGCATTTAGTCAAGCAGATGGCATGATATGGGTACTTGATGCCACCACCCTAGCCGCAGCAACACCAGAGGCGCTACTTAGGGATTTTGAAGAGACTAGCGACGGCATTACAACAACCAATAAAATCGCCGTCCTCAATAGAATTGACTTAATACGCAGCGCTACAGGCGATGAGGGCGTAAAAAGAGCAGAACAAGCAGCACAAAGACTCTTAGGTAGTTTTTTTACAAAAATCATTCCGTTTTCTGCCAAAGACGCATTTGATGCGATCATACATAGCGATGAGAACAAACTATATCGTAGTGGTTATGATGAGATTTTTGAAGGTGTTAACCATGTTTTCTCAAAGGAAAGTACCAATAGAATATTGCAAAAATCAGACCGATTGAATAAAAACTTAATGTATCGATATGCTAGAGATTTGAGCCCATATGTTGAGCGTTTAGCAGTAGATGAGACATTGCTAAATACCAGCTATCGCTTATTACAAGAGTCACTGCAAGAATTGCAGACAGACTTAGATAATGCCAAGATTAATTTTTTAGATGCCTATAAAACAGAAGTTAAAGCTAATATCGATAACTATGCCGCAAGTTATTTAGACATTGTTGAGGATAGCGAGCGCGATACGTTTTTAAATGAACGTATTTTCAAAATGGATGAGATGCAACAGGAACTCAATCGTTTATTAAATAATAACCAGCAGTATGTTTCTAACTTTATCACTGGGCAAAAAAAATCAAATAATAAAAAATTCAAACGATTTAAACACCTCAGTGAAACGCTCTATCCTATGGCTATAGAGGGGCATGATAAGAAATCCAGTGCTCTTATCATGAATGCTTCCGACATTAACTTTTCTGGCGAAGATGAGACCTCAATGTTGATAGGTGGCGGTTTGGCAGTGGCAGGAATGATTTTATTAGGTCCTATTGGTTTATTAGCAGGAGCTGCAGATGTGTTGTTTGGATTTTCAAAAGGGCGCAAAATCAATGCGGCAAAATCAAAACTGACAAACCACTTGATAGAAAATATCTTAGCGCCATTATCAGAACAAATAGACAGTGTTTTTCAAAAATTACTAGATAATGCAGAAAGTGAAATAAAAGAATCGCTTTTTCAGATATTCAGCCAACTACACTTTGAACCTACACCAAATAACTTCAAGCATGTCAGGCGATTGTCAACACAACTGCAAGAAGAATTAAACCTGCCTTATAAAAATAATCAAAAAATGCCTGATGAAATTATTCAGTTAAAACCTTCTTTATCACTATATTTATTGAGACAAAAAAATGCAAATAAAGCTTCAACAATGGTGCAATGACTTTACAGATTACTTGCAGCAGTCCCCTATAAGAGCTGAGAGCCACGTTCCTAATATGATTAGTCAGGATGCGCTACAAAATATTAAAAAAGTAGAGACTGATTTAGTAAAAATTCAAAAAAACATCCTAACAACCTTGCGCGTGGCCTTAATAGGTGAGGTAAAGGCTGGAAAATCAACATTAATGAACGCTCTTGTGGGTTACAAGGTCTCACCGACAGATATGTTAGAGGCGACGTCTGTTATTTGGGAAGTGGGTTATGACGCTATAGACTCAACGGTAATACAGTTTACGGATGGTGAGTGCAACAACGTTGAACATCAACAAGTCATGAGTATTGTGGGAACAGAAGCTGAAAGTTTACAACAAGCCAAAAAAATTGAAAAAATCATCGTCAAGTCCCATCAGCATAAACTTAGAAACTTGTTATTGTTAGATTCGCCAGGGCTGGCGACTATTACTCAGCAAAACTCAGCGTTAACAAAAAGTATCGCTCTCGAGACTGATTTGGTGGTGTGGGTCGTTAACGGTAATCACCTAGGGCAGGCAGACATCGCTGAAGATATCATAAGTATTGCCCATTTAGGCAAACCTATTATTGCGGTTATTAATAAAATAGATGAAATCGACGAAGACTCTGACGAACTTATTGAATATTTGGACAGCACCTCAGGAGATTATTTGCAGCAGATTTTTGCTCTTTCAGCATTTAAATCGATAGAAAGTAATGGCACTGCTACTGACAACCATTATCAGGCTTTATTCAGTGCTTTTACAGACTATCTACAGATCAAAGTGGATGACAAAGCAAAAACTGTAAAACAAGATAGCATGCGAGACTCTTGCGAAGCTTTAGCCCGTAGAGAGCTGATTGTTCATCAATCCATCATCAGACAAACGCGTGAAAAAATAGAAGCCTTTGATGATTATAGAGATGATTTAAGACGTGATATGGCGCGTATTGATAAATCTTTAACTCTTGAAATGGACAAGAAATACAATGAATTATTGAAGAATAAATCCTTTGAACAAGAGCTTAAAGGCTATATATCAAATACTAATACGCCGATAGACAGTGAGCTTTTAGCTATCATACATCGATATAACGACCCTATAAGTATGTCTATTCAAAAAAGTTACGATAAACATGTCAGTAATGCTTTTGAAATAAACGCTAGTCAAATTATTAATCGCTTCCAGCGCTTTCAATTACTCGAGAGCCAGAAAATGCAAGAGGACATGGAGCGTCATGGTATTGTTGATAATGTTACGAGTCTAATTAGTGGTGTGAGTAGCAGTATTGACAACATGAGTCATATTAAAGATTATGCTGTTAAAGGCGGTACTATTTTGGGTGCTGGTGGAACGGCATTTGCAGGATATGCTGCTATTTTGGGCGCTAACGCATCGGTAGTTACTGTTGGGGCGGCATTGTCTGCCGTTGCCTTGCCCTTGGTAGCGGTCGGAGTCGCGGCAGGTGCAGCTTATGGTTTTTTCAAAATGAAAGATAAAAAAGAAAATGCACTTAATCTACAAACCCATACTATGATGAAGCAAATGGTTGACAACAATAAGCAAGTACTAACTAATACCATTCAAATTGGTCTAGAGAAAAACTTCCGTGAAATGGAAAATTACTATATAGATACTTTTTGTTCAGGGCAAATTTTAACCCAGCAAAAAAAGTTGCTACAGCACTTAGAGGGCTATAATAGTGGACTTTATGCATTTTTGAAAAACTAAACTACTTAATTCTATTTGATAAGTTTCTTATGGTTGGGATGATTAGCATACAACTTTGGTGTATAACACTAAAAAAGCCCTAAGCTACTTTAATTAGCTTAGGGCTTTTTTAGTTAATAACTATTAAATAAGTTTGAATCAGACCAAACTATTTACCGCATCAACCACCGCTTCAGCGGTAATACCAAACTCTTTATAGAGCTGATCTGCTGGCGCTGATTCACCATACGTCGTCATGCCGATGACTTTACCATCTAGGCCAACGAACTTATACCAGTAATCGACATGCGCGGCTTCTACGGCGACGCGAGCGCGGATATTGCTTGGTAATACCGCTTCACGATAGCTAGCATCTTGCTCAACGAAGATTTCTGCACAAAGCATAGAGACGACGCGGACGCCAACGCCATTTGCACTTAACGTCTCATACGCTTGCATAGCAAGGCCAACTTCTGAACCAGTCGCGATGATAATTGCTTTTAGCTCGCCCTGCTCTTTGGCTAGGACATAACCACCTTTAGTGATGTTAGCGACTTGCTCAGCATCACGTGCTTGATGTGGCAAGCTTTGACGGCTAAAGATTAACGCTGATGGGTTATTTTCAGACTTAATCGCTTCGACCCAAGCAGTAGCAGATTCGGTCGCATCACACGGACGCCATGTACGTAGGTTTGGCGTGGTGCGTAGGCTGGTCAATTGCTCAACAGGCTGATGCGTTGGACCATCTTCACCCAGACCAATAGAGTCATGTGTATAAACGTGGATGATACGTTGCTTCATCAATGCGCCCATACGCACCGCATTACGCGCGTACTCCATAAACATTAGGAAGGTTGCCACGTAAGGGATAAAGCCGCCATGCAACGCGATACCATTGGCAATCGCCGTCATACCGAACTCACGCACGCCATAATAGATATAGTTGCCATCAGCATCTTTCTCGATGCCTTTTGCGCCTTTAAATAGCGTTAGGTTCGAGCCTGCTAGATCCGCTGAACCGCCTAACAGCTCTGGCAATAATGGCTGCAAAGTATTGATGGCATTTTGACTGGCTTTACGACTGGCGACATCGCCGCCCTGCTCTTGGGTTTGCTGAATATAGGCTTGTGCTTGGCTATCAAAGTCAGCAGGCAATTCACCATTTAAACGGCGTAATAACTCAGCTGCCAACTCTGGATAAGCCTTTTTATACGCTTCAAAGTCTGCATCCCAGTTCTTTTGTTGTACATCGCCTTTGGCTTTACCGTCCCACGCTTCATAGATTTCGTCATCTAATTCAAATGGTGCATGCTTCCAAGATAGCGCATCACGGGTTAAGACAATTTCGTCATCACCAAGTGGTGCACCATGACTAGCTGCTAAGCCTTGCTTGTTTGGGCTACCCGCGCCAATCGTGGTTTTACAGATGATTAAGCTTGGCTTAGTGGTCTCAGCAATCGCTTGCTCAGTGGCTTGGGTAATTTCATCGGTATCATGACCATCGACTTTGATAACCTGCCAGCCATAGGCTTCGAAACGCGCTTGCGTATCGTCAGTAAACCAGCCTTCGACATTACCATCAATTGAGATGCCATTGTCATCATAAAAGAATACCAACTTGCCCAACCCTAACGTGCCCGCTAGCGAGCAAACTTCATGGCTGATACCTTCCATCAAGCAGCCATCACCCAAGAACGCATAAGTATGATGGTCGACGATGTTATGACCGTCACGGTTGAACTGTGCGGCAAGCGTCTTTTCTGCAATCGCAAAACCAACCGCATTGGCGATACCTTGACCTAGTGGACCAGTTGTCGTTTCAATACCTGGTGTATAACCAAGCTCAGGATGACCTGGAGTTTTTGAATGCAGCTGACGGAAGCCTTTTAGGTCGTCAACGCTGACATCATAACCCGTTAAATGCAGCAATGAGTAAATAAGCATCGAGCCATGACCGTTCGATAATACAAAGCGGTCACGGTTATGCCACTGTGGATCGGCTGGGTTGTGCTTTAAAAACTTACGCCACAAAACTTCAGCAATATCAGCCATGCCCATCGGCGCGCCCGGATGTCCAGAGTTGGCTTTTTGAACCGCATCAAACGACAACACACGGATGGCATTGGCTAATTTACGTTCGCTAATTGGAGCTGGCATAGAGTGTCCTAATATTCAAATGAGAAGTATGGATGACAAGCAAAAAATCAATGAAACAATGAAACAATGAAACAATGAAACAATGAAACAATAGACATGAAACAATAGAATAAGAGTGCGATAAACGCTCTTAAGAATTAGGTGTCTAATTAAACGACAATATTAAATGACAATTTTAACATATTTGCCATAAGCCAAACTAAAAATGCGCTGACAGAAGCGTTTGCATTTAGCAATCACTCCTATCAGTTTTGTTAAACGATAAACAATATTAGATTCCTAACCACAAATTGCCAGTAAAAATAGCCACTCGCAGCTCATAACCATTCATAACAACATTGAATTGCTTAAGCTGATATGGTTTCAACACCGCCCATAAACGGACGCAACACTTCTGGAATGGTAATGCTACCATCGGCGTTTTGGTGATTTTCCATCACTGCCAATAAGGTACGACCAACGGCCAAACCTGAACCATTTAGCGTATGCGCCAGGCTCGTCTGCTTGCCGTCTTTAACGCGCGTGCCCATACGGCGTGCTTGGAAATCACCGCAGTTTGAGCAGCTTGAGATTTCACGATAGGTATCTTGGCTTGGTAACCAGACTTCGATATCATAAGTTTTTTGTGCGGCAAAGCCCATATCACCGGTACATAATTTGACCACGCGGTACGGCAGATTAAGCTGCTGTAAGATATACTCAGCTTGTCCAGTCATTGCCTCAAGTAAGTCATCTGATTGCTCGCTAGTGGCGATATTAACCATCTCAACTTTCTCAAACTGATGCTGACGAATCAGACCACGGGTATCACGACCGTGCGAGCCCGCTTCACTACGGAAACATGGTGTATGGGCAGTGAATTTTAATGGCAACTCTTTGATATCCAAACGCTCACCACGTACCAAGTTGGTCATGGGTACTTCAGCCGTTGGAATCAGATAAAAATCTGTACCTTCGTTATTGGTATGATTGGTCAATTTAAACAAATCATCTTCAAACTTCGGCAATTGACCCGTACCTTTTAGACTCTCAGAGTTCACAATATAAGGCACATAGGTTTCAGTATAGCCGTACTTGATGGTATGGGTATTGAGCATAAACTGAATCAAAGCACGATGCATTTGCGCAAGCTGACCTTTTAACACATTAAAACGGCTACCTGTTAATTTTGCAGCGGCTTCAAAGTCGAGCATACCCAGCGTTTCGCCAATATAAGTATGGTCTTGAATTTCAAAATCAAACGCGCGCGGCGTACCCCATTTGCGCACTTCAACGTTATCATCTTCTGACGTACCAACGGGCACATCTGCTGCTGGGATATTCGGGATTTGCATGGCCGCTTGGCTAATGCGCTCTTGCAAGGTACGCAGCTCGTCTTCAGCGGTCTTAATCTCACCGCTGACACTTTGCATCTCAGCCAATAATTCGCTGGCATCTTCGCCCGATTTTTTTAGCGCACCCACTTGCTTAGCACCCGCATTACGGCGCGATTGCAGCTCTTCAGTTTTGACTTGTAAAGACTTACGTTCGTTTTCAATATTTTGCCAAAACGCCATATCAAGCGTATAACCACGAGTGGCCAGCTGCTGTTGTAAATCCGTTAAATCACCGCGTAAGAGTTTTGGGTCAATCATAATAGTTGCCTGTAGCGCTAAAAGTGAGTAAGAAATGAAAAGAGAAAATAGTAGTTAAGTATAAGTAGCTATGTTAAGTAGCCAAGTAATAGGGTAAAACAAAAAATGGCGCGCAAAGCCTTATAATATCGTTATAAAGCTTCGCAATGACGCCATGTCAATCATAAGAATAAATGATAGCCACTATCATACCAAGACCCAGCAGATTTGACCATGTTTTGGCTATATTTTGCCACAATCTAGCCTGTTTTTTTGCGCCAGCTTTACGGATTAAATAAGCAATAATATGAGCCGCATAATTCTCTTATGAATCAAGTTCTATCATTGACGCTATTATAAATAACGATGCTATCTGAGAAATAACCGGGCTATCCGTCAACATAGCCGCTTATATGTTTCATTTAAGAGCAGTTTTCGGTAAGATAAGCGCATATCTTTATTCTACTTCCAGCCAAGCCCAGCCCAGCATAGTATTACAGCTTCGCTTTGGCGCTTTTCATCCCACGCTTTTAACATACGTATCTGAGAAACCTTTATGGCCCTGTACCCCTACACGCTACAACCTGTCGCCTTAAACTTAACCGAGGCTGAATTTCACCAAGCACAGTATGAGCTATTTGCCAGTGCCAGCCCGTCTTTTGGTCTGTCGAGCATTAAGATGAAAGAGTGGATTATTATGGCAGTCGTTGTCATTTTAGCCCTTGCTGGTTTGGTTTTTTTGACCGGTTACTCGACCATCATTTTTTGGCTCATGCTAGCGTCTGTGGTTATTTATCTATTGGTTCGTACCCTTGGCTTTAAATGGTATGTCAAAAGAGAGTTTGAAAAACAAGTTGCTGACCAAGAAATGCCCGATGAGATGCGTCAAATGAAATTGGGCGTACAAAAGCATGGTCTTGTGATGGCAATGCCAGTCAATCAGCCTGATATGTTTAATAGCAATCAGATGCGCGGCATGCAAATGCGTCCCGGTAGCACTCAGCAAGCAGTTATCCCTTGGACGTCGATTAAAAGTTGGGATGAGACCGATGACTACATCTTTATGATGTTTGAGATGAAAGGTCAGCAAGGCAGCCAAATCGTTCCGAAGCGCTTACAAGCACAGAAGTTTCCAATCGATACGGTACGTCAGCATTTATTAGAAGTCATTCCTGCTAAGGGCTTAAATCCTGAAAACTTGCAACCACCTGCAAAAGTATAAATCAGCTGCTAGGTGGTTAGCATGAAGTATTAACCTTATAGAATAGATTGGATAGCTTGAATTGTATAATATAGACTGAATAGCAAAGACTAAATAATAAAGACACCGTAGTTTAGGTAAATCAATTACAGACTTCGATTAATTGAATTTAACTTGTCATGGTTTCTTTGCTATTATAATAAGCATCAACAGACAAGGTGTAGAAGAGATAAAAATATAGCAGAGATATAATGAGCATAGCAATGCAGGAGATGACTTGCTACACTCTTAGGCTTCTATATTTAACTTAGTGCTCCTATACTCAGATGAGTATGTCGAATACTAAGTCTATAACAATAACCAATCTATTAAATCAACACTCAAACTATAAGGATAATATTATGAGTAATACTAATAATGCGACCAACCAAATCGGTCTAGAAAAATCAGATATGAGCGAAGTGATTGCTAAGCTAAACAGCCTACTATCAAGCTATCATATGTTTTATATTAACGTGCGTGGTTATCATTGGAACGTAAAAGGTGAGCATTTCTTCACATTGCATCCAAAATTTGAAGAGTTATATACCAGCTTACAAGTAGAAATTGATGAAATTGCTGAGCGTATTTTAACCTTAGGTGGCACGCCGCTACATGCATATAGCGACTTTAGCCAACATACCAGCATTCAAGAAGATAAAAACGTGAAAGATGGTAATGCTTGCGTGAAAGGTGTGGTGACTGGTCTACAATCGCTTATCGCTGAGCAGCGTGAGGTTTCAGCACTGGCAGTAGAAAGCGAAGACCAAGGTACAGCAGACTTAGTAGATGATTATGTACAGCAGCAAGAAAAGCTTATTTGGATGTACAACGCTTTTTTAGGCTAATAAGTACTGAAGAATAATTCACCACTAAACTAGCTATGCCTAAAACAGTTTATTATTAAAATAGTCAGTAAGAAAAAAGCACCTAATTAGATTAGGTGCTTTTTTTATGCTTCTTTACCAATCGCTACTTACTGCTCAATCATTTTACTTCTGAATCCACTGACGCATTTTTTCACGCTCAGCTGGAGTCGCTTGTAGCCAAATTTGCATAAACTGATCTAAAGTGTTGGTAGATGAAGCAGCGCTGGTCGTTTGCTTAACGGTAGTAACTGCGCCTGTGCTGACATTGCTTTGAGTGCTGACAGCAGGCTTATCTAAAGCCGCAATCGCACGTTGGTTTTGTAGTTCGGCATCATCAGCACCACCAAACACGCCGCCTAAGGCTTTACCTAAACCTGATAGCAAACCACCTTGATTGCCGCCCAGACTCTGCTGGCTAGCTACTACTGTGTTGTTCTGCTGCACTGCCAGTGTTGGACGCTTAGCATACTCTTTCGCCGCTGCATATTTTTCGGGCTGATTTGGCATGGTAAGACGATAGGTTTGATTGTCCACCAATTCTGCCGTCACACTCACATTACCCGAGCGCAAATAATCGTGCTCATCACGCGGCAAATTGTATAAGCGGTCATATTTAGCGGTAATCGCATGCTGGCCTGGCTCTAAAGTAAAGGATTTCTTTAATGGCTGAAACGCACTTTGCTGGATTTCCTGCCCGTTAATAGCCGTTACTTTGATATGGTCATCAACCAGCAAGGTCACTGCCGCATGCGATAGCATAGAGACTGAGCTAGCAGTGATTAGTAATGTGCCCATCGTCAGTTTTTTTAGCAAAGAAGCGGTTGTTTTCATAAGTTATTCCATGAATAGTAAAGGTAATTTCTAAAATTTCTATAGAAAGATAGCGGTTTATGTTAAAAATCAAGCGGCATAGTATGTTGGTCTTGGTTGGCGACCTCATTATCTACTTGCGTCTCCTGCGCGATATCAGCAAGCTCTGCAGCAAGCGTCTGCTCATCAATCGTGCGCAGCGCATCGCTGATGACCGCCTTGGATATATTACTGCGGCCAAGATTGGAGAACATCGGCTGAATGTAGTTCAGCACCTCCATCATAGAGCCGATACGATGCGGCCCTTCGGTCAGTAGATGATTAATAATACGCTCATCAAACTGCCAACCACGCCGACGTAGGATAGACTGCAACAAAGCTTGACGGTCAGCCAAATCATGACCATTTGGCACTTTAAAGCTTGGCGATTGTGCCAAACGGGTGAGCAAGTCTGTTAGCTGAAACGGCAATTCGGTCGCCGGTTTATTGGAAGCAAACAACAGCTGACGCTGCCCTTCGCGGCTACGATTAATCAGATGAAATAGAGCCTCTTGCCATTGGCTGCTTTGTTCAAGCACCTCTAAATCATCAATCGCAATCAGGGAAAAGTTCTCTAAAGAGGATAGGACATTGACATCGGTATGAATCAGTTCATTCAATGATAGACAAATCGCTGATTTATCCATCTCAATAAACGACTCACAAACGGCGGATAATAAGTGCGACTTGCCCGTCTCGGGGCTGCCAAATAGGTACAGCTGGCCAATCAGGCCGACATGTAGCTGCCGCACTGCATCGATAATAGACATCCAACCCGGACCGGCAAAGTCGCTGAGACTCGCATCATGCTTAATGTCTAGATTGAGACTTAGCTGTGCTTCTGCCATGAATCATCAACTCGGTTTGCGTAGCGCAATCACTAAAAAGGCTAAACGACTAATATTCTTTAAACTGGCTTTGCTAACTTTTACATTTATCAAAGCCAACCTAGTAACGGTCAATACCGTTAATACTGCGCCTATATATAACATATTTGCAAAATGACTGACAAGTCTTTTACCCATTAAGCTCAATCAATCCACCTTTATCCACTTTATAAGTGAATACCGACTCCTAATCGCGCTATAAAATTATTAGGCAATTGATGTGACTAGAGCCATAAAATGCTTATTTCTCGCGAAGTTATTTTTTAACCTATTCTTTATCATTTTACTTTTTATCAAATAAGGCCAATTGTTTACGACCTTTATAAAAGTCCGTCGATTGGTAATAAGCGTACAGATGACGAAATAAAACATTAAGGACAGCGGACACTGGCAGCGCAATAAGCATACCAACAAAGCCCAATAAGCTTGCCCCTGCCAATACCGCAAAGATAACCCATAACGGTGACAGACCAATTTTATCGCCTAACAATAATGGCTGCAAGATATAGCCTTCAGCGGCCTGCCCGACTAAGAAAGCACCAACGATTAAAGACAAATACGTCCAGTTTAAGCCAAACTGGAATAGGCAAGCGATGATCGCCGCAATAAAGCCAATACCAAAGCCCAAATACGGCACAAAGCTGGCAACACCAGCAACCATACCGATAATCAACCCAAGCTCAAGCCCAATAAGCTGCAACTGTACTGCATAAATAGCGCCTAGTAGCACCATTACCAACAGCTGACCTTTGATAAAGGCCATCAGCGCCCGATCACACTCTTGAGCAATGCCGATTACTTTTTTGCAATAAGGGGCTGGAATCGCCATCTTCCAAGTTTGCAGGCGCTGATCCCAATTAAATAAAAAATAAAAGGTCAAAATCGGTACCAATACAATCAGCCCAGCGTTATTGATAAAATTCATACTAGACGTCAATATTTGGCTCATCATGCTGCTGGCATCAGCGAACTTATAATTGGTCTGCATATAATCGACCAAGGTATCAGAAAAACCTTTGGCTTCTAGTTCTGGCAGACGAATACGGCTGTTATTAATAAACCATTCACGCACCACTTGGTTATACCAGTTTAGCACCTTGGGCAAATACTCCCACGCTGCTTGCAGCTGATGCCATAAGGTCGGTATCAACCACCAAAGCAGCAGCACCATGCCAAGCGTAATCGTCGAATAAACAATGATAATGGCTATCCAACGCTTGATATATTTTGATAAGCGCTTAACCAGCGGATTGAATAGATAAGCCAATACAAAAGCCACAACAAATGGCACGATGACCGGCGTCATCAAATACAATAAAAATACCGCCACAACAATAGCAACGACGATGAATAGGCGTCGAAAAAAAGGGTCTATTGGTTGGTTTATCATGAAGGGTAACCCTACGATTAAGTCAATGTAAAATGCTGGCTTATGATGGTTTTTTAGCTGAATTAGGTAGCCGATAGCTTTATATTTATAATGGTATTTATCATTGTCATGACAGTAAGTTTTGCCGACAACTTTGGCGTTCTATTATCGCAGAGTACAACAAAAAATCAGTCATTTTTTGTTTCTTAAATTTTTATTACGCTCTATTTAGCCTTTATTACCACTCTTCGTTAAATATCGGCCAAATATTGGTAAGTTGCTTTGCGAGAGGGGGTCGTTTTTGGGTATAATGCGCGCACTATCTGCAAAATTAACACGACCGATCCGCTTTTCTACTGACAGACCTTCATTCCCTATAAAATTTGTGAGATGACCATGAGTAACAAGCCTTCTTTAAGCTACAAAGATGCTGGCGTTGATATTGATGCTGGCGATGCGTTGGTACAACGTATTAAATCAGTGGCAAAAGCCACCTCTCGTCCTGAGGTTGTGGGCGGACTTGGCGGTTTTGGGGCGCTTTGTCGTATTCCGACTGGTTACACCTCACCGTTATTGGTTTCGGGCACTGACGGTGTCGGCACCAAGCTTAAACTGGCATTACAACTAAACCGCCATGACACCATCGGTATCGACTTGGTCGCCATGTGCGTCAATGATTTATTGGTGTGCGGTGCGGAGCCATTATTTTTCTTAGACTATTATGCAACTGGTAAGCTTGATGTAGACGTAGCAGCGACTGTTGTTACTAGTATTGGCGAAGGTTGTAAACTATCAAATTGCGCGCTTATCGGCGGCGAAACGGCTGAGATGCCAGGCATGTATCAAGACGACGATTATGACCTAGCGGGATTCTGCGTCGGTGTGGTTGAAGAAGCGGAAGTCATCACTGGCGAAAACGTCGCTGAAGGCGATGTATTAATCGCTCTTGCTTCAAGTGGCGCGCATTCTAATGGCTACTCATTGGTGCGTAAAGTCATCGAAGTCAGCGGTATTGATGTGACTACTAGTGATGAGCAATTAGACGGTCAGCCTATTCAAGATGCGCTGATGGCACCTACTCGCATTTATGTTAAAGCCATTAAAGCGTTGCAAGATACCCTTGGTAGCTCAGCCTTACATGCGATGTCACATATCACTGGTGGCGGCTTAACCGACAACCTACCGCGTGTATTACCAGACCATCTGGCTGCTAGCATCGATACCAGCAGCTGGAAGTTCTCAGAGCTATTCACTTGGTTACAAACCCAAGGTAATATCGAGCAAAGTGAGATGTACCGCACCTTTAACTGCGGCGTTGGTTTCGTCATCGTGGTGCCTAAAGATAAAGCAGAAACTGCTATCAAAACGTTAAATGATGCGGGCGAAAACGCTTGGAAATTGGGTGAAATGGTTAGCCGTGAAGCGGACGCCGTGGTGTACCGTTAATGCCAGACGATAATCTAAAAAGTATTGCAAAAAAATCAGCTAAGCCGTTACGCGTCACTGTTTTGGTATCTGGTAGTGGTAGCAACCTGCAAGTCTTGATTCATGCCATGCAAGCTGGCGCGCTACCGATTGAGATTGTTGGTGTTATCAGTAACCGTGAAGATGCTTATGCCATCACACGTGCCAATGACGCCGCTATTCCCGTTGCGGTCTTATCTCACGTTGCTAGCGGCAAACGCATGGGTATCAAAACCTTTGAAACTCATGCCAGCGCGCAGCTGAGCGCTTGGCAGCCTGATTTGATTGTCTTAGCAGGATTTATGCGGGTTTTAAGTAGCTCATTTATCGATAATGCGCCTGCGCCCATGATTAATCTACACCCTGCTCTACTGCCTGCTTATAAGGGTCTAGATACCCATCAGCGCGCCATACAAGCGGGTGAACGCCATCATGGCTGTAGTATCCATGTGGTTACCGCTGAGCTTGATGCCGGCGCTGTTTTGACCCAAGCGCTGCTTGAAGTCAATCAAAAAGACACTGCTGATAGCCTGCAAGCACGCGTACAAAAAAGTGAACATCAACTGCTACCGTGGACGATATTACTCATTGCTAACGATATTATTGACTTAAATAATCCGCATGATGATGATGCTGAATTATCTTGCTTACCAGCTTTACCTTTAAAGCTATGGTTAAATGACTAAGGCTTGAAGTCTATTTATATATTTTAAAAAAGCAGAATCCGTAATTGGTTCTGCTTTTTTTATGTGCTTAAACAACAAGGTGTTTATAGCAAATTGCTAGCAAAAAAATACCCCGTTACGGAATAACGAGGTATTTAGAAAACTAGGATTTTAACAAACTAAGCATTTAAAAAACGAAGCTTAAAACATTCTAATAATTAAACAGGCTTTTTACCAACCACGTGTACAGCTTTGATATTCACGAACTCTTTGATACCAAAGCCACCATGTTCACGACCATAACCTGAGTCTTTAACTCCACCAAATGGCAAGCCTGGATTGACTAAGTTATAACCATTGATATAAACCATACCCGTGTCAAAATGCTGCTGCGCTAAATTAATCGCCTTCTCTTCATCTTTTGAGAAGATAGCACCGCCCAGTCCATAACGACTGTCATTGGCAATTCGGAACGCATCATCTTGGTCTTTGGCACGAATAAGCGCGGCAACAGGACCAAATAACTCATCTTTATAAGCAGGTTGATCTGGCTTGATATTTTCCAGAATCGTTGGTGGATAAAAAGAACCCGGCTTATCAGGTACTTCACCGCCCAAGGTAATGGTTGCGCCTTTGCTGACACTTTCTTGCACTTGTTTATGCAACTCATCACGCTGCTTGCTGCTTGACATCGGACCTACGTCAGTCGATTCTTCCATTGGATCGCCGATTTGATAGCCTTTAAACTTCTCAATAACCAAATCACGGAATTTGTCATAAACGCTATCGACGACCACAAAACGCTTAGCTGCGATGCAAGTCTCACCATTGTTATATAAGCGCGCATGGGCACAAGTAGTGGCTGCTAAGTCTAAGTCGGCGTCTTCTAATACGATAAAGGCATCGTTTGAACCAAGTTCCATAACGGTCTTTTTCAGCACTTTTGCCGCTTGCTGCGCTACCACTCGACCAGCGACATCACTACCCGTTAAGGTGACACCACGTACTTTTTCGTGCTCAATGACTTTTTCGGACTGATCATGGCTAATGATGAGGGTACGGAATAAATCATTTGGCAAATCAGACTCATGCATGATTTTTTCAATCAACAAACCTGAGCCTGTTACGTTTGAGGCGTGCTTAAGCAAGATGCTATTACCGGCCATTAAGTTAGCAATGGTATAGCGGAATACTTGATACGCGGGAAAGTTCCATGGCTGGATACCATAGATAATACCGATAGGATTGTAGCTGATTAAACCTTTTTTGATACCTTCGATATCGCGCTCATCATCCGCTAGAGCGGCAATTCCTTCACCAGCAGTGAAATCACAAATCGCTTTACATAGATCTACTTCACCTAAGCTCGCCTCCAAGGTCTTACCGCGCTCCTCGGTCATCAGCTTCGCAAGCTCTTCTTTATATTTCATCAGCGTCTCGCCAATGGAATTAATCACTTTAGCGCGCTCATCGGCACTAACCAAACGCCATTCTGAAAAGGCTTTATGCGAGGCATCGATAATTTTATTAACTTCATCGCTGCTCATATAAGTATAGTTTTTAATGTCTTTACCCGTCGCTGGGTTCACAGTGGTAATATCTGCCATGATAATTATCCTTATTTATTTGATTATTATGTAATAAATGATTGATAAAAGGTTCTTTTTAAGAACCTTTTATCAATAAATGACTCAATATGATTACTGTATATAACTACTATTTAAGTCTTTATGCTAGATAAATAACAATATTGAGAGATGAACAAGCCACTTCACATTGAGATAGCTGTATTGATTGAGATAGCTGTATTAAGAGATATGTAGTTGAAGGCGCTAACGATTAGCTCATATTTCTTAACAATGCTTGTGGCAATTGTCTTTTTACTTAATGTCCATCTATCATAACAAAAGGATTTGACCATAGTTTTACAAGTTATGAAGAAGTGTGGATGAGATGTTAACAGTGTGTCATTGATAAATGTCATGCAAACTTTGCTGTAGATAAATAGCTTGAACCAAATCAATACAGCCTGAGTGTCTAATGGGCATAAAAAAACCAGCACATAAGAGATGGGCTGGTTTTATTCATTTATTAAATGCTATTTTTATTATTAGTGTATTAAAACAAATGATTAATAATCGGTATTTCTTGCGGTGGATTGTCTTCTTCATCGACGATTTGACGGGCCACATGCATGATAAGTTGGCGTAACCAGCGATGGGCTGGATGATGTTGCAATAAGGGCGACCACGCCATGGTCAGCTCAAACTCAGGGATAAAAAATGGCGGCTCTTCCATTTTAATACTGTCATTATTGGCTTGCATTTTTGCCACCCGCGTCGGCAAAGTCGCAATCAAATCTTTATTGGCTGCAAGCATGGCGGGCATTTGGTAATGGCGGGTAAAAACACTGATTTGGCGTTTTTGACCTAAGCGTTGTAGCGCCTGATCGATAGAACCAAGTCCGCCAGATTTTTCTGGATTGACGCCAAAGCCCACACCCATACCCGTTTTAGATACCCAAACATGCTGCGCTTTTAGATAATTTTTTAGATTAAAGCGGTTGGCATAAGGGCTTTCTGACGACAATAAACAGCTAAAGGTATCGCGCCAAACCAAAACTTGATGGAAGCTTTGTGGAATCTCATTAAAGCGGTTAATCGCCAAATCAACCCGACCCTGCTCCATATCACGATATGAGACGTCAGACGGCGTCAAGAAATCCAAAATGACATTGGGCGCTTCAGAACGCAGTGCTTTGACCAGTTTTGGCACCAAAGTCGCCTCAGCATAGTCTGAGGTCATAATACGGAAAACGCGCGAGGTACTATAAGGGCGAAACTCGGTACGCGGCTCGAGGACTTGGGTCAAATCGGCAAGTATCTCACGAATACGCGGCTGCAGCTCAAGTGCGCGCTCAGTTGGCGTCATGCCTTCTGATGAACGTACCAACAATGGATCATTAAACAATTTGCGTAAGCGCCTTAGAATATTACTCATCGCAGGCTGGGTAATGCCAAGCTGCTCAGCAGCACGTGTGACGTTTTTTTCACGAAGCAGCACATCTAAATGCACCAATAAATTCAAATCAACCCGCTGCAAATTCATATATTTTTCTCTTTGCCTTAGAATAAATACCACAATAAGCTTGAGCAAGCTTGGCATTTTTCGCGCTGTTATTTTAACTAAAGCTGTCATAACAGCATAATATAACTATATTTTTTATTAAACTTTTCTAGAATATGCTTATTATAACTCAATTTAACCAGCATAAGCCATTGTTTTATCTATACTATAAGCACATAAAATACCCAAGATAACAATCATAAATTAGATAAATCTTAGTAAGGCAGTTATAGTGATTGCCGTAGACCAAATACAGTGAAGACCACAAAAATCCGCTCTGAGCGTTAAATGTAGTGAGTCTAACCGCTTAATAATAAAAGTATTTTGAAGATGAGTCGTGATAGCAGAATACGATTAAATGGGCAATGAGCCATCATAAATTATCGTGTCATCGCCTGTCTTAGAGACAGCATCGATTATTGTAACATCTCTTATCACCAAATATGATATTGCTAACCCATAATTGCTTAAACATTATATTGCTTAAACATCATATAGAAGCTTTTTAAGCATAGAAAATTTTCAATTACTACCGATATCATTTAGCTATCGTCACTCACTATCAGCTAGCTACGGTCACTTAACTATAATCATTTGATAGTCAGCACATATTTTTACCCACTAGCTTTTAACTGAATAATTTGTAACTGACAAGTTCAGTAATCGCCTTGTATTAATAGGCAGGTTTGTTTAGGGTAAGTAAGGCTGGATGATTAAGCGGCAACCTAGTTTTAACGATATTAAATTGGCTATATCACGCAAACTGTCATATTTGATGTCATACAAGCTTGATATAGTGACGATAAGAATTAGGTTTAGGTTTTAGTAAGATAAAAAGTTAGTTGCCCCATCTTTAATTGTTTTGACAATTAAATTTTCGTTTTTTACACCCCACCAAGGAGACTATAGATGTCAACTGCATATAAATCAGCGATCGATTTAGTACGTGAATTAAAGCAAAAGCACGGTAACTGGCAGAACATTAGCGAGACTGATGCGGCACGTATGATGTCACAAAACCGTTTTAAAACCGGTTTAGATATCGCAAAATATACTGCAAAAATCATGCGTCAAGATATGGAAGACTATGACAATGATACGTCTCAGTACACGCAGTCTTTAGGTGCATGGCATGGTTTTGTTGCCCAGCAAACTATGTACGCTAAGAAAAAATACTTTGGTACGACGTCAAAAACTTACATCTACCTATCAGGTTGGATGGTTGCAGCCCTTCGTTCTGAGTTTGGTCCTCTTCCTGACCAATCTATGCATGAAAAAACCTCTGTACCTAAGCTAATCGAAGAAATTTATACCTTCTTACGTCAAGCTGATGCTAAAGTACTAAACGACTACTTCCGTGAGCTAAACGCTGCAGAAGAAGCCGGTCAAGACACTTCAGCTATCCTAGAAAAAATCGAAAACTTTGATTCACACGTTGTGCCAATCATTGCTGATATCGATGCAGGTTTCGGTAACGAAGAAGCGACTTATTTGCTAACTAAGCAAATGATCGAAGCTGGTGCTTGTGCTATTCAGGTTGAAAACCAAGTATCTGACGCTAAGCAATGTGGTCACCAAGCTGGTAAAGTAACGGTACCGCATGAAGACTTCATCTCTAAACTAAATGCTATTCGTTATGCATTCCTAGAGCTAGGCGTTGAAGACGGCATCATCGTTGCTCGTACTGACTCTGAAGGCGCATCACTAACGCAAAAAATCCCAGTATCAAATGAGCCAGGCGACCTTGCTTCTAAATACATCGACTTCATCGAAATGGAAGAAGTGACTTTAGAAAATGCAAAAGAAAACGACAGCTTGCTTAAGCACAACGGCAAACTAGTACGTCCAGTTCGCTTGCCAAACGGTCTATATCAGTTCCGTGAAGAAACGAACATCGACCGCGTTGTCCTTGACTGTGTCACTGCTCTAGAAAACGGTGCTGATCTACTATGGATCGAAACACCAACTCCAGACGTAGAACACATCAAAATGATGGTTGACCGTATCAAAGAGCAACAGCCTAAAGCCAAGCTTGTATACAACAACAGCCCATCATTCAACTGGACGCTTAACTTCCGTAAGCAAATCATCGCTCAGTGGGAAGAAGAAGGCAAAGACATCTCTGCATACAATAAAGATGACTTGATGAGTGCTGATTACGATGGTACTGAACTTGATACAGCAGCTGACGAAGCGGCTAGAAACTTCCAACGTGATGCATCACGTGAAGCAGGTGTATTCCATCACTTAATCACGCTACCTACTTATCACACTACTGCTCTTAGCGTTCATGAACTTGCTAAAGGCTATTTCGGTGATGACGGTATGCTTGCTTATGCAGCTGGCGTACAACGTAAAGAAATCCGTGAAGGCATCGCTTGTGTTAAGCACCAAGCAATGGCCGGTTCTGACCTTGGCGATGATCACAAAGAAATCTTCTCTGGTGAAAACGCCCTTAAAGCTGGCGGCGGCAAGAACACGATGAACCAGTTCTAATGTCCGACCACTTATAAGTACACTTTATAAGTAAAAGTTTTAAGAAAAGCCGTCCTACCTTGTAGGGCGGCTTTTTTATGCGCTATACATAACCCCATCTCCTGCGATAACAGTGCTACTTAAGCAATCGTTTCATTAACTGCCATTCATTTACTCAGCACTTCTATTACTTGAGTCAACCAAAACAAAAGTTTTACTTGTTATTCACCGATAGCTTTCATACGATGGTAATCACTTAGATAATAATTTACATAGTATTAAAATAATCGGGAGCCATCATGCAAGAGATAGAGCTAAAGTTTTTGGTACCAGAATCACGACTAAAAGGCTTGCTGCGTCAAGCACAAGTCAAATCATCTGAAGTAACGCAACTGGCAGCCCATTATTATGATACCCCTGACCAACAGCTTGCACAGGCGGGTATTGGCTTACGTATTCGTAAAGAAGGCGATGCATGGGTACAGACCATCAAAGCGGGTGGCGACGGTATTGCGGCACGTTTAGAGCACAATGCGCCACTGGATAATGAGCAGGTACAGGCAATGCTCGATAGTAATACGCTTATGCCCGATTTAAGCATTTATAAAAACACCTCTGTCGCTCCTGCTTTGGCTGAATTTAAACTAAAAAAACTGGCCAAAAATCTTACTCGGTTATACGTGACCGATGTCGAGCGCACCACACGATTGCTGGTAGATGAGAGTGACGATGAAGCAAATAACCATGTCGAGATGGCATATGATTATGGAGAAATTATCCACGGTAATGATGATAGCCAGCGCGACGCTATTCAAGAAATTGAGTTTGAGCTGGTATCAGGCGATATAGACTTTTTATTTGCCACGGCCAAAACGTGGTGTAAACGCTATAAGCTTTGTCTATCTACGGTGACCAAGGCTGAGCGCGGTAGCTTGCTGATTACAGGGCAACATCATAGCCCAGGCGTCAGTGCTGACCTTGACCAGCTGACTATCAACAAAGACAGCAGCATGCCTGCATTTATACGGGCAGTAGTGCATAACTGTCTGTTGCAAATACTACCAAATAGCAGTGCCATCGTCGCGGGCAGCGAAGATGATGACCATATCCTGCAACTGTACATTGGCATTGCCCGCTTGCAAGCTGCCCTACAAGCATTCGCCAGCTATTCTGACGAAATCAATCCAGACTGGCTACCAATAATAAAACAAACAGCGGCTTTAATTAATGACTACCAAAAGCTTGCCTATCTCGCCTCCGATATAGAGCCTGAGTTACAACAGCACGGCGCACCTATCGTCGATTGGACAGCTGACATTGATACGCTCAAGATTACCCCAAAAGATGCCGTCGGTGCCAATGATTTTCAGCTGACCTTACTTGAGCTGATTGCCTTTACCATGAGCGACCCAAGCCTTGAACCGCAAGCGGATAAACCCGTCAGCGATAAGCTGGCAAAAACGCTATCTAAACAGTATGCAAAGCTTGGCAAAGTGGCGCAAATACTACAGAGTAAAAAGGCTACGGACTCAGATAGCATTACTGTAGAGAATAATGATTTAAAAAATGATGAGTTACAAAGTATTGATTCAGAAGATAGTGACTTAGAAAACGTCAATTCAAAAAGTATCAACTCAAAAAAACTTGATGTAGAAAATGACGATATAGAAAATAGTGATACAGATGACAAGGATGCAGAGCAAGCAATGAGCAAGCTGCATCAGCAGTTAACAAGCTTACTTTATATCAGTGAATTTGCCGCGCCATTATTAGAGAAGAAAAAGTCAAAAAAGAAAACCAAGCGCTGGCTAAAACGTTTGGTCAAAGCGCAAACAGCTTTGAATCACTATCGCAATCATATAATGTATCAACAGCGCTATCAGTTGAAATCAGAGACAGATAGCAATGCCCTATATGGCGCTGGTTGGTTTGCAGCCATGCTAACAAGAGACCATAAGCGCAGCGAAAAACGCTTGGCTAAAGTGATAGACAGCTCAATATTTTGGTAAAAATGCTCATAGCATTATGAATCAAGCTTAGAATAAACAAAGCTTTAAATAAAAATCTTAGCATAAAAAAGACAGCTCATTATATATGGGCTGTCTTTTTTATAAACTTAGCGCTCTTATAAACCTAGCACTTTCATACGCTCGCTAACTGGCTGATAGGTTTTCTCGCCAGCAGGCTCAACAATGTTACCGAACGGCATTTGCGCGACCAATTCCCAACTATCTGGGATAGAAAAAGCCTTAGCGGCATCTTCATCAACAAGCGGATTGTAGTGCTGTAGGTTGGCACCAACGTTCAAGGTACGTAGCTCTGTCCACATGGCATATTGATGCATGGCCGAGGTTTGCTGAGCCCAAACTGGGAATCTGTCTGCATATAACGCAAATTGCTCTTGCAGCGATTGAGTCACGTTTTTATCTTCATAAAACAGCACAGTACCCGCAGCAGCACGGAAGCCGTCTAGCTTTTGCTTACTGCCAGAAAAGTCGCCATCACCAACGGCTGCACGCAGTTTCTCTTCGGCGATATCCCATAGCCGCTGATGCTCGGCACCAAACAATACCACCAAGCGCGAAGATTGTGAATTAAAAGCAGAAGGCGTATGCAATAAAACACGCTCGGCCATATTGACAATTGCTTGTGGCTCTACTGGTAGCTCATTGCCCAAAGCATATACCGAACGGCGTTCATCAAAGGCTTGTTGTAAAGTGACTAGACTTTCTTTAGACATCATCATTATCCTGATAACTATAATAGAATGTAGGTTAAACGTGCCGTATTTGGCATGACACGTTGATATTAACAAGGAGGCTATTATATCAATATACTAAGTAACGTCTAGACTCTATAAAGTTTATTTTATCAATCACTCTATAAAGTTATTCTGTTTTACTTAAGCTTGAGTGAGTAATAAATAGCAGTTAATTAGCGATAATCGTCACTGCTGTACCTTCTTTAACCTGCTCGAATAATTCCATAATATCCTCATTACGCATACGTATGCAGCCATGTGAGAGTGGCGCGCCCATCGGCTCGCTGTCTGGCGTACCATGAATATAAATATAGCGCTGATAGGTATCACAGCCACCTTGGCTATTGCTGCCCTTATTAATTCCCTCTTCCAAACCACTTAACCAAAGAATACGGCTTAATATCCAATCGCGCTCAGGATGGCGCTTGCCAAGCTCTGCACTATATATCTCGCCCGTAGGAATACGGCCAATTAATACCGCATTTATGGGTTCATCTGTGCCAATTTTCTTGGCGATAAAATGTTTGCCAAGGGGCGTACAGCCGCTATCTTGCTGACTGCCTATGCCATTTTTAGCAGTAGATACCGTATATTGAGTCACTTCTTTATCGTATTCATAGAGCGTGAGCATTTGCTGAGCAATATTAATCACTAAATGCACATCAGATTTTTTGTTAAAGTTTTCGTTATTCGTCATAAAGGGATTCCAGCGGTCATTCACCTAATGGATGTCATTATTGACCGCGTGATGAGTAAGTTGAGTGAATTTTTCTATTATTAAGGGATTGTATCAAGGCTTTTGGCACCGTAATATAGGGGCACACTTTTTGATGCTAGCAGATTATGACGACTATTTCACCGACACGTGTGTCGATGTATGATTTTCTCTATCAAGATACCAAGCCGATGGTGTCATTATTGGCAGATGCGGCCAAGCTTTCATTACCGCAAGCACGCTTGGCGATGGATGCCAGCTTGCAGGCTATTGTCAGTGCCTTGCTTGCTTATCAGCAGCATAATGATGGGCAAGCCGTGAGCAAAAAGCTGTTTGGGCGCGGCGCGGTCAAAGAGCTGCGCCAATATAACTCGATGAATTTTTCGACCATCAATGCGACGTTATATCATCGCCATGAAGCGGCGGATGCGATATTTTATGATAATGCTCGCGTGATTAAAGCCAGTGAAGACATTGCTAGACAGATTGACGCGACGACGACGCAAGTGCAGATATTGCTCACGTCTCTATGCGTGATTGTCTTACGCGAGCTGGCTATTTTAGCCGAATATAGCCAACTTGATAACGACGAGATGGATAAATGGTTTGCCTTACAACCGCAGTTTTTATCAGCTGCTCGTTTTGCCGCCAATGAACCAACTTCTATCGAATCGAATGAAGCTAATGAAGCTAGTGAAGATAAAAATTTAACTGCGCCGACAGAAGGCGTTTTAGACTCGGCAGCAGAAATACAAGCAGAAGTCGAGAATAGCTCTAATACAGAACGTACCTTATTAAGTATAGAGCAGCTCACTGATACCCCGCCAGTTTTTAATCCTTACTGGCATGAATTGACGACATTTAAACCTGAACGTCATGAGCCGGTGCAAGACATGCAACTGGCGACGGGTAATTATTTAAAAGTCATCGGGCGCTCATCTGCAAATGCTCAGCAAGGCAAACATAATGACTTGCTCATGTTTGCGGAAATGACCGCTATCAGCTTACCGCACCAACGCTGGTTGCTGCAATTGGCTAAAATTTCAGAAATATACTTGCAGCGTAATCGCCTACGTATTACCTCCGAGCCTGCCAGCGCACCAAAACCACCTTTGGTCAGTTTGGGTCTAATCGGTAGCAATAACGACAATACGCCGACCACCACCAGTGAAAAGCCCATTGAATACGACGCGCCTATACCCCTCTGGAAAAATCCGGTTATCTTAATTATTATAGCTGTTATCGGGGTGCTCGGCGGGCTTGCCGCTCTTAAATATCAAAGCCAAAAATCTGATGGCGTGTTACTGGCGACAGAAGAGGTCATAGAACAAGACCTTATTAAGGAGCGTCAACAGCAAGATGTGGCTATCGTCATGGTAGACGATGATGAAGATGGTGCTGAAGAAGCAAAAGCAGCACAATGATAAGTGGCAGCAATTAATACATAACTTATTAAGCATCAAAAAATAGTCGAACAAACCTGCAAAAACCCATAAAAAAAGGCGCTAACTTAATAGCGCCGTTTTTATTTCTTCTTGCTTATGTTGTGTCGCTAGTAGACTGACTTTAAAATCGATATAGTGCGACTGGAATGAATTTTTCGTAGCCTCTGTGATAACAGCAAGCAAGGAAAATTTATAACAGTCGCACGTGACTATTAACGTATCATCTATGTCTCGAATTGACTACCGCAAATCTGGCTTACTTCGATAAATCACGACCACGGCTGGCTTCAATCGCCAAACGTAGACCATTTAAACGGATGAAACCTTCGGCGTCTTTTTGATCATAAGCGCCCGCATCGTCTTCAAAAGTGGCGATTTTTTCATCAAATAATGAATCATCTGACTTACGACCAACGACGCTTACCGCACCTTTGTATAATTTAACGCGTACTGTACCGTTGACATATTCTTGTGATTTGTCAATCAAGGCTTGTAGCATCATGCGCTCAGGGCTGAACCAATAACCGTTATAGATAATCTTAGCGTAACGTGGCATCAGCTCATCTTTTAGATGCGCCGCTTCACGGTCAAGCGTCAATGATTCGATACCACGGTGTGCTTTTAGCATAATAGTACCCGCTGGGGTTTCATAGCAGCCGCGTGACTTCATACCGACATAACGGTTTTCGACGATATCTAAACGACCGATACCATGCTTACCGCCAATCTCATTAAGCTTAATCATCACTTCATAAGGCTTAAGCGCTTCACCATCGATAGCAACGATGTCGCCTTGTTTGTATTCTAATTCTAGATATTGTGCTTCGTCAGGTGCTTCTTCTGGGCTAACTGACCAGCGCCACATATCGTCTTCTGCTTCAGCGTATGGGTCTTCTAAGATGCCGCCTTCATATGAGATATGCAGTAAGTTGGCGTCCATTGAATACGGAGATTTTTTCTTATTGCCGGCATAATCGATAGAAATATTATGTTCTTCAGCATATTTCATCAAGCTTTCACGGCTCGATAAATCCCACTCACGCCATGGCGCAATGGTGACCACATCAGGAGACAAAGCAACGGCGCCAAGCTCAAAACGTACTTGGTCATTACCTTTACCGGTCGCACCATGGCTAATAGCATCGGCGTTATGTTCTTTAGCAATTTCAACCAAACGCTTGGCAATTAATGGGCGCGCGATAGAAGTCCCTAACAGATACTCGCCTTCATAGATGGCATTGGCGCGGAACATTGGGAATACATAATCACGGGCAAATTCTTCACGTAAGTCTTCGATATGGATATGCTTGATACCCATCGCTTCAGCTTTGGCGCGCGCAGGCTCAACTTCTTCACCTTGACCAATATCAGCGGTGAAAGTAATCACTTCTGCATCATAGGTTTCTTGTAGCCATCTGGCGATAATTGAGGTGTCAAGACCACCTGAATATGCCAAGACGATTTTATTAATAGTTTTTGGATCAAGCTGAGCCATGAAGAACTCCTAATATAAGAATTTATTGTCGAATACATTTAATGGGACGTAAAATGCGAATGATGGGATGAAATCAATAAAAGATAGATTGCCTGCTCAGTGTACATCATATTTACTAACGGCAAAAGTGGCACTGCCATCAGGCACTGGGTTTTCCCTTATATTTGAGGTTAATTCTATAAATCCGGTTATTTCAAATAACAGTCGCTGTAAACAACCCTCATTAAACAACCCTCGTTTTTAACAACGTTCTTAAAACTCTGGCAAAAGTTAATCCGGTAAAAATCGCTTATCATTTATGTACAGATATTTTTCCGCATATTTAGTCAGGTAGGCAAATCTGTTATGATAGCAGCACAGCAAGACTCCCCCCCCTTCACTCCCGTATATGACGATATAGAGCGCGATGACACCATGACTGATTCGATTAGAGAATTAACCATCCTGCAGCCAGATGATTGGCATATTCATTTGCGCGATGATAAAGCGTTAGCAACCACCGTTCCGCATGCCGCCCAAAGCTTTAACCGCGTCATCTGCATGCCAAACCTTGTGCCACCTGTTAAAAATGTCGATGATGCTCATGCTTACCGTGCGCGTATCATGCAGCAGCTAGAAGCAAGTAATTTGAGCGCTGAGCGCAAAGCAGCTTTTGACCCACGGATGACCTTGTATCTCACGGATAACACCAGCGCCCATGATATCGAAATGGCGGCAAAATCAGGTATCGTACAGGCGGTCAAGCTCTACCCTGCTGGCGCAACCACCAACTCTGCTGATGGCGTTACTGATATCAATGCCCGCGTCGATATCTTTGAAGCGTTAGAAAAATACAATCTGCCATTACTGCTACATGGTGAAGTGACTCACGACCATGTCGATATTTTCGACCGCGAAAAACGCTTTTTAGACGAAGTATTGGCACAAATAATTGTCAAATTTCCAACCATGAAAATTGTAATGGAACATATCACCACCAGTGATGCCGCTGATTTTGTCTTAGCCCAAGGTAACCAAGTTGCTGCCACCATTACGCCGCAACATCTGATGTTTAACCGCAATCATTTACTGGTCGGTGGTATTAAACCGCATTTTTATTGCTTGCCTATTTTGAAGCGCGAAAGCCATCAAAAAGTATTGTTAGATGTCGCCACCAGTGGCAATCCGAAATTCTTTTTAGGCACAGATTCTGCGCCTCATGCAACGAACGCAAAAGAATCTGCTTGCGGCTGTGCCGGTTGTTATAGTGCTGCCAACGCCTTGCCGCTATATGCCACCGCTTTTGATAGTGTCGGTAAAATTGATAAGCTTGAAGGGTTTGCGAGTCGCTTTGGTGCTCAATTCTATGGCTTACCAGTCCACGAAAGCACCATTATTTTGATAAATACGCCGATGCAAGTACCAACCGACTACCCTTACTTTGATGGCTCGTCGTTAACGCCGTTAATGGCGGGCGAGATATTACCTTGGTCTATTAAAGACTAGCCTTGGTCTATTAAAGCCTAATAGTGATGACGTAAAACTGCCTGCGTCTCTATTATCTATTCGATCCTCTATAAAATAAACATCGTCCTACTGGTATAAATTGTGCGCAGCCTCTGGAGTGCGAAGCGCACAGCAAGCAAGGAAAATTTATACCAGTAGCGTATTATAATATTTGTACTTATTTTATTTAGGGCTATCTCCTATGATAGACAATGTGCTTCTGCTAAAAGGCAACTCCATTAGCAAAAGCAATACTCGCATCATAGGATGTTTATTTTTTAGCGATTTTTAATTCAATTCTTTAACTTAATTTTTTACTTCAATGTCACAGCACGACTGATAAAAGCGATTTAACTTGATATGACCATTCAAAACGATGCCGCCCTACCTGAAAACAACGCAAACAATACTAGCAATGTCACTAATACTAGCAATGTCACCAACACGACCGATGGCAACACAGACGAACAAGCGCCCATGACCTTGAAAGAGCGTTTTCGTAAGTTCTTGCCTGTAGTCGTCGATGTCGAAACAGCCGGTTTTAATGCGCAAACCGACGCCTTATTAGAGATTGCCTGTATTCCTGTTTTGCTAAATGAGCAGGGCGTGTTTTATCCAGGCGAGGCTTTAAATGCTCATATCGAACCCTTTGAAGGGGCAAACCTTGAGCCAAGCGCCCTCGCCTTTACCGGTATTGACCCTAAAAACCCACTACGTAAAGCCATTGCCGAAGATGAAAAAACTGCCCTACGCCGTATTTTTAAAGGTTTAAAGGAAGTGCGCCGTACTGAAGACTGCCGCCAATGCGTCCTTATCGGCCACAATGCGCATTTTGACTTGGGCTTTTTGAATGCGGCGGTGCTGCGTACCAATAGCAAAAACCATAATCCATTTCACAATTTTTCAGTCTTTGATACCGTGACCCTGTCTGCCTTAGCATTTGGACAGACAGTATTAGCACGTGCCTGTAAGGCTGCTGGTATTGATTTTGACGGTAAAGACGCTCATTCAGCGCTCTATGATACCCAAAAGACCGCTGAGCTGTTTTGTCATATCCTAAACAGCTACCCTATGCTATCGAATGCGATGCATCTTGAGCAGAGCAACTCGGAGGTGACAGAAGATAGCACCGCAGACACTACCGTACAAGCAACCGATAGCGACACCAAATAACATAAAGCACACGCCCTCCATTGTTAAACGCAAATAATAGTGCTATCTATAGTTAATAACCTGCTATGGATTATTTGAGCTTAACAAAAGGGACTTTGCTATGGAGCCACAGTTTAAGTTATGGGCAACCATCATCGGTTATATGCTGCTCGCTTTAACCATTAGCACTTGTACGTCGTTATGGATTCGGCATCATTTAAAGCGTAATGACCTACATCCACGCCGCGCGCTCAAAAAAAGATATTTAATTTTAAAAAGACGCAGAAAAAGGCTTGACAGAAAACGCAGACGCCATTAGAATACGCACCACTTCAGCATAAAGGTGAAAGCAGCTGAAGCGTTGTACTAGTCCCCATCGTCTAGAGGCCTAGGACACCGCCCTTTCACGGCGGTAACGGGGGTTCGAATCCCCCTGGGGACGCCACTATTTGGCGTCACTTGTTAGCAAGTTTGCTGTAAAGCATTGATAAGACTAATAAGCGTACCATCAAAAAGCCCATTCACATTTTTTGTGAGTGGGCTTTTTTTATGCCTGTTTTTATAGCTGCTCATTTCTCATGCGTTGTTATAATTTCGTATCAGTGACAATGCAGCGGTTTATGATGACTCTTTATGATAAATTTATAAAAGCAAAAAGCTTATGACAGCAAAAAGCCAGCGATTAATGCTGGCTTTTTTAGGGCGTGTCTTCAATTGGATAAGGCATAAATAATAGTTACAATACCGCATCTATTGAGTCGATGCGAGAAATACAAGTTATGGCAAGAAAAGCATTAACAGATACGCTTTGGGATCAATTGCAAT
>Ga0209633_10000078_pt1 | contig 111552 bp, 101 predicted proteins | sample Cruoilmetagenom1_FD_187290 | JGI IMG/M metagenome (GOLD analysis project Ga0209633, IMG submission 187290) | Oil polluted marine microbial communities from Coal Oil Point, Santa Barbara, California, USA - Sample 1 (SPAdes) (version 2) | ecosystem: Environmental > Aquatic > Marine > Oil seeps ... | reverse complement strand
AAAATTATTCTTATTTGATATAAACAATGTTTCTGAAACTGGTAAAATTATTGCCTTCATTTTATTGGGTGTACTGGTTTTAATTATATCATTTGTATATCAAAAAATTAAAGTATTAGTTCTTGATCATGATAAACCCAATAAAAATGATGAAACAGATTAAATATATAATACTTATACTTTTTGCTAATCTAACTATAGCTCAGCAAAATACTACGGCTAAATTATCGGCAATTCATAAAGATGGTTTACATGAAATAAACCTACCTAATGAGATTCGATCATTTTCTAAAAGAAATTTAAATGATTTTAGAATATTGGATAGTCATGGAAAAGAGGTTCCATATTTCATCCGTAAAAAAAATAAGACCACAACAACTAATGATTTTATTGAATTTGAAATAATTTCAAGAACTGTAGTTAAAGACACAAGCTCTATTATAACATTTAAAAATCCATATAGTACATTACAAAATATGGTAATTACAGTTGCCAATTTTGCTGGATCTAAAACCTATAGCCTATCAGGTAGTAATGACCAAAAACAATGGTTTGGATTGGTTAATAATATTAGGTTAACTAATCTACAAGATACTAAAAAAACAAGTATTGATAAGACAATCTCTTTTCCGTTATCCTCTTATCCTTATTTAAGAATAATATTTAAGGAAAAAAATTCTCAAGCTCTAAATGTTTTAAAAATTGGTGCTATTTCTAGTCAAGTTGTCCATCAAGATCTACAAGAAGTTAAGATCAAATCAAAAAGTATTGTAGAAATTACTGATCAAAAGAAAACTCAAATTCACATCACTTTTGAAAATTATGAAATTATAAACCATGTTCTTTTTCAAATTGCATCTCCAGAACTCTATAATCGTCAGGCCAGGCTTTATAAAATTTCATCAAGAGAGGTAAAACATAAAACTGAGCAATATCAAGAAAACTTAGCTAGATTTAATCTTAGCTCAAGCAATAATAATATATTTAATATCTCAGAAATTTTTGAAAATGATATTTATATAGAGATTGATAACAAAGACGATACAAATTTAAGTTTTAATGAAATTGAATTCTTCCAAGAGCCATTATATATAATAGCATTGTTAAAAGCAAATGAAAATTACATTGTTAAAACAGGTGACAAAAATCTAGACGCTCCTCAATATGACATTTCTTATTTTAAAAACAATATTGCTAATCAATTACCAAAAGCTGAAATCATTAATGTCGTTCAACAAGAACAAATATCAAATAATATTGTTGACGCATCATTTTGGCAAAAATCATGGTTTATGTGGCTTAGTATTTCAATTGCCGGGATTGCCATTTTATATTTTACGATGAGTTTAGTAAAAGATATAAAAAAGGAATAAGTCGTTTTATAAAAAAACTTGAAACCGGCTAACCCTGCTTGTTCGGCTGGCGAACTCTAGGCCTTTATTCGCCGGAAAAACTACATGAAAGCGTGGCAGAGCCCCACGAGAGGTGGGCAGGAATCGGGGAATTATTTATGACCCGTTTGCTTTTTGAAGAAAATTTGATTTTCGATACTAATTTTCTTCAAAAAAAATCATACATCTTAATAAATTCAACTAATAATAAGTATATCGTCTTACCTTAGAAATATGCTTGGCCAATCTTATTACTTGATGGCTATACCCATATTCATTATCATACCATATATAAATAATTGCTGTTTTTCCATTAGGAGTTACTATAGTGGCATGACTATCAAAAATAGCCGGAGCAGAAGTACCTACAATATCTGAAGATACCAATTCATTACTTAAAGAGTATTTAATTTGCTCAACTAGATCACCTTCTAAAGCATATTTTTTCATTACCGAATTTAAAGATGAGATACTGGTAGAATTTTCCAAATTTAAATTTAATATGGCCAAAGAACCATTTGGGACAGGCACTCTTATGGCATTTGAGGTCAGTTTACCTGCTAATGATGGTAGTGCTTTTGCAACAGCACTGCCCGCTCCTGTTTCGGTAATAACCATATTTAAAGCAGCGGCTCTACCTCTACGATATTTTTTGTGCATATTATCCACTAAATTTTGATCGTTGGTATAGGCATGGATCGTTTCTAAATGCCCACTCTCAACACCAAAACTATCTTCAATTACCTTTAAGATAGGTGTAATAGCATTTGTTGTACAAGAAGCTGCTGAAAATATATCAACCGTATCCGGATCGTATTCATTATGATTGACTCCATGTACAATATTGGGTACTCCTTTACCAGGAGCCGTTAATAATACCTTATCTGCACCTTTACTCAATAAATGTCTACTTAATGCTTCCTTATCTCTAAAAGCACCAGTGTTGTCAATAATCAAAGCATTATGAATACCATAATCAGTATAATCTATATCCTCTGGTACATTTGCAGAGATCATATATACCGTAGTGCCATTAATCAGCAAAGCTTTATTTTTAATATCTGCTATTACTGTACCCGGAAATTCTCCATGTACCGAATCATTTCTTAATAATGAAGCTCTTTTTTCAAGGATTTCTTCGTTAATTTCACCTCGGGTAACTATTGCTCTTAAACGCATCTGTTTACCCTTACCAGTTCTCACCATCAATTCTCTGGCCAATAAGCGGCCTATCCGACCAAAACCATACAATACTACATCTTTAGGTTCAATGCCATTTGTTTTTTCAGCACTTTTCAGCTTATCACTCACAAAATTTACAATATTGTTCTCATTTTCTGCCAAATGAAATTCATAAGCTATTTTTCCGATATCTAATTTCGCAGGTGGCAATTCCAATGATTGAATGGCTCTTGAAATTTCTACGGCATCAAAAATTGAAATAGGTTTTTGGACAAACTCACTTGCATATTCAACTAATTTTAAAATTTCACTAACATTTCTGTTGATGAGTTGGTTTCTAAAAAGTACAAGTTCTATTGAACTATCATACCATAGATCACTTATAATTTTAATAAATTCTACAGTAGCTCTTCTTCTATCCGCTTGGAAAGCTAATTCAGATTCATAAGATTGATTTTTTGTCATTTTTACAAAATTTTGTGCAAAAGTACTATTTCAAACGTTTTCGTAAAAGTTTTATTATAAAAAAATCCTCCAGTAAAACTGAAGGATATTTTAAATTTCTAATCTTGTTAACTTTAGGATATTAATTATTGACCATTAACCTTAGGTATTCAACATAACCATCTTCATTTAAAATTTGCACAATAATTAGCTTTCCTTTATTCTTTCTTAAAACATTTTCTACTTCTTGTACATCATATACTTTTTCATCGGCTATTTTTAAGATAATATCACCATTTTTTACTCCATTTTTTATAAAATCTTTATTCTTAACTTTTACAAACTGAACACCATAATTAATTCTATACTTTTCTGCATCTTTTTTAGATATTTTTTCAAGATTACCCAATAGATACTTAGAAAAATCTAGCTTATCAATGGTTTCTTTTCCAAACTGATTACTCAATTTTACTTTGAATTGTTTTTCTTTTCCATTTCTTAAAACGGTTACATCAACAATATCACCAGGACGTTTGGTACTTATAAAACCTTGCATATTAGAAAACTTATTAATTTTAATATTATCCATTTTAGTAATAATATCATTTGCTTTTAATCCTGCCGCTTCGGCTCCACCGTTTTCAGTTACTTCAGAAATTAATACACCTTCAGTTATTTTTAAATCTAATTCATCAATAAGATCATTATTTAACTCAGAAAATTTAATGCCTAAATACGCAGTTTGCACATCTCCAAATTCTAGTAAATCATCTATTACTTTTTTAGCAATATTAGAAGGCACTGCAAATGAATATCCTACATAAGAACCAGTTTGAGAGGTGATAGCGGTATTAATACCCACCAACTCTCCTCTAACATTTACCAATGCACCACCGCTATTACCAGGGTTAACGGCTGCGTCGGTTTGAATAAATGATTCTATCATTCTGCCACCAGAAATATTGATATTTCTGGCCTTTGCACTTACAATTCCTGCAGTTACTGTTGAAGTTAAATTAAAAGGGTTTCCAACGGCCAGTACCCATTCTCCTACCCTAACATTATCAGAATTAGCAAAAGAAACAAACGGCAATTCAGTGGCATCAATTTTTACCAAGGCAATGTCTGAACTCTCATGAGTTCCTATTACTTCAGCTGCATAAGACTTTTGATTATTTAAGGTAATTTCAATTTCTTTGGCTCCTCTAATAACATGATTATTGGTAATAATATATCCGTCAGGAGAAATAATAACACCGGAACCCGTACCTATAGTTGTTTTACCACCTCCGCTGGCATCGGCTCCATAAAAAAATTCAATTAATGGATTAGAGCCAGAAATAGAGACATTCTTAACATGTACAACGGCATTTATTGTTTCTTCAGCCGCTTTTGTAAAATCTGTAACCTCTGCGGCATAATTGGAGGTAGATATATAATTAGTTTTTACAAATTTTGGTTGCGATTCCGAATCTAAATTCTCAGCTTTTTGACTATTCCCAACCACATAAACATAAGAACTTATGGCAATAAAACCACCTAAAACAGATGCAAAAACTAAACTTATAATTTTTTTCATTTTAAAATATTTAATATTAATTTGCTTAAATAACAGTCAAAATTAATAGTTTATTATTATATTTTTTTGATTTTAACTATACTTTAACAGCTGATAATCCTTGAAAAAATGTTTACATTTGTACACTTATGCAATTATCATTTTATAAATATCAAGGTACCGGAAATGATTTTATCATCATAGATAACCGACAATTAATATTCCGCAAAAATGACACCAAACTGATTGCTGAGTTGTGCAACAGAAAATTTGGCATAGGGGCTGACGGATTGGTACTGTTAGAACTGTCAGATTTACATGATTTTACTATGGTATATTATAATGCTGATGGTCATGAAGGCAGTATGTGTGGAAATGGTGGAAGGTGTATTGTGGCATTTGCTAAATATTTAAAGATTATTGATAATAGTACTGTATTCGATGCTGTAGATGGAGTACATCAAGCTAATATAGAAAACAATACTGTAAGTCTTAAAATGAATGATGTTTCTGCTATTCAAGAAATTTCAGATGAATTATTTTTAGATACCGGTTCACCGCATCATATTACTTTTGTGGATAATCTAGAAAAAGTAGATGTTAAAACCATTGGAAAAGAAATTAGATATGGAGCACCTTATTTTGACCAAGGCACTAATGTTAATTTTGTAGAGCAAAAAGACAAAAATACATTTAAAGTACGTACTTATGAACGTGGCGTTGAAGATGAAACTTTAAGCTGTGGTACAGGGGTAACCGCTGTAGCGATTGCATCACATAAAGCAAAAAAAACGAATACTAATAATATTTCCCTAGAAACTTTAGGAGGTAGTTTAGAAGTTTCGTTTACTGTTGATAATAATATCTACAAAAATGTGTTCTTAAAAGGTAGTGCTATTTTAGTTTTTAAAGGAGAGATAAATATTTAGTTCGGAAACGTACTACGAGCAGTTGCTTTCAAAAATGGAAAATTTAGGATTTTAATAAACAATATCATATTCTTAATGCAAGTTTTAACAGGAAATAACATTTATTTAAGAGGCTTAGAACCTGAGGATCTAGATTTTCTGTATACAGTAGAAAACGATGTAAACTTTTGGGAGGTTAGCAGTACGCAAACCCCTTATACCAAACATGTTTTACAACAATATTTAGCCAACGCACATCTGGACATTTACGAGGCTAAACAATTGCGTTTAATTATAGCTGAAAATGAATCGCACAAATACTTGGGCATTATAGATATCTTTGATTACAATCCACAGCACAAGCGTGCAGGTTTAGGAATTTTAATTTTAGAAAACGAACAACATAAAGGGTATGCCTCTGAGGCACTAAATATATTGACCGATTACTGTTTTAATCAATTAAATCTACATCAACTATTTGTCAATATTAGTACAGACAATAAAAACAGTATCAAGCTTTTCAAAAAACATGATTTTGTAAAAATAGGCCTAAAAAAAGAATGGATATATTATAAAGGAGCTTTTAAAGACGAAATTCTATTTCAATTATTAAAACCATGAATTTTAAAAAAATAATACTTTTAATATTAACAATTATTGTCATTATTGGTGCTGTAATTGGCTATAAATATTATAAAAAAATATATGCACCTAATGTTTTAGAAGACGCATCTATTTACATCTCTTCAAATTCCGATTTTAACCAAATTTTACAGGAAATTGATCCTTTAATAAACAACTCCGATAGTTTTGAATGGGTAGCAAAACAAAAAAACTACCCCAATGTAATCAAAGCAGGTAGATACCTTGTTAAAAAAGGTATGAGTAATAATGATTTGATCAATTTATTAAGAAGTGGTAAACAGACACCGTTAAACTTAACCTTTAACAATCAAGATAATATAGAAAAACTTTCAGGAAGAATTGCTGCACAAATTGAGGCAGATTCTATTCAAATTCTTTCGGCCTTAACTGATAAAGACTTCCTCTTAAAAAACAATCTAAACAAAGCTAATGTTTTGGGTATTTTTATACCCAATTCTTATGAAATTTATTGGAATACTTCGGGTGTAAGTTTTAGAGATAGAATGTTAAAAGAATATCAAAGATTCTGGAACGATAGTAGAACCTCAAAGGCTAAACAATTAAACATGACTAAAAATGAGGTAATTACTTTAGCCTCTATCGTTCAAAAAGAAACCTCTAAAATAAGTGAACGCCCCATTGTAGCAGGACTTTATTTAAATAGACATCGAGACCATTGGGCCTTACAAGCAGATCCTACGATTATTTTTGCCTTAAAACAAAAACACGGACAAGACTATGAAGTAAAGCGTGTATTAAATGATGATCTATCTATAGATTCTCCTTACAATACGTATAAAAATGTCGGTCTACCTCCGGCTCCAATTGCTATGCCAGACATTTCCTCTATTGATGCCGTACTCAACGCTAAAAATCATGAATTTTACTATATGTGTGCTAGCGTTTCCAATATAGGTTCTCATGAATTTGCCCGAACATTAGCACAACATAACAGAAATGCAGTAAAATATCAACAATGGATTAGCAAACAAGGTATAAATAGATGATGCAATGGTGATGTTTGCTAAATTAAAACCTTTATTTTTTTGTTTCTATCTGTTCGTTGGTAGTCTTTTTATCAACGCACAACAATCCTCTACTTTCTGGCAAAAATCTGACACACTTCATAAACAGCGTAGAAATGCTGTTTATATCATTGAAGCTTCTACTGCTGCATTAACATTGGTCGGTATTAATCAGTTATGGTACGCCAATTTTGACAATTCTTCTTTTCATACTATTAATGATAGTAATGATTGGTTGCAAATGGACAAAATTGGGCATGCTTTAAGTGCATATTATGTAGGTAAAATGGGAATGAATGCCTTAGATTGGGCTGGAGCATCTAAAAAAAATCAATTGTTATATGGAGCGACATTAGGATTTGGATTTCTTAGTGCTGTTGAAATTTTTGACGGATATTCTGAGGAATGGGGGTTTTCAACAGCTGATATTATCGCTAATGCAATGGGTACAGGTTTATTGGTTGGACAAGAATTACTATGGAACGAACAACGTATTCTTTTAAAATATTCTTTTCATACTACCAAATATGCTAACCAAAGACCTGAATTATTAGGGGAGAATTTTTTGGAACAAACTTTAAAGGACTATAATGGACAAACCTATTGGCTATCTGCTAATCTATGGTCCTTTAATAAAAATAGTAAAATACCCAAATGGTTAAATATTGCTTTTGGATATGGTGCAGAAGGTATGATATCAAGTAATAATGATTATTTTGTCAATAATAATATAACAAATTCAACTGAGAAATTTAGACAATATTATTTAAGTCTGGATATTGACTTATCTAAAATAGAAACGCAATCTAAATTCTTAAAAACGATCTTCTCAACGGTCAATTTTATCAAAATTCCGGCTCCAACTTTCGAAATTACTTCACAAGGCAAAGGTAGATTTCATCTGTTCTACTTTTAACCTTTTAATAATCAATTGTTTAAATTTTTTCTGATTTATAAATTTATTCGTATATTTGCTCGCTGAATTGAAAATGCGTTTTTAACCCCTTTAATGCATCAACAATGAAAAAGAAAACTATACAACTAGTAGTATTATTAGTAGTTATTTTTGTGATTTCCGGTTTTACCGATATTTACAAAGTCAAAACAACTACTTTAGCTAAATACAATGTACCTCAGGCTAATTATCTAGCTACCGTACCTCAAGAAATTAAACCCTTAACAATTTTTAATTATCCTTATACAGGTAAATCCTTTATAGGTTTTAAAGAAGCTTTGGCTTTTAAAGAATCTCAAGGAAAGTATAACAGAATTAATAGTTTTGGGTATTTAGGTAAATACCAATTTGGGAAATCTACTTTAAAAAGATTTAAAATCTATAATACTACGGCGTTTTTGAAAGATGCAGAAATGCAAGAAGATGCCTTTCTAGCCTTGTGTTCACTTAATAAATGGATATTAATTAGAGATATTAAACGAAGCGTTGGTAGAAGAATAAATGGTGTAAGAATTACCGAATCTGGTATTTTAGCCGCCGCCCATTTGGCAGGTGCCGGTAATGTGAAACTATATTTAAGAAGTAATGGCACCGATAGTTTTCAAGATGCGTACGGAACAACTATTGAATACTACTTAAAAAAATTTGCAGGCTATGACACTTCTTTTGTAGAAGCGAATAAAAAACCAGCTTTATAGTCTGAGTTCGACTTAAGATTATAATAGAAATAAAACTTATTGTTTCTGCATTTAATTGATAGTAATAATTATATCATTGAGGCCTTAGAAATCTATTTAACTTGTATTGTGTAATATAATGCTATACTAACCCGTTTGTGCTCAAAAGGCTAACTTCCATAAATTTTAAACTACTTATTCATTATTCATAAAACCGAAAAACCCAAAACAAGAATTTAATCAGGTCTTGGGTTTTTCTCCCTAAATAAAAATGAAAAACTTAAAATGAGTTATACCAATTTAATTATAAAATTTGTCATAAATAAATCGAATTTTCTACTTGTTTTATGGTTAAATTGGTATTAGTTAAAATTTACAAATTCTTTTTAATTGCTGCTTGAGCAGAAGCCACTCTTGCAATAGGAACTCTAAATGGAGAACAACTTACGTAGTTCATACCTGTTTTAAAACAGAATTCAACTGAACTAGGTTCACCACCATGCTCACCACAAATACCTACTTTTAAATTTGGCTTGGTAATTCTTCCTCTTTCTGTTCCCATTTGTACCAATTGCCCAACTCCTTCTTGGTCTAAAACTTCAAAAGGATCAACTTTTAAAATTCCTTTTTCTATATAAATTGGCAAGAATTTACCAGCATCATCTCGAGAATAACCAAATGCCATTTGAGTTAAATCATTGGTTCCAAAAGAGAAAAACTCAGCATGTTCTGCAATTTTGTCTGCAAGTAAAGCAGCACGAGGAATTTCAATCATGGTTCCAACCAAATAATCAATCTTATCATTTCTTTCTTCAAATACCATATCTGCAGTCGCTCTAATTATATTCTCCTGATCAACAAACTCTTGTACAGTACCAATTAAAGGTACCATAATCTCAGGTTTTGCTTCAATACCCTTTTCCTTTAAATTTAATGCCGCTTCAATAATTGCTCGGGTTTGCATTTCGGTTATTTCCGGATAAGTATTACCTAATCTACAACCTCTATGTCCTAGCATTGGATTAAATTCTTCCAATTCAGATACTTTATTTTTAACTGCTTGTAATGAGATATGCATTTCTTCTGCTAGTTCTTTTTGTTGAGCTAATTGATGTGGAACAAACTCATGTAAAGGTGGGTCTAGTAATCTTATGGTTACTGGTAAACCTTGCATAGCTTCAAAAATACCTTCAAAATCTTCACGTTGCATAGGAAGTAATTCTTTTAATGCTGTTTTACGACCATTTAAAGTATCTGCCAAAATCATTTCTCTCATTGCTTTAATACGGTCTGCTTCAAAGAACATATGTTCTGTTCTGGTTAATCCAATTCCTTGTGCCCCAAAATTGCGGGCTACCATTGCATCTTTAGGAGTATCAGCATTTGTACGAACTTTCATAGTAGCATACTTGTCTGATAATTCCATAATTTCAGCAAATTCACCACTCAATTCAGGCTCAATAGTTGCTACTTTACCTTCAATAATATTACCTGTAGATCCATTTAATGAAATCCAATCTCCTTCATGGTATACTTTTCCATCAACAGTTAATGTACGAGTTTTATAATTAATTTTCAATGCACCAGCACCAGAGATACAACATTTACCCATACCACGTGCAACAACAGCAGCGTGTGAGGTCATACCACCGCGGGCTGTTAAAATACCTTTGGCAATATTCATCCCTTCTAAATCTTCAGGAGAGGTTTCAATTCGAGTTAAAATTGTATTTTTATATTTATTAGCTTCATCTGCAAAGAAAACCAATTTACCAGTTGCTGCTCCGGGAGAAGCAGGTAAGCCTTGTGCAATTACATGCACTTTTTTCAATGCATCTGGGTCAAAAATTGGATGTAATAATTCATCTAACTTGTTAGGTTCTATACGTAATAAAGCCTCTTCTTCAGTAATTGAGCCCTCTTTTAATAATTCCATGGCTATTTTAACCATAGCAGCACCTGTACGCTTTCCGTTACGTGTCTGTAAGATCCAAAGCTTACCATCTTGCATGGTAAATTCCATATCTTGCATGTCATGATAATGTTTTTCAAGTTTTTCCTGATAACCATTTAATTCTTGATAAATATTTGGCATTAATTCTTCTAATGAAGGATAATTTTCAGCTCTATCTTCTTCATTCACTTTTGCCAATTCCGCCCAACGTTCCGATCCTAATTTTGTTATTTGCTGTGGAGTTCTAACACCGGCTACTACATCTTCTCCTTGTGCATTAATTAAATATTCGCCATTAAAAACATTTTCCCCGGTACCTGCATCTCTTGTAAAACAGACACCAGTACCTGAATTCTCGCCCATATTACCATACACCATTGCTTGTACATTTACAGCTGTACCCCAATCTGCAGGGTATCCGTGCATATTTCTATAATACACCGCTCTATCTCCATTCCAACTATTAAAAACGGCAACTATAGCACCCCATAATTGATCCCATGGATTTGTTGGAAAATCATGCCCGGTACGTTTTTTGACTGCTTCTTTAAAATCATATACCAAATCTTTTAGATCTTGAATTGTAAATTCTGTATCTAATTCAATATTTCTTTTATGCTTTAAAGCCTCCATTATTTCTTCAAAAGGATCTATATCCTCTTTTGACTCAGGTTTCATTCCTAAAACAACACCACCATACATTTGTATAAAACGACGATAAGAATCCCATGCAAAGCGTTCATTTTTAGTTTTATTGGCCAAACCAACAACCACATCATCATTTAAACCTAAATTTAAAACGGTATCCATCATTCCTGGCATAGAAACTCTAGCCCCAGAACGTACAGAAATTAATAAAGGGTTTTCTTTATCACCAAACTTGGCTTCCATAATACCTTCAACATTCTCTATGGATTCCTCAACCTCTTCCTTTATCATGCCTACTACGGCATCTTGACCTAATAAATTATATTCTGTACAAACTTCTGTAGTAATGGTAAATCCGGGTGGAACAGGTATACCTATTTTACTCATTTCTGCCAAATTAGCCCCCTTACCTCCTAAAAGATTTTTCATAGTGCTATTGCCATCGGCAGATTTATTACCGAACTTATATACTCTTGTTTTAACTTCTTGAAGTGTATCCATAATATTTAGGTTTAAAATGTATTTTAAATTTCCCGTCAAAATTATGAACAATAAACATCTGATTTAATGATAAATGTCATATTGAAATGCGACATTTGTTACATTAAAAAATTATTAATGAGTTTGAATTTATGGTAGATTAATAGCTATTAAATAAAGAATTAATTCTCTAAGGCCTCATGAATGTTTTCCCATTCTAACATCAGACGATCAATTTTATCTTTTTTTGCTTGATAATTTTCAAAAAATTGGGGTTGACTTGTTAACTGATCATATTGATCAGCATCAGAAAGCTTTTTATCAATCTCAGCTATTTCTTTTTCCAAATCTGCTATTTCATTTTCAATTCTTGAAAGCTTATTTTGTACTTGCCTGAGTTGTTTTTCCTTTTCTCTATTATTTTTATTATTACTTTTAGTAGCCGCTACAACTTTCACTTCTTTAGTTCTCTTTTCAACTTCTCTTAAGTTTTCAATATTATGTTCTTGCAAATAATAATCAATATCACCTAAATACTCTTTAATATAACCATCTTTAAATTCATAAACAGTATTGGTTAATCCTTGTAAGAAATCGCGATCATGCGAGACAACAATTAAGGTGCCTTTAAAATTTTTCAAGGCCTGTTTTAATACATTTTTTGAAGCAATATCAAGATGATTGGTTGGTTCATCCATTACTAAAACATTAAAAGGCGATAATAACATTTTACATAATGCCAATCTATTACGTTCACCTCCAGATAGTACTTTTACTTTCTTTTCTACGTCGTCTCCACTAAATAAGAATGCTCCTAACATATCTCTCACTTTTACTCTATTACCATCTGTAGAAGCATCTTCCATTGTTTGTAAAACTGTTTTCTCTCCGTCCAAATATTCCGCTTGATTTTGTGCAAAATATCCAATCTGTACATTATGGCCTAGTTTTAAATGTCCATAATACGGAATTTCATTAACAATTATTTTAGCCAACGTAGTTTTACCTTGACCATTTTGTCCCACAAAAGCAATTTTACTGTTTCTCTCAATCAATAGATTCACATTATTCAGCACTTGCTTATCGCCATAATTTTTAGCTAAATTTTCAGTTTCAACTACTACTTTTCCGGGATTAACAGATACTGAAAAGCGGACTTTCATCACAGCATTATCATCTGCATCAACTTCAATACGTTCTACTTTATTCAGTTTTTTGATAAGTGATTGAGCCATGGAAGCTTTATTGGCTTTGGCCCTAAATTTTTCGATAAGTTGTTCAGTATGCTTTATTTCTTTTTCTTGGTTTTTTTGAGATTGTAATTGCTTTTCTTTCAGCTCTTTACGCTGTACCAAATATTTAGAATAATTGTATTTATAATCGTAAATTTTACCAAGAGATATTTCTATAGTACGATTGGTTACATTGTCTAAAAACATTTTATCATGAGACACCAACATAATTGCACCGCTATAATTCTTTAAAAAATCTTCTAACCAAATGATAGACTCAATATCCAAATGGTTAGTAGGCTCGTCTAATAATAAAATATCATTATTCTGTAATAATAATTTTGCCAATTCTATCCGCATACGCCATCCACCAGAAAAAGTATCGGTAAGTTGATTAAAATCTTCTCTTTTAAAACCCAATCCTTGTAAAATTTTCTCAGTATCACCTTGGTAATTATACCCTCCAATAAGTTCAAAACGATGTGTTAGATCACTTAAATCTACCATTAATTGATGGTAAGATTCACTTTCATAATCGGTTCTTTCAACTAAAGCGACATTAACTTGCTCTAATTGTTGTTCTACCTTTTTAATTTCTGTAAAAGCCTGATAAGCTTCTTCAAGTACGGTTCTACCAAAAATAAAATCTATATCTTGCTTTAGAAACCCTATTTTAATATTTTTCTCAAGTGCTAAGGTACCTTTGTCATATTCTTGCTCATTGGCAATTATTTTCAATAAGGTAGACTTACCTGCCCCGTTTTTACCGACCAACCCTACTCTATTTCCGGCATCTAATTTGAAAGTGATACCGGAGAACAAATCTTCTCCTGCAAAAGAAACAGTTACATTATGTGCGTTTAACATCTTATTGTAGTTAAAAGTGTATCATATATTACACTTTAGTTTTATTTTAATTTTACATTTGCAAATCTATCATTATTTTTTACAATAAAAATGCTAAAAAAAGGAACAAAACTTTATAGTATCATTAATAATAAATGTCCGAAATGTAATGAGGGGCATTTTTTTGAAGATAATAATCCTTTGCATTTAAAAAAGGTCTTGAAAATGAATACTTATTGTCCAAAATGCGGTTTTAAATATGAAATTGAACCTGCATTTTATTATGGTGCTATGTATGTTTCTTATGCACTTACTGTGGCCATGTCAATAATTTCATTTATTATCATGTACTTTATAGGTTTAAGCTTATTAACAATCTTTATAGGCATCTTTGTTATGTTAGTTGTTTTTACACCAATAACGTTACGAATTTCCAGATTGATTTACGGTAATATATTTATTCATTATGATCCTAATTATAAAAATGAAGAGGGCATAAAATTGTCAAATAAAGCAGATTAATTACCCTTTGATCTCTCAAATCTTTTAATATCGATAGTATTATCCAACGCCACACCGCTTTCTAAGTGATTTAATAATTGTTTTGCCATTTTTGGAGCCAACATCACACCTCTGGTTCCCAGTCCGTTTAAAATTGACAATCGCGAATGTTGAGTGTGCCTACCGACTATTGGTCTTCTATCTTTTACCGTAGGGCGAATACCTGCCAAATGTTCAACAACTTTATAAGGTACTGTAATTATTCTATCAAGTTTTGTTAGCAATTCTTCTTTAGCCTCATCGGTAGGGATTAATGTTTTGTCTCTCCAATTAAAAGTAGCTCCAATTTTATAATAATCATTTCCTAAGGGCATTATAAAAATTGAAGATTTGATGATAAAATCAATATGTAAACCTGGAGCATGAATAGTCAATAATTCTCCTTTGGCTTCTTTTAAAGGAATATTTTTAAAATAGGGATTCTTAACAACACCATACCCTTCACAAAAAACGAGCTGTTTTGCAGTTATATTTTTGTAAGTAATAGATTCTTTCTCTACATTAAGTAATTCATACTCAAACCTTTCATTGAAAAATTTGTTTTTATTGTCAAGATAATTCTTATAGGACGCTAATAAGATTTTAGTATCAATTTTTCCTGTATTGGAAATTTTACCAAACCCAAAAGGTGCATTGATATACACGTTGGAATTTATAATAATCTTAGGCTGCATATAATTGACAAAAAAAGGCTTATCGGAGGCGGCAAACCAATTATTCTGCTCTTCTACTGAAGTGAAAATTCTGTAAACATCTATGGGAAAATCAAATTGCGTAGCTAACTTTTCCTCTATGGATTTATAAAAAGGAATGGCTATTTTCAACTGATCTAAAGCATCCCAAACCGGAGTAAATCGTTTTAAAATTACCGGATTATAAACACCACCTGCAACAAGAGATGAATTTTGAGAATTATCTTCAAATACCACAAACGATTTTTGACTATTTTCTAACACTTCGGCAAAAGCCAAACCTGCCAAACCTAAACCCACTATGATATAATCTACATGCATATGGCAAAGGTAATTGATATTTTATATTCACCAGGCCAAAGGCGTGACACTTTAAATTAAAGTTTCATCAAAAAAAAACTCCCACTCAATGAAGAGCAGAAGTTTTTTAGATATACTACAGTGAGATTTTAGTAATTCCACATATCTAATTCTTTGTTTCTGATATTCTCTTTAAGTCTATCAGATTCTAGAACTTGGAATAATGCGTTTCCTTTTATATATTCAGCAACATCTCTATTACCATATATATTTTCTTCTCTATAAATACTTGCCACGAAGCGACGTGCATTTAACAAATGATCATAAGAAATTGGGAATGCAGAGTTTTTATTATTAAAAACTTTCATTTGATGAGTTATCTCTCTTGCTCCAGGATACCATATCCAAAATAATGGAATTACTTCTTCCTCGGCGTTTCCTTGGTTTAGAAAGTTAACATCTGGTGCAACTGGTGCAATACCTAATAAACGGTATTTTAATTCACCTTGTCTCTTATCGAAATACCATACGCCCTTAATTTTAAGTCCGGCAATATCTCCGGAAGTTAAATCTGTTCTATCTACATATTCATCAGTAATCATTTCACCTTCGTTTAACAAATCGTAACCTGCATCACTAGTATCAATTCTAGACAAACGACCTTCAATATCTTGAAAAGTTAATTTGTTTTCAAAATAAGAATCGTCATAAACATCTACAATTTCACCACTTTTAATACCTCTTAATAAAGTATCATAAAGAGATCTTCTACTAGAGCTAATGTTGTTGGTATCTATAGGATAATAGAATGGTAAATTTATCTTTTCATTCAAATCCACATATTCCCATACAACTTTAGACCAAAGGATATCTCTATCATCTATGTAACCGTAAGGTAATGGTCCGTCATTATCAGCCGCTAATTGTTCTACAGTTTTCATCCCAATTTCTTCAGGAATCGATGCATTTAACAAGTTAGCTTGTGCGTATATTGAGCTTGTTGCCAAAGCTGCAACACCACACGCTACTAAAAAACCTCTTAAATTCATAATATTAATTTTTAATTTGTTATTTGTACATTAAGGCCACCTACTTTCTTTAAGTAGTAACCACTATTGCCTACTAAAGATGCTTTTACATCAAATATAGTAACCATATCGCCTTTTCTAGCTTTTCCTAAAGCTCTAATTGCAGCAGCATTAAATCTTTTACCTTTTACAATTACTGTTGGCGAACCAGGTACTTTAACACTAAAACCAGATACATTAATTTTCAAGTCAAATTCAAAATCAGGAATTAATGCACTTATAGTCATTTTTTGTAAAGATGTCTTAGGCATTTTTATAGTACCCCATTGGTTACCTCTAATAGCAGCCATTGGTGCTGGTATACTTTTAATTCTAAAAGTCTGACCAGAAGTTACAGGTGTACCATCAGGTAACTTACCGGTAACATTAATTTTAACTGTTTTTCCTTTACCAGGACTCATCACATATTTACCTAAGCCAGAAGCTTTACGTAAACCTGGAGCATTAGCTGTAATAGCATTGTCCGGTACACCTGGCATTGAAATAGTAATAGGGTTTTGTACACCTCTATAAACTACATTCATTTTATCAGCTGAAATTACGGCACTATTTGGTTTTGCAACCACCGCGTACTTAGTTTCAATTGGAAGTCTAATAAGAGAATCTCCCTCTTTAAAGATAAATTCACCTTTAATCGCATTCTCACCTACATTACCTGCCGGGAATTCTAAGATAGCCCCACCATCTTTAATATTCGTAATTTCCTTACCGTTTACAATAACTTTAGAAGGCTTTAAACTAGCGTCATAACGACCTAATACAATTTTACCTTTAAAATTAGCTCCTTGTAAAGTTGCAGGTGCTTCAGGTATTAAAATTGTGGTATAATTAGACATTGACACATCACTTTCTAATTGTCCTTGAACCATAGCAGATAACATTTCTGCTTCAGTAGTTTTAATATCAGCCTGAATTTGCGAAAGATTGGTAACCGTAGTTATTAAAGGAAAGCCTTCATAACGGTTTTTCAACCATGGTTGTGTACCTTCAGCTAGCTTTTGGTCTGAAGTATCAAAACGAGTTTTCATACTTGAAATAATACCAGCAAACTCTTTCTTCTTTTGAGCTTTAGCTAAAACGTCAGCTACTTTAGTTCTATAGTTATTTATTTTATCTAAAAATGCAGTACCTTTTTCGGTATACTTTTCTCCTTTAAAGAAGTAAGCATCTCCTGCATCTGTACCATCCATAGATTCGTAATTGTTCTTATCTTCAACTTTCGTTGTCAATTCTTCTTTCATTGTTTCAATGAAAGCATTGAAATCTTGAGATAAAGCCTGAACATTTTTAGCTTCCTTATTCAGGTGACTAAATTTGTCTGGTTGATCTGATGCTTTTGTAGCTAAACTAGCATATGTTGCACCATTTTTATTGTCCGCTGACACGTTAGATTCTGTCAGTTTTTCGTTCATGAAACCAAAAGCAGATAAAACTTGTTTTGACATATTCATTGCTAACATTGCAATAAATACCAAATACATTAAGTTAATCATTTTCTGCCTTGGTGATAATTTGCCTCCTGCCATTTTTTTCTAATTAAGTTTAGTTAATAATTTTAAGTTATATTAATAAATCTACTAATTAGATCTGTTTGACATAGCAGATAACATACCACCATATACACCATTAAGAGATGATAAGTTAGTAGCTAAAGACTCCATTTGATCTTTTAACCTTAAAGTGTTTTCAGCAACAGCATCACTCATTTCAGCTTGTTTAGAAGCACTTTCATATTGTACTTTATATAAACTGTTTAATGATTCCATTTGGCTTGCAGCTAATGTTAACTGCTCACTATATTTACTGGTTGCAGCTACTGAATCAGCAGCAGGCCCTATACTTTCTGCAGCTCCGGCAAAATTTTGAATACTACTAGCTAATCTTCCCATTTTTTCAGAATCAAGGTTAGCCTCTGCTAACATTGTGTCTAATTTTTGAGATAATAAGCTTTCAGCATCACCTTTAACTTCTTTTCCAAATCCATCTCCACCTGCTAATTCAGGATATACTAAAGACCAGTCTAAATCTTCATCAACAGATTCAAATGCTGATACTGCAAATATTATTGCCTCGGTTAACAATCCAATTGTTAACATTAATCCACCTGTTATAGGTCCGATGCTAAAGTGTAATATTTTGAATAATGCTCCTACTAATACAATTGAAGCTCCTAGTCCGTAGACCATATTCATTATTTTCTTTTCTTTAAGTGATTGTGCCATAATTTTTCTTTTTTAATTTTTAAGGGTTAATTCTAATTTTAATTGGGTTAATTAAACGTTGGTTATTATTAATTGTTATACTTATTTACTATTTTTTTTCTTTCATTTTTGTTCCCATATAATCCTGCACAGTTCTGAAACCAATATAGCTTCTTGCAGAATCTGCATATTCATAATCTCTGGTACTTACTTCTAAAAAGTAGGCTACATCTTTCCATGATCCTCCACGTATTACTTTTCTTTTATTGGTATCATCATCTACATTTGGATTCATAGTAGAACCTAAGTAATAAGATACTGGGTTATATGCTGTATTTGTCCATTCTGAAACATTACCGGCCATTTGATAAAGACCATAATCATTAGGATTAAATTCTTTTGCTTCGATAGTATATAAAGCACCATCTGCTGCATAATCACCTCTTTCTGGTTTAAAGTTTGCTAAAAAGCATCCTCTATCATTTAAGGTATAAGGACCTCCCCATGGGTATTTTGCATATTCCAATCCACCACGAGCAGCATATTCCCACTCAGCTTCTGTTGGCAATCTAAAGTTAGGTACTTTACCTACACCTTTTTTCTTACCAGCTAAAAATCTATTTTTCTTTTGACTTCTGAAATCACAGAAGGCTTTTGCCTGATCCCAAGTAACTCCTACAACAGGATAATCATTATAGGCTTGATGCCAAAAATAGTCTTGATGCATTGGATCATTATATGAATAGTTAAAATCTCTTACCCATACCGTAGTATCTGGATAAACTTCTACTGTATTCTTTTTGATAAAATCTTTTCTATTACTACTATTTCTTGCAGCTCCTTCTCTATCAAAAGTAAAATATAGATATTCTAATTTTTTAGTGTTGATTATTCTTCTGCCATCAAAAACTTCAGTAATTGGCAAATAGATACTGTCCATTGCTTCTGCATAACTAGCATCAGGATATTCACTTACATTCCAGACTAATTCCGGCTCCCAGTTTAGTGCTTTCCCTTCAGTTGGAGAATTTAAGTCGCCAAGACTACCATAATTATCCATCATATATTTATAATATACATTGGCAGTAGTATCAGGTTCAGCAAATTTATATTGTTGAATTCCAGAACCATCACCGCTGTTTGAAGCTTCAGCATCTAAATCTGCACTTGCAGCTCCAAATCCTTGTTCTTCAGCAAGAATAGCCAATTGAGTTCTTACAATTGAATCTCTAACTCTAACTACAAACTCTCTATATTCGCTATTTGTAATTTCTGTTTCGTCCATATAAAATGGTCTAACTGTTACTGTTCTAGAAGGTGTATTCAATGCTCCGGCAATGTCCTCTTCTACTTTTCCCATTGTAAAAGCACCACCTGGAATTAAAGTCATTCCTAATGGTTTTTCAGGGAAAAATTTCTTGTTGGATCTAACACCTGTCAGTTCTCCTTTGTCACTTGAACCACAACTCGTAGCTAAGGCAAATACAGCAAGTAAAAAATAAACGGTTACTTTTCTCATAAATGTAAATTTATTATCCCATTTTAGGGGAACAATATTATTCGTTTTTGTTAAAACTATTTTATATTAAAATGGTTTTTGATTTCGTAGAATCACTTTAAGAACGCGAAAAAATTATATTTAGTGTATAACTAATTTAATTTTCTAAAAGTTTTCCACCATCTTTCGGGAATAACTTGATTGCCTGCACTTAAATAATCTTGATACGTACAAGGTATTAACGTATGCTTTGTAGTTTTATTATTTGGATGTTCAATTTCCATCCACCATCTATCACTTTTATTACTTTTAAAAAAATTGATGGTTCTCTCTTCTATTGGGACAATGTATTTTTTGTAATCTTTTTTTGAAGTAAAAGGATATTCATTGATTCTAAAGTTATATCCTTCAATAAAATACCACAACATTTGAGCAATTAAATGAGCGGTTTGATCTTTTTCGTCAAGTTTAGCATTGTATTCATAAATACCAAATGAAGTAACCTTATCACTAATACCAGCATACCTGGTAATTGCACATATGGTTTCGCCATAAAAACCATTAGGCACCGCATTATTATTTGCGGGTGCCTCTGCCCTTCTTATGGCACCTATATCAATACTCACTACATCTGAATCTCGAAAAATAGGCTCTACCAATTTTACATCATTGGCTATTTCGCCTAATCTGTAAATGTCAAAATATAACTTCTCTAATAAATCTATTTCTTCTTGTGAATTGAAATAAGTTTGATAACCAATATTACTATAATTAAATAGGTTGTTTGGTTTTTCCATTACTATTTTACTAAGATACGATCTAGAAGATATTTCTTCTTCAATAGTCCCTAGATCAAATTTTGTATCTACAACTGTTAAATTTACTGATTGTTCTAATTGGTCATAAGCTCTATAATTGGCATAAGTCAAATCTTGACCTCCTCCTATTATTATAGGAACAATATTTTTCTTTACCAATGCTGCTATAATTTCTTGAAGTGCAAAGTAGGTATCGTCTTCTTCTTTACCATGCGGAATATTTCCTAAATCGGCAATCTTAGAAAACCAATTGCCTGGAAACAACTCATACAGATATTTTCGAATAATACTAAAATCATTACCCGTACCAATATTATCTTCGGCTCTTCTACCTTCTAAAACTCCAATAATGGCAATGTTGATACCCTCTAAATCAGGCAAGCCATTTTGTTTTGAATGTATGTGAATATTTTTTCCAATAGATTGATTAGGTAGTAGTGTTGAATGTGCTACAACTGTCTCATCTATGGGTAATAAAAATTCAAAGCTCATATACTATTCTATTGATATTGTTTTATTTTTTCTTGATCGTTTTTTTCTTAGCGGTCTTTTTTTTCTTTGGTGTTTTCTTTTCAATGATAGCCTGCACCTCTTCTAATGTTAATTTTTCTGCCTTAGTAGTTTTAGGCATTTCAATCTTAAGCTTACCTTTTATAATATTGAATCTTCCCCAACGGGCTTTTTCAACTCTAATACCTTCAGCTTCCCAATTATGAATTAACTTATCAATGTCTTTTTGTTTTTTAGTTTCAATAAGCTCTTCAATATCACCTTGCGTTAAATTATCAAAATCGTATTTTTTATTTACATTGATAAATGTGCTATTCCATTTAATAAAAGGTCCAAATCTACCTACTCCTTTTTGTACAGGCATTCCTTCATATTCTGCAATTGGAGCATCTGCCGCAGCCTTTATTGCGATCAATTCTTTGGCTCTTTCCACATCTACTTCCATAGGATTTTCACCTTTATCTAGCGAAATAAATTTTGCACCATATTTTACATAAGGTCCAAATCTACCATTGTTAACAACTATTTCTTCACCTTCAAAATTGCCTAACGATTTTGGCAATTTAAACAAATCCATCGCCTCCTCAAAAGATACAGTTTCTATAGTTTGATCTCCTTGTAAACTGGCAAATTTAGGTTTTTCTTCATCTGTTGCTTCTCCAATTTGCACCATTGCACCAAAACGGCCCAAACGTGCATATACATTCTTACCAGATTCAGGATCAACACCCAACAGGCGTTCTCCTTTTGCCCTATCTGCATTTTCTGAAACATCTTCAACAATAGGATGGAATTTAGTATAGAAATCTTTGATCATTGCCGTCCAATCTTCTTTTCCATTGGCTATATCATCGAATTCCTCTTCTACTTTTGCCGTAAAACCAAAATCTAATACATGCTTAAAATGTTCAACCAAAAAATCATTCACAATTTTACCAATATCAGTTGGCACTAATTTTCCTTTATCAGAACCTACTTTTTCAGTCAATTGCTGTTCTGTTATTTTATTTGCTTTAAGCTTTATTTCAGTAAAATTTCTATCAACTCCATCAATTGTACCTTTAACAATATATTCTCTACGTTGAATGGTAGAAATGGTAGGTGCATAAGTTGAGGGTCTGCCAATACCTAATTCTTCCAACTGCTTTACTAAAGAAGCTTCAGTAAATCTGCCAGGTGGTCTTGTATATCGTTCTGTTGCAGTTATAAAACTATTTTCTAATTTTTCATTTATGGATAACTTTGGTAACATGCCTTCTTTTTCTTCATCATCATTATCTGTACCTTCTAAATAAACTTTTAAGAAACCATCAAATGTAATTACTTCACCATTTGCAGTTAAAATTTCTTTATTATTAGAATTGCTAATTTTCACATTAGTACGCTCTAATTGAGCTTCACTCATTTGAGATGCTAATGTTCTCTTCCAAATCAAACTATACAATCTTCCCTCATCATAACCTAAAGTAACTTCTTGTTTGCCCATATCAGTAGGTCTGATAGCTTCGTGAGCTTCTTGTGCACCTTTAGATTTTGATTTGAAATTTCTGGGTGTACTATATTTTTCTCCATAAGAAGATATTATTTCTTCCTGTGCAGCTTGTTTTGCTTCTTCAGATAGATTAACACTATCTGTTCTCATATATGTGATGAGTCCGGCTTCATATAATCGTTGGGCCACGATCATGGTCTTTGCTACCGGATAATATAATTTTCGTGAAGCTTCTTGCTGTAAAGTAGAGGTTGTAAATGGTGCGGCAGGCGACTTTTTTGCAGGTTTGGTTTGTAAATTTTCCACTTTAAAATTAGCTTCAACACAAGAGTTTAAAAAAGTTTCTGCATTGGCTCTAGTTTCAAAATTTTTAGGCAGTTTTGCCTTAAAAGTTGCTCCCTCTTCATTACTAAATACAGCATCTATTCTATAAGAGGCTACCGCCTTAAATTTTTCTATACTACGTTCTCGTTCAACAATTAACCTAACGGCAACAGATTGTACCCTTCCTGCAGAAAGACCTCCTTTTACTTTACGCCATAAAACTGGAGACAACTCATACCCTACCAATCTATCTAGCACTCTTCTGGCTTGTTGAGCATTTACCAAATTGTAATTTATTTCTCTTGGATTTTCTACTGCTTTTAAAATTGCATTCTTCGTAATTTCATGAAAAACAATACGTTTTGTATTATCATTATTTAACTTTAACTGTTCAAATAAATGCCAAGCAATAGCTTCACCTTCTCTATCCTCATCACTTGCTAACCAGATGGTGTCTACTTTTTTTGCAATATCTTTTAATTTTTTAACTACAGATTTTTTATCATCAGACACTATATATTGTGCAGTAAAATCGCCATCAACATTTACACCTAATTCTTTTGAAGGTAAATCAGCAATATGTCCATAACTCGATTCAACTTGAAAATCTTTACCTAAAAATTTTTCTATAGTTTTTGCTTTCGCCGGTGACTCTACTATTACTAAATTCTTTGCCATATACTTCAATTCAGAATTAATTATTCAAGGTTCAAGGTTATCCCAGACAATCAATTGAACAATGATTTTAAGATTGCAAAAGTATATAGAATTTTTTTAATGAAGTTAAAGAGGCTGATAATTAAAGAATTTTACCATTTTTATTTTATGAGAAATATCAAGCACATAAGATGTCTGTAAAAATTTTGAAGGACGCTTCGATGGAAGGAATATCCAGATATAGCCGGTTCATTGTTGGCAAATTTGGCGGCCAAACTTGAAGTACATAGAGAAGATATGTACCATGCAATATCACTGAGTAATACCAAAATATTATCTTCCCATTAGATATATTTTATATGATTGACCTGAATACTTTGTGCTTAGCACTTATTCTCAATTCAAAGAAAACTGACTCAATAAAGTCAAACCATCATCCATATATTTATATTGGTACATAATATCATCTCCAATCATCAGCAAACGTTCTTCAAGAGGAATTACATCATAAGTATTAATATTTTGAAAATGATTTAGCAATTTAAGATCGTCTATATCCTTTTTATCATAGACCTTTAATCCTGAACTTCCATCACAAATAAAAAGTAAGTGTTCTTTAATTCCTAAGCCATAGGGATTATCCATGGCATATGATTTCTTAAGTTTAGGAGCTTTAATATCTGTAATGTCAACAATTTGAAGACTACTGTCTAATGCTCCGCAAGAATTTCCAGCTCGCAAAGTTATATAGGCGTAGTTTTCGTCAACAACAACGGGATCACAGGCCGTTCCATGCTGAAATTCTGAAACAAATTGCGGTGTAGCAGGAGATTGAATATCATAAGTAAACATTCCGCTCATACTTCCTAAAAATAAATGATCCCCCCTATTGAATATGGTTTCAATATCAAATCCCGCATATACAGATCCAGATTGATTTGGATTTTCAAGATTATCAAGATTAAAAATATTTATGTTATGACTATCAACAGCGTATAAATAATCCTTAACAATTTTAAATCTTGCTAATGAACCTCCTTGTCCAACTGCTGAGTTAGTTTCAGCTAAGGCAAGGTCATTCATAAATCTGATATTCAAAGCCTCAATTTCTTCAATACTTTTTCTTTCTTGTTTAATATCCCAACCCACAACTATTTTATTAGGATCACTATTATATTGACTATAATCTATTAATAGATCTTCCATAAAAGGAACAGGAATATATTTGGGAAAAACATCTTTAAGACGTGATACCTCTTTAATATCAAGGAGATCTGAAATATCAAAAACAAGTAAATCCATCAAGCTATCAACATATAAATAATCTCCTTTTACCTCCATATCTTTATTTGCAATCACTTTAATAAAAGCTAGTTTTTTCGGATTTTCGGGATTTGAATTATTAATGACATGAATTCCTTTATCAATATCATTTACCAATACTAAATTTTTGTAGGCATAGATTTTCCCGGATTCAACAATTGGACTGGGAAGTAAAATTTCTACCGATGATCTCAATTCGTCTAAAGTCATAACCTTTGGACTTGCCACATTTACCAATTGATAGTCACTATTACTATCACAGGATGAAAATGCAAAAAACAATAAAGCAGTTGCAAAAAATATTTTTATTTTCATAATTGATTAATTTAAGCGTCTTTTATGATAGATGGCGAAATTGTTAAAACGTTGCGTTTCATTCTTAATTTATGAAAGTAATCTAAATACATTTCATTTTACGCTCCAGAATGTTTTTTGACTGAATGATGGGATGTTAATTTTCTGCCAATTTGTCATAATTTTTAGTTTTTGGTTGTATCTTTGTAGTCCTATTTTTTAATTTTAAGGATGCATATAGAAAAAATCATAGAAGAAAATAAACAAGGCCAATCTCTGGTTAGCGAACAAACTGATGGTAATCATAAAAAATTATTTATTGAGAGTTATGGTTGCCAAATGAATATGAATGATAGTGAGATTGTAGCTTCTATTTTAGCTAAAGAAGGGTTTAACACTACACAATTGTTAGAAGAGGCTGATCTGGTCTTGGTAAATACATGTTCTATTCGAGATAAAGCTGAGCAAACTATTCGAAAACGACTTCAATACTATAATAAGGTTAAAAAAATTAATCCGACTATGAAGGTTGGTGTTTTAGGTTGTATGGCAGAACGCTTAAAATCTAAATTCTTAGAAGAAGAAAAAATTGTAGATTTAGTTGTTGGGCCGGATGCTTATAGAGATTTACCAAATTTAATTGAAGAAGTAGATGCTGGAAGAAATGCTGTAAACGTAATTCTGTCTAAAGAAGAAACTTATGGAGATGTATCTCCAGTAAGATTACAATCAAATGGGGTTTCTGCATTTGTTTCTATTACCAGAGGATGTGACAATATGTGTACTTTTTGTGTAGTTCCTTTTACAAGAGGTAGAGAACGAAGTCGAGATCCAGAAAGTATTATTAAAGAAATTCGAGATTTAAAAGATAACAATTTTAAAGAAGTTACACTGCTTGGACAAAATGTAGATAGCTACTTATGGTATGGTGGTGGCCTAAAAAAAGATTTCAATAAAGCCTCAGAAATAGCAAAAGCAACGGCTGTTGATTTTGCAAAATTATTAGACCTTTGTGCTAAGGAATTTCCTAAAATTAGGTTCAGGGCTTTTACATCTAATCCTCAAGACATGAGTTTAGATGTGCTGCATATTATTGCAAAACACGAGAATATTTGTAAATATATTCACCTACCCGTTCAGTCCGGTAGTACTAGAATATTAGAGCGAATGAACCGTCAACATACACGTGAGGAATATTTAGAACTGGTTGACAACATTCATAAAATAATTCCTAATTGTGCATTGTCACAAGATATTATGACTGGTTTTTGTGGAGAAACTGAAGAAGATCATCAAGAAACGATTTCCTTAATGCAAAAAGTAAAATACGATTACGGGTTTATGTTTGCTTACTCTGAGAGACCAGGTACATTGGCAGCTAAAAAATTTGAAGATGATGTGCCGTTGAAAATTAAAAAAAGTCGTCTTGCGGAAATAATTGCGTTGCAACAAGAACACTCGCATTATAGAACCAAACAATTTGTTGGAAATATTGTTGAAGTGCTCATTGAAGGGACATCTAAAAAATCTGAAGCACATTGGAAAGGAAGAAATACACAAAATACAGTTGTAGTTTTTCCTAAAGAAAATTACAAAATGGGCGATTTTGTAGATGTGAAAATTGACAGTTGTACTTCTGCTACATTAATAGGTAAGGCAGTAAGTTATAGTAATCACTAGAAGTTAATGTTCGAATTTTACTGATCAATTTTTAATACTAAAAACAAATAAACTAAATATTTCCCCTTTGGGAAATTAAAAAATACCCGTCTTCGCGGGCATAAGTATGGAAAACTTACAAACTATAAAACAACGTTTTGGAATTATCGGTAACGATATGAACTTAAACAGAGCTATCGAAAAAGCCATAAGAGTTGCTCCAACCGATATCTCAGTATTGGTAACTGGCGAAAGTGGTGTAGGAAAAGAATATATACCAAAAATTATTCATCAACTATCACATAGAAAACATGCTAAATATATTGCAGTTAACTGTGGAGCTATACCTGAGGGCACTATTGACAGTGAATTATTTGGGCATGAAAAAGGTTCGTTTACCGGAGCTACTCAAGCAAGAAATGGATATTTTGAAGTGGCAGATGGTGGTACCATTTTTTTAGATGAAGTTGGTGAATTACCGCTTACAACCCAAGTTAGACTTTTACGTGTATTAGAAAATGGCGAATTTATAAAAGTTGGCTCATCTAAAGTGCTGAAAACTAATGTTAGAATTGTAGCAGCCACCAACTTAAATATGATGGAAGCTATCCATAAAAATAAGTTTAGAGAAGACCTTTTCTATAGACTAAGTACAGTAGATATCAATTTACCTCCTTTACGTAAGCGAAAAGATGATATCCATTTATTATTTAGAAAATTCGCTTCTGATTTTGCACAAAAATATAATATGCCCACCATCAGATTGGAGGATGAAGCCCTTAGCACATTGATTAACCATCCCTGGAAAGGTAATGTACGTCAATTAAGAAATATCACCGAACAAATATCTGTTATTGAAAAAAATAGAAGTATTTCTATAGATACACTAAAACATTATTTACCAGATCATATTTCTAATTTTCCAGCATTGATAGACAATCAATCTAAAAGTAGTGATTTTGCCAATGAACGAGAAATTCTTTATAAAGTACTTTTTGATATGCGTAATGATATTACAGATTTAAAAAAACTGACTTTAGAGTTAATGCAAAGTGGGGCTGCTACCACTAATAAAGAAGAAGACACCCAACGCCTCATTCAAAAAATCTATGGCAATGAAAATGAAGATAATTTAGTGGAAATTATTCCACCTAAAAAAAGTGACGCTTACCAAGAAGAACCCACTAATTATAATGATAAATATGAGGATGCAGAAACAGTTGAAGAAACACTATCTCTTCAAGAAAAAGAATATGAAATGATAAAAAAAGCTTTGGATAGAAATCTCAATAAGAGAAAATTTGCCGCCAAAGAATTAGGCATCTCAGAAAGAACTTTATATAGAAAAATTAAACAATACGATTTGTAGATTGATGAATTGTATTAACTTTGAAATTTTAGCATCCTTATTTTCAATATGAGAAACATTATTGTACTTACGCTACTCGTCATTATCACTCAAAATTGTGGTGTCTATTCTTTTACAGGAGGTAGTACCGGAGATGCAGAAACCATACAAATTGATTATTTTCCGAATAATGCGGCCCTAGTAGAACCAACGCTTAGTCAAAAATTCACAGAATCTTTAAGAGACCTTTTTACACGTCAAACCAATTTAAGTCTGACGCAAAATGGTGGAGATCTCTATTTTGAGGGTGAAATAACTGATTATAAAATCATACCCATTACGGCAACTGCAGATCAAACTGCAGCTCAAAACAGGCTTACTGTTGCGGTACGTGTTCGTTTCTACAATAAATTAATAGAAGAAGATAATTTTGAAAAAACATTTTCTTTTTATTCAGATTATGGTGCCTCTGAACAGCTTACCGGTGGTGTTTTAGACACTGCCCTTGAAGAGATTTTTGAACGTTTAACCCAAGATATATATAATGCTTCCGTAGCAAAATGGTAATATGAATATTTCTGAATTCACATCTTTATTAGAACATCCCAACACTATATCCATAGAGCAAACTGAAGCTATAGAAGAAATTATTAATAGTTATCCGTATTTTCAGGCTGCAAGAATTGTACATTTAAAAGGTTTGAAAAATCAACAAAGCTATAAGTACAATACTACATTAAAAACAGCTGCCGCATATACCACCAATAGAACTGTTTTATTTGATTTTATTACTGCTGATACGTTAGATGCTTCAAATGCCATTGAAAAACAACAAAACCTTATTGACACCAACGAAGTTGTTGATGTAGAGGTTGTTAAAATACCTTTGATTAGTAGTACTGTTGAGACTATTGACCCTGAGCTTTCTAATAAAAATATCAAAACGATTGAACAAAAATTAGAAATAGGTAAGCCTCTATCTTTTGACATTAGTGAAATGCATTCTTTCAGTGAATGGTTACAATTAACCACTATTAAACCTATAGAAAGAGAAGAAATTATTAAAACAAAAGCTGCCGAACAGCAAGACTCAAAAAAAGTAAAAAGATTTGATTTAATTGAACAATTTATCAAGTCCAAACCTAAAATTAAGGCTTCAGAAACTATTAAAAACATAGATGTTTCTTTTGAAAGTATTAAGGAAGATGGCACCTTGATGACAGAGACATTAGCTCGTGTATATTTAGAACAAAAAAAATACGATAAAGCCATGCAAGCTTTTAGAATATTAAGTTTGAAATATCCGGAAAAAAGTAGTTTCTTTGCAGACCGAATTAAAGCAATAAAATTTTTACAAAAAAATAATTCATAAATTATGTCTTATACACTATTTCTAATTTTGATTGTTATAGTAGCAGTCTTATTAATATTGATAATTATGGTACAAAACCCTAAAGGTGGAGGTTTGTCTTCTTCTTTTGGAGGACAAGGATCTCAAAATTTAGGTGGTGTACAAAACACTACAAACTTTTTAGATCGTAGTACTTGGACGCTGGCTATTGCTCTTTTTGCATTGATCTTATTATCAAATTTTGCTATTCCTAGAAATACTATTGATACTAAATCTCAAATTGAAGAAACGCTTAACGATAGAAACCCTATTGAACAAGTACCAACTAGTACCCAGAATGAACCGGCAACGGATCAAGATCCAACAAACTAGTTGAACTGTAAATTTCATATTATAAATGCCAACGAAAATGACACGTTGGCATTTTTTTTTACTTAAATTTTATTAAGACAAAATAAAATTTTAAATAAGAATGTCTATCTGTCATATATTTAAAATTGGCACGTTTTTCGACTATACATAAATTGAATTCATTAACTAAAAACTATAAAAAATGAGTAAAATAAACATCAAACCTCTTGCAGATAGAGTTGTAATTGAACCTTTGGCTGCTGAGACTAAAACTGCTTCTGGAATTTACATACCAGATTCTGCTAAAGAAAAACCCCAACAAGGTAAAGTTCTGGCTGTTGGTAAAGGTACTAAAGACGAACCAACCACAGTAAAAGTTGGCGATACTGTGCTTTATGGTAAATATGCCGGTACAGAATTAAAACTTGATGGTGGTGATTATTTAATTATGAGAGAGAGCGATATATTTGCAATTCTTTAAAATTATATTAAAAAATAAATTCCAATTTAGCAATTTAAAAATAAAATAAATTATGGCAAAAGATATAAAATTTGATATTGAGGCACGTGACGGATTAAAACGTGGTGTTGATGCATTAGCAAATGCAGTAAAAGTAACATTAGGTCCTAAAGGACGTAATGTAATTATTGGTAAACCTTTTGGCGGACCAGCTATTACCAAAGATGGTGTTAGTGTTGCCAAAGAAATTGAATTAGAAGATCCTTTAGAAAACATGGGGGCTCAAATGGTAAAAGAAGTAGCTTCTAAAACTAATGATCTTGCTGGTGACGGAACTACAACTGCCACAGTACTAGCACAAGCTATTGTAAAGGAAGGTTTAAAAAATGTTGCCGCCGGTGCAAACCCAATGGATCTTAAACGAGGTATTGACAAAGCTGTTCAGGCCGTTGTTGTAGATTTGCAAAAACAGTCTCAAGTAGTTGGAAGTAAAATAGATAAAATTAAACAAGTAGCGTCTATTTCTGCAAATAATGATGAAACTGTAGGTGATTTAATTGCGGAGGCTTTCGAAAAAGTAGGAAAAGAAGGGGTTATTACTGTAGAAGAAGCTAAAGGTACTGATACTTACGTTGATATAGTTGAAGGTATGCAATTTGACAGAGGCTATTTATCGCCCTATTTTGTTACCGATTCAGAAAAAATGCTTACAGATCTTGAGAACCCTTATATTCTTTTATATGATAAAAAAATATCATCTATGAAAGATCTATTGTCGGTTTTAGAACCCGTTGCTCAAACAGGTAAACCATTATTAATTATCGCAGAAGATGTTGAAGGTGAAGCTTTGGCTACCTTGGTGGTAAACAAATTACGTGGCTCTTTAAAAATAGCAGCTGTTAAAGCTCCAGGTTTTGGAGACAGACGCAAAGCTATGTTAGAAGATTTGGCCATCCTTACTGGTGGAACCGTTATTGCAGAAGAAAGAGGTTTTACCTTGGAAAATGCAACAATTGACATGTTGGGTACAGCCGAAAGAATCACTATTGACAAAGACAATACTACCGTTGTTAATGGTGCAGGAAATAAAAAAGATATTACTGCAAGAGTAAATCAAATCAAAGCTCAAATTGAGACTACAACATCAGATTATGATAAAGAAAAACTACAAGAACGTTTGGCTAAATTAGCTGGTGGTGTTGCCGTATTATATGTAGGTGCTGCTTCTGAAGTAGAAATGAAAGAAAAGAAAGATAGAGTTGATGATGCTTTACATGCCACACGAGCTGCAGTAGAAGAAGGTATTGTTGCCGGTGGTGGTGTTGCTCTAATAAGAACAAAAACAGTATTGGAAAAACTTACTTCAGATAATTTAGACGAAATTACCGGAATACAAATTATAGCCCGATCAGTTGAAGAACCATTACGCATCATTGTTGAAAATGCAGGTAGTGAAGGTTCTGTTGTAGCTGCTAAGGTTTTAGAAGGTAAAAAAGATTTTGGTTTTAATGCTAAAACTGATGCTTTTGTTAATATGCTCAAAGCAGGAATTATAGATCCTACTAAAGTTACACGTGTTGCATTAGAAAATGCTGCTTCTGTAGCCGGTATGATCTTAACTACCGAATGTGCTTTGGTAGATATTAAAGAAGATGCACCAGCAGGTGGCGGTATGCCTCCAATGGGTGGTGGTATGCCGGGTATGATGTAATAATCACTCTTTAGATAAATATATATAACGCCTTGATTAATAAATTAAGGCGTTTTTTATTTGTTAGGAATACTTATATTTGGTGTGAAAGCTAAATATAGCTAAATGGTATTAAACAAAAATAAAATAGTACTTCTTTCTCCATTTTTAATAATAATAATTAATATAGTTGTTGCTGTCGTTTTTGGAAAACTAATTGGAAAGTGGGCATTTATTCCTATAATTTTGATAGAATGGTGTTTGTTTATGTTTTTTATCCTTCGATTTGGAGGTAAAGAATCCATAAAGAAATGGCTAAAAAAACCAACTGGTTCTTTTGGCTGGACAATTTTAGCACTCTTAATGGGTCTAATTACCCTGCCATTGTTCTTACTCCATCATGATTCATTATCTTCTTGGACCATTTGGCTACCATGGATTTTACTGGCTCTTATCAACCCTTGGATTGAAGAATTTTATTGGCGTGGTTTACTTCTGGATTTTACAAGTAAATGGTCAAAATGGTCTGCTATTTTTTTTTCGAGTTTTGTCTTTGCCATAAACCATGCTGTATTTGGTATTAACTCTGAGGTGAATAGTGGTTTTACTATAGTAATTTCTACCTTTATTATGGGGGTGATTTGGGCAATTGTTTATAAAAAGACCAATAGTTTAAGTTGGATAATTTTTGCTCATTTTTTAGTCGATTTTTTTAGTTTGTCAGTACCAGCTTTTTTGGATTTATTTGATACCATGTGATAGAAAAGAATAAATATAACTTTTTCAATTTATGAATAATAATATTTACCTCATTGTACTAGTTCTTATGTTTTTCATTTGGTCTCTTATTGATTTAAGAAAAAGTTACAGAGCTTATATCGTTGTTCCTAGCTATCATACCATAAGTGAATTTTATAGAAATGTTGGTGGAATAGTATTTGGAATTATAGTTGTAATACTTTATTTTTTAGGGTATCTGCCAATTTTTGAATAAATAAATTTAATAATTTTAAAATGTGTAAAAATAATTAAACCATATATTGAAAATTATACTTTACATAATAATAATTATTTTTTTGACCATTTTGACCCAAATTGGTGGAATTATATATCTAATTTCTATACTACTCATTAAAAAACCTAATCAAAAAAGACTAAAACGACTTGGATTTTTTATTGGCTTATACCTATTTACAACTTTTCTAATTGTACCCAATCTTGCACCTTTTTTTGGACGTGAAAAAATAAAACCTGAGTTCGACTTAAAATTTGTTTACAGTTTAGATGAATTTTTATTCAATTTGAAGTCAAATTTTAGAAAGACTAACTGGTTAGTTTGAAAAAAAATGGCGAAAATTGGAAAAAATTCATCAAATCGGAAGAAAATCCTAATAAAAGACAATTTTTTCGCATAAAATTTTTAAAATATCTCGATATTCTTGCAAATTTTATTCTTCAAACCTCATCTTTTATTTGAATTCTGTAAAGTAAATTTTAAGTCGAACTCAGGTTAAAAGAATCAAATACTGTTAAGGCACATTCATTCTTTTACAAACTTGCCAATCGGAATTATGTGCGTCCTGAATTAAATATTGCCATCAACAATATTGCCAGTGAATTTGAAAAGAAAAATAGCGGTATAAAACTTATTTATCTTGACGCTAATTTTCCATTTATAGACAGGTTTCCTCTTTTACCTCATTTGAGCCATAATGATGGAAAGAAAATTGATATTGCTCTAATCTATGAAAACGCAAATAGGCAATTAACGAACAAAAAGCCTTCTGTAAGCGGATATGGAGTTTACGAAAAACCTACTAACAAAGAATACAACCAAATTGAAGTTTGTAAAAAGAGGGGGAATTGGCAGTATGATTTTCCTAAATATTTGACTTTTGGAACTATTAATAAAGAACTCAAATTTTCAAAAAATGGAACTGAAAATCTGGCAAACATAATTGTAGAACAAAATGAAATTGGTAAATTATTTATTGAACCACATTTAAAAAAACGAATGAATTTGAAAAGTAAAAAAGTGAGATTTCACGGATGCCAAGCAGTTAGACATGATGACCATATCCATTTTCAATTAAAATAAAAAAATCTCTATAAGTATTTCTCTAAATACAATTATTAATAATCAAATTAATGCTGTCTTGATTTTATATATATTTCTTCAATAAGTGTAGTGGTAGCACTAAAATCATCTCCCTCTTTTTTTGCAATTTTTATGGCTTCTTCAGCAATAACCAATGCTTCTTTATATTTACCCATTTTATATAATAAAGCGGCGTGGGTATCTGTATTATAATAATTTTTATCTAACTCTATAGAGCGTTTTACCCATTTAATAGCCTTAGTCAGTTTCTTTTTATCATTTTCATTTTCATAAACATTCCATGCTAAAGAATTTAGCAAGCTATAATTGTCCCAATCAATGGCCTTACCATTTATATACTCTATAGATTCGAGCGTACCGTCAGCGTTGTATTCATTTACTATACCGTTACCATTTTTTAGTGTTCCTTTATCTATAGCATTTCCTTTATTGTCAAGTGAAGAAACAACTTCCATCAATTTACCTTCCTCCCACATTTGGATTTTTTTAATTTGTCCACTATCATAATAGTAAGTCCATTTTCCATGCTTTTCATCATTCTGATAATTTCCTATTTCAATACATTTTCCTTTTTCATTATAAAACCTCCATTCACCATTGAGCCTATCACCATTATAATTATTGACCTCATCACCACTTTCTACAACGGCTTCAACAGCATCATTGACATCAACAACTTCACTGGTAACTTTTTCAATATTATCAGCAAGATCCGCTTCCCATCTGCTGAATTTAATCCCGCCCATATAGTTTTCAATTTTATAGATGTTACCATTTTTATTATAGAACCGCCATTCCCCATGTTTTTCACCATGACTAAACTCTCCAATTAATTTTTGTTGCCAATTGTCATAATACTGCTCCCAATTACCATGTTTTTTTTCATCTTCATCATAACGGCCCGTAATCAGTATTCGACCATTACTATGGTAGGCCTGCAATTCTACAAGTAAACCATTATTATAACTTGTTCTTTTTTTTATTTCACCATTATAATAATATTCTCTCCACGACCCGGATTTTTCACCATTTTCATAACTTCCATATGATCTCATGTCACCATTTTCATAGTAACTTTCCCAAACACCTGATTTTTTACCATCATCATCGTAGTTGGTAATACTTTTTAAATTACCGTTATCCCAATATGTGTTTTTCTCTTGAGCATATAAATAAAAGCTTACAATACTAAAAATTATTATTAAAATTACTTTTTTCATTTCTTATATTTAATTATGACCGGCAATATAATAAAAGTAAACTGTTTATTTGTTGTTTAAAAGGCACTGTTTTATATTCGAGAGATTAGCTTCAATAAATCTTTAAAAATACTGACAATTATTATTAATATAAAATAATTGAATTTTTATTTGGAACGTTCATTCTTTTTTATATATTTGCATCTGGAACGTTCGTTCTATTATTAATAACTAAATATAAAATATGAGTAATTTAGAAAACAAAGTTGCCGTGATTACCGGAGGTAATAGCGGAATTGGTTATGCATCTGCCAAAGAATTAAAGGAAAATGGTGCCCATGTAATTATTACCGGCAGGTCATCTGAAAAAGTCAAAAAAGCAGCAGCAGAACTTGGAGTTAAAGGAATTGTTGCCGATGTAACAAAACTGTCACAAATTGATAATCTGGTAAATCAAGTTAAAAATGAATTTGGAAAAGTAGATGTTCTTTTTGTAAATGCTGGTGTTTTTACACCAGCACCAATAGGTAATAACACAGAGGAATCTTTTGATTATCAAATGGACACAAATTTTAAAGGTGCCGTTTTTACATTAGAAAAATTTTTGCCTATACTAAATGAATCCGCATCGGTAATTAACCTATCATCGGTTTTAGCAAATAAGGGTGTTGCCAACACAGCCATTTATAGTGCGTCTAAAGCAGCAATGAATTCCTATACCAAAACATCTGCTACAGAACTAGCTCCAAGAAAAATTAGAGTAAATTCTATAAATCCGGGACCAATAAACACGCCCATTTATGGTAAAATTGGAATGCCCGAAGAACAATTAAATGAAATGGCTACTACTTTTCAAAATAGAGTTCCGTTAAAAAGGTTTGCTGAATCAAGTGAAGTAGCAAAACTAGTTGCATTTTTAGCATCCGATGATTCCTCTTTTATTACAGGTTCTGAATATAATATTGGTGGCGGAATAAACGTAAGTATTTAATTTTTTTAATTTTATTTGGAACATTTGTTCTAATATTTGTAAATTTGAGGATTGGATTTAATTATTCAATCCTTTATTTTATTATGCCAAGAGTAAAATTATTTAACGAAGAAGATGTTCTTGAAAAAGCAATTGAGCTATTTTGGGAAAAAGGTTATAATGATACTTCTATACAGGACTTAGTAGATTATCTTGGTATTAGCAGAGGTAGTTTATATGATACTTTTATTGGTAAAAAAGAACTTTTTGATAAAGCATTTAGTCGTTATAAAGAAGCAAATATTAAAATGATGCATCAGTTTTTAGATTCTCAACCTTCAGTAAAAGAAGGATTGCTAAAACTTTTTGAATTACCTATAAATGCTTCAGTCAATAATAAAGGGGAAGTTAGAGGTTGTTTTGTTGTTAATACCACAACTGAGCTACTACCCTATGATAAAAAAATTCATCAAATCTTAAAAGAAAATAAAATAGAAATTGAAAAAATATTCTATGAATACTTATTAAAAGGAGTTAAGAATGGTGAAATAGCAAAGGATAAGGATATTCATACCATTTCATCTCTTATTTATGCACTTCTAAATGGAATTTTGGTTATTGAAAAGGTTAATCCAGATAAAAAATATTTACTGAACATAGTTAAAACCGGGCTAACCATTTTAGATTAAGTAGTCTACTAATAAAATTAAGAATTATCATAAAATAATCGCCGTTTACACAGCGATTATTTTAATTATATTTACTACTTATGCTTTACTTTTAGGACAAGTACATTCCTCTTTATCACCACATTTAGTACATAATTCTTTAGTATCTTTATGATTGCAAGTACACTCACCTTCAGGACATTTTGTACACACCACATCTGCATGATCTTTAGCACAAGTACATTCGGCTTTATCTTTTCCACATTTAGTACATGTAGCCTCTACTTCATGATCTTGACCATCAACTTTTTTAGCTTTTAAGTCCATTTCACAAACCGGACATTTACCAGCTTCCGTATAACTCTTACCATGCTCACAGTCCATTGGACATTGATACACCTCATCGGCAGCAGCCATTTCTTTAGTAGTTTCTTCTTTAACTTCTTCTTTTTTGTCTTTTTTGCAAGATGTTACTGTAAAACCTACAGCAAATACCATTGCCAATACTAAAATAATTTTCTTCATAATTAAAATTAATGTTTTAATGTTTATTTTTTTGTAAAACTACAATTTTTTGGAGATATTCTGGTGATTTTTATCACAAGTATGTTATTCTTTCAACAATTCTTTACAATTTTTAAACAAACCCAAAACTAACTAATGCTTTTCTAATGTTCTATATTTACAACAATTCTCTAAACTATCATATGCCTCTTCCGTAGCTTTAATCTCTTTAGTATCATGTCCTGCATTGGCAATAGATTGCTTAATCTTTACTAGCGTCGTTTTTTTGTTATTAAAAATACAATACAATTCCTTGGTGTCTTTATTCCAAGTGGCAAATTTCACCCCTTTCGTTAAAATTGCAGCTTTTTCTATTCTTGCTTTACACATATTACAAACACCATCTACCTCTAAGGTCACTTTTGTAGTTCTTGACTGTGCTTCTAATGTAAGCGTAAATAAAGAGAGTATCAATAGCACTAATACCATTTTAGAATTTATAGTATTGGTGATTTTACTCCTAGAAATATTTAAACGTTCCATAATTTTAATTATTAGTTTATTGTTAATCTAAATCCAGCATAATACATACTACCCAAAATAGGTGCGTATACAATGGTGCTATCAAAATATTCGCTAAATGGATTATCACTTGCTAAAATAGGATTTTCTTGTTTATAATTTGTTAAATTTTCTCCCCCGACATAAATTTCAAAATTTTTTGAAAACACTTTAGCAATTTGAGCATTCATCAAGCTATAATCAGGTGCCTTTTGTGATAATTGATATTGAACAGGGTTACTTGAGGTAAAAGGTAAACGCTGTACACCTAACCAATTAAATGTATAATCAAATCGCCAATGACCGCCGTTTACATTAGGGTTAGTTTCAAAACCTAAATTTGCAAAAACACGATTTTTTGGTTGTAATGGTTTTTGTAATGTTCCTTTTTTATAATCTGACTTAACATCATAATACTTATAGGCCAAACGTAAATTTATATTTTTTGTCAATTCATAATTGAATTGAGCCTGGAAATTATTAGCATTTGAATTCCCTTCTAGATTGTAAAACAATACCTGTTGAGGGCTTTCATCAACATCTACAACAACTTGATTTTGAAATAAGGTACTATAAAAGTCAATAGTGAAATCAGCTTTTTTATCAAACAGATTAAATCCTTGTAAAAAACTAAAACCATAATTCCATGCTATTTCCGGGTCTAATCCATAAACTTGACCTTCAGTATCTAAAATATTTATCTTTCTTGAAGATCCGAATAATTTTTGATTTTCCGCAAAAATATTTGCACTTCGCTTACCTCTGCCCACTGAGGCCCTTAGAACACCCTTATCCCAAGGAGCAAATCTCATATGTAAACGAGGAGTTATAAATGTACCCAATAAATTATGGTGGTCTAAACGTAAACCTGCTATTAAGCTAAAATTGTCTAAATTATCATAACTGTATTCAAAAAAACCACCAATAGAATTTTCATTTCTAGCATAATTATTAGTGTTTACAATTTCATCATAAACATCATAAGTAAAGCTTAACCCTCCTTTATATTTATGTAATGTACTTCCTAGAATAGAATTAAAAATAGCATTAGAATATACACTTTTATGATTAATATTATACTGATTTAATCCAAAATAGGAATCTTGATTATGACCACTATAGGCTATTTGAATTCCTATACTCTGATAAGGGGTTTCTGGAAAAACATAACCTAATTTGGCTGAAATATCAAATCGCTCAGTATTAATTTCTGAACCATATTTTATGGTGCTTAATTTATGAATGTCTGGATTAAAATCAACTTCTCCTGTTTGTTTGTTATCTTTTAATAACCTAAAATTGATAAAACTAACCAAACCATTTTCCATATCTGTATATTGCCAACGATTCATTATATTAATTTGTTCCGCCAAAGGGATATCTAAGAAATTATCATCATTTTTATCAATTTCTGAATCTCGCAAATTACCATGTACAAATAAACTAGTATTCCATTTATCAGAAATCTTTTGACTGAAATGCGTATTAAGCTCTAATCTTCCATCTAGAGAACCATAAGCATTGACAAAGAATTTATCATCATTTAAAGGCTTTTTCAATTCTGTATTTATTTGTCCGGCTATACTTTCGTAACCATTAACTACTGATCCAGAACCCTTTGTAATTTGTATGCTCTCTATCCATGTACCTGGTGTAAATGTTAATCCGAATGCTTGAGAAGCTCCTCTAACCGATGGAATATTTTCTTGTGCTATTAGGATATAAGGGCTTGTTAGTCCTAACATCTTAATTTGTTTTGTACCCGTTAACGCATCAGAAAAATTTACATCTATGGAAGGATTTGTCTCAAAGCTTTCAGATAAATTACAACAAGCAGCTTTAAGTAACTCCCCTTCATTAATAGTAACAATATTAGCTGATTGTAAGTAAGATACTGCTGTTTTTTCTTTTTTAGATTTTATTATCACCTCATCTAATTCACTTTCTTCTTGCATAAAATGATGAATTTCTCGAGGCTCATTTACGAAAATAGTATCCGTTTTATACCCAACAAAACTGAATATTAATTTTTTATATTCAGGCTTATATTCAATGGTAAACCACCCTTTATCATTGGTGGTTGTTCCTATATCAGTATCTAACCAATAAATAGTAGCTTCAGGTAAACCTTCTGTTTTACCCGCATTGTTTTTAATCATTGCCATTCCCTTAATAGTAGTTTGAGATTGAATCACTATAGGAATAAAGATAAATATGAATTTTATTATTGCTTTCATTTGAAATTTTATTTTTAATTAATTTATTGATTTAATTGTGCTATTCATAAAAATAACGCAACCACAAACATTAAATAATTAAAAAATCAAATGATAAAAGTATCGTAAAGTACTTGTATGTCTTTATTTACATACGGTGGAGAATATTCTTGGAAGAGGGTAATGGAGTTATCCAAAACCTCAACAAGATTAAAATAAGTATAAACAAATATGGCAACTAACTGTAACGAATTTAATTGTGAATGATGTGAAACTTTTATATTCTCATTTGTGCTTTTCACATCAGTGATTACATCCTTGCAACAAGGTTCTTTTTGAATAGAACTTGAATCAGAATGATTTTGATCGTCAGGCATTACACAACGATCAACATTACCAATAATTGAAACATCAGCAACTTCTCCGGCACAAATATGTTTTTGAACTGAAAAGGACAATGTCGAAAACATTACCAAAAACGCCAAAAGTAACGCTGATATTTTAATAAAGAATTTTTTCACTTTTCAAAAGTATCCATTTATAATCTTTTATGCCTAAATAAAATGTTAATGTTGATGCAAATCAACAATTTAACGAACAAATAGCATTATAATTGCCATTATTAGCATTATTGAGTTTTCAATAAATGTGGCTTTGGTCATAGGTAATTTTAATACCGTACCTAAACAAGCACATTGAATACTTTTTTTGTCAAGTAATACTTTTACAACTCCTATGGTGGTAATTCCCAGAATAATAACCGTTATAATCAAGGCAAAACCAAGTTGCCATCGTATTAAAAATAATAAACCTGTGACAAGTTCTATAAAAGGATAAATCCGTCCATAAATAGGTATTTTTTTCGCTAATGGATCATACTTACTGAAAGAATCCGGAAAACCGTTTAGGTCTAAAAATTTAAAAAAACTAAAAACAATATAAAACATGCCCATAAAATCAAGCATAAAACCACTATAATCAATTGTTTTGTAATTAAGTAAAACTGCTACCGCCGCTATATATCCTAATATTAAAAATAATGGAAATAATTGTTGTAAATCAGACTTTTTAATTTGAGGTATGGCATCATTATCTGAGACTTTTTTCTGAGAAATAGTATACTTATTAGGTAAAGCATTTTGCAATTCATTTAAAGAAATGCCATATTTCATTTCAAGTACAACTTCCTCTTTTTCTAAATCTACCAAAGCTGAAACGCCTTTTATTTTATTGATAGCATTTTCAACATCTGTTCTGCAACCATTGCAAGTCATCCCTTCAATGTTGTATGAATGTTTCATGGCTTAATCAGACGTGTTTTTGAATGAAACCTTACTCAACTATGACTGTTTTACCAACATCTTTTGATAATAAAATGCCGGTACTAAAATTAGGACAAATACAGGATGGATTAAAAATCTCCGTATATAAAAAGTAAATAAATAACCATTTATCATTTCAGACTGCAATAGACCATAAAACACTATTAAAAGCACAAAAAAGGCTACTATATAAAATTTTATTGAAAATTTAATTAATTTTAAATTCTTAAAGATTACATAAATTATGGTTAAAGAAATAAGTGTATTTAAAGCATATCTTAAAAAGAGATTAAAAAATAATGCCAGGCTATCATAGTTGGGTATTGGATGATCTAAATAATCACTTCTGAAATACTCAATAAAGGGATCATAAAATAATTTAGCCGCAAAAGCCCTTACTAAAATAAGCATTACAAAAAGAGCAATGACCAGAACCCATCTTATAATTTTATTCATTTTTACGTTTTTTTAAATAAGAATATCTTCTCACCCAAACTATCCACAATAGAAAAGTGGTTCCATAAATTATTGCCGGAAAAAGTAAACTATGTAAAACATATTGGTATTCAGGATATTTATGCATCAATAAACTAAGAAATAGTATTCTTGCTATATTCATAAAATAGATAATAAAGGTACCTATTAAACCAAAAATTAAAGTTGATTTAAAACTGCCGGAAAAAGCAATAATGAATGTTATAAAAAGTATTATTACACTAATAGCATTACAACCTTCAACAACCCTAGCCGCATAACTATTGCCTATATAAAATTTCATAGTAAGTTCAGACTCATGCTGCTCTACTTTTATTGGATAGCCCAAAAACAAGCCTAACTGCTCTGAATGTTTTGCAACCGTTTTAGTTATTGGAGCACAAGAGTAAACGCCTCCTTTTTGTTGGGTTTGCTTTAAGTAAAAAGAATAAATGCCCACCAATAAAAAATAAGTGACAAAAAATTTAAGTAAAAATATTATGATTATTTTTCTCTTTTTCAAATGAAAGAATCTTAGTTTTGCGGTACTAGTTATTGATTCAAATATAATTTATTCTAATGGATATAAACTTCATTCAACAAAATATTATCAACATATTAACCAAGAATTCAAAATTAGAAATTAAGCTTCAATCAATTTGTAATGACTTAAAAAACAGTATTGAGCATTACGATTGGGTTGGGTTCTATTTTAAAAATGGTAACAAAAAAGAATTAAAATTAGCTCAATTTTCAGGAGAATCTACAGAACATGTTATTATTCCATTCGGTAAGGGAATATGTGGGCAAGTTGCACTGAGCAATAAAAATTTTGTGGTTCAAGATGTTTCTGAACAGGATAATTATATTTCATGTGGTTTTAAAGTTAAAAGCGAAATAGTAATTCCGATTATTGTCAATGGCGAAAATATTGGGCAGATAGATGTTGATTCACATGCCATACATCCATTTACAGAAAAAGATACTAAATTATTAGAGTTTGTTTGCCAAGAAGTTGCTAAATTACAAGGACTTTCATCAATATATTTATCCAATGAAAAACTCATTAATTGATCTTATTACTAAAGATTTAATAAAGTTACAAAAAGAAATCAATGAATATGCTACTGAAGAAGATTTATGGATTATTGAAAAAGACATTCAAAATTCAGGAGGCAATTTAGCCATACACCTCATAGGTAACTTAAATCATTTTATTGGAGCTATATTAGGTAATTCAGGATATATAAGAGAACGCGACAAAGAATTTAACGATAAAAATATTTCAAGAAAGAAAATTATATCTGAAATTGATGCATTAATAATAGGTTTAGAAGAAGTGTTTTTATCATTAACTAAAGAAGATTTGGCAAAAATTTATCCGATAAATGTATTGGGTAAAGAAATGACTACTACCTATTTTTTGCTACATCTTTATGGGCATTTGAATTACCATTTAGGTCAAATTAACTATCACAGAAGATTGATTGGAGAATGATTAATGAATTTTATGATAGTGGCTATTATGCTAAGGTTTATAATTTTAAAAAGTAGTGAAAAAATTTAATAAAAGTATATCTTAAAGCCGAAACACTGAATCTTCTTTACTGTTAATAAAATGTTCATTATTTCTACCCATATGATTAGCGATTAAACTATTGTGTTTTAGTAGCTTTGAGGAAAATAAGAACACAAGTTTATGAGCAATTCAAAAAAAGCAAAATCAGCACTAATTTCGGTATTTCACAAAGATGGACTTGCTCCTATAGTTCAAAAATTAAACGCATTAGGCATCTCTATTTATTCAACCGGCGGTACCGAAAAATTTATTACTGAACTCGGCATTGATGTTATTCCTGTTGAAGACCTAACCTCCTATCCTTCTATCCTGGGAGGAAGGGTAAAAACCTTACATCCTAAAGTTTTTGGCGGAATTTTATCCAGACGCGAAAATGACGATGACATTTCTCAATTGCGAGAATTTGAAATTCCGGAAATAGATATTGTTATTGTTGATCTGTATCCTTTTGAAAAAACAGTGGCTTCAGGTGCTTCTGAACAAGATATTATTGAAAAAATTGATATTGGAGGCATATCACTCATAAGGGCAGCAGCTAAAAATTTTAAAGATGTTATTTGCGTTTCTTCCATGAAACAATACCATGAATTTCTTGAAATTATTACTGTTCAAAATGGTGAAACAACTATTGAACAACGCAGATCATTTGCAGCACAAACTTTCAATGTCTCATCACATTATGATACTGCAATTTTTAATTATTTCAATGCTGACCATAGTTTAGCAGCTTTAAAAATTAGCGAAACCAATGGCAAAGTGTTAAGATATGGAGAGAATCCTCACCAAAAAGGTTTTTTCTTTGGCAACTTTGATGATATGTTTTCAAAACTACACGGTAAAGAATTAAGTTATAATAACTTGTTAGATGTTGATGCAGCTGTAAATTTAATGAGTGAATTTAATCGCAAAACTTCAGAGCCAACTTTTGCTATTTTAAAACATAATAATGCCTGTGGATTGGCACAACGTAGTACACTCTTACAAGCCTATAATGACGCCCTGGCAGGAGATCCTGTTTCTGCTTTTGGAGGCGTGTTAATTTCCAATTCTGAAATTGACGCAGCCACGGCTAGTGAAATTCATAAATTATTCTGCGAAGTTGTTATTGCACCGTCTTATAATGAAAGTGCTTTAGAAATATTAAAAGGCAAAAAGAATAGAATCATCTTGGTTTTAAATGATGTTGAATTACCCAAAACAATCACCAGAAGCTGTTTAAATGGTGCTTTGGTACAAGATAGAAATTATAAAACCGATAGTATTGTCGACTTAGAAACTAAAACAAATAATGCACCTAACGATCAGGAAACAGAAGATTTGATCTTCGCTTCTAAAATTTGTAAACATACCAAATCTAATACCATTGTATTGGTAAAAAACAAACAACTTTTTGCAAGTGGAACAGGACAAACTTCTCGTGTTGATGCTCTTAATCAAGCCATAGTAAAAGCAAAGCATTTCAAGTTTGATTTAAATAATGCGGTAATGGCAAGTGATGCCTTTTTCCCTTTTCCTGACTGTGTTGAGATCGCTAAACAAGTTGGAATTAATGCAGTAATACAACCCGGAGGTTCTATTAAAGATCAATTATCTATAGATTATTGCAATGCTAACAATATGGCCATGGTTTTTACTGGTACCCGCCATTTTAAACATTAAAAAGCTTTTAATTTATCTTTCTAGTTCTAATCTATTTTCTGTATATTTGAGATGTATAATATTTAGTTTTTAATCATTATTATAGGTCAAATTTTACAACTTAACAAGGGTTTATTTTGTTGATAATTTAAGGTTATTATCATTAATAATAAGCAATTTATCCCTTGAGCGAATAATACAAATGAATCATTATAAATTCCTATAATTTTATTAACTTTGGCAATTCGCAAATTTAAATAACCCAAATTAAATAACTCTATGGGATTTTTTGACTTCTTGACTGAAGATGTTGCGATTGATTTAGGAACTGCAAATACACTTATCATTCATAATGGTAAAGTAGTAATTGACAGCCCTTCAATCGTTGCTAAAGACAGAACCACAGGTAAAATTATTGCTATTGGTAAAAAAGCCAATCTTATGCAAGGTAAAACGCATGAGAATATTAAAACTATTAGACCTTTAAAAGATGGTGTAATAGCCGATTTTGAAGCTTCTGAACAAATGATAAAAGAATTTATAAAACAAATTCCTTCTATCAAAAAACGCTTTTTTTTCCCACCTTCTTTGCGAATGGTAATTTGTATTCCTTCTGGTATTACTGAAGTTGAAAAACGTGCCGTTAGAGATTCTGCAGAGCATATGAATGCCAAAGAGATTTATTTAATTCATGAACCAATGGCTGCTGCTGTAGGTATTGGTATAGATATTATGCAACCCAAAGGTAATATGATTATTGATATTGGTGGAGGTACAACAGAGATTGCTGTAATTGCATTAGGTGGAATTGTTTGTGATAAATCTATTAAAGTTGCAGGTGATGTTTTTACAAATGACATTGCCTATTATATGCGTACTCAGCATAATTTATATGTTGGTGAAACTACGGCAGAAAATATTAAAATAGTAGTTGGTGCTGCAACTGAAGAATTAGAGAATCCACCTGAAGATATTTTAGTTCAAGGAAGAGATTTATTGAGTGGCAAGCCTAAACAAATTAAAATATCTTATCGAGAAATTGCAAAAGCATTGGATAAATCAATTTTAAGAATTGAAGATGCCGTTATGGAAACACTTTCTCAAACGCCTCCAGAATTGGCTGCCGACATTTATAATACAGGAATTTATTTAGCCGGTGGTGGATCTATGCTGAGAGGTTTAGACAAAAGACTTTCTCGCAAAACTGATTTACCGGTTTATGTTGCTGAAGATCCTTTACGAGCTGTGGTTAGAGGTACGGGAATTGCTTTAAAAGATCTTGAAAAGTACCAAATTGTATTGATGAAATAGAGATGCCTTAAAATTTCTGAAAATATATGCAACAAATAATAAGTTTTATCATAAAGTATAAGTACTTTTTATTTTTTTTGTTGCTAGAAACATTGGCCCTAACATTTACTATCCAAAGTCATTCTTTTCATAAAAGTAAATTTGTCAATTCTGCAAATATTTTTACAGGCGGTATTTATAAAAGAATAAATAATTTTAAAGAATACACCAATTTAAGAATTCACAACAATCAATTATTAGAAGAAAATGTGCGTTTAAAAAATAGGCTTTCTAAACAATTTATAGACAGCACTTCTAATAGCATTTCCGTTAACGACTCAGTTAAATACTTGCAAAAGTATAGTTATACACCTGGCAAAATCATCAATAATCAATACCATAAAAAATACAACTATTTAACATTAAATAAAGGAATAATTGATGGCGTAAAACCAGATCAAGGGGTTGTCAACAGTAATGGTATCATTGGTATTACCAATACTATATCGAACAATTACGCTACAGTACTCTCCATTTTAAATGAAAATTCTAAGATAAATGTAAAGTTATTGAACAGTTTACATTATGGCACTTTGATTTGGGATGGTAAAGACTATAATGTACTTCAATTGGATGATCTACCGATTCAAGCCAACATAAAAAAAGGAGATACTATTATTACCGGTGGAAAATCTACAATTTTTCCAGAAGGCATACCCGTAGGAAGTATTATAGATATATTTAAAGAAAATAACTCCTATAAATCAATAAATATTAAATTATTTAATGATATGAGTGCCATTGGTCCGGTAAATATTATTACGAATTTCGATAAAGAAGAAATAAATCAATTAGAGGAAAACTTAAATTAATGAATGATATAATTAAAAATAGTTTATTATTTATTTCATTAATTTTAATTCAGATAATTGTTTTAAATAACATACTCTTTTTAGGGTATATCAATCCCCTTTTATATATACTTTTTATTATTGTTTTCCCATTAAGAAGAGATAGAGGATTACTTTTAATCCTAAGCTTTTTATTAGGATTAATTATAGATTTCTTTTTAGACTCAGGTGGTACTAATGCTGCGGCTACTGTGGGAATAGCATATTTAAGATTGCCACTATTAAAAGCACTCATGAGAAAGTCTGAAATAGATTTCCCGGTATTTAAAGTATCAAAATTACCTTTTACTACGCTCATATATTTTATTGCCATCCTAACTTTTACACATCATTTGATATTATTTAGTATAGAATATTTTAAATTTTCTGAAATAACAATAATTCTCTCCAGAACAATTTTAACAAGTATTTTCACAATTATATTAATAATATTTAGTTTATTATTAATGAATAAAAGCAAATCGTAATGGAGAAAAAATATATTGCATATTTTTCTATATTATTGGTAGGGTTAATATTTATTGCCAGGTTATTCTTCATACAAGTTATTGATAGTAAATATAAGCCTTCCCCTCTAAATAATTCTGCTATAGCGGTGAAGTATGATTATCCCGAGCGGGGTTTCATTTATGATAGAAATGGTGTATTGATTGTTGCAAATCAGCCTTCATATGACATTATGATCGTGCCACGCGATGTTAAAACATTAGACACCTTAGAATTTTGCAATTTATTAAAAATAGAGAAAGATGATTTTATAAAAAAATATAAAAAAGCCAGAACATATTCTCCCAGATTACCATCAGTATTTGTTGCTCAACTGTCAAAAAGTGATTTTGCCTACCTGCAAGAAAAAATGTACAAATACAAAGGTTTCTATATTCAAAAACGTTCTTTACGACAATATAGTTTGAATTCCGCCGCTAATGTATTAGGTTATATTGGAGAGGTCAATAATGTCTTGCTAAGCAAAAACAGTTACTACCAACAAGGAGAGTTGATCGGTATTAATGGTGTAGAAAAAGAATATGAAGAAGCGCTAAGAGGATTAAAAGGTGTTAAATTTATTCAACGTAATAGATTCAATAAAGAAATTGGACCTTATAAAGATGGAATTTATGATACTTTAGCCACAGTAGGCAAAGATGTTACCATTACCTTAGATATTAAACTTCAGAAATATGCAGAAGATTTGATGATTAATAAACGAGGAGGTATTGTTGCCCTTGAGCCTGCTACAGGAGAAATATTGGCTCTTATTTCAAGCCCTACTTATGATCCAAATTTATTAGTAGGTAGAGAACGTTCTAAAAATTATAAGAAATTACAAGCAGATGAAGCTAGTAAACCTTTATACGATAGAAGTCTTTTGGCTCAATACCCGCCCGGATCTCCATTTAAAATTATCAACGCTTTAATTGGATTACAAGAACAAGTGATTACCCCTCAGACTCATTTCTATTGTTATGGTGGATTTAGATATGGACGTAGCAGCAAAGCTTTTATGAAATGTCATTGTGGTACTAACGGATCAGCAGTACAATTAGATAGAGGTATTTACAAATCATGTAATTCCTATTTTGCCAATACTTACAAAAGAATTATTGAAAAATACCCAACTTCATCAGAAGGTATGAAAGTTTGGAGTGATCATGTTAAAAGTTTTGGCTTGGGTGATTATTTACATAATGATTTATCCACCGGTGTTAAAGGAGTTGTACCTGATGAGAAATTATACAATAGAATGTATCCTAACTTTAGATGGGGTGCAACCACCAATATTTCTAATGCTATAGGTCAAGGTGAAATTTTAACAACGCCCATTCAATTGGCTAATATTACAGCTATAGTTGCCAATAGAGGCATCTATTTTACACCTCACATTATAAAAAAAATAGACAATAAACCCATTCAAATGGATAAATTTACTGTACCTAAACAAACCACGATCAATCCGGAGCACTTTGATCCTGTAGTTGAAGGCATGTTTCATGTGGTAGAAAACCCTGGTGGTACAGCCAGATGGTCTAAAGTAGAGGGCATAGAAATATGTGGTAAAACAGGAACTGCTGAGAATCCACATGGTCAAGATCATTCTATTTTTATTGCTTTCGCTCCTAAAGACAAACCTAAAATTGCTATTGCTGTTTTTGTTGAAAATGGGTATTGGGGCTCTAGATGGGCAGGCCCCATTGCGACATTAATGATAGAAAAATATCTCAATGGTGAAAGTGTAAGACCCTGGGAAGAAAAGCGTATGCGTGAAGGTAGCATACAAGATGAATACGACAAACAACTATTAATGGAAGAACTTGAGAAAGAGACAGAATAACATATTTGTTGGTATAGATTGGATATTAGTATTGTTTTTTATAATACTGACTTTTCTGGGATGGATAAATATTTATGCTGCTTCTGTAACAGATGCAAGTCAAGGGGTTTTAGATTTCTCAACGTTATATGGAAAGCAATTACAGTGGATAGGATTTAGTACCATTATAATTGTTATAATTATTGCCATAGATTCAAAATTTTATGAACGTTTTTCAGGCGTTTTTTACATTATTTCTATGCTTAGTTTGGTGGGACTATTTATTTTTGGATCTACCGTAAATGGTGCCACATCATGGTATAATTTAGGTGGTTCTAGTTTACAACCCTCAGAATTTGCCAAAGGAGCTACAATTTTAGCACTTGCCAATTATTTAAATGAACCCAATAGAGATCTAAGTAATATTAAAGATCAGTTTAGTGCATTTTCAATTCTGTTATTGCCGGCTGTATTAATCACATTGCAACCTGATGCAGGTTCTGCACTTATCTATTTTGCATTAATATTTGTATTATATAGAGAAGGGCTTCCAGCGATTTATTTAGGGTTAGGATTCTCGGCCATTGCACTGTTTTTACTTACATTATATGCCGGTTTTACAAGTTCAATCATCATTGTTTTTTCACTAATAACCCTCTTTTTCGTTTATTTATTAAACACTAAAAAATTTCAATTAAATAGAGAATGGCCAAAAGTAATTGTCCTTTATGTGTTTATTGGTTTATTTTTATTTAGTGTAGATTATGTTTTTAATAATGTTTTTGAACAAAGACATCGAGATAGATTTAGTATAGTGCTAGGAAAAAATGTTGACACTAAAGGTATAGGTTATAATACCAATCAATCTATGCTTACTATTGGTTCTGGAGGACTAACTGGAAAAGGCTTTTTAGAAGGAGATAGAACACAAGGTAATTTTGTACCAGAACAAGATACAGATTATATTTTTAGTACTGTTGGCGAAGAATGGGGATTTATAGGCAGTAGTGCAGTGATTATTATATTTATTGCCTTTATTTTACGAATAATAAGAGTTGCTGAAAGACAAAAATCTAAATTTAGTCGTGTATTTGGCTACTCCATTGCTACCATTTTCTTTTTCCATTTTATGATAAACATCGGTATGGTCATTGGTTTATTGCCAACTATTGGAATTCCTCTGCCGTTTTTTAGTTATGGCGGATCTTCCTTGTGGGGATTTACTATTTTATTATTTATTTTTATCAGACTAGATGCTGATAGAACTTATGAATGGTAAACACCGGAGTGCTATTTGAAAAAATCAAAAAATGAAGGTTTCTTATTTCTTTTGGGCTTTCCAACAACTCGAGAGGTCTGTGAATTTGATTTATAATTTTTAATTTTTAAATAATCCTTTTCATTAATTTCCAAAAAATCATCCCATTTTTCACTTTCTTTTACAAAAGCTGATACTTCATTATAGGCAGCTACTTTATAAACTACATCATCAGAAGATATAAGTAAATCTAAAGAGATATTGTAGATTTGAATGGCTTCACTTCCAAACAATACGTATGTTGATTCTTCTATAAAATTCTTTTCCATCTTGCTACTTTTAATATAGAACAACCAAAAAGTAAAAACTCCTATTTTTAAATTTAAAATTATTTAGGGATACTGTGGATACTGTGGATACTGTGGATACTGTGGATACTGTGGATACTGTGGATACTGTGGATACTGAAAAATAAAACTATGATATCAATATTTAGAATTTATTATAAAAAAAAAGACCATCTTTTCAGATAGCCTTATCAATTTTATTTTCTCATTAACTATAGTGCAGCCACAAACTTAGTTAATTTCGACTTTATATTAGCCGCTTTATTTTTATGGATAATATTGTTTTTAGCCAATTTATCGACCATTGCCACAACATTAATCAATTGTGTTTCTGCATCTTTTTTCTTTTCAGTCTCACGTAAAACTTTAATCGCATTTCTTGTAGTTTTATGCTGAAATTTATTTCTTAAGCGTTTAGTCTCGCTATTTCTAATTCTTTTTAATGCAGACTTATGATTTGCCATTTTGTTTTAGTTTAACTCGTTAATCGTTTTGATTTATTTTTCATTTTTTGAAACAACCAATAAACAATTTAATATTTTTTGTAGTCCGTAGGGGAATCGAACCCCTGTTACCAGGATGAAAACCTGGCGTCCTAACCCCTAGACGAACGGACCATTCTAATTCTTTGACTTGCAAAGCGAGTGCAAAAATAATACATTTTTTGAACTCTGCAAGTCCTTTTTTAAAAAAGTAGTAATTATTTTAATTAATCAAAGATATTGACCTCAAAGAGCCAATTCATAATCCCTAATACCAATAATCCTAATAACCATAATAAGTGCGGTTAGCACAATAATTATCGGGATAACTTAGAGCACAAACTTAAGGCCTTACCAACTAATACGCCTTAGCAAAAAGTACTCTTTTATGAGAAGGTTTACCTGTAAATACACATTTACCTTCTTCAATTTCAGCATCATTGGGTATACAACGAATGGTTGCTTTGGTCAATTCTTTAATTCTTTGCTCTGTTTCTGATGTACCATCCCAATGTGCGGAAATAAAACCACCTTTATTTTCTAATACTTCTTTAAATTCTTCAAAATTATCTACCTTGGTAATATGTGTTTCTCTATATGCTTTTGCTTTTACAAATAAACTCTTTTGAATTTCTTCTAATAAATTATCAATGCTATCGCTCAATCCCTCTTGTTTTACCACTTCCTTAGTCAAGGTATCTCTTCTGGCTAATTCAACAGTCCCATTTTCAATATCTCTTGGGCCCATAGCAATTCTTAAAGGCACACCTTTTAATTCATATTCAGCAAATTTCCAACCCGGTTTATACGTATCTCTATCATCAAATTTAACCGAAATTCCTTTAGCCTTCAAATCGTCCATTATTTCTTTGGCTTTCTCAGCAATAATCTCTAATTGCTCTTCACCTCTGTATATAGGTACAATTACCACTTGAATTGGTGCCAAATTTGGCGGTAAAACCAATCCTTGATCATCACTATGCGTCATTACTAAAGCTCCCATCAATCTTGTTGATACACCCCAAGATGTTGCCCATACATATTCTAATTTCCCCTCTTTTGAAGTAAACTTAACATCAAAAGCTTTGGCAAAATTCTGACCTAAAAAATGTGAAGTTCCCGCTTGTAAAGCTTTACCATCTTGCATTAAAGCTTCTATGGCATAAGTTTCTAAAGCTCCGGCAAAACGTTCACTTTCAGTTTTTGTGCCTTTTATAACAGGCATTGCCATAAAATTTTCAGCAAAATCAGCATAAACGTTCTGCATTAGTTCTGCTTCTGCAAGGGCTTCTTTTTTGGTAGCATGTGCAGTATGTCCTTCTTGCCATAAAAATTCTGCCGTACGTAAAAACAATCTTGTACGCATTTCCCAACGTACAACATTCGCCCATTGATTGACTAAAATTGGTAAATCTCTATAAGATTGCACCCATTTCCTGTAAGTATCCCAAATAATAGTCTCAGAAGTAGGTCTTACAATCAGTTCTTCTTCTAATTTGGCATCCTCATCAACAACAATTCCACTACCATCTTCAGCATTTTTTAATCTATAATGAGTAACTACAGCACATTCTTTAGCAAAACCATCTACGTGACTGGCTTCTTTACTAAAATATGATTTCGGAATAAATAATGGAAAATAGGCATTTTGATGTCCTGTTTCTTTAAACATTCTGTCCAATTCCGCTTGCATTTTTTCCCAAATAGCATAGCCGTAAGGTTTGATAACCATGCATCCTCTAACACCAGAATTCTCTGCAAGGTCTGCTTTGACAACTAATTCATTATACCATTTAGAATAATCTTCACTACGTTTTGTTAAGTTTTTGCTCATATAATGTCTTTTGGCATAAATATTGTGATATAATTAACACGAGATTTATTAGTGCAAAACTAAATATATTTTGTAATTTAATACAATTAAATTTACCCAATATGAAAAATAAAAATAACATCTACAGAAAAGCTACTTATTTATCCCTTGTAGGATTGATACTTTTGGGCTTAACTTCATGTGGTACTTATCAAAGTACTACTTATGAAGATGACGGAATATATAGTTCTAGCGACAGAGTAAGTCAAGTTGCTGTGGAGGAAACGCAACCTAATAGTAATAAATACCAAGATTACTTTAGAAGAGAAGCGGAAAGGTATGATGAAATTACTGAAGATGATATAATTACTGATATAGATGAGTATGGATATGGTGATGATGAGTACTATGAAGATGATAACACATATGTTGAAGGTAATTCTCCTTGGGAATATACTGATAATGTTACTATAAACGTTATTCCTAACGGTTTTGGTTGGTCAAATTATTATTATCCATATTATGGTTATGGATATAACTCTTATTACGGCTATGGCTATCCATACTATAACAATTTTTATGGGTATGGCGGTTATTATAATTCTTACTATTATGGTGGCTATTATGGCGGTTTTTATTCTCCGTTCTATAATAGTTATAGATATTACAATCCTTATTATTATGGTAATAATAATTATTATAACAATTACAATTATGGAAGAAGATATTCTTATAATACAAGCAGGTTAGGTAATAGAAGTGCTTATAGTAGAAGATCATCTACCACAAATGATGCCTCAAGAAGAATTAGTGGTGTAACTTCAAGAAGAGCGACTACTACTAATAGAAATGCAAATGCTACAAGTAGAACAAGAACTTCTACAGATACGAGACGAAATGATGCATCAACTAGGAGAAGAACTTCTACAAGTAGAAATAATTCAACAATTAGAAGAAATTCTAGTAGTACTAGAGATAATTCTTCAATTAGAAGAAACAATACACCTAGAGAAAATTCAACAATAAGAAGAAATCATACACCAAGAAACAATTCTGGTATTCAAAGAAATAACAATAGTTCAACTCGCTCAAGTGGTGTAAGACGAAGTTCAGTTAGTACTCCACGGTCTAATGTTGCTAGGAATAATAATGTAAGAAGAGTTAGAAGTAGTGAAAGTTCTACTGTACGAAGAACTACATCTCAACCTAGTAATAGATCTGTTAGCACTAGAAGTAATACACAACGAAGAGTTAGAACAAATGCTACTCCAAACAGAAGCTCTAATAATCGCTCGGTAAATACAAGAACAAGAAGTAGTTCAAATTCTTCTTCAAATAGAGTTTCTAGATCTAGTACTCCTTCAAGAAGTTCTAGTAATGTTTCAAGAAGCAGTTCGTCTTCTAGATCATCAGCCCCTTCAAGAAGTAGTTCTTCATCAAGAAGTTCATCTTCAAGAAGTAGTTCTAGACGTAATTAATATTTAAAAAATTAACATGAAAAAAATTGTATTCCTATTGGGAGGATTATTATCCGCCTTGATAATCAACGCTCAAGTAATTAGTAATTTTGACGGTGCTGTTATATTTTCTGATGAAGATATAAATGGAACAGCTAGATTTAATGCCATGAGTGGTGCCTTTGGTGCCCTAGGTGGTGATTTATCTGCAAGTGATATTAATCCTGCCGGTTTAGCAGTATTTAATAATACCGAAACGGCCATAACTTTAGGGTTGAGAAATACTGATATTCTAACTAGCTATTATGGCACCAATACAAATAATACTGAAGATTATGTAAATATGACCCAAGCAGGTGCGGTACTGGTTTTTGACAATACACATAATGAAAATTGGACAAAATTTGCCATTGGTTTTAATTACGCATTAGTCAAAGATTTTGAGAATAACTATATTGTAAAAGGTAATAGTGGCCTTTCTGAATTTAACGAAGATCCTTATTTAAATGATGACAACAATCCTGATAATGATATTTTTTATGAAAATGTAGATGGTCAATTTTTTGGAAACTTTACCAATGGTCAAAATGAAAAGCTCACCATCTCTTTTGCAGCACAATACAGTGATAATTTGCATATAGGACTTTCTTTAGTAACATATAAATTAGACCATTATCAAAAAGCTTTATTCGAAGAATCTAATAATGACGGGAATAACAATTTACTAGATGCTTCATTATTGCAAGAGCTCAATACTTATGGTCAAGGTGTGGGTTTAAACATAGGTATTATTGCAAAACCAATTCAAGAATTGAGATTAGGTATGGCGTTACAAACACCAACTTGGTATAATTTAACTGAAGAGTTTACAGAAGATCTTGAAATTTTAGTGAGTAATGACCCACAACTATTTACTGAAAATTCCGGAATAAACGTTTTTGAATATGACCTGGTAACTCCGGCAAAAGCAACCGCAAGTATTGCCTATCTTTTTGGGAAAGATGGATTGGTAAGTTTAGATTATACTTTCAAAAATTATACAAACACAAAATTAAAACCGAACAGTGAGTTTACGGATGCCAATAATTTATTTTCTAATAATTTACAAAATACATCAGAAGTAAGATTAGGTGCCGAATGGCGTTTAGGTAAAGTTATAAGTTTAAGAGGTGGTTATCACTATAAAGAAAGCCCATTTGTTGATGCTCTTGATTCAGATCATATCAAAGGATTTTCTTTAGGAACAGGTTTTAAATTTAATGGTAAAGTAAAATTAGATTTGGCTTATCAAAAATCAACACATACAGATTTTTATAGTTTTACTGAATTTTCTGATGCCGCTGAATTAGATATAGATAACGGAAAGTTTACAGCTACGTTAGTTATAGGTTTATAAAAATTAGATTTTAATACGTTAAAAAGTCTGAGAAAATTAATTTACTCAGACTTTTTTTATGCTTAAATTCTTTATAACAATAAGTATTGAGTCTACATCTCTAATGCCTTTTTAGGGTCATTATCCATTAAAAATCATTAAAGTAATTTAATTCCTTTTCCTCGATATTTATTTAAAATTGTTGAATTTGGATCAAGTTCAGTTACCAAAGTATCCAGTGAATTAATATCACAAATCTTATATCTGTTTGAACTGTTTAATTTTTCCGAAATAGTAAGAGAAACTAATTTTTTTGAAGCCTTTATCATGGCTTTTTTCATTTGAGCAATATCCCAATCAATTTCAGTTATACCTTCTTCCAGATCAAGATACCCTGTGCCTAAAAAACAAATATCGGCTTTAATTTCAGATAAGATACTAATAGGACTTCCACCAGTAGCCAATTGAGACCCTCTGGATAATTTACCTCCAATAAAAATAATCGCATCATTTTTTGAAGCATTATTAAGTAGTTCTATAGCCATAGGTAAACTAGGTGTAAAAAAGGTAAGATCTAATTTTTGAGGAAGTAACTTGGCTAACTCCAAATTAGTAGAGCCTCCGCTTATAAGAACAACATCTCCTTTATTCAAAAGAGAAATTCCTTTTTTAGCAATGATTGTTTTACTACCTAATTCATAAATTTCTCTTTCTCTATCTGTGTAAATATTAAACCCATTTGAAACTGCACCACCATGCACTTTCTTCAATTTCTTCAATTCATCAAGCTCTTTTATATCTCTTCGAACCGTATCCATAGAGACTTTTAAAACATTGGCAAGATCAGCTAATAAAACCCGATTATGAATATGAACTTCGTCAAGTATGATCTGATGTCGTAGTTGTTTTTTCAATCAGTAAAATTTAAAGACTTACAATAATATAAAAATTGATGTTAAAAAGCAATCTAATTTTTATTTTGCCATATATTTAAGCAAATATAGCACATTTAACGCAGTTATACTTTATAAAACAGCAAAAATTATATTTTTTTGCAGTTTTTTATTGCACATATTGAAATTTGTTTTATATATTTGGTGTATTAATAATAAAATCTAACTCAAATGAAAAAAAATTATTATCTATTTTCAACACTCTTGATGGTTTTTTTTGTGCAGGGTTTATTTGCACAATCAATAACGATTTCGGGTACAGTTACTGAAAAAGGAAGTGATAGTCCACTTCCTGGAGTAAGTATAATTATTGAAGGAACCACTACTGGAGGTGTAACTGACTTTGATGGAATATATTCCATTGATGCAGAAAATTCAAATGACAAACTCCTTATTTTTAGTTTTATCGGATTTAAAACTGTTTCCGTAAAGTTAACTGGCGAAAGTCAAGTTATTAATGTTGCCTTAGAAGAAGATGCTAATGCACTTGATGAAGTAGTGGTTACTGCTTTGGGTATCAAAAAGGAAACGAAAGCTTTAGGGTATTCATTAACTAAAGTTGGAGGCGATGATTTAGCAGAAATTAAAACTACTAGTGCAGTTAATTCCTTACAAGGTAGAGTGGCAGGTGTTAATGTATCAACAAGTAGTGCCGGTGCAGCATCTTCTAGTAGAGTTATTATTAGAGGGGCTAGTTCGCTTTCAGGCGATAACCAACCTCTGTATGTTATTGATGGTATTCCAATAGTTAATACTACAAAGGCTACAGTTGGCACAGAAGATGGGCATTTTGGTGATGGTGGTGATGATGTTTCCAGTATTAATCCTGATGACATTGAATCTGTGTCTATATTAAAAGGTGCTGCTGCAGCTGCTTTATACGGTTCGTTAGCATCTAATGGCGTAATTATGATAACAACTAAAACTGCCAAAGAAAATACTGGATTTGGAGTTGAATATTCAACTTCTTTTACCATACAAGAGCTTAATACTGATATATTAGATTTACAAACAGAATATGGTCAGGGACGAAGTGGTTTATTACCCGGATTTGAATGGGTTCGCGATCCTAGTGGCAATCCAATAAGTCAAGTTGAAATTGCAGGAACAGATGCTCAAATACTTGATGCGTTCAATTCATCTTTGAATTCTTGGGGTGCTAAATATGATGGTACACCTGTTTATAATTGGCAAAATAGGTATGTGATAAATGGTGATGTAAAAGGTAAAACACCTTATTCATATACTGGCGATAATAGAAAGAAATTTTATAATACAGGTTCTACTTCAATAAATAGCGTAGCATTAACAAAAGGAGGAAAAGGCTATAGCTATCGTATATCAAGTTCATTTTTAGGCAATGATGATCTAATGCCAAATACTACTTTAGATAGACAATCTTTTTCATTTAATGGAAGGGCACAGATAAATCCAAAATTAACTTCTACTATTAATGCAAGATATACTATTGAAAAAGTTCATAATCGTGTAGGTATTGGTACATGGCCCGGTAATGCAAATTATACTGCATTAGTATTGCCAAGCAATATTGATATTACTGAGATGAGACCTGGTTTTATTCCTGATGGAACTGTTTTATTTGATGGTAGTACACCTATAAGCGGAACTGAATTAAAATTTCTACCTAGTGACTTCGTTCAGAATCCATATTGGGTAGCAGACCGTTTTAATAATGATGATTCAAAAAATAGAATAATTGCATCTGCAACTTTACGATACGATTTTACAGATTGGTTGTATGTAAATGGTAGAGCAGGAATCGATAACTATGATTATTTTAGGAAACAAGTTATACCTTTTGGAACTGGTTTTGCTTCTAAGGGAACAATTGCTTTAACAAAAAGATCAGTTTCATTATTTAATACTGATGTAATGTTGGGTATTAATAAAAGTATTACAGAAAAAATAGCTATCAATTCATTTGTTGGAGGAAGTGTTAGAAGGTCTAAAGTTGAATCTCTCAACAGTAGTGGAGATAATTTTGTAGTTATAGGGCTAGAAGATTTGGCCAATACGGAATCACAAAAAACATCTTTTGGATTTTCTGAAACACAAACTAATTCACTTTATGGATCATTTGAAGTTGACTATGATAATTTAGCATATTTAACTTTTACCGGTAGAAATGATTGGTTCTCAACACTATCATTTCCTGGTAAAACAACACCAAATAATGAATTTTATTGGTCAGTTAGTGGTTCTCTTTTATTGCACGAAGCGTTAACATTACCTAAACCTATAGATTTCTTAAAGTTAAGATCTAGTTATGCACAAGTTGCGGGTGGAGCGAGAGAAGCCTATCAGTTAAATCTTGATTTTACAATACTGGATTCTCATTTAGGAAACCCTTTCGGAACAGTAAATGGAAGTAATATTCCGAATCCTAATTTAGTTCCGTTTCAAAAAATTGAATTTGAAATAGGAGTTGATGGACGTTTCCTTAAAAATCGATTACATTTTGATTTTGCATATTATAATAATGAAACTACAGATGATATTGTTGCTTCAAGAGCATCGAGTACATCAGGATTTACTACAGCAGTTATAAATTCAGGTATATTAGAAAATAAAGGTATTGAATTTCTAATTGGAGGAACTCCTATTAGAAATGAAAATTTTTCTTGGCAAACCTCATTCAACATGAGTCATAACAATAGTGAAGTTACACGAACTAACGAAGCAGGCACAGGTATTGGTTTAGCTGAATCCAGAACTCATACAGCTCAAATTAGACAGGAGGTAGGTGATCCTTTTGGTGCAATTTATGGTTTTTCATATTTGAGAGACGCTGCTGGAAATATAATGTATGATACAACCAATCCTGACCTTCCAAAACCACTACAAGGAGAATTTAAAAAATTGGGGAATGGTGTTGCTCCAACTACTTTAGGCTTAAGCAATACCTTTACTTATAAAAATATAAGTTTAAGTTTTTTAATTGATGGTAAATTTGGCGGACAAATGTTTTCAGGCACAAATGCATATCTATACAATTTTGGTGTCCATAAAGAAACTCTTAAAGGAAGAGAGAATGGTTTAGAAGTCAGTGGTGTTGACGAAAATGGAGCACCATTTACCGGCGTAGTTAGAAAAGATTTATTAAGTGAATACTATAGCCATATTAATGACAAAATAGCAGAAGAATTTATTCGCGATACCGATTTTATTAAATTTAGAGAATTGAGTATTGGGTATAAAGTACCTAAAAAAGTATTAGAAAATACTTTTGTAAACGATGTGAGAATATCTCTAATTGGTAGAGATTTATTTTTTATCAAGAAAGATATTGAAAATGTTGACCCTGAAGCTTCTTTAGGCAGTTCAAATGGTCAAGGTTTAGAGCGTTTTGGTGTTCCCGCAACTAGAAGTTTCGGCTTCACATTAAATGTTAAATTTTAAAAATATAAAAATGAAAAAAATACTTATTTTATTAGCATTAGTAGTAGCGTTTGGTTCTTGCGATGAGGGCTTTGAGGAAATGAATGTGAATCCTACCAAACCTACACAGCTAGAACCGAAGCTTAAATTGACTTATGCTCAATTAGCAACTAACGGACAGGATGGAATTAGATATTTGTTCGGTAATTTAATATATGTTCATTCAGTAACACAATATATAAGTACATTATGGGCAGATGGAGTATATTATACAGAAAATGATAGCAGAACAAGTCAAGTATTTGATTTTTCTTATCCTACAGCAGTTAAAACAGTTGTTGATTTAGTGAATCAGTTAGAAAATGCAGAAGACAGCTCTACAAAAGATGTTGATTTGGCTATTGCACAAGTACAAAAGGTACTTATTTTTAGTAGAATTACTGATCTCTACGGCGACATTCCTTACAGTGAAGCAGGTAGAGGATTTATCGATGGAATTCGTTTCCCAAAATATGATAAACAAAGTGAAATATATGCTGATATGTTGGCTAAATTAGAGGCAGCAGCGGCAGTACTAAAAAATGGAGGAACTAGTTCATACGGATCCGCAGATATATTTTTTAATGGTGATGCTTCTAAATGGAACAAATTTACCAATTCTTTAATGTTACGATTAGCAATGCGTATGGTAAAAGTAGATAATGCCGGAGCAGAGGCTTGGGCAACAAAAGCTATTAACGGAGGCTTGATGGAAAGTAATGCTGATATTGCATATTTAAAATATGATGCAATTAGTGCTAAATGGGATATACAAGGAAATCCATTTATTCAATCAATTGCTACTAGAGCTAATACGCAAGTTAGAATGATGTCCACTTTTGTAGATGCAATGAAAGATAAGGGAGATCCAAGACTGGCAGTATGGTGTTCACTTTCTAATGGCAGTACTGATTCTGCTGATCAAATGGGTATGCCCCCAGGCTTTGGCACAACTGATGTGGGCGCTTTACCTAATACTGACATTCATGCTTATTCTATGCCTAATATTGATGTTGTTGGAACGGGTGATAATAGAAGTAATTATAATCAACCATTTATTTTACAATCTTATGCAGAGGTTGAGTTTATGTTGGCAGAAGCTGCTGAACGTTGGGGATTAGCTGGTGGTGATGTTCAGGGGCATTATGAAACTGCTGTTAGAGCAGCGATGAAACAATTGTCTTTGTTTAATAATGCAACTCTAATCACAGATGGGCAAGTTGACACTTATTTGTCGGCAAATCCATTTAATGCTTCTGATGCATTAGAAATGATTGGTAATCAATATTGGCTTACAGTATTTCCAAATGCAATTGAAGGTTGGCAAAACTGGAAAAGAACAGGTTTTCCTGCCTTAGTTCCAGTTGACTCAGATAGAGGAGTTACCGGAGGAGTAATACCAAGAAGATTACCATATACTAATGCAGAAAAGTTAAATAATACTGCCAATGTTGAAGCTGCTTCTGCCCAGCAAGGTGGAGATCTTTTAACTACAAGAATGTGGTGGGATGTAAATTAATCAGAAAAATATTACACACTCTAGAAAATACATCTTCATAGCCTTAATTCATTTATAATAATTATTTGAGTTAGTTTATTTGAGAGAGAATTTAGAGCAACCTCATTGTTGTTCTAAATTCCACTCTCGGTAAATATAAAATGTTTATCTGTTACTTTTTATAAAATCATTATTAAGAAACAAATGAAAGTACTGACAGGTCTTGACATATTAACCAAGGATATAAATCTCCAAAATAAATTCAAAGGCAATGTGGCATTATTATGCCATAATGCATCTATTGACTTTAAATACACACATGCCGCATTAAATTTTAAAAAACTATTCGGATCGAGATTTATAAAACTATTTGGACCACAACATGGTTTTTCAACCGATGTTCAGGATAACATGATAGAAACAGATCATTCAATTCATCCTTATTTTAATATTCCTGTATATTCACTCTATTCCGAGACACGCACTCCAACTGATGAAATGTTAGAAGATATTGATCATCTTTTTGTTGACTTACAAGACGTAGGATGTAGAATGTACACATACATTTATACACTTACTCTTTTATTAGAAAAATGTATAGGCAAAGATATTCAGATAATTGTACTTGATCGTCCAAATCCAATCAATGGAATTGATATTGAAGGAAATATTTTGGAGAAATCATTTGAATCGTTTATCGGCCTTCACCCAATACCTGTACGACATGGAATGACCATTGGAGAAGTGGCTTTAATGCATCAAAAAAATTGGACAAAAAAGAAAGTAAAGTTAGAAATAATAAAAATGCATAATTGGGAGCGTGAAATGTTTTATGAAGACACAAAGTTACCATGGCTTTTACCTTCTCCAAATCTTGCAAGAGCAGAAAGCACCTGTACTTTTCCTGCCACAGTTATATTTGAAGGCACTCTTTTAAGTGAAGGGCGAGGCACTTCTCAACCTTTAGAAATTGTAGGACACCCAAAAATTGAAGCTTTTTCATATTATGAAAATCAGCTAGCTAATAGTATAAAAAAATCTAAATTAGAAGGATTTATGCTTAGACCCATAACCTTTCTGCCAACTTTTCAAAAACATGCTAATTCAATCTGCAATGGTTTTCAAATTCATATAACCGATAAAAAAATCTTTAAACCCTGGCGGACTGGACAACTTATAATGCGTGAATTATACCATCATTTAGGAGATAATTTTAAATGGAAAAAACCTCCTTATGAATATAATTATACTCAAAAACCGATCGATATTATTAATGGTACTGACAAGTTACGGCATTGGGTAGAAAAAAATGACCCCATTGAAAGGCTTGATTCTTTCGAAAATTTAGAAACATATAAACATAAGTTTAATGAAATAAAAATATATTAATGAATTATTCAATACTAAACTCAAAAACATTTTGAATACACTATTAGTTTTTTCAGTAATTGCACTTTACTTCGCCTTATTAATGGTAATTTCTTACTTTACGTCTAAAAACAGAAGTGATGAATCTTTTTTTACTGGAGATAGACAATCACCTTGGTTTTTAGTTGCTTTTGGTATGGTAGGTGCCGCACTTTCAGGTGTTACCTTTGTATCTGTTCCGGGAATGGTAGGGAACAATAGTTTTTACTTTTTTCAATTCATTTTAGGCAATATAGTAGGCTATTTATTTATTACATTCGTTTTAATACCACTGTATTATAAATTAAAATTAGTATCAATTTACGGATACTTAAATGAGCGATTTGGTGTAAAAACATATAAAACGGGATCATTATTTTTCTTGGTTTCACAATCTTTTGGTGCTGCATTGCGCTTATTATTAGCTGCTAAGGTTTTACAATTTGCCTTTTTTGACAAGCTTCAAATTCCTTTTTTCGCCACAGTCATTATTATTTTATTATTGGTTTGGTTATATACTAATAAATCCGGTATTAAAACAATTGTTTGGACAGATACGATGCAAACATTATTCTTAATACTAGGTGCTGTTATAACTATTTATACTATTACTACTTCTTTAAATTTATCACTAACAGATTCAGTTAATGAAGTTGTAAATCACAAATATTTCAAAGTTTTCAACTGGGATAATAAATCAGGCAACAACTTTTATAAGCAGTTTATTGCAGGAATTCTAATTACAATAGCAATGATTGGTCTAGATCAAAACATGATGCAAAAAACATTAACCTGTAAAAACCAATGGGATGCTCAAAAAAATTCATTGGTATATAGTCTAATATTAGCAATTACACAATTTTTATTTTTGGGGTTAGGCATATTATTATTTGTATATGCAGAAAAATATAATATTACATTACCCATTGGTGATCATGGAGAGTTTATAGATACCGATACCCTATTTCCAAATTTAGCTCTAAACCATCTAGGTCTTTTGGCAGGAATTAGCTTCTTATTAGGGATAATTGCTGCATCATTTTCTAGTGTCGATTCAGCTTTAACAGCGTTAACAACATCATTCACATACGATTTCTTAGACATAGCTCATAAGTCAAGTGAAGAAAAGAAAAAATTAAAGAACCGTGTATTATTTGGATTTTCATTTATTATTTTTTTAATAATAATGTTGTTTTCAAATAGTAGAGGCGACGTTATTACCTTAATATTTAAAGTAGCCGGATATACTTATGGTCCTCTTTTAGGTCTTTACTTATTCGGAATGTTTACTAATTTTCGTATAAAAGATAAATGGGTGCCTATAATTTGTATTGTCGCTCCCATTGTTACTTATATGTTGAGTGAGTATTTTAAAAATGTATACAATTTTAATTTCGGATTCATTAATATAGCGGTAAATGCAATATTGACAATTATCGGTTTATTATTATTAATTAATAGGAAATAAATGGATACGTCAAAATTAACCACAGAACAATCTTCTAAATATAATGATTTAGAAAAAATGGATACCTTAGAACTTCTTAGAAATATTAATAGAGAAGATAAGTCTGTAGCTATTGCTGTTGAAAAAGCAGTTCCTAGTATTCATAAACTCGTTGATGCTATTGTTTCAAAAATGAAAGAAGGAGGAAGGCTTTTTTATATAGGAGCTGGCACAAGTGGTAGATTAGGTGTTTTAGATGCCTCTGAATGCCCTCCAACATTTGGTGTTTCTGATGATTGGGTTATAGGGCTAATTGCCGGTGGTGATGGTGCCTTAAGAAAAGCTGTTGAAAATGCTGAAGACGACACTACTTTGGCTTGGAATGATTTACAAAAATATGCTATTAATAAACAAGACGTTCTGATTGGAATTGCAGCTTCCGGTACAACTCCATATGTATTAGGAGGTGTAAAGACGGCAAAACTTAACAATATAATTACCGCATGTATTACTTGTAATAGAAATTCATCCTTATCTTTAGAAGTTAACCATCCTATTGAATTAATAGTTGGTCCTGAATTTGTAACCGGTAGTACAAGAATGAAAGCTGGAACAGCTCAAAAGCTAGTTTTAAATATGATTTCTACAGCAGTTATGATAAAATTGGGAAGAGTATTAGGTAATAAAATGGTTGACATGCAATTATCTAATAAAAAATTGAATAAACGAGGTGTTAAAATGATAATGGATGTACTTGAAATTGATGAAGAGTTAGCCCGTAAATTATTGTTGAAACATAAAAGTGTACGAGAAATTATAAATAAATACAAAACTAAATGAGTAATAAAAAGATATTAGACCTCAGGGTAGAACCCTGAACTCATTAATCAAAATAATATTTTATGAAAACAATTTAAAGATGATAAAAATAGAGCATAGAATGTTCGTATTGAAAAAGACATTACAGTTTAGCTTATTTTTTTTACTAATCTTTCTTCTAACTCAATCTGTTTTTTCTCAAGAAATAAGCAGGAAAGGAATCCATCAATTACAAAAAGAAGAGTTCGGTAAAATAAAGGTGATTGAGAATAAATTCGATTTCAACGAAGTTGAAATTATTCCCATTAAAGAAAAACAAAAAGTAGCCTTATCTAAAATAGTTTTTGGCTTTTTACCTTATTGGGAATACAATTCTGGTGCTCATAATAACTTACAATACAATATATTAACACATTTAGCCGCTTTCGATTTTACAGCATCCTCTGATGGTACTATTACAAATCCATCAAATTGGCCTTGGGCAGATGTTATAAATACTGCCCATAGTAATGGTGTTAAAGTTATAATGGTAGTTACAAATTTTAATGGTTCAGAAATTCACGCCATTTTAACAAATACTACTTCAAAAAATAATTTATTCGGCAATATTAAAAATACAATTACATCATTTGATTTAGATGGTGTTAATATTGATTTTGAAGGGCTGAACAATGCCGATGAAGGCTCTATAATAAATAATTTTATGTCCGATTTAACTACATATATTCATACACAGCTACCGGGCAAAGAAGTTTCATTTGATAGTCCTGCTGTGAATTGGGGGGATGATTGGAATTTAGATGGTTTAGTGCAAAATGTTGATCATCTATTTATTATGGCTTATGATTATAATGGGAGTTGGAGCAATAATACCGGAGCCGTTGCTCCGTTTACATACCCAAATAATGGTATTAGTGTATCAAAAACGTTAAATAATGATTACAGTATTCCTAAAAGTAATTATCCAGAAAAATTAATTCTTGGTGTACCTTATTATGGGAAACATTGGAAAACACAAACAAATATCGCTGAATCAGTAGTTACATCTTATGTAGGTTCAACTTTTTTTAGAGATGACATTATCAATGCTGCTTCAAATGGTGGATATCTTTGGGATAACAACTCTCAAACACCATGGTATAACTGGAATGATGGTGCAGATTGGAATCAAGTATGGGCTGATAATGATCAAAGTATTGGAAATAAATTCGACTTAGCGATTAATAATAATCTAGGAGGTATTGGTATTTGGGCATTAAATTACGATGGAGATCGGCATGAACTATGGGATTTAATCAACTCTAAGTTTGGAGCAACTGCCTCTATAGATGATGATTTTATTAAAAATAATATTAAAGTGTATCCTAATCCTTCAAATGGTTTTATTCGGTTATCTATTTTAAATAATTTGGAATTAAATAAAATAGAAATCTTTAATGTTTTAGGTCAAATTACCATGAAAATCAATCCAGAAAATAATTTTATAGATATTAGTAGTTTGACCAATGGAATGTATTTCCTAAAAATTGAAGATGAGACTAGCAAACGAGGAATATTTAAAATTTTAAAATCAGATTGAGTTTATAATATGAAATAAAAAAAGCAGAAATAATCATCTCAATATCCTTACTGGATTACTAGTATTATTATTTCTACTAACTGCTTGAACAATAAATATTTTTGCATTTTTTAAGTGCTTCTTATGAATATCTAAGTATTTTTCTCCTGTCAAGGCAACAATATTTGAATTGCTTTTCATGCTAATTTTTTCTCCTTTATTAAATTGATATATTATAAATTTTACAGCTTCTTTTTCTGTATTTTCCTGTATTGATTCCCAACTTAAACGAAATTTTCTTTTTTTATGTTTAGCAATTTTAAGATTGTAAACGGGTTCAGGAATGAATAATTTTTGGTTAATTATTGGAGGTAGAATAGGGTTATTATAAAAGCTTTTTTTTAATGCACCGTCTATATCTAATGGGTTTTTAACAATATACTTAGCACTGAAATAGGCTGATCCTTTTATTTGAGGAATACTTTTATTTAAATCAAGTTGTTTTTCAATTTCTGTAGGGTGTTGTTGTTTCCAAGCGTCGTTTTGATTTTCATCTCCTAATCGATATAAACTATGACCAATATATAGATTGGTATTATAATTATTATTTGCCCACCATTTAACCAGAGTTTCATAATCTGCAGCTTCATGTCCAATATGCCAATACACTTGAGGAAGAATATAATCTAACCATCCTTCTTTCAGCCATAATAAGACATCAGCATATAGATCATCATAGTTTGTTTGATTGGCATTAGTATCAGAACCTATTAGGTCAACACTTTTATTTCGCCAAATACCAAATGGGCTGATACCAAATTGTACCCAAGGCTTTATAGTTTTGATCGTTGTAAATAATTCTTTAATGATTAAATTTACATTATTACGTCTCCAATCATCTAAATTGTTTGGGTAAAAATCACCTCCGTATTTTTTAAAAGAATCCTCATCTGGAAAAGCTTTTCCTTCAATTTTATAAGGATAAAAATAATCATCAAAATGTATCGCATCTATATCATAATTTTGAACAATATCTGCCACAACTTTATTTGTATATGATCTTACTTCAGGTAAGCCGGGGTTAAAGTATTTATTTTTACCATAGTTGATAAACCAATGAGGGTTTTTATCTGTCAAATGAAACGGATTGAATTGAATTTTTGTGTAATTAATTATTGCTCTATACGGATTTAGCCAAGCATGAAATTCCATCCCACGCTTATGCGTTTCAGAAATTATAAAAGCTAAAGGGTCATAATATGGTGTTGGCAACTTATCATTTACACCAGTTAAATATGAAGACCAAGGTTCATATTTAGAGTTATAAAAAGCATCCGCAGAAGGTCTAATTTGAAAAATAATGGCATTAAAATTCAAACTCTTAAATACATCTAATAGTTTAATAATTTCACTTTTTTGTTCCCCTGTACTTAAGCTTCTTGAACTTGGCCAATCTATATTATTCACTGTTGCCACCCAAATCCCTCTAAATTCTTGTTTATTATTTACTTGGGATATAGAGTATTGAAAAACAAATAGAAATATAAAAAATAAAATTAAGGGTTTAAAGGATTTCATTTGGCTGTAATTATAGATTTTAAATAAAAAATTACAGAGTAAAGATAGAGGTACTTTAATTATAAATCCCAAAAAAAATGGGCTAATGTTTAAAGGTGAGTTTTGGACGAGAGAAGAAGATATGAATAAACGTACGGCTAGCTAACAAATAACATAACCTTGGCCTTATTGATTATACTACCATTGATACCATTAAACATCATCATTTTAAGTTCAAGTTATCAAAACGCTACATTTCTAATGCCTTTTTAGGGTCATTGTCCAATAATAGTTCAACCGGATTTTCTAATGCTTCTTTAATAGCAACCAAAAAACCAACTGATTCTTTACCATCAATAATTCTATGATCATAAGATAATGCTACATACATAATGGGCTGTATGACTACTTTACCATCAACTGCCATTGGTCTATTTACAATATTATGCATTCCTAAAATTGCTGATTGTGGCGGATTAATTATAGGTGTAGATAACATAGAACCAAAAACACCACCATTGGTAATAGTAAAGGTTCCTCCAGTCATTTCATCTATAGTAATTTCACCATCTCTAGCTCTAATGGCTAAACGTTTCACTTCTGCTTCAATACCTCTAAAAGTTAAATCTTGAGCATCTCTAATTACGGGTACCATAAGGCCTTTAGGACCGGAAACTGCAATAGAAATATCTTGAAAATCATAAGACACTTTATAATCACCATCAATCATGGAATTTACATCAGGATACATTTGAAGAGCCCTCACCACTGCTTTGGTAAAGAAACTCATAAAACCTAAACTTACACCATGCTTGGTTTTAAAATCTTCTTTGTATACTTTACGTAAATCGAAAATTGGTTGCATATTAACTTCATTAAATGTAGTTAACATGGCCGTTTCATTTTTTACTGCCACCAAACGCTCCGCTACTTTACGACGTAACATTGAAAGTTTTTTACGCTCCCCTCCCCTAACACTATCTTGAATAGCTGTACCCATACTTGGTACCGCCTTTACAGCATCTTCTTTAGTAACTCTACCATCTTTACCTGTACCCTTAATGGTGCCCGCATCAATATCTTTTTCAGCTAATATTTTTTTAGCCGCTGGTGAGGCTGTTCCGCTGGCGTATGTTTTAGGTGTTTCAGAAATAATTTCCTTAACAGGCTCAGTATTAGAAGCCTGTGGACTACTAACTGCCGACTGAGTACTCCCTTCAGGTTTTGCCCCATCCATATCAATCAAACAAACTACAGCACCAACAGCAACAGCATCTCCTTCTTCTGCTTTTAATGTAATTATACCACTTTCTTCGGCTGGTAATTCTAATGTAGCCTTATCAGAATCAACTTCTGCTATAGGTTGGTCTTTTTCTACATAATCACCATCCTCAACCAACCATGTTGCTATTTCTACTTCTGTAATTGATTCTCCCGGAGAAGGAACTTTCATTTCTAAAATCATCTATACTAATTTTTTAAGCCCATCTTAACCTTCCGACCCCAATAGCTATCAGGAGTAAGGAACTCAAGGCATTTTTCAATATTTTTATTTTTTTTGGCCTTTTAACAGGCTTTTCAATATATCTTTTAACTTGTTCTTGATACAAATCCATTCAAAAACTCATAAATTTACTCGAACTGAAATTTAATATGATGTTGTTTCAAACCTAAATGCGAACCATCAATTTCTTTATTCAGTTTTAAATTATAAATCATTTCTCTTAATCATCCCCTTTACTTTTCAATTTCTTCCCCTTGGGAAGACGGAAGATGGGAAAATACTTTATCAATAACTTTTTGATGTCTTCTATTAAATCTTGTACTAGAACCTGCAGCAGGCACAGCATAAAATGCTCTTGATGCTACTTCTAATTTTGTCAATTCAAATCGTTGTAGTAAATAACCCCATGCTCCCATATTTTGAGGCTCTTCTTGTGCCCAAATATGTTTGGTAGCATTACTATACTTATCCAGTATTTCTTGTAATTTTTCTTTATGTAAAGGAAATAATTGCTCTATTCTCACTAAAGCCACATCTTCTCTTTCTAATTTTTCTCTCTCCGCAAGTAGATCATAATAGAATTTACCCGTACAAAATACTAATTTTTTAACTTTTTTAGGATTAACGGTATCATCTATGACCTCTTGAAACTCACCATTTGCAAATTCATCTAAACTTGAAACTGCTTTAGGATGACGCAATAAACTCTTAGGTGTAAATACAATTAAAGGCTTTCTAAAATCGCGTTTCATCTGCCTACGTAACAAGTGAAAAAAGTTTGCAGGTGTAGTACAGTCAGCGACAGTCATATTATCATTAGCACATAACTGTAAAAAGCGTTCCATTCTGGCCGAAGAATGTTCTGAACCTTGTCCTTCATATCCATGTGGTAATAAGACCACTATTCCGTTTTGTAATTTCCATTTATCCTCGGCGGCGGACATATATTGGTCAAATATAATTTGAGCTCCATTAGAAAAATCGCCAAACTGAGCTTCCCAAATCGTTAAAGTATCAGGATTTGCCATGGCATATCCATAATCAAAACCTAGCACTCCATATTCTGATAATAAGGAATTGTAAATATCCATTTTACCTTTATTCTCAGGGTTGGTATTTAAAAGATTGATACGTTCTTCAGATATTTCATCGCGTAATATGGCATGTCGATGGCTAAAAGTACCACGTTCAACATCTTGACCTGAGATACGAATACCATATCCTTCTTCTAATAATGAGCCATAAGCTAGCGTTTCTGCCATTCCCCAATCCAATGTATTGGCTTCAATCATTTTGGCTCTACCCGCTAAAATACGTTCTGCTTTTCTTAAAAACTTTACCCCTTTTGGTACAGTTGATACAATATTTCCTATATTTTTTAATTTATCTACTGCATATGAAGTATTCACCGGCAACAACATATCTTCAACACCTTTTCTCGAAAATCCTTTCCAAGTTGATTCCATAAAAGGCTTTACAGATGAAGTATTATCCCGCTTAGACATTTGGAATTGATTTTCAAGCATCACTTTAAAGTCGGCAATAATTTTCTCCTTATACGCCTGATCTATTATACCATCATCTATCAATCGTTGTGCATAAATATCTCTAGGATTAGCTTGTTTTGCTATAGCTTTATATAAATTGGGTTGTGTAAAACGAGGTTCATCACCTTCATTATGTCCATATTTTCTATACCCTAATAAATCAATAAAAACATCTCGTTTAAAACGCATTCTAAATTCCAATGCCATTTCGGTAGCATGTACAACAGCTTCAGCATCATCAGCATTTACATGTAAAACCGGAGATAAAGTTACCTTACCTACATCTGTACAATAGGTACTTGACCTTGCATCTAAATAATTAGTAGTAAAACCTATTTGGTTATTCACCACAATATGAATAGTCCCTCCTGTTGAATATCCTTTAAGCTTGCTCATTTGAATAACCTCATAAACAATACCTTGACCTGCTATTGCCGCATCGCCATGCACAAGAATGGGCAATATTTTAGAAGTATCTCCTTTATATTTTCTATCTATTTTAGCCCTGGTTATTCCTTCTGTAACCGCATCAACCGTTTCTAAATGTGAAGGATTTGGCACTAAATTCATTTTTATATCCTTACCATTTTGATAGGTTTTATTTAAACTCAATCCTAAATGATATTTTACATCTCCATCAATATCGTCATCTTCAAAATCTTTACCTTCAAATTCACTAAATAGCTCCCTAATGGGTTTTCTAAAAATATTAACTAAGGTATTTAACCTCCCTCTATGAGCCATTCCGATAACACACTCTTCCAATTGATAGTTATCAACCGCATAGAAAAGTAAATTACTAATGGCTGGAATTAGTGTTTCTCCTCCTTCTAATGAAAAACGTTTTTGACCTACATATTTGGTTTGTAAAAACTGTTCAAAAGTTACGGCTTGATTTAATTTTGAAAGAATATATCTTTTCTTTTCTGTACTGTAATCAGGATGATTATTGTTTTTATGCAGTCTATCTTGCCACCATTTTATTTCTTCAGGTTTTCTAATATACATATATTCTATACCAACTGCATCACAATAAACTTCTTCCAGATGTTGGATAATTCCCTTTAATGTGGTGCTACCGATCCCTAATACTTCACCTGCATCAAAAACCGTTTCTAAATCATTTTTTGAAAGTCCAAAATTTTCAATAGCTAAGGTTGGCTCATACTGTCTACGTGCCCTAACGGGATTAGTTTTAGTAAATAAATGACCTCGAGAACGATAGCCGTTCATCAATTCAATTACTTGAAATTCTTTATGTACATGTTCCGGAACTTCAATTGTAGCTTGTGCTTGTTCCTCTCCATCTAAAGAATAATCAGAATTGGCCAAATCATATCCTTGAAAAAAACTTCTCCAACTAGGCTCAACCTCATCAGGATTTAATAAGTACTTCTGATATAAATCTTCTAAAAAACCAGTATGTACAGTATTTAAAAAGGAAAACCTATCCATTTAAACATTATTTAGTTTGAAAAACAAAAATACACTTTTTAAGTTTATAAAATAATTTTCGCCTATTAGTTGGTGATAAAATATTTTTTTGAAAAAATCTAATTTAAGGCTTGTTAAAAATAGAAAAACTTATATATTTGCAAACCGAATTTTCAGAGAAATCTAAAATTCCTCCTTTACTCATCCCGATAGCTATCTGGAGGTTAGAGTAAAGAAGAAAAGTTCTTTAAATTATGCGACCATGTGTGTATCTAATTTACTCTAAGAAATTAGACAAATATTATATAGTAGAAACTTCTGATCTTCAAAAGAGACTAGAAGAACATAAAATTCATTTTTATGAAAAATATTACACATCTAAAGCAAAAGATTGGATTTTGTTTTTTAAAATAGTTTGCGAAACTAAAACGCAAGTTATTAAAATTGAAAAACATATTAAGAGTATGAAAAGTAAAACTTATATACATAATCTTAAAAATTATTCGGAAATTGCAAATAAATTAAAGGAAAAATATTTAATATAAATTCCTCCTTAGCTCAGTTGGTTAGAGCATCTGACTGTTAATCAGAGGGTCCAAAGTTCGAGTCTTTGAGGAGGAGCTTAGTAACGGCAAGCCATTCAAGAAATTGAATGGCTTTTCTATTTCTTATCAGTACAACATTTGTACAACAATTATATTCATCTAGTTTCTCTTTAAGAAGTTTATAATTTACTTAACAGGCACTTATATTACCTAAAAAGGATATTTATAAACTTATGAAGTCGTATAAGCTGTTTACTCAAAAACAGGAGAGAGATATTTCCTTAATATGCGTTTTTAAATTTAGCTTTTTTGTGAGCTGATATTATTTGGGTTGATTTACAGCTATATAGCGTCATATTACCCTTAAATTTCACTTGCATTTAGCTTCATTTATTGATAACTTTAGCTATATGAATTTTAAATATAGTAGACATGGAAAGGTTAATTGAATTTTTAGGAGACCTCTTTTTTAAAGCTAATTTAGCCTATGAGAGCTTTTTTGAGGAAAAAGTTAAAAAGAATGACACCACAATGATTGCTTTTCTAATGATATTCTTATTGTTATTTGCAATTTTTTTAGCTTCGGTTAACGGTTTTATTTCTTTTCAATACAAATCTATATTTTTAACTTTTTACCCATTACTCGGTTTATCAATGTTGATTTTTACAGCTGGATATTACAGAGGTATCAAAAAAAGACAGTCACTAGGCTACAATTTCAAAATGATTCATTTAAACTTCTCCAAGCTCAACCTTCAATCATTAGGCTTTAATAAAGCTGATAAATACAACTTAAAACTTTTGTATAGAAATCGTAAAGTTGAAAACAAGATAAATAATACAAATCTTGTAAAAAATAAGAGTGCTGCTAGTTATTCATTTATATTTTCACTTTTTCAAGTACTGATTAAAAGAGGTATTAAGGATCTTAACACTTCTGATAGACAAAATTTCTTTCAAATGCTTGAAGATTCTTTTATAATGAACGGAGTTTCGATAAACCCAGATACCCTTAACTCAAGTTACAGCAAATGGAATTCAAAACTTAAAAATGATGAAAACAATCTAAAAGACCTTACTATAATCAGAACTGTTTTCAATATACAATAAACTTAAGGCAATTATAAGGAAAGCCTAGTTATTGTATTGTTTACCATGTATTTACTTTCATATGTTTGCTCCAGAAAGTGAACGGCCGTTTACTCATTATTAATTTTAAAACTTAATATTATGAGTGAACAAATTATCAAAAAACTAGAACGGATAGAAAGTCTTTTATCCTTTAACAAACAAGTACTGAGCTTTTCTGATATGCTTGCATTTACAGGTATGTCAGAATCTAGGCTCTATAAATTAACTTCTTCTAGAAAAATTCCATTTTCAAAAGTTGGTAGGAGTTTGTACTTTGATAGAACCCAAATCGAAGAATGGCTACTAAGTAATCCGAAAATAACTGATAATGAGATTGAAAATCAATTCAATCAACAATTATCAGCAAACAAACGATAGGTATTTTAATCTTATATCATGAGTAAAATACCATATCTAAGAATAGGTACATCCTATTATAAAAAAGTAAAAGCTCCCACCATAGCAGGATTGTATAATGAGATTCTGGTATCATGGCGTATTGAAACTATTCGTCAAGATCATGGGAAAGATTATTTAAGTAAAGTTCCTAAATATGACGGATTTACCTGCATTCCGAATCATATTGATTTTAAACAGAGTTATCTTACTTTTTATAATACTTATTACCCGTTGAGTAAAACACCCAAAAAAGGAAGTATTGAAAACTCCATACATTTTATCAAGCATATTTTCGGGAAACAATTTGAGTTAGGCTTGGATTATATCCAATTACTATTTACCAAGCCTATACAAACCTTACCGATACTTTGTTTGGTTAGTAAACAAAGAGCCACAGGGAAAAGTACTTTTTTAAAATGGTTAAAGGAAATCTTCGAAAACAATTTAACTTATCTAACCAATGACAGCTTTAGCAGCCAGTTCAACGCGGATTGGGCCAACAAGCTTTTAATATGTATTGATGAGGTATTATTCAATAAAGAAGAGCTGACAGAGCGTATTAAATATTTGAGTACAACCAATATTAATAAGTTAGAAGCTAAGGGTAAGGATAAACTTGAGGTTGAGTTTTTTGGAAAATTTATTCTTTGTAGTAATAATGAAGAAAATTTTATTAAGATTGATGCGAATGAAATTCGGTTTTGGGTATTAAAAATTCCTTGCTTTGAAAAAGAGGATATTTATTTCTTATCTAAGTTGATTAATGAAATCCCTGCTTTTCTTTATTACTTAAATAACAGGAAACTGTCAACCAAGCATCTAACCAGGATGTGGTTTACATCTGGACAAATTAAAACGACTGCTTTAAAAAAGCTTGTACAGAATAATCGCAATCGGGTTGAAAAGGAACTTATAAATATTATTATAGCGGTTATAGAAAAGTTTGAACTAGATGAAGTCAAGTTCTGCCCTATTGATGCCTTAAATGCTTTGAACAGAACACGTGTTAAAACTGACCTTACCCAAATACGAAGGGTTTTAAAAAACGATTGGAAATTAAGCAATCAGGACAATTCTAATAGTTATCAAAAATTTGTGATTTGGTCCGATGGTGATATTGGATTAACTGATGCCAAAGGCAGGTATTTTACTATTGATAAAGACTTTTTATGGAAAAATTTCGATGATCTGATGACAGATTGAGTTGATGCCTTTATTTATAAAGGTTAGGGCTGTCATCACTATATCATCATTTAGTCATCAAAATAAAAAGTGATGACAAGATATGTACTTATAAAATCAGGAATGATGAAATGATGACAAAATGATGTAATGAAAAACTTAGTGTTTATAAGGTTTAAGTTAAGATTTCATCAAATCATCAAAATATCAAAGAATTCTAAGCTTATGAAAAAACAAAAATTAAATTGTGAAATAGCCCGTCATATTTCCGTTATGGAGATACTTGCCGGACTTGGGCACTTTCCCATAAAAGAATCGGAGAAAGAAGCTTGGTTTCTGAATATCCTGCGGTCAGAAACACAAGCCTCTTTCAAAGTGTCTAAAGAACTGAATCGATGGTATGACCATGGTGCTGGATTTGGTGGAAACATTATTGATCTAATTGTAAGAATGAACCATTGTTCCGTAAAAGAAGCCTTAGAATTTTTAACTAATGACATTTCTTATTTTTCTTTTCATCAGCAAGCAATATTTAGAAATTCGGTATCTAAGATTCAGATTTTAAAAGTTCATGAAATTATACACCCTGCCCTTATTCAATATCTGAGTTCTAGAAAAATAACTTTAACAACAGCAAGAAAATACTGTAAAGAGGTTTGGTATGAGTTCAATGGTAAAAAATATTTTGCCATTGGTTTACAAAATGTCAAAGACGGTTGGGAGCTTCGAAACATCTATTTTAAAAATAGCAGTTCTCCAAAATCATATACCTATCTAAAAAATTCTGGAAAGCAATTAATTGCTTTAGAAGGAATGTTTGATTTACTGTCATTGGTTGAATTGGATATTATTGATATAAGCAACTGTGATATTATCATTTTGAATTCTACTGCTTTTATAAAATCAATTGTTGGCTTCTTTAAAGATTATCATAAAGTCTATCTCTATTTAGATAATGACCCTACTGGTAAAAGAATTAGTCTTTTGCTTACTCAAAATTATACACATGTCATAGATAAAAGTTCTCTCTATAAAAACTTTAAGGACTTAAATGAATGGTTAATTGATGGAAGAAAAATTTAAAAAAGAGCTATGAAATTTGAAAAAAAGTATACTGAGAAACCTGAACTGAATTTAATCTTAAATCTTGATTTAAGTTTGGGCGATGACTTTTTAGAAATAGATTTAGATACCAATACTCTAAATGATGATTCTGGCAAATCTGATGGAACGGAGATAAGTTCAAGATGTGTTTTTGTGCCCACACCAAAAACAATCTTGCCTGTTCCCGAAGGTCGCAGGATTAAAAAAAAGTCTTTTAAGACAAAAAACGAAATCATCAAATTCAGATGCACGATTTACGAGAAAAAAGTATTAAAAGTTAAGGCTAAAAAGTCCGGATTAACATTGAGTGAGTATTGTAGAAAAGTTGCTTTTGAAGAAAAAATAATTGAACGGTTAACGGATGAACAAATCGACATTTATAAAATGCTAGTCAACTATCATAACAATTTTAAATCTATTGGGAATATGTTTCATAAACGAAATCCAGAACTTACTAAAACAGTTATTCTATTGGCTAATGAAATCAGAAATCATCTTAAAAAATTTGAACAATGATTGGAAAAGGAAAATCCATATCACATACTGGGGTCTCTATTCGTTACGGATGGAATCAGGAAAAGGATGCAGAAATTATTTTTAAGCAACAACTTATTGGGGAAACCCCAGCTGAGATAACTAATGAGTTTCAAACAATTCAGCAATTAAATTATAGATGCAAACACAATACACTTTCTTTTATCATTAGCCCTACCATCAAAGATGGAGAGAAATTGAAAGTAAAAGGTTTACAAAAGGTAGTTCAAAAATTTATGGCTCAAATGAAATTGGGCGAACGGCAGGCCATTGCTTTTGTTCATCAAGATAAAAAGCATAAGCACATTCATTTATATGTAAATCGCATTGACTATAAAGGTGTAGCATATAAGGATAACTTTATTGGTAAACGCAGTCAATTTGCAGCGGAAAAAGTCGCTGAAGAACTAAAATTAACAACGGTAAGACAAGTACAATTTGAAAAGGAGTTTCAATTAAAGGAGGTGCGTGCTGAAATTAAACGAAGGCACGACTTAAGCATTCAACAATTTAAGCCCAGGTCTTTTGATGCATATGTCAACGCGATGGAAACAAATGGTGTTAAAGTAATCCCCAGTATTAATAAATCAAATCAATTACAAGGGTTTCGATTTGAGTTTGATAATTATAATTTAAAAGGTAGTGAAGTTCATCAGAAAATGTCAATACTCAATATTGGCAAAGAGTTAGATAGAAATCCAAATGTAAAACTGTTTAAAGCTAAAAACAATCATATCAAACTATTGAACAAAACCTTGGAATTAACACCTAGCATAGCTTTAAAACTATCTAAGAAAGTAATTAAAAAAATAATCGAACTCGGAATGAGTATCTAAATAATATTACTATGTCAAAAATTGAAGAAATCACGGAAATATTGGTAAATGAAATTGATAGTTTTGAAAAAGAGGTTTTAAAACTGGAAGCATTGCAACAAAAAATAAGTAACACGAAGATTAAACTGGAATTTCAAGAAATACAAGAAGCTAAAAGCGAAATGATTCGCGAACTTGCCTTGAATAAAAATGCACAACGAGAATTCCTTTCTGACTTTGAAACTAAAATTAAAAATGCTTCTATTTATCCAAAATGGGCTGTTATTATTTTTATTATTTCCTTGTTAATTTCCTTTGGAGCAATACTCTACATTTATACTGTAAAACTGAATATTAATTCTATTGATAAAGAAGCTTTTCAAAAAAGTATTAATACATATAACATTCATATCAATTCCTTTTTTGAAAGTCATTTAAAAACCAAGGAAGTTCATCAGAAATGAAAAGAAAAAAGCAGATAGACTTAAACATTTTGTCAATTGCTAGCCAAGGAAGTTTTTCATTATAAAGAAATTCTATTTAACAAATTATAGCACTATAATTATTCAAACTATGCTACTCACATTTTGCTTAAATTAAAATTAATTTATTATCAGGAAACTCTAATTTACACCCTGATGACTTAGAAATAGGACTTTCATTAAAAGGTTCATTTGCAATTTGCAGTAATTATTTCGGGTTGAATACTCTTTTGAACTATACTTCTATAGTATCGCTTTGTTATCTATGAAGAAAAACTACAAAAGAAATATTTAATAAAATTTTAAAGAAAAAGTGCTATTCTAGAAATTTATACTGGGATAAAAAAAGTATTTTCTAAATAAACAGAATTGTAGTATTTCCTTTTTGTGAGAAAGCTCAAAATTATCAGTTAAATAATACCTTTCTCTTTAGCTTTGAGTATTAATTCTCTATTTGAATTACTCTCTATTTTAAGGTTTTCTTTTATGCGTTTAATCCTCTTTTCAATTCCTGGTTTTGATAAAAGTACAAAATTACTCATATTACAAATTTTTGTACCAAGTGAAAGCTCATAAACTATTTTTCTATCAGTTTCATCTAACGTAAAACTTATTCCATTTTTTTTTCTAATCATTTTTTTTATGGAACAACAATAATATGGCTCGTTAGAAATAACTGATATTATAGCATCTTGTAAGCATTGAATATTAACATTACTCTTTATTAAAAAACCAATCGGATTAACTTTTTTAAATATAGAATTTAGAATGAAAGTATCACTATATGAAGTTAATACAATAATCTTTGTGTTTGGCATTAGTTGTTTTATCATAACACCTAATTTTTCTCCTGCCAGAGTTAAATTCTTATTTGATTCTTCGAGCCTAATATCTAACAAAACAATATCAATTCCTCCATTCTTTTTTGCTTCATTTATTTTCAAAACAGCACTATCAAAATTCATTGCTTTATCAACATCAAATTCTAAAACTGAATTTTTTTGATTAATCAAATTAAATATTATTTCATAGGAATCTAAAAGAATTGGGTGGTCTTCTATTAATAATACAGTGAAAATGTTTTTCATAAATTTAGCGCAAATATCCCCTTAATTAAAAAAATTAAGTATGAGTACAATTAAATTACTAAACATAGTGAAAAAAAATAAATTCTGACAATTATTAATGACATAGTTTATTATTACAAACAATTAGTATTCAAAAACCTTACTAAAAGTAATTAAAAACCATATTTCATTTTAATTTAGAATGCTTGGTTTCAGTCTTATCCTAAAAAAGACTGAAAATAGTAAGATAAAGTGTAAAAATTCCCGAAAAACTAATTCCTTTAATTTGATATTTTAAGTTACTTGTGAGATAAATACCTTTCTAAGGCCTTTCAATTTTTAGAGAGTTCAACAATAAAAAAGTAAGTTGAATTTTCAAACTTGAGTTTTCATTATTTCATATAAATTGCAAACGGAACCTTTTTTGAATCAGTTGGTGTCATTCCTTTTACATCTTTCCTCTTAATTAAAGAATTGATTTCAGTAGCTGGAATATCCTTTTTTCCATTTATTGAAATTAGGTCATCTTTTGAATAAATTTTTATCCAGCCTGTGTTATTAATAATATAGAAATTATTATCTATTTTAAAGAACACATCCTCATTTCCTTCCTTAGCAATGGTAACTTTATTCTTAAAATTTACTCGCTCTTTAATATCTCTAAAATTTTCATTAATAGCTTTATATGAAAGATCTCCATCAATAGAAATTAACTTAGAAAATGCTTTAGAATTTGAATGTTTATTTTGTAAGCCAAAATAATATATAGCATTAATTTTTACTTCTAGATTGCCCCAGTGTTCTTGCTGAACAAAATAAAAATATTCTTCTTTTTCTATTTTCAACTTAAACTCAATTTCTCCATCTTTTGAATAATTTAATTTAGCCTTAAAATATCCATTCTGATTGGTTGATGCCAAAATATTATCATTTTCATCATAAATAGTTGCATCTTCAATAGACAATAATGTTTTTGAGTCTATTACAACTCCTGCAATATCAATATTTCTCATTGTGACTTGATTATTTAATGTATTATTTTGTGATTCCGAACTAAACACAATTCCAATAGCTAAAACAAATGTGATGATTTTACCCAATTTCATATCTATACTTTTTTAATTAATTTTTTTGGTGCATACACAAATATACTCAATAAACATGCCTAGTTTAAATATCCTTCTATAAAAAATGCTAAAAACATACGAAATTTACATTTATTTCATTGTTAAAACCTCATTAATCATTAATTTCCAAGCTCTAGTTGATTCTTTACTAAAGAATAGTATTTATCTTTGAGTTTTATCAATTCTTTATGGTCACCTTTTTCAATCAACTGTCCATTTTCCATTACAATTATTTGATCTGCATTCTTTACAGTACTTAATCGATGGGCTACTACTACAACTGTCCTTCCTTTAAAAAACTCATTAAGGTTATTTAAAATTGATTTTTCTGTATTTGCATCAAGTGAGCTTGTAGCCTCATCGAAAAAGATGAATTCTGGATTTTTATAAACCGCTCTTGCAATTAGAACTCTTTGGCTTTGACCACCACTTATTTGAATCCCAACGTTTCCAATTTTAGTCTCTGTGCCAAGAGGGAGTGAATTAATAAAATCATCAATACATGATATTCTTATTGCCTTTTCCAGTGCCTCGTCGTCCACTAGATCATTTTCACATAAAGTTATATTATATTTTATTGTTCCAGAAAAAATATGCCCATCTTGTAGAACTACTCCACATCTCTTTCTCCAAGCATCGGGATGTAATTCATCAAATTTATCATTCCCTAAAAAAATATTTCCAGAATTCGGACTGTAATACATCATAAGTAATTTCATTAAAGTGGTTTTACCGCTTCCACTAACTCCAACAATAGCAGTCACTTTGTTTTTAGGTATAGTAAAAGATAAATTTTTGATTACAAAAGGGTTAAAACTACCAGGGTATTTAAAAGACACATTGCTAAAAATAAGATCATCCATTTTAAATTGTATATCCATATGGGTAACCTGTTCTGCTTCGTTATCAACATTGTAAACATCTTCAACTCTTTTGTTTGAAATCTGAGCATCCTGAACATCTTGCAAATTGTTAATTAAATTTATTATTGGACCACTTAATTGACCTATTATATATGAAATACTTAATAAGGTTCCTACTGTCATTTGAGACTGTATAATTAAATAAGCACAAAATGCAATAACTGTAAGTTCTTTTAACTTTAGAACAAAATTCGCACCTGATAATTGGTACATATTAAGATATAATGATCTCAGCTCTAATTCATTTAACTTCTCCTGCAAAGAGATGATTTTTGATATTACTGCATCCTGAGCTTGATTTACTTTAATCTCAGGCATATTCATTATAAATTCATAAAGATTGTTACTATTATCTGATTGCCTGATAAACATTGAGTATTCAAGTGTGGCACGTTTCTTTAAAAAAAACGCAACCCATATAATTGATACTGTGCTTAATATTAGAAAAATAATGAACACCGTTTTATTTAAATAAAGTAGTATTAAGCTGAAAACTATTAAATTTAATATATTTATAAAAAAACCTATTCCTTTCCAAGTTAAAAAAGATTGTATTTTAGATAAATCTGAAAGTCTTAAAAGTGTGTCAGTATTTAATCTAGTGTCAAAATAATTAATAGGAAGTTTGATTAATTTTTTAAGAAAGCTTTCTTTAAGGATTATTGATAAATTAAAATTAAATTTCGTTAATAAATAATCACTAAACAATCGAGATGAGAAATTTCCAAGAAATAAGAATAATTGTGCTAACAATAAAACAATTACTAAATCAAGTGATTTTGCTAATATGCCATCGTCTATTATTTTCCTAAAAATAATTGGAATGAGCCAATTAGAAGCAAGTCCTATAAGTAATAATACAAAGGATAAGATGTACCTAAATTTATTTTGTTTTACAAAATTTATAAGGTGGTCAAGTAAATTGTTTCTTTTAGAGGGTGGTAATTTTTCTTTAGAAATTTTGAATTCATCAGTTGTTTGAAAAACTAGACAAACACCTTTTACATTATTTCCTATCCATTCTTTTTCTAAAAGATCTTTTTCAATTACAGTTTTTCCATAGCCTGGGTCAGCTATATAATAATAAAATTCCCCTCTTTTCTCTTTAACCTTATATAATACTACAAAATGGTCTTGTTTCCAAAATAAGATTGCAGGTAGGGGAATCTCAGTTAATTGTGATGAAGTTAGTTTTAATCCGTGGCTATCTAATCCGAGTTTTTTTCCTCCTCCTAGAATATCTTTAACCGAAACACCCATTCTAGTAATATCACATAACTCTTTGATTTTTTTTAGAGATACAGTTTGCCCATAATAATTAGAAACCATTGCTAAACATGCAGGTCCACAATCATTACTCTCAAGCTGATTAACAAATCTAAACTTCATTCAACTCCAATAAAGGCTCAATAATTTCTTTTACTTTTGATACTATAACATCATCTTTAAGTTTTTCATCTCCGTAAAAAATACAGTATTCTTTTTCACCATCCTCGAAGGCATCTAAAGCATGTTGTGAACACCCTCCATTACAAATAGGAAGCAATCTGCAAGTTAAACAAGGCTTGTTTTTAAATTTAATGTCCATTCTTTTTTCCAGATGATTATTCTCCCATACCAAATCACCACCTTCATCAAGGTAACCAACTCTACTCGTAGTTAAAAAATCCCTTGCAGTACATTTGAATAAATCACCATTATAATTAATTGTTACACTATTCCTTTTATCTGCATAACAAGAATCATGAACATTATTAGGTACCATATGTTGAACAGGCATATTTTTTTCTTTAAACTTATCAATGACTTTTTCAACAATAATTAAAATATCATCATTCTTAGAATCTTGCCAAACTCTGTGGAGATCTACTAAAAGAAATTCTTTCTTGATTTCTAAAGAGACATCATCAAATTCATCTGCAATCTTATATGCATCACTAATATTTTCTGAAGTATAATTTATTCTTAACCTAACATGAAATGAATTAATCAAGAGCTTCTTTATATTGTTTACTATTACTTCATATGAACCCTTATTAGCACTAACATATCGCACAGAATCGTGTTTTTCTTTATAGCCATCAAGCGTAATTTGTAATGAAGGTGTAATTTTGTGGGACTTAAAAAATTTGATAAATTCATCATTTATAAGGTAACCATTTGTTGTAAAACCAACTGAATAATCAACTAGGTTTTTAACACACTCTTGCTGTAATTTTTTTATAATAGGAATAACATCTCGTTTAAAATATAATAGGGGTTCACCTCCAAAAAATGCTAAATTAAAGTGATGCATATCCTTCTTTTTTGTAGTTTTTTCAATAAAATAACCAACCCTTTCTATCATATTTGAAGAAAAACTAGATTTTTTAATGTGTGTTTCATAACAATACCAACATTTAAAATTACAGTTCATTGTTGGATTTATTGTCAATAAAAAATTATGAATATTCCCATCTACATTCTTAACTAATTCTTTGACTTTTTCTACCTCATTAATTTTATCTGGAATAATAAATTCTTCTGATTTTAAATACAAATAAAAATCAGGGTGAACATCTTCCAAGCCCTCAACACCTTCAATCATAGCAGACTCCAATAGGTCTTTTAATAAAGTGTCTATAATTATAAATTTTTGAGTAAAAGAATTGTATAAATGATACTTATTATTAAAAGAAACAATTGAATTGAATTGACTATACTTCATAAAATAAAAAATTTATTGTAAACTGCATGCATGCAATTTGATTAAAAATTAAAAAAAGAGGAATTAGTTTAAATTATTTAATAATATAAAAAATATCATTCTTTACCAGGTCCAGGCCCACAACTTGCAATGGTATTGCAACCACTATTTTCAGGTCGACAAGCAGGTATACAATTTATCTTGCAGTTATTTGTATCAATATCAAAGCGAACTTGAGCTTGATTAGAAAAACTTGTTGAGAAACCTCCGACTAAATTATTCTCTTGAGATTCTGAAATCTTTTCAAAATTCTCATAAATTATTGTTTTCTTTTTTTTCATGATTAAGTATTTATCTTTAAATTTAAATTAGATTATATATAGAAATTTTTTAAATTATTATTGTTTATTTCATACAACAACATTGTTATAACCATAATTTCCTTTAACACCACCAACCAGACACACAGATTACCACCGTCACAGTTATTAGAGTCCTCACTAAATGAAATTTGATTTTGATTGGAAAAACTTTTTAAAAAACCACCTATTAAATTATACTCTTGAGATTCTGAAATTTTCTTATATTTCTCAAAAATTGAGGTTATTTATTTTTTATAAAAGACACTATCTATATTAGATTATGTAAAGAGATTTATTTGAGATATAATTGTTTATTACATCCTGCAGTAACATTACATCCAATATTAGTTGGACCACAACCAGATGCGCAATTACCACCGTGGCAGTTGTTTGTCTCTTCACTAAATGAAATTCCATTTTGATTGGAAAAACTTTTAGAAAAACCTCCTACTAAATTTTGTTCTTGGGATTCTGAAATCTTCTCAAAATTCTGAAAAATTAATGTCATTTTATTTTTCATAAAAGGAACTATATATTAGATTATTGTGGGTTATTGCACCCAGCAACATTGTTACAACCATAATTTCCTTTAACACCACAACCAGACACACAATTACCGCCGTTACAGTTGTTTGTTTCTTCATTAAATGAAATTTCATTTTGATTGGAAAAACTTTTTGAGAAACCTCCTACTAGATTATGCTCTTGAGATTCTGAAATTTTTTCGTAATTCTCAAAAATTAATGTTATTTTATTTTTCATTTTAAATCAAAATTTAGATTATATTATACATAGAAACTTGAGATTATTGTTGGTTATTGCATCCCACAACGGTATTACATCCATGATTAACAGGTCCGCAACCTTTCACACAATTACCACCATGACAGTTATTTGTTTCTTCATTAAATGAAATTTCATTTTGATTGGAAAAACTTTTTGAGAAACCTCCTACTAGATTATGCCCTTGAGATTCTGAAATCTTTTCAAAATTCTCGAAAATTAATGTCATTTTATTTTTCATTATTGATCAAAATTTGTATTAGAATATAACATAGAAATTTTTTAAAATAACTATTATTGTTTATCACACCCCACAACTGTATTACACCCACTATTAAAAGGACCACAGCCTTTCACACAATTACCACCATGACAGTTATTTGTCTCCTCACTAAATGAAATTTCATTTTGATTGGAAAAACTTTTTGAGAAACCTCCTACTAGATTATGCTCTTGAGATTCTGAAATCTTTTCAAAATTCTCGAAAATTAGTGTTATTTTATTTTTCATTATTGATAAAAAAATTTAAATAATAGAATTTTTTGAAAGGAATTATTCCTTAGCACCACAACCAGCAACAGTGTTACACTTAACATTTCCACCACAACCTGCCACACAATTACCGCCATCACAATTGTTTGTTTCTTGATCAAATGAAATTTCATTTTGATTAGAAAAACTTTTTGAGAAACCTCCTACTAGACTATTCTCTTGAGATTCTGAAATCTTTTCAAAATTTTCAAAAATTAATGTTATTTTATTTTTCATTATGGATAAAATTTATAGATTATTAAATAATACATAGAAGATTTAGATAATAATTATTACTCAACGCCACATCCTGCAACTGTATTACAATGAATATTTCCCCCACAACCATATGCACAATTACTATCACGACAGTTGTTTGTCTCCACACTAAATGAAATTTCATTTTGATTGGAGTAACTTTTTGAGAAACCTCCTATTAAATTATGTTCTTGAGATCCTGAAATCTTTTCAAAATTCTCGAAAATTAATGTCATTTTATTTTTCATTATTGATCAAAATTTAGATTAAACATAGAAATCTTTATTGTTTAACACCACATCCTGCAACGGTATTGCATTGAATATTTTCATCACCACATCCAGAAAAACAATTACCTCTAATACAGTTGTTTGTCTCCCTACTAAATGAGATTTCATTTTGATTGGAAAAGCTTTTTGAGAAACCTCCTACTAGATTATGCTCTTGAGATTCTGAAATCTTTTCAAAATTCTCGAAAATTAATGTTATTTTATTTTTCATTATAGACCAAAATTTACATTAGATTATGTACATAGAAATTTTTGAATTTATTATTGTTTACCACATCCTGCAACATTATTACATTGACTATTTCTAGAACCACAACCTGACACACAATTACCACCTTGACAATTGTTTGCCTCCTCGCTAAATGAAATTTCATTTTGATTGAAATAACTTTTTGAAAAGCCTCCTACTAAATGATTCCCTTGAGGTTCTGAAATTTTTTCGTAATTCTCAAAAATTATGATTTTTTTATTTTCCATTAAATACAAAATTTATAAGTTTTAAAAATAATATATAGAAATTTTTGAAAGGAACTATTCCTTAGCACCACATCCGGCAACAGTGTTACACTTGACATTTCCACCACAACCTGCTACACAATTACCGCCATTACAATTGTTTGTTTCTTGATCAAATGAAATTTCATTTTGATTAGAAAAACTTTTTGAGAAACCTCCTACTAGACTATTCTCTTGAGATTCTGAAATTTTCTCGTAATTCTCAAAAATCATTATCATCTTTTTTTTCATAAAATATATTTAAATTACATAAATAGTTTGCTTAGTAACGTAACCCTACCTTTGAATAAATCAAAATAAAATTTTATTTTGATTTATTTTTGTGTGACTTTAATTTTAACTTACGATTTCTATTTTATATTAATGTTGTAAAAGTATTTATATATATATAATTCTGTCTATGATAAAACCGTAAAAAAAATATGGAAAATCCGTAATTTTTTAAACCTTGAATATTCCTTAATTTAAAATAATTTGTAGAAATTTGTAGAATTACATTTAACTTAAATAAATGTATTTAAAAAATAATTATGCTCTACTCGCTACTATTGCTGCTCAACACAATTTTTAATAGAAAGTATTTAGTAATTTTAATTACTCTCTTTTCGATAAATATTATGTTTGCTCAAAGAATTATAAAAGGAGATGTTGTGGATTCTGATCAAGATTCATTACCCTATGCAACTGTTAATATTTTAAATCACACTAAAAATAAAATTTTAAAATCTACCACAACAAATGATATGGGGCTATTTGAGATGCTTTTAGATAGCAGCAACACCAATCATGCAAAATATATTTATGCTACTTATTTGAATTATATATCTGATACCATCCAGATATCTAAAAATAATAACTTAACCTTAGTTATTAAAAATAGTAAGGTTATTAACCTTTTAGAAGTAGTCGTTCAAGGAGATAAACCTTCATTAATAAGAAAAGCTGATAGATTTATATATACTCCTAGTAAATCTCTAACTGAAGGAGCATCTACACTTGATATTATTAAAATAGCTCCTTTAATTAATTATGATATTAAAAACGATTTATTCTCTATTATAAACAAGGAGAACACTACTGTAATCATTAATGATAGAAAATCAAATCTGCCAAAAGATATGATTATTTCTATTTTAAGATCTACACCTGCAAAAAACATAAAAAATATTGAAATCATTATGAATCCTGGAAGTGAATATTCAGCAAATACTACAGGAGGAGTAATCAATATTAATCTTAAAAAAAATATAGACGAAGGTTTATTAGGTAATATAGTTTTAACTAGTCAACAATCTGTTTTAAATACCTCTATATTTAATGGGACTATAAATTATAGGAAAGGTAAGATTGGAGTAAGAATATCTCCTTTCATAAATAATAGTTTTAATTATAACTCTTCTAATAATTTGATTGAAACTTCAAATAATAGAATGGAAGAAACGATTGGAGATTATAAAAGAAGATATTTGGTTCTGGGTGGTGGATTTGGAGTGGATTATGATATAAATAGTCGGAGTTTACTTAGTATCAATGGTTTCATCTCAACAGTAGATGGAGATAGTAAGCAAACAAACATAACTTCTTATTTCAAGGATAATATATCTTCTATCGATTCAATATATTCCTCTCCTATTTCTAGTGAAGATAGTTATCTATATAATTTTGGAAATATTTATTATCAACATAATCTTGATACTTTAGGTAAAAAAAAAATAGTATTAAATGTTGATTATAATCAATTTAAAAAGGAGAATACTGATTTAGGTTCTTTTCAAAGAAATTTTCCTACTGACATTAATCCCATTAATACTTATAAAAATATTTTTCCTCAGGAATTTTTTAACATTTCAGGGAGTGTAGATTATTCTTCACAAATTAATAAAAAATCTAAGATTAATTTTGGCGGTCAAATAAGTACTACTAATTTTGATAATGATCTCTCCTATTTTAACCTTAATACTTCAACCTTAGACTATGAATTGGACAAATCACTTTCAAACACTTATAAATATTTAGAAAATTATTTTGCTATTTATGTAAGTAAAACAAAAACTTTTAATGAAAAAATTAATGCAACATTTGGATTAAGAGTTGAAGGAACTAACTATTCAAGTGAAAATAAGACTATTGGGTTTAAAATTGATTCAAGTTATGTAAACATCTTTCCAAATATTTCTTTAGCTTATACTATTAAAAAAAATAATACTATTTCTATAGCCCTAGCAAAAAGAATTAAAAGACCATCAATAGAATTATTACTCCCTGGCAGAACTTATTATAACCCAAACTACTTTAATGAAAACAACCCCTTTCTACAGCCTATTATTACTTATAATATTGATATAATGTATGCTTTGAAAAATAAATATTACTTTTCATCAGGATATAGCTTTTTGGACAACCAGTATAGTGAATTTATAGTGCCTGTTCTCGAAAATGGAGAAATAAAACAAAAAAGGACCTATATAAATTACGGGGATTCTAGAAAAGCTTATTTCCAATTATATACCAAACAAAGATGGTTTAACAATTTTTGGGAAATGAGTTTTTCGACTAGTCTAAATATTTACAAATACAATGACAAATCTGAAAATCTTTTGGATAATAGTAGATTTAATAGTTTTAATTATAATATCTCAATGAACAATGTTTTTTATATTTCTAAAGAAAAAAAAATGTTAGCTTTTGCAGTTCTAAAATACAATAGCCCATTCGAAGATATTTCTACCAAAAGAGAAAATGCCTTATTTAAAAGTGATATAGGTTTTAGAAAAACATGGGAGAAAATTAACCTCACGATTTATCTAAGTGACATTTTTAATACTTATGGAAGTTCTACTACTACATACCACAGTAATCAGGCACAATTATCTAATCAACTTATAAAGAAAGATTATACAAGGTCAATTTCATTGAGTTTAAGATACAGTTTTGGTAATACCAAATTGAAAACTTTAAAAAATAAAAAAAGTGCTAATCAGGATTTGAAGAAAAGAATAAACTAATTTTTAATTATTAGTTATATTACAATAATAAAGGGTATTGTTTCCAGTATTATAATTATATAACCTCATATTATAAACCCTGTAAAAAATAAACTTCAATAAATTGAACGGTTTTTTTGTTGTCCCTTAAGGACTTAATATAACAAAACCTCAGTTGCTTCATCTAAAACAGAATTACTGAAATTTTTAAGATATGCCTGAGTAATTGCTAGATTTTGGTGCCCCAACGATTCACTAATAATATCTGTAGATATTCCTTTTTGCTTTAAGCAAGTTGCAAAACTATGCCTAGCAACATAAGTAGTAATGGGTTTGTTAATATTCGCTAATCTTCCAATCTCTTTTAAAGCGTAGTTAAATTGTTTTAATACTTTATTTTTCCTGTTTTCAATTTGTGAGGGTGTAAGGCTCTCTTTTAATAAAACTGGAAAAATATAATTTGTATCTGATGGATATTCTTTATAAAAAACTAAAATTTCTTGAACAGGTTCAATAATTTTTATTTGAAAATTACCCTTAGTTTTTGAACGCTTATAATATATTCTACCATCAATAATATTTCCCCATCTTAAGTTTATCATGTCTGCAAAATTCATCCCTCTAGTATAGAAACTAAATAAAAAGTAGTTTTTGAAATGTATTAAATGTGGATGCTTATCCAAATCTAAAACTACAATTCTGTTTACCTCTTTTAATGTTAAGGCTTTCTTAACAGCTCTACTTTTTAGTTTTGAAACTTTATAGACTTTAAAAGGGTATATATTTTCATTTATTATGTTTCGCTTAATAGCAAAATTAAATAAGGCTCTTATCCCTCTCATACGCACACCTATACCTCCATCAGTTCCTCCTCTTGAACGTAAATAATTTTCATATTTTTCTAAATAGGTATAATTTATTTCTTTAAACGTCAAATGTCTATTCCGTTGAAATCTCATTATTGAATTTAAGGTATCATAATATACTCTGGCATTACCCATTCTACCAGACGTTTTCATTTCTGAAATAATTTCTTCACCAAACATGAAAATATTTTGATTGATAGGATTTGCATTAATCCTAAACTTTTGTTCAAAATCTTCTAATGTATAATATTCATTTTCAATTTCAAGGTCAGTTATGATTTTATATGCTCTATTCTTGATTATATTTAACAATCTATTGTTTTGAATATAGTTACTATTCTTCTTATTAAATTCCCCAACCTTTGAATTCCATTCAATCTCTAATGCATTATATGGTGTCTTAAAATACTTAGACCTTCTATTTTTTGTAACGCGTAATGTTATTGGATATTTATCATTAGCCAATTTGGTTTTTCTTAAAACTGCCCTTATTGAAGTCATCTCTATTTTTTATCAGTACAACATTTGTACAACAAATTAGGGTATAAAGGTAAAAGAAATGACGCTAAAAGAAAATTTAAAAATGTTAAAATATTGATAATCAGATAAATATATTTAAAAGATAATAAATGAAAATGAAATCTTAATTTCTGTTAATCAGAGGGTCCTTGGTTCGAGTCCAAGAGGGGGAGCTTAATAAAGAAAGGCTTTAAGAGTATTTATACTTTTAAGGTTTTTTTTCATTTGCACTCAATTTGCACGCACGAAGTTAAAATCATAGCATTTGCTGCTATTTGTTGCAAGATAATATTTCTATTTAACTATATCAAATGAAGATATTTAGTTCTTTTTCTTTTAGAAAGTGACAGTATTTTTTCTTGGAAGAAATATTAATGAAAAATATATTATTTATGATAAAATAATACATACTTAAATATTTTATATTAGTTTAGTACTAATACTATTTGAAGAAACATGCTGTGTAAATGTCGGGAAGATTTTAAGGAATTCTAATTCCTCTTTTTAAAAGCGCTTAAATCAATAAGTGGTAGTGGAAAGTCATTTAATTTTGTGTTTGACAAATTTACTGAAAGCATACCTCTAATTCCACCAATACAAATATTTAAAAGCTTTCTAATAAAGTCATCTGCGGGAGAAAACTCTCCTTTTTCATTCAAAAGTTTGTCAAAATCAATCACTTTAAATACAGTGGAGCTTTTAATTCCAAAAATTTCTTCTTTCTTTTTTGAATTTTCAGTTTTATAATAACAATCACTTTCCAAATCAATCTTCACAACCTGTTCTTCAATGTTATGTCCTATTTTCATAATAAGTCCAAACTCAACATCATCCTTTGTTAAATTACCCCTATCCTCCAAATCATGTATGTAAAAACCATAAGGCTGGGTACTTATAATTTCAACTCTGATTTTTTCGAGTTTCTTTTTTTTTCTCGTAGTTTTAGACATCAGTAATTAATCTACAAATTCAGGTCTTTCAGTACGCAATTTACTAGCCATTACGGGTTCAATTTTGATATTATCTCTTTCTGATTTATTCTCTTCGTCATAAATTTCAAAACTCCAGCAGTCGGAAGGATTTTTTAAACAAGTCCCAACTTTTACGGGTCTATATTTGGATTCTGTATAAGTGTAGATAATTTTTACATTAATCTCATCCAATTTTAGTATCTGCTCTTTTAATTTCTTAATTATTTCTTCTTTTTCAAGAAGCAACTCTTCGTAAAACTTAATCTTACTCGATTTAGAAACTATTAAATCAGTTTCTAACGCATTACCAATTTTACGAACTGTCTTAAAAGTAAAGTTATGTAATCCCGTTAACCATTTGCTTATTTCAGATTCTGATTTCCCCATTAATCTTGCTAAATCTGCTGGAGCCATACCTTTTAGTTTTAAAACGGCATAAATCTCATTAGCAATATCAATCGATCCAAAAACATCATTTTGAATTTCCTTAGGAATTTCTTCCAATATTTTCAAATAAGCTTTTGAAGCCATATTATTTTTTTTGATAAGTTATCCTAAAATTATTTTTAATTTTAATATCTTTTCCTTTCAAGCTCCATTCCCTCCGTTTTTTGGAAAAATGAAGTTGTGATGAAATAGATTGTGCAAACATTAATTTTTCAAAGCAAGTGGGACTATCTCTTACAGCATCGCTTTCTTTAATTCCTCCACTTACTAATATTACAACATCCAAACTAAGAACAATACAATATAACCTTATACTTAAATTTTTTCTATCTATAGTAAAATCAATTTTTCTTATTTCTTTGGTCGGTGGCGGTAGCGCTGAAGCATTATCTTCAGGTCTAAAATATTGATCATGAGCCCCAAATTTTTCACCAATACGGGCAATCCAAAGTTTTAAAAAATTAATACAACTCAGATATTCTCCTTTATATTCATCTATAAATTTTTGATATTCTGATTTCTCTTCATCAATAAATTTTAACGTATAATATCTCACTTTCGTAAAATCTAAACTTTCATCTTCTATGACTTCTATTTCAAACTTCACTTATAAGTTAACTATGTAAAGTTAAATTTATTTTGTTAATAACCAAATTCATATAACGAATATAATGACTTTTGCCAATAAAATTAACCATAAATTAACTTTATCCATTGAAATATATAAAATTTTGAATTGTAGCGCGATTCGGGCTCAACTCATTAGTGCTTATATACTAATTAATTCATCTGTTTTGTATCCACCATACTAAATTTTAAATGATCTACTAAAAGTGCTAACTTTTATAGGCAAATAGTGACAACTATTTGTATGAAAAATTGTTCGCTTTGCGAACGAGTTTTGAATAGCTAGAAGGTTACACCTTACTTGACGCAATTACACCAAATCATCTATCAAAAGATACTTCCCTCAACAATATAACCCTTTCACTCATTCTTACTTTTATATACTAGTCAATTTATCTAGATTTGAACAAAGATTCAACCTATGCCATTCAAAGAACATTATTTATTCTCGTTTCTAGTTTTTTTTTTATTTGTTTAGGAACTTCAGCTCAAAGAGGTGTGGTTTCTGGTGTTTTAGAGGATGAATCCGGACCACTACCCGGGACTACCGTTATTGTTAAAGGAACAACTAACGGTACTGAAACTGATTTCGATGGCAACTATAGCATTGAATGTCAAGTGGGGGATATTTTGCAATTTACTTTTATAGGAATGGTAACAAGAGAAATTAAAGTTACTAGAGATCTATTTGGAGATCAAATCCTAAAATCCATAATACGAGAAGAATCTGTACAGAAAATCATTAGCAACGACTATTATGAAGCGCTTAAAACTGTTATAGATTCTTTAGCGTTCACTCCTGAAATATCAGAAAACGGATTAACATATAATAAAAAGAAAGGCTATTTTGATTCTAACAGGATTAAGAATATTAAGGAATCACAAGACAAGATTAAGGTAACGTACTTTAGTCCTGATATTCTTTATCAAGTTAATTCTAATAGTAATATCAGCCTTCAATTTGTAGACAAAAACAAGTTGCCAAAATTGCAAAATACCTTTGCCCAGGGGAGACCTTTTAATGGAATAAATCAATGGTTTGGTGCTGAAACGAATGAGATATTCTCATTCGGTCCAAGAGTTAATACATTAACATTTGACGGTTCTAATTATATCTACGATACAAATGGACGCTTAATAAACGGAACTAGTCAAAATCAAATATTACCATATAATAATGAAATATTTCAATCTGGCTCAGTACTATCTAATAATTTGAATCTAGCAGTTTCTAATAATATTCATTCTGTTGATGTAAATGTGAGAAAAAAAACTCAAGAGGACTTATTTGACTTTGAGAGAAATAGTTTGACACAATTTGATTTTAACTATGATTTTAAGAATAAAATCAGCGCCTTTTTTAAATCAAACACTGAAACTAATAATCAGCCTAATATTAATGGTTTCTTAAACAATCTTATCCTTTCATCCTTCATTACACCCACTTCTTTTGAAAACAGTCAAGGTTATCTTCTAAGTAATAATATGCAACGCAGTTTTAGTCCAAATCAATTTAACAACCCTTTGTGGTTATTTGAATTAAATCAAAACAGGAGTAAATCAACGTCGACTATTATTGGAGCTAAAAGTAATATTCAACTAAATGATAATTTGAAGCTAAACTCAATTTTGAGTTTTAACAGAGAGAAAGATCAGCTCAATTTCGCTTTACCTATCAACACCATTGGTTTTGAAGATGGTTATAGAAGTAAGAAAAACTTCACTGAAAATACTTTTCATGCCTATGTAGGATTAGATTACCATTTTAATATTGAAGATTTCTCTCAAATAGAAATTAAGTCATCACTGAAATATAAAAACTTAACACTCAATTATAATTTATTAGAGCAAAATGATTTCTCAGATCTAAACTTTATTAACCCGACAAATGAAACAACAATTAGGCGTCAATTAGAAAATAATACGTTCCGTATGGCAAATGAAATAATGTTCGATCTAGATGTTGAGTTCGATGCAGATATAACTTTAATAAACAATTCTGTTACTTCAACTTTTCAGGGTAATGAACTTCTTTTACCATCGGCTCAATTGTATGTTGAGTTCCAAGAGTTATTAGGCTATCCTGAATGGATGGATACATTCTCAATTGCTACAGGAATTGCAAAAGAGGCTAAGGAAACCCCTTTATTTTATAGTAACTTAAGCCATAATAGCCTCGTTATTTCTCCACAAGAATCTCAATCATTAGTAGCAAATAACGATTTATTCAACTCTAAAGCTCTAGCATTTGAAACAGCAACCAACTTCGACATAGAAACTAATCTTCGGCTATTTAATAACGTAGTTAATATTGGAATAAATTATTATCATTCAAAAACCAACAATGGTATTTTTCCCGTCTTAACAAATGGAATATTTGAACTCCAAAATATTGCATCTATTAAGAATGAAGGATTAGAAGCAAGTTTGGAATTTAATATTGGTCGAGATTGGGATAACTTCCACTATCAACCCACTTTTCTTTTTTCAAAAAGCAGGGGAAAAGTTTTAGAACTCTCAGGTAATAAAATTTCAATTCCTATTGCGGGATTTAGTACTATATCAAATAACTTAATAGTTGGGCAGCAGACAGGAACGATTGTAGGCTCTGCATATTTAAGAGATAATAACGGTTCTATAGTTATAGATAACGATGGTTATCCAATAGTTGATTCTGAAAAGAAAATTATAGGTAATACAACTCCCGATTTCAACTTAAGCATGGATAACAATTTTAATATCGGAAAATTCAGATTTAACTTTTTAATTGACTATCAAAAAGGGGGTGATGTTTGGAACGGAACTAAAAATGTTCTGAATTATACAGGAAGATCTCAAGAATCAGCCAATTTAAGAGGTATTACAAATTTTGTTTTTGATGGCGTAAATCAGTTGGGAAATACAAATACTACAGCTGTTGATTTTGCAAGTTCAAATCAAGATGTTTCACTTAATAGATGGGTACGATACGGTTTCAATGGAGTTGATGAGGAAGCTATAGTTGAAGGGACTTTTATCAATTTAAAATCAATAAGCATCTCGTACGATTTTGCTAATAGAAATGAAGATGAATTTTTCAGAAAATTAGAATTAAGTTTCTATGCCTATAATCTATTATCGTACACAAAGGAAAATGGAATTTCTCCTTATTCTTCATTATTTGACCATTCTTCAGGTAAGGGGCTAGACTACTTTAATATGCCATTAGTAAAAGAAATTGGATTTAAGATTAATATAAAAATATAAGGTTATGTATACTAGAAAAATCATACTATTCATTTTAATCTCATTCTTATTTTCATTCAATAGTTTTGAATCTAATAAGAGTAGTCTAATTGAAAAAATATATACTCAAACTGACAAGCCTTTATACTTTCCTGGTGAAACAATTTGGTTTAAATCGTATATCACCAATGCAGAAAATAAAATCTCAACAATTAGTGAGGTATTATATGCTGAATTAATATCGCCCAAAGGAACAGTAGCTAGTGATATTAAACTTTCCATTAATCAGGGTTATGCATATGGAGATTTTCAAATTGCCGATGATTGGGTTGGTGGAATATACAAAGTAAGGATGTATACTAATTGGATGAAAAATTTTGGTGAAGAATCTTATTTTGAGAAGGAAATAATTATACAAAAGGTAATAAGTCCAAATTTATTGATGACCCTTGAATTTGACAAGAAAACTTATGGAAAAGGTTCTGAAGTTGTTGCTCATTTTGAAGCTAAGAACCTCAAAAATATTCCTATAGCTAATCAAGAAATTAAATTTGAAGTCAAAGTCAATGGTTCAGCATATTTCTCAGAAATAACAAATACGGATGCCAAAGGGAAGAAAGATATTCTATTTAACCTTCCTGATACTCTAAAAACAACAGATGTTATACTAAATGTTCTCGTTCCTCATAAGAGCTCAAGAGAATCAATTTCTAGGAGTGTTCCGGTGATATTAAATAATATTGATTTGCAATTTTTCCCTGAAAGTGGAAATGCCATAATTGGAGTCGAAAATGAAATCGCATTTAAAGCCAACAACGAATTTGGTAAACCTGCTGATATAAGTGGAGAAATTGTAGATGTAAACGGACAATTAATTACAAAATTTCAGAGTTATCACGACGGAATGGGTAGTTTTTTATTGACTCCAAAAACAAGAAATTATTACGCCAAAATTACTGAACCTTTTAAATCAGATTCTTTGATTCCATTACCAAAAATGCAAGGCTTTGGTACAAAATTTAATGTTAAAGAAGAAAAAAATACTTATCTCATAAACATTTTCTCTTCTAAAAACAGACATCTGAAACTTTCTATTTCTAACTCTTACCAAAACTTAATTAAAATGACGGCTTTAATATTAAATAAAAGAGGAACCGTTACAATTAATAGAAGTGATTTACCATCTGGTATTAATAAAATTTCATTAATTGGGTTTAATGATGAAATATTAGCCGAAAGATTATTATTTGTTAATAAATCGAATCAATTAAACATTGATATTTCACTAGATAAAGAACTCTATAAAACCCGCGAAAAAGTCAAGGTAAAAATTAAAACTACTGACAAATTTAATACCCCTATTCCATCAAATTTATCTGTCAGTATTGCTGACAATAAATTAGTGTCCTTTGCAGACGATAAACAAGATAATATATATTCTTATCTATTAATGTCTTCTGAATTAAAAGGAAAGATTTACAAGCCATCATTTTACTTTGATTCAAATGAAGACAAGGCAAAAGTGGCTTTAGATTATGTAATGTTAACTCACGGTTGGAGAAGTTATATCAATAATAATCATGTAACTCTTGCTAATGCTATTTATCAACCTGACTCGAAGGCTACTCAATATGGCAAAGTGGTGGATAAAAATTATAAAGCGGTAAAAGCTCATTTACTATTGTTCGATCAGTACTCCGATAAAGTATTGAAATTTGATACGAATGCCAAAGGAGAATTTTCATTTACGATAGATCAAAATAGTAATTTGGTATTACTCGCCTATACTGATAATGGTGAAAATTTAAAAATAATTAAGGAAAGATTTGTTCAGAGCTCAATTCAAAAAAGCAAATATGAAGTAAATAACCAAAAGAATTCTATTGAATTTAAACAACTAAAAATAAAAAAGCCTCTTAATAAAAAGGTTAAAGAAAAAGTGCTATCAGCAGATAAATTAGGTATAAAATTGAGTGGTGATAACGCACTTGACGAAGTTGTAATAGTTGGATATAGTGTTCGGAAAAAAAGATCCTTGTCAGGCGCGGTTGCAACGGTTGTTGAAGATAGCAATATTTCAACATTAAACATTGATAATGTTGGACAACTACTGCAAGGAAGGGTAGCTGGTGTGACTATTACTAATAGTTCGGGCTTATATGGTAGCAGATCTAATATAGCAATAAGAGGTTCAAATTCAATAACAGGCAATTCGCAACCATTAATCATTATTGACGGTATTCCCTTTGAGCAAAACAGTAAAACTGGAGGAGCTTTGTATAATTTAGAATCATCTAATATTGAAAATGTTCATGTTTTAAAAGGTGCTGCTGCTTCGTCTTTGTATGGCTCAAATGGTATTAACGGGGTAATCATCATTACAACAAAAAATCGAAACTTCAATCGACTATATGGCAGTAAGTCTTTAAACAACAAAAAGTTTCGTAATTATACTGCACAAACATTTTATAATAACAGCTCTTTAAAAACTTATAATAGTAAACAATTTTATGCTCCAATTTATGAAAGCGAAGAATTGCTAGAGGATAGAAATGACTTTAGACAGACTATATATTGGAATCCTGTTATTCAAACTGATAAAAATGGAGAGGCATCTTTTGAATATTATAATTCCGATGCCATAACCTCATTTATTATAACTACCGAAGGAATCGGATATAATGGATTAATTGGTAGAAATGAAACAAAGTATGCCACAAAAAAGTTATTGAATATTGATTTTAAAACACCTAATTATATGGCACTTAACGATACCATTCAATTACCTATTGTTGTCACAAACGAATCTAATGAAATAGTTAAAGCACAATTAAAAATTGAACTTCCAAAAGAATTAAAACTATTAAAAAATATCGAAAATGATGAATTAAGTCTTGATCCCAATTCTAATGTCACCAGAACGATTACCATAGTCCCGATAAAAAAGACTGAAAATACAGTTATAAAGGTTAGCGCAAATAGTACCAACTATAAGGATAACATCCATAGAGAAGCTACAGTCATTAGCCCTTACTTTCCCACTCAGGCATCAATTTCTGGCTATAAAAACGACTCATATCAGTTTGATATAAACAATGTGGTTGATGGAAGTTTGAAAGCTGAATTTTCAATTTATACTGACATTGTGGGAAATGTGATGGATGGAATTGAATCACTCATAAGACAACCCTACGGCTGTTTTGAACAGGTTTCCTCTAGCACATATCCAAATATTTTAATAATGAAATATCTCAAAGAAACTGGGAAAAACAATCCTGGAATTGAGAAAAAAGCAATGGACTTTATTAAAAAGGGTTATAAAAAATTAGCCGCTTATGAAACTTCAAAAAATGGTTTTGAATGGTATGGGCATACCCCACCTCATGAGGTGTTGTCTGCTTACGGGCTTATGGAATTTACAGAAATGAAAGAAATATATGACGGAGTGAGTGAACCTATGATTCAAAGGACAATTAGGTATTTGATGAGTAGAAAAAATGGAAAAGGAGGCTTTAATCAAAATAGAGGAAAATATGGTTTTTCTGCTGGCCCCGAAAATGTAAATAATGCCTATATCGTTTATGCAATAAGTGAATCTGGTGTAAATGTAAATATTGAAAATGAATACAATTTTACCTATAAGGAAGCTCTTGAAAGCAATGATTCTTACAGAATGGCACTAATGGCATGTGCAAGTATGAACTTAAACAAAATAGAGAATGCTAGTGTTTTAATGAATAAAATTAAAGAGAACATTAACACATATGGCTTTCAAAAATTACCAGTTGAAAACACAATTACACGCTCATATGGTGACGCTAAGGAAATTGAAACTGCTGCTTTTAACATCCTAGCTTTATTGAAAGAAGGTGAATCAGAATATATGGTAGGCCAAGGGGTAGAATATATTATATCGAAAAGAAAATCCGGACGATTTGGTTCAACCCAGTCTACATCAATGGCCCTAAAAGCACTGATAGAATATACAAAAACTCAAAAACAAAAGATTCTAAATCAAGATAGTGCTGTTGAGATTCAAATAAATGGTAAAAAAATAAAAACCGCATTGAAAATAAATGACGAGGGCAAGATAGTTATTGAAAATATAGAAAGATATATTAAAGCTGGGAAACAAAATATAAGAGTGAATTTTTCTAACCCGGAAGTTACCTTTCCGTATCTATTAAATGTAGAATGGGATAGTACTATACCAAATTCTTCCTCTGAATGCAAATTGGAATTAAAGACAGAAATTTCTAATTCAATTCATAGCGTTGGTCAAAACCTTAGAATGAATATAATTGTAAAAAATAAAACAAATAAACCTTTGCCGATGGCCACGGCCATTATTGGTATTCCTTCAGGAACTTCCGCTCAATCATGGCAGTTAAAAGAGATCTTAGAAAAGAATAAAGCCGATTACTTTGAAATTTTTGACAATTACTTAGTGTTCTATTGGAAAGAGTTTGATAAGTCTGAAATAAAGGAAATTCAACTTGATTTGAAAGCTGAGATTTTAGGAAGTTATAAAGCACCGGCTAGTACCGTTTATCTCTACTACGCCGATGATTATAAGCATTGGATAGAAGGATCAAAAGTAATTATCAGGTAATATTTCAGCTCATATAAGTATAACTAATAAATAGATCTTTTATTTTTCACCTATTTTCCATTCTCGGTTGAAAAAATAGTTTGTCTAAGGTGTTATTTTTTATCCACATAAATCATAAATACGCGCTTTGAATTCTGCTAATTGGTCGAAATGTTATTTTTTGGTTTCAATTCATATATTTTGTGCCCTTATTAAATTTTAAACCCTCTATTAAAAGTGCTAACTTTTATAAGGCAAATAGTACTACTATTTGTATGAAAAAATGTTCGCTTTGCGAACGAGTTTTGAATAGCAAGAGGGTAACACGCTCCGCGATGTTACTTATTGTTTATTTATCTGATAAACAGCTAAATAGATGCTATTTTGAAATTAGTCATTTATGCAAATTTACCCAAAAATGAAAATATCATCAGTAAAATCAAGGATTCATTGTAACAATATCATAAAATATGGATGATTTTAATACAATTCGGTTAAAGAAAAAGTCTATAGAAAAATTTAAGGAATATTCAAAAAAAGTAAGCCCTAATTATTCTGAAACGTTGGATTATATGATTGCTTTTTTTGAAGATAATTATTTGTCTCCATACGATACTTTAAATAGCCCAATGTGGTCATTTAATAAAATAATAAATAAACGAATGGATGCTGTTGCCGCTATTTTAAGGAATATAGAAAAAACTCAGCTAATACCGACTAGAGAAATATTAGAATCTTTATTTGAAGAAGTAGAAGAAAAAGAACCTTTATATATTGAACGGACTCAAGAAGAAATAGAAGCTTCAAAAACGGAAACTGAAAAATTAATAGATTATTATTCTGAAGAATCCGATAAAAATAGAAAAGAGTTATATGAGGTAAAAGAAGAACTTAGTTTCCTATTCAATAAGCTATCTCATATCAAAAATGCGTTTGGGAAAAGTTATTACCGCTTAGATATTTCAAAAGAAAAAATAGAAGAAATAAAATCAAGATTTATATAATACTTTTTTATCCAATCTCTTTTATTGAGATTGGTTCATTTTTAAACAAGTGGATTCTCAGCCGCGTGTATTCTCATCCTTTCCCAGCCTCTAAATCCACAAGTTTAAAAACGTTTGTTTTGTTTGCTTTTGTTTTTATCTATTTTAAATATTGTATTTCTATTTTATTAATTATTTTTGACACTAGAATAATATTGCTTATCATTAGTGTCCGATAAGAGTATAATTATTTCTAAAAACACACTTCCAAGTCAATAAAACCGTTTAAAATTATATTTTTCTTAGGTAGCATGGTGTCTAGCTAAAAAGTTTGAGTTGTATATCTGGTGGTTTTGATGATAACTCCCACCATTCTTTTTCTGGGTTTTCAAGGAACTTGAACAGATTTATATAAGTCAGTAAATGAAAACGCATCACACCAATCATATTTGAATAGGCCCAATTTCGTTTGATTTTTCGTTGTATTACAAGCATTATTAATTGTACTATCAATGCTGACCATATTTGTATTTCTATTGCGTTTTGATTATCTCCTAAGAAGTATTTTAAAGGAAAGTTTTGTTTTAACCTTTTAAACATAGTCTCTATCTGCCATCTATGTTTGTAAATATCAGCTACTTTATCAGGACTTATTTCTAAATTGTTGGTAATAAATTCATATACTTTGTTTTTTTCTGTATCCCAATAGGCAACACGTCTTATTTCAATAGACTTAGTGCCTTTTTCTACTATAATTAGCTCGTCTTTGAGTATTGCATCACTAGTTTTATCAGATAAATCAAACTCTTTAATGCTTTTATAGACAGCATTATCCTTTTGTCTAGTGACAAAGTAAATATCATCTAATGTCCATTGTAAATACTGTAAATAATCATTGTAGGCTTTATCAAATACTACAAAAGAATCCTTTTTTAAATCTAACTCTTTTAAAAAAGTGTGGTCATGAGTTGCTGCATTACTAAAACGAATTAAACAAGGTACATCTTCTAAGGTGTTTATCATGGTATGCTTCTTGATACCTCCTTTCTTTTTACCTGTAAGTGGATTACGCCCTACGCCTTTTAAAATATCACTAAACAGACTAATTGTAGTGGAATCTACAATTTGTAATTTCTTAACAGGTGGTTTTAGCTTACTGCTGTCCGATAAAAATGGAGCGTAGCGTTGAAACAGCTTAGAATAGATTGCTCCAAAGACTTCGCTGGTTCTTTTCTTATTTGCATCTGATAAAGTGCTTCGCTTTGGGAAGTCTTTTAGGTTTAAATGATTGATGCGTCCTTCAAAGGCAAGAAAAACCGTAGTAAGCTCTCGAAGTGAAGATACACCGCTCATTGTGGCAAATAACATAGTTACTAAATGCTCATAGGTTTTAAACTTTTTGTAATACCTGTCGCTATTATAGTCTTCGGCTGTCCGAGTAATATCAACTTGTGGTATAAATTTTAAAATCTGTTTAATTATGGAAGTTCCGCTAAAGTGTGTACTTTTGTTCATAGTCAATATTTGTCTTGCAAAACAATATTAACTATAAAGTGGGAAATCCTAAAGGAAATCCCACTTTTAAAAAGTTTTATCGGACACTACTAATTGCTTATGAAAAAACAATTACTCCTCGGAATCACTTTTCTAATTATTAACTTTTCTTTTTCTCAAGATTTTCAGACTCCATTAGCGAGCAACAGCTTTGGATTGAATAACCATACCAACAGGGATATAGGAATGTTTTCTTATATTGGTTCAAGTGGTAATACTTACGTTGAAATAGGACATAAAAAAGGAAATGTGGTTATCATAATAGAGTAAAACAAAGACCAAAAACAAATATGGCTTTGTAATATAAGATAGCATGTATTTATCTTAGCTGAAATAATAAATTTAAGTATTGAGAAATAAAATCAGTTCACAATTCGTCAACATAAAACATTTGGACTTATCTGCTTATGCTGACATTTATTTAACATTCCAATTCGCAGATTTTAAAATGATATTTATAATTATACAATTTGATTAACTTTACAAATAATCTTTACACAAGATAGATAGTGAACAATTCAAAATTGTCGTTTAAATGAACAGAGATATAATAGACATAAATGACTTTACCATTTTAGTTGAAACTGCTTCAAGCAACAAAGAAATTATTGATACTTGCTATTTTGATGAATCTGTAATTGCAGTTGCCTTTTATGGTTCAGGAAATGTAGATCTAACCGTAAAATATGGTGACAAACATAAAGAGTTTAAACGTACTAAAGGCTTGGCACTTTCATTTTATGCAGATGAGAATGTCGAATTTATTCATACAGTATCTGCCTCAAAACCATTAGAAAGCTTAGTAATAGCAACTGCTACAAACCTACTAGATAATCTACCCAATCAAGAAGGTGAATTGTTTGGACAAATGCTCAATCAATTGGTCCATCCTTCAGATCACTATGTGGAAGGACCAAGTTTTATTATGACCCCTGAAATGCAAAATATTGTAGATTCCTTATTTAATATTCAATACGAAGGAAAAACTAAAATGATGTTCTTTCGAAGTCAAATAACGGTGTTGCTTTCTCATTTTTTTGGTCAATTAGCTAGTTTGGGAACAGAAAAAATAAAGACTACTGAACGTGAGAAGCTGAATCAAGCGAAAGATATTTTATTAAATAATTTGGATAGTCCGCCCTCCCTAAATGAGATCTCTAAACAAATTGGTCTAAACACTTTTAAATTGAAAAGGGACTTTAAACAATTTTTTGGTGTACCGGTTTTTAAATATCTTCAAAATGAACGACTGACTTTAGCTCACAAAATGATTCGAAATGAGGAAGTAACGGTTCAAGAAGCTGCATGGCATGTTGGTTATGACAGTCTTAGTTCATTCTCAAATGCTTTTGATAAAAAATTTGGTTATCGCCCAAGTCAAATTAAGTAAGAGACTGTTTTGAAATATGTGATTGGAATTTTTAGAGACCACTCTTGATGCAGAACAAGGCAAAATTTTGAAGCATAGCAGAGCTACGTTCCAAAATTTTAACGAAGTAATGCGCAAAAAGAGTTTTAAAAAAACAATTGGCATATATCAAAAACAGACTCTAACTCCTTTTCGAACAAATTTTTTTCCTTTTAAGACAAATCAGTCTTTCATCTTCACAATAGTTTTGTCATGTAACTAAAAATTATGATGACATGAAAATTAAACGTGCAATTTTATTAGGTATAGCCATTTGGATGGTTACTATCATTTTTTATTCGATTTCTTACTATGCTCCTATTTTAGAAGATGCAGAAACACAGGCAAATATTGTTCTGTTTGTTATTGTAATACCATTGGTCTGGCTTGGATGTTCTTACTATTACAAAAAAGACTACGAAACTCATGGATACATAGTTGGTCAGACAATGCTGCTAACGTGTGTTACCCTGGATGCATTAATAACCGTTCCATTTTTTGTGGCACCCAATGGAGGAAATCACTATAGCTTTTTTACCTCAATAGGATTCTGGATCATAGCTTTTGAATTTCTAGTAGTAGCTACATTATATTGGTACGTTCGTATCTATCCTCAAAAAATTCTATCAAAACAATAGGATTATGGAATTCGTTTTTGAGAATACAATATTTATTGCTCTCGTATTACTAACCGGACTTTCAGCAGGTTTATGTTTTACGTGGTCAAATGCAGTAACCACAGGAATCGGACGCTTGGATGATTTGGGTTATTTAAACGCATTTCAACAAATGAACAGAACAATTCTAAACCCAATGTTTTTTATTGTATTCTTTGGTCCTTTGCTATTAAATCTGGTTAATATTTATTTATTCAAAAGCACATCAAGTACAATAATATGGTTATTGATCTTTGCAACAGTAACTTACTTTTTGGGAGTTGTATTAATAACAATTTTCGGAAACGTGCCTCTAAATGAGATGTTGGATAAAACCGATTTAAGCTCCGCGAGTGTTGAAGAATTAAGAAACCTTCGAGAAACCTTTGAAGTTAAATGGAATCGGTTGCACTTAATCAGAACCCTAACTTCTGCTATTTCATTTCTACTGTTACTCATAAATCTTATTCTAATATCTAAATAATAATCACATCACAAATTTTAATAAACTAAATAAAAATGAAAAATAAAGAAAACATTTTAGTAATTGGCGGCACCGGTAAAACAGGTAGCAAAGTAGCAAACAAATTAAAGGAATTAGGTCATACTGTAAGAATTGGTTCTCGATCAGTATCACCTCCGTTCGATTGGGATAAACCTCAAACTTGGGCCAACGCTATGCAAGGTATGGATAAAGTATATATTACTTTTCAGCCTGACCTAGCAGTTCCCGGAGCGTTAGATGCTATTGAAGAATTAACCAGACAGGCTAAAAAGGGTATTATTAAAAAGCTAGTGCTTTTATCCGGTAAAGGAGAAAGAGAAGCCGAACTATGTGAACAAGTTATAATTCACTCAGGAATAGATTATACCATTGTTCGCGCTAGTTGGTTTAATCAGAATTTTAGTGAGAGCTTTTTTCTTGAGCCTATTTTAGAAGGATTTGTAGCTTTACCACAAGCAGACGTAAAAGTACCTTTCGTTGATACTGATGATATTGCAGATGTTGCTGTAGAGGCATTATTACATGATGATCATTACGGTAAAATCTATCAACTTACAGGACCTAGAAGTCTAACATTCAAAGAAGCAATTGATGAGATCTCAAAAGAAACCGGAAGAGACATTGCCTTTACACCAATTTCGCTGTCGGCCTACACAAATGTGATGAAGCAAGAGGGTGTACCTGCAGACTTTATTTGGTTGGTTGACTATTTATTTTCTGAAGTTTTAGGAAATCCAAATAACTCTGAAATTACAAATGATATTGAAGAAGTATTGGGTAGAAAGGCAATTGATTTTTCCGATTATGTGAAAAAAACGGCGGCAACAGGAATTTGGAATCAAAAATAAAAATTATGCCACACTTTGTTATCGATTGTACAGAAAACATTATTACACTAAAATCTCCTGATGACATCATGCATAAAGTATATAATGCCGCAGAGGCATCAGGTCTTTTTGATAAAGGAGATATTAAGGTCAGAATCAACCCATTCAAATACTATAATATAGGAAACACCAAAGATGATTTTATTCACGTCTTTGCGAATATTATGGAGGGTAGAACAATTAAGCAAAAAAGTAATCTTTCGAAAAGTATAATTACCAGATTGAAACAAATGTTCCCAAATATTCCGATTATCTCAATAAATATTAGAGATTTTGAAAAGGCAACATACTGTAATAAAACAATGATTTAAGTATATTGAATAAAATCATATACTATGAAACATAAAAAATTAGGTTTAGTTTTAGGAGCAGGAATTGGACTTTGCATTGGAATCCTGACAAATGGCATTGCAATTGGAATGTCTTTAGGAGCTGGTGCTAGTTTAGCCCTAGGTGCTGCCCTTGGAACTTCAGTTAAAAAAGAAAATGAGACGTAAAAAGATCTAATGGTTGATTGGATAAAAACTTCTTACAAAAATGGCTATATTTAATGTGGGTTTAAGATGCTAAACTTAAAAGCAATCGCTTTTTAATCCACGTTAATCATACGAGATGTTATAAACCTTTTTTAGCGATAAATTAGAGCTATCAAAAAATTAAATATATGAAAAAAGCAACTATAACTTTTAGCATCATTCTTTATGCAATTGCAGTTCCTGTTTTAGAAATTAATAGCACACATGTTTTTAATCCCGATTGGACACCTCATGTAAGAATCCATGAAGTATGGCAATTAATTACAAACTCAAGTATTGGGCTTTTATGTTTATGGTTAGTTTGGATAAAAAAAGAAACATTTGTAAGTTCAATATTGAGTTTATTAATCACAGGCAGTTTTTTATTAGCATTCATTTTAAAAGATTACTTTGGTGGTTCAATGAAATACTTAAATGGAAGTGAAAAAGCACTTTTGGGAGTTAATATTGGTATTCTAGGATTTGGATTAGCCTTTATATTAGTATTATTCTCCGTATTGATTGATAAATTAAAGCCTATTCAAAACAACAACTAATAAAAAAAGATCTAAAACATAAAATAGTATGATATTTAGAAAAGCCACTAAGAAAGATGTTCAAGCAATTGTAGCTATGATCGCTGATGATGAACTTGGAAAGCAAAGGGAGAATTTTCAAATACCGTTACCTGGTGAATACTATTCGGCGTTTGAAAATATCAATCGTGATGAAAATCACGAATTAATGGTGATTGAAAATAGCACTTTCGAAATAATTGGAACCTTTCAATTAACTTTTATTCAATATTTAACATATCAAGGAGGTGTTAGGGCACAAGTTGAGGCTGTTCGTATTCGAAAAGACCAACGAGGCCTGGGTCTTGGAAATATTATGTTTGAATGGATTTTAAGAAGAGTTAAAGAAAAAAAAGTACACGTCTTGCAACTAACAACAGATAAAAAACGCTCTGAAGCAATCAGGTTTTATGAAAATCTCGGTTTTAAGCCAACACATGAAGGTATGAAAATCCATTTTAATTGAACAAATTGACGATAGCACAAAATGGGATTAATAAAATCAAGAACCAGTATCTTTCTTTAGAATCACATTAAAAACTTAGAAAATAAAATATATGCCACACTTTATAATAGATTGTTCAGAAAATATAATATTGAAAAATTCGCCCGAAGACATTATGCAAATAGTTTATGATGCTGGAGAGTCAACCGGACTTTTTTACAAAGGTGATATTAAAGTTAGAATCAACCCTTTTAAGTATTATAATATCGGGAATACCAAAGGTGATTTTATACATATTTTTGGTAATATAATGGAAGGTAGAACTGCTATTCAGAAAAGTAACCTTTCAAAACGAATTATCACTGAGTTGAAATTAACGTTTCCTGATGTGCCCATAATTTCAATGAATATAAGAGATTTCGACAAGGTATCATATTGCAATAAAATGATGGTTTAAGATAAAAATTAAGTTGAATTCACATAAAGAATAGCATTTTTATTGAATGGATTACCTCGCTCCTCTCAGTGATCCTCCATGGGAATGTTGCTAATTAAAATCCTAGAAACTCAACTTTTATTAGAGAATGGATTACCTCGCTCCTCTCGGTGATCCTCCATGGGCATGTTGCTAATTAAAATCCTAGAAACTCAACTTCTATTAGAGAATGGATTACCTCGCTCCTCTCGGTGATCCTCCATGGGAATGTTGCTAATTAACGTGAGTTCGATATAACTACAAAGGTAAATATAGTTGATTAGTATCAACAAATTTGTTTTTCAGCGATGGTTTTTTATCCTTAAAATTATATGCGACCAATGCTGAGAATATATTGTTAAAATA